>OLPO01001923.1_pt1 | contig 13443 bp, 14 predicted proteins | sample 1672831 | NCBI WGS metagenome assembly OLPO01 (sample SAMEA3136728, study PRJEB25190) | human gut metagenome
AGCGGCTTTTTTCGCAGAACCTGTTGCTGACGGAATCTCTTCTGTCCTCTCAACAGTTGTATTCTTGCTTCTGATCAACCGCCACCTGGATAAACGCTGCCGGATGGATGGAGAAGCGAGCTTGTAAATCACTCCTGTATCTCCGCATTTGGGAGATAAAGAAATAAGTATAGAAGGAGTTAAACATTTTTACTATTGCAAACAGTTTTATGTTTACCTGTCACTAATGCCAGTGACAAAGCCACCAGGATCTGAGAAAATAAAAATACAAAATAATCCATAACAGAAAAGAGGTGTAGTATATGAGAAAAAAATTATGGACAATATTTCCCCTGCTGATCGGGCTTGTACTTCTGACAGCCGGAAGCACCTTCACCGTTTATGGTGAAAATGACAACACCATTGATGTAGCCTTATTCAAGCTTAACCTTCCAGACGATTGGAGTTATAATCCAGATGATATCAGTGATTACGAACACTCCTGTTCTGTCAAGGTATTTAAAGGAACTGACAAAGACAACTCAGAAAACAATATTACCATTAGAGCAACAAAAGAAACAAGCTACGCTTTCCGCAAACATCTGCTGGATTCTGACATTGATCTTCATGACTATGCAGATGGTGCTATTGAAAAGACCATTTTGGGTGATGTAGATTATATACGAATCACAGACAACTTTAAAAGAACTTATTATATCTATCGTCATGAGCCATCCGGTATTACTTATAACATTACTCTTTCCGGAGAAGAAAATGATTCTTCCAAAAATGTTTTTAATAATCTGGATCTGAAATTAGAAGACACAGGCAACGTAGAAGCACCTTACCCCTGGGATGGAACTCCATATACACCCAATCTGCAGAGTGTAACTGTTGGAGATTATACCATCACTCCAGAGTATATTCCATTTAATGTTTCCCAGGCCGGATTTGAGATCATGTATCACCGATTTGCACTGTCCGGAGACCTGATGTATCATCAGCTGTATAACACTCTGGAAACTTATGAATATACAGGAAACTCCCTGAATCTTCTGTCCTCTGATATAATGGATGAGAAAGGAAATGATCTATCTGCAGATACTAATGGAAAACTTTATGTTTCTCTCTCAGCAAAAAAAGGAATCGTCATAAAAGATGAACAGACCACAGCAAAGCATGACATAAGCGGCAACCTGACCATGCATCCATCCGGAGCGTGGGGACTGGCCTATTCCTATAGCAATGATACGGAGAAAATAACATTCCAGGATGGCAACATACTCAAAGAACCCTGGATCTTAACCTCAATGGATGATGATGAAGCACGAACCGGTATTTTTAAACAAGTCAGTCTGATTGAGATCGGAAATGAACATATTATGGTATACGGATGTCTTGTCGGAGATGATGCCCCATATAAAATAGCAGTATATGATCAGGATGGAAACCAGCAGTTGCTTCTTGGTCGTGATCCATCCGATGATTCTGCTTCTTTTGGCTACATCACCGGAGTAGCAGAGACAGCAAACGGATATATTGCAACAGATGGAAATGCCAGAATACTCTACTTCTGGTCAAAAGACGGAACGCTTCTCGGTAAAATACAATGCAGCGATATTTTCGGAACCAGATACCCCTGGCTTGAAGATATAAAAGTCGCAGACGATGGTTCTGCAATGCTTCTTATGACACAGAAACGAGAAGATGAATCCGCAAGTGAATTAATGGTATTCAGACTTACTGGTTTCTGATATATTGTAAATGAGTAATCATATTGAGGTCTGCCATTTGCAACATTCTGTGCAAAAGGCAGACCTCTGACAACTATCCAAATACACAGGGATACCGACATATATCCAGGGTCTTATTAATGGATACTATCATCCAGCATGTTTAAATTGAGTCTCTAGTCGTAACGATCCGCCTAAATACTAAATTTCTCCTTTAATTTCCTTTTTTAATTTTTCGTACTCATTTGTATCGAATTTATGTCCTTCATCAAATATCTGAGAAATTATATTCCAATATTTATCTGCCTTCTTTTCATCAAATAATTCCAATCTAGCTTTAATCTTCACTGCTTCAAGCAATTGTTTGCGCATCCACTCATCATCTATTTCATTATTAACTATCTCTTTATATCCATTTTCCGCGCTCCATTCATAAAAAGCTAACGTATCTAAAGATACCATAGCTTCCGTATATGTATCTACACGTCTATCAGTTTTTGCGTTCGTATTACTTGCTGATATAGTCCAAACTGCAATCACTATACTTATTATCGACAATACCAAACCCACCCATGAAACAATTCCATATTCTTTTTCATTTTCCTGTTTATTTTTTTTACCCATCTCTAACCTTTCTATTTCTCTGCACTAATCGGCAGGATATGAAAGTATTCACTTGCCCGATTAACTACGTTTGTAAATTCTTCTCTATTCTCATGCAAATATACATCATATTCCAAATTCCATTTTTAACTTGTCCACAACATCATATGGAAAACGTTCTGCGCAGCCTTCATCTTCCAGTAAAACACTAACAATCTTACCAGCCAGTTCTATACCATTTTTACTGTGGAGATGTTCTTTAATTCTTACCGCATTTCCTAAATCTCTTGCTACCCACACCTGATCATATATTTCAAGTTGTGAGATGATTTTACCCACCTGGTAAGAAAACTCTAATTCATTCGTATCATCCGGACTTTCCATAATCTGGTAGATTTGCTGTAGTCTATTCAATATCTGAGTAGCATTTAAGTCCAGCGGTACATAAACACGAACATTATCATCGGGTAAAATCCCACCATTAGTACGTATTCTTCCGGTAAGTGCTTTTTGATGCTGTTCTTCCGTATCATAGTAACAAGCTGTGTCCGCAATTCCAAGTTCATTGATATAAAGGACTTTTTCTGGAATTGGGTGGATATCTAAATCATGATGCATCTTATATATTTTACCTCCCTCAATTTCTACTTTCTACATTCTGTCTGTTTTTTATTATAACAATCTTCATCTTGAACCGCAATGTTTTTCTATATTTCCACTTTCATTTCCACTTTTCTTCCATATTTTCTGCTATATTCTGCCGTTATCAATGCTCCGCTACCTTTCCCAGCCTGGATTATGATTAATTGATCGGACCAGCTACTGATCAAGCGGTTTCTTCTGGGGAAAGTATATCTGGATGGCAGAGTTCCGGGTGGGTATTCTGACAGAAGCAGACCTTTTTCCTCTATACATTTCATCAGTTTGTGGTGTTCACTTGGATAGCAGATATCCAGGCCATTTCCTAATATTGCTATTGTATAGCCACCAGAGTTGAGACATGCAGTATGTGCATAGCTGTCGATTCCTTTGGCCATTCCACTGACAACTGCTGTCTGGGTCTTTGCATATTCCGATGCCAGGAATACCGTTTTCTGTTTTGCTTCCTGGCTACATCTTCTTGCCCCTACTATTCCAACTGTCTGATCCATTTTCTTGATGTTTCCTTTATAGTATAACATTGGCGGCGCATCTGCAGGTTCTCTGGCACGCAAGGGATAATGCTCGTCATTCCAACATAAGATAGAGATATTTTTGTTTTGGCAATCATCCATAATCCTTTTCGCTTTTTCCAATGAATGGTTCCTGATGATACTTTCTCTTTGTCTTGCAGACAGTCCTGACATTTTGCTTAGGGTTTTATAGTCAGCCTGATAAATTTTTTCCGCATCTCCCAGCTCTTTTATCAAATATCTGGCTGTAACAGGCCCGATAAACGGTATCTGCGTAAGCCATATCCAGTATATCATTATTTAACCACCACCATTTTACTGTTACTTTTGTCCAGTTCCCGGCACGTCAGGACTTTTTCTATATCTCTCAGCCTGACCTGCTCTTCTCCCTCCAAATCAGCACTGGTTCTGGCAAGCCTTAAGAGTTTATGGATCACACGTGCACTATATCCATATTTTTCGCTGGTTTCCCGTAAAAGGCCCAAAGAATCCACATCAAGGATGCAATATCTCTGGATCAACTCCGTTGTCATCTGTGCATTACAGTTTATCCCTTTTTCCTGCGCGTACCGTTCCTGTTGTATCTTTCTGGCATTCTTTACTTTTAGTCTCAATTCCGCTGAAGAGCAGCAGGATTTCTCATCTGCTATAGCAAAAAAATCTACAGGATGGACTTCTTTCTGTATATCTATCCGGTCCATGATAGGACCTGAGATCTTTCCCCTGTATTTAATGATCTCATAGTCCGTACACTTACATTTTGCACCCGGATAATAACCACACGGACAGGGATTCATAGCTGTAATAAACATAAAATTGGAAGGAAACGTATGAGTACCGTTCACTCTTGAAATAGATACTTTTTTGTCTTCGATCGGCTGACGTAATGCATCAAGAGTCCGCCTTGAAAATTCCGCAAGTTCATCCAGAAACAGTACCCCATTATGAGCCAGTGACACCTCTCCCGGCATTGCATTTGCACCCCCTCCGATCAAAGCATTCAGAGATGCATTATGATGCGGGGCACGGAACGGTCTGTATTTCATCAGGGCATGTCCATTGGGAAGAAGCCCGGAAATACTGTATATTTTTGTTACTTCCAGACATTCTTCCTCTGTCATTTCCGGAAGGATCGTAGGAATCCTCTGCGCGATCATTGTCTTACCGCATCCCGGTTCTCCGATCATCAGCATATTATGGCCTCCTGCTGCTACAAGGACAACTGCTTCTATCAGATCATCCTGTCCACGTACATCTTTAAAATCCAGAATCCGGTCTGTTTTATCTATCCCATTCTCGGTTTCTGCTATATGAGGTGGTGTCTTGGACATTTTACCTTCAAGATAACAGATCACACCTGTAAGATCATAAAACCCAAGAATCTCCACTCCATGGACCAGCCCTGCCTCTTTCACATTAGCCTCTGGTACAATTATTTTCTTTATTCCTTTCTTTTGTCCGGCAATGATCATGGGTAATATTCCCCTGCACGCCCTCAGTCTGCCATCCAGTGATAGCTCTCCGATAAAGCCATAATCCTGCAGATTTTTCACACCTATTTTTCCATTCTGGCAAAGAACCCCCACTGCCATCGCAAGATCAAAATGGGATCCGCTTTTCTTTTTATCGCTAGGTGCCAAACTGATAATCACACGCTTCTTCGGAAAAACGTAACCACTCTCATCAATAGCAGCCTGGATTCGCTCTGCTGCTTCCTTTACTGCCTGATCACCCAGTCCTATAATCGATATCATCGGCTGTCCTTCTAGCATCTTTACTTCTATATCCACCAGATATCCATCTATTCCCTGGATAGCAAAACTTTTTACCACGGTAGCCATAACTCATCTTCCCCTATCATTTTTCTTATATGCTGTTCCTGAACCACATATTTATGTCCAATGTCTTCCACAAATTCCCGGTAACGAAATACAGCGTTGTTGGAAAAATATGCCAGCGTTTTCTTTTTTTCTGTGATTCCATCATCTATAAGCCCTATCATTGTACGGTAGCTGCTCCAGGAATAATCCTCCGGATAGTTCGCCATCTGCGCTTTTACCGGGTTCAGATGAATATAACGGCTCGTCTGGAGAAAATATGCATCTTCCTCCACAAGACATGATTTATAACGGCTCTCAAAAACATGTCCCCTGTAGCTGTACTTATGATTCACATACATGGCATAACATTCTGACAGATGTTTCATAAATTTTCCAATTTCCATATCACAGGTTTCGAGAAGCAGATGGATATGATTCGTCATCAGACAATATGCATGTAAAACACATCTATATTTTATCAATGCGCTTTTTAAGATCTGAAGAAACACCTGATAGTCCATTTCATCCTCAAATATCGGTTTTCTTCTCACTCCCCTGTGCATAATATGGTAGGTTGCGCCCGGAAACCAGACTCTTAATTTTCTTGCAATAGTTATCCCTCCTTTGATGTTGTTATATTTTATATTATCATGTATGATTATTTAGATAAAAATCTGTCAGTCATCACAGATTTTTATTTCAATGTGTTTCCCAAGAGCATTGGCATATTTCTCCAATACTATCAAGGTGGGCACTCTGCCTCCGCTCTCGAAGCGGGCCAGATTTGACGGCTTGATCCCGGTAATATCTGAAATCTCCTGCTGCGTCATCTTCTGGTTATGTCTTTCATCTACTAGGCTTCTGATCGTTTCTGCTGATTTATTTAACACGGTTTCCTGTATCTTTTCTGTATAAATCGCCAGACGCCTTTCACGGGCTTCCTTTTCTGAAAAATACTCTTTCATATTTTCCTGCATATGCTTCTCATCCTTTACTCAACATAATTTTTAAGCAAATTATATCACGGATGATATGCCTCCGCAAGATATTTATACTTTCTTTACAGAACTTTTAGAGCTTGTTTAATTATTTTATAGGTACTTCATGGGGTCTGACCCTGAAGACTCAAGGGACGTTCACATTTCCGAAATAAGAAAGCTTCTTTTTAAAATAAAGCCAGCATTTATCAATAGGCTTATTTAAGTGCGGCCATTTTTATAAATCCTCTGGTTTCCTATAAAACAGCAAATGTTTTCAGTGTTAAACCGATTTATTTTGTAGTTTGCATTGGAGAATATTCGCTAATATGCCCCTAAGTTGACGCTAGGTTGACCACATTGCGGTCTGACCCTAGTATCCGCATGCAGCAACCTCCGCAGGGGGACTTACTTGATTCGGTTAAATCACTTTATTTCTGTTTTTCCAGAATATTTTTACTCAAGAAAACAGCAATTTTACTCAAAAAAAGTGGCAGAGTTTTTTTATTTCCCGTTTTACTCAAAAAAAATGGCAGTTTTTTTTATTTTATCCTTCTTATATTTGGAAATACAACAGTTTTTTTCGTAACTTCCCACGTATTTTCTTTCTCCAGGTTCCTGGTACCATTGAAAATCGGGCAGAAATGAAATAATATACCAGAAAAATAAATTTTACTCAAAAAAACGGCAAGATATTTTATACTTCTCATTTCTTAGTTTTCAAAATTCTAGGGTCAGACCCAACGAAGTACATACAGGCTTCCTTTTCTGAAAAATACTCTTTCATATTTTCCTGCATATGCTTCTCATTTTTAAGCAAATTATATTATGAATGATATTCCTCTGCAAGATATTTATACTTTCTTTACAGAACTTTTAGAGCTTGTTTAATCATTTTATAGGTACTTCATGAGGTCTGACCCTGGAGACCCTCTTTTCAATTTTTTATTCTCTTAATTTTGTTTAGATGGAACTTTTTCTGGAAGTTCACATTTCAGTTTTGTATTCCCACCGAATACTTTGTTGTTTGAACACAATTCTTAATACTAGTTTTTACACAGTCCTCATCTATAATATTCCTAATTTCTATGGGCATACATAAAATCTGATTACGGTCGACCTTTGAGCGTACAAAAATATTAGGATTATAATTCCAAAGTCCTTTGGCTCCAACTATTGTCACACAAACATACATTGTTGTTGAACGACCAAGTTGTTGATACATTTCCGATGTATCTGATAGTAATTTTTCTAATTCATTTAAAAACTCATCTAATATCAGATAGTGTTCAATATTTGGCAGATGATTCCTTAATTCCACCACATCCAACTTCATTTTCAGTTCAACAGAACCATTATTAAATATTTGTAGCTGTTCATAATCGTGGTGCCCCGAGTAATCTGGAAAGTAGACTCCATCTACATTTGGAACAATCTGCCCTCCAATAATACTATTGAATAAATTATAAAAATTCAATTTCTTTTGCTTATATAATTCAAACATTGGAAAGTAGTCTGCTGAATTTTTAAATGTTGTCGGAATCAGATGCACAAGTGCAAATGGCTCTTTTGTTTCATTTGCATGTTCATCCATTCTTTCTTTTCTGAAATTCTTAATATCATCTGACAGTTTTGCTGTATTCAAAAAGTTATTTTTCATTTCTGTGTATGTCATTGCCTGTTTCTTATTTCCATGCCTTGTATAAAAATTGAATTTTCCCTCTTGTTCTTCTGTAATATATGGTTTGTAGAAACCTCGGTGAATGTGAAGAACTACAACATATTTGCAATTTTGAGCAGAATCATAATTTTTCTGTGTTTGATCATCAGCATTCTTTATTGGGATAAAGAAAAAATCAACTTCCGGTATTACAGGTTGAATGGATTGTAGCTCATTTCTGCGATCTAATTCAAACCTATCTGGATTCGATATTGAAATACCACTCAAAGTGCCTGCCATACCGGAGTCTTCAGCAATTCCATAGAAGATATATCCGCCATATATTACTGAAAACAACCTACTTTACCAAGTCGATGTAGCAGACAACTCATTTCTTTTATCATCCACAATATGCGCAAGTTCCCTCAAATTGTCTAACAATTCCTTATGATGACCTGATGCATTTTCATATGTAATGACTTCCAAATTCCGATTGGCCAATAATATTTTTTGCATACTTTCCGAAATGGAGTCTTCCGCAGTAACAAAATAATGTGGAGGGCATCCCTCATAAAGAAAATTAGCATTTTCCAATGTAAGTTCAATATCAGGGTCATCTATACCACAGCCTAAGAAAATAAAAGTATGTGTTAAAATTAAAGAATCGATTAATTTATAGAATGACGCATAATTACACCTAGCATTACTATATTGTTTATGAGTAAAAATCATTTTGGATGTTTCGTCAACCGTTCCATGTGCCTTAATAATCAAATAGTCATTGGTTCTTAAATATTTTGCCAGATCAGAATCATAATATTTTTTCACTACCACAGACGAATGAGATTCAGTCGTTGCACATTCCTCGTAGATTTTATCAACATTCGGAGTAATAACTAACTTGGAATCCAAACCATATATTACTTTGTGAATATCTGCTGGAAGATATCTCGGTCTCCGAAACTCCTCTTGCGCCTCTTCACCAAACTCAGTTTGTCCTATAATATCTACAATCAATTCACATGCAATCAAAAACTTCTTGTCATTCAATAATTCAATAATTTCTCTTTCGTGATCTCCTATTTTTGCTTTTTGATGATTTACAACCTGTCTTAGAAACGCATCCCACGTGGCAGGTTTCTTTCCAGATACATTTTCCGAATTAGCAGAGATACCGGATCCTAAAAACAAAACAGATCTACGTCTAGCTATTGAATCTACTAATTTTTCAGGCCATTCAATCATTTGATAACCTCCATATTAGCAAACATTTTATCGGAAATTTCTTTCATCAATCCTTCAAATTCTTTAACCTTTTGATAATGTGCACCAACAACTCCATCCCCAGAAGTTAATTCAAAAATTGGTTTATGCGAAGTCTGTGACATTGGAACCAAACTATGATAATTGGGGATAGAGCCAATTTTATAATCTAATCCTTCAATTACTTCTCCATTTATCGGCCGAACTACTTTTTCAGAAATTTCAAAAGGAATCTTTTTTAATATCTCATCATACGCACGTACTGCACGTGGTTGACCGCCAACAGATTTCGTAATATATTGTTGTTCTACATAACCAATAAATTTAATCACACAGCCATGATGAAATTTATCTATTTTGGCTTTCTTTTCCTCATCTAATTCATTATATCCGCTTAAAAACGTCTCTCGCCAATTCGAAAGAGATTTTCCGATATTTCCTAGCGCAAGTAAACTGAAAACATCTGCAGACATTGGTGTGAGAAAATAATCACAAGCCAGAAGGACTGCTCTGTTAATAGCACCAAGTGATGGTCCCATATCAAAAAAAACATAATCATAATTTTCACATTTTGAGAGAAAATCCGAAAACAGTAAAGAAGATCTTATCCCTCTATAATCACTGGATTTAACATCTTTCCATTCATTTGCCAAAAAATCTTCACTGGCCGCAAATGTAGGATTTCCAGGTATTATGTCAAACCCAAAAAATTCTGTTTGTTTAACCGTAATACTTTTTACAAATCCTTCTCCATCTTCTAAAGGTGGAATCAATGACGCTACTGAAAAACCATTATCTTCAAAGTAGAACGTATAAAAACTATCCTCCTCAAGTACATATGATGTTGTATTACACTGCGGATCCGCATCAATTACAAGAACCTTTTTTTCGCATCTTCTCGAAAGATATCCTGCTAAATTACACAAAAGAGTTGTCTTTCCCACGCCTCCTTTATTATTAAAAAAAGCTATTGATTTCATTCGTTCCCTCCATATTTGAAGCTTTGTAAATATTTACAAACCATCACAAACCGTATAGATTTCTTGCTTTAATCATTAAGTTCAAAATCTTTCATGATAATACTCAAAACAATAAATATAATTCTCTAATTGCCATAACAATTCTTCTCTTTCCTCTTGGAATAATCCTACGCACTTCGTGTGGTCTGACCCTTGTAGAAAATTATCAGAATTCTTGATGAGATAATGATAACATGAAATCTTTTTTGCGTAAAGCGATATGTTGGATTTATTCCATGGGCACTATCTCGAATGTTACTGTTCAGGGGTCAACTGGACTTGAGAAAACCGATGGTGTGTTGACTGATAACAGTCAAAGCCATCGGTTTTCTTTATCCAAATATCTTGGATACTCTGTCAAATATATTCGCTGATTCTTTCAGCCGCATCAAAATAAACATGCTCATGCATTGACAGAGATAACCGATACTTTCGAAACTTCTAAACGCACTTCATAGTCGAGTAGACACACCAAGTACTTGGTGTGTCTACTCGACTTGTGGTGCAAAGTCACCTCTGCAAAATTATATTTAGATATGGAACACCCATCAGATTGGGAAAACGATAAACAACAATTTTCGCCTCAATGATGATGGTCAAAACAGCCTTTATGAATTTTTTAGAGAACTTTAAGACATAGTTTATTCATTTTATTTGCACTTCATAGGGTCTGACTTCAATGTTATATAGATGCTGTACGTTGCAGATCACAGCTCCTGCCCGGAAGGTCATTTCCAAGGAAAAAATTGAAATCCAAGGGACGTTCACATTTCCGAAATAAGAAAGCTTCTTTTTAAAATAAAGCTAGCATTATCAATAGGCTTATTTAAGTGCGACCATTTTTATAAATTCTCTGGTTTCCTATTCTTGCACGAGTTCTTCTTGTGGCGATAGTTCTTCATTGTTTACTACCACTATGGTTGTATTAAACTTCATGCAGAATTTTTCAAACCAATCATAACCAAATCTGATAAATCTATCCTTATGGGTTACTATTATGGTTTTGATTTTTTGTAGACACTCTAGCATAAATAACTACCTGGCGTTTATCATTTTCAATATTTATGCCTTTGAATTGTAGATACTGTTCGTAAGTGTAATAACGCCTATTAGTTGGAGTTCGGTTTGATGGACACATCATAGTAGTCATTCATATTGTCGATACCAATAATGGTGCACGGACTCTGTGTACTGATCAGCTCCAGCACTAAGTTTGAACCGATAAAACCGGCGGCACCGGTTACCAGAATGATTTTATTTTTTAATGGGGTGTTGATTTCTAACCAAACTGCACTTCCTCTTCAGTCTCAACAGTCCTGCTTGCATAATTGTGCTTCTTCAATTCCAACTTATGCCGGAAATCACCTGATCCAGCTCCGTATCATCCATTCCATCATAATCAAATCTAATAATGATTTTTTTAGAAAATTATACCTGGGAGCCTTTCTATCGATGCGATTTTTATCCATTCTTCTTCTCCCAAATTCAGTTAATTTCGTTATATCAACAAAATCTGCCTTTTAGAATTCTTTCAATGTGGCACATAATGAAAATGGTATGATTTGCTGCATAAGTGTTTCCTGATAGGCATCTTCTGCGTGCATATACTCAACGATATCATTTGTCCTAGAATTCTTAAATTTATTAGCCACCTTATAGATAATATCTATTTCTTCTGGTGTCAATGCATCTAAAGCCACTCCTGCTTTCGCCTGAATGTGAAAACTTACCCCTTCCTCTCTCTCTATTTCTTCTACTGTCAATTGTGGAAGATAAATAATTTCTGAGTTTGCGATAGGTAATGCTCCATATTTTTGATGCTGATAAACCAATCCGGTTATTGCTCGACCTCTCTGTTTATAAGCCAATGCGTCTGCATACCAAAGCATCTTCATCAATTTTACTTTATATAAATTTTCACAATACTGTGCAAAAAATGCCATCGTTGCTCCAAGTTTGTTTAAATCCAATACCTGATATCCATTAAACTCACAAGGTTCATCGTATTCCGCATAGCGATTTTCAATGGTTTTTCTGTTTAACTGTTCAATGCCGATTGTCTCTATTCTATGCTGGATTGCCCTTCGCAATGTCTCATACTTTTCATTTGAGAACTTTTCACGCTGTTTTTTCAATCTCTCAAGTGCATAATACGGATCATCCTTTACCATTCGAATCAGCTGATCATAGGTCTCATCCTGAATTGATTTTGTTTCATACCTTGTGATGGTAACTTCTCCCCATCCTAGTAAGATGGCCAAATCCGCTTGGCTCATTCCATATAATCCTCGAATTTCTGCAATCTCATAAGATGTAAGCAGTCCATGATTTTTTCGATATGCATTTCTCGCACTCTGAAGATTCTGATCCATTAAATCTGCAGATACAAACTCATCTTCTTCATAATCGACGCTCTCCGGGCAAAAGAAGTAAACCTCCTCATAAGAGGTAATCTCATTTTTGATCAGCATTTCGCCAATTCTCTTTCTTTTTTCTACAAAGTGAACTTTGTCGCAGAGAGGGCAATCTCTTTCAACTTTCTCGATCAAATAATTGTCCTTCATTTTGGAGTCCTCCTCTCACAAAAATTTAACCCTCATATGGCAATGGGCTAGGCTTAGGATAGCGGACAAAATGGAAAGAAACACAAAATACTTTTCCAGTCGCCTTATCCCTAATTTTTACTTTAATATACACATCTTTTGTCTGAATATTCCTATAGAACACAAAGAAAGGCGGAGCTGCCGCATTTCTGTCATCAAACATCGTCTCAGCATAATCTTTTACAGTGATTGCTTTAAGTTCTTCACATACATCATTCGCATCAAACTCTAAAGCTGCCATTGTATTTGCTGTTGTATAGGGATCTGTTGCACTTTCCTTTTTCTTTTTAGGAAGAATATCCAAATCCCGTTTAATTTCAAATGTATCTGATTCTAATATCGCCTTTAACTCACTAAGAAACTGCTCTACAGATTCTTTGGAGTCAATTCTTGAATTGCTATTCGTAGCTACTCCCTCCCTCCTTTTTCTTATTGATAGTATATACTATCAGTTGATAGTTGTCAAGATTTTCACTGCATCTTGAATGTGAACTTCCAGTTTTTTTCCGCCTAAATCGAGTGTCGCTATATCTGCAACTCAAAATAATTCTATTTTTCTGTCTTTTCTCCATCTGATCCTGCATTTAAAAAGTTCATGATCTCCTCATATGACC
>OLPO01001925.1_pt1 | contig 13439 bp, 8 predicted proteins | sample 1672831 | NCBI WGS metagenome assembly OLPO01 (sample SAMEA3136728, study PRJEB25190) | human gut metagenome
AGTCCGGCTGCGGCAAGTCGATGACCGCGCTTTCGGTCATGGGCCTTCTGCCCGAGCCTGTCGCCAAGATCTGCGGCGGCTCGATCGACTTCCAGGGCACCGACCTGGCGCCCCTGGACAAGGAGCAGCGCCGCAAGTACCGCGGCAAGGACATCTCGATGATCTTCCAGGAGCCCATGACCTCACTGAACCCGGTCATGACCGCGGGCAGGCAGATTCGCGAGGGCATCCTGGTCCACAACCCCGGGATGGACAAGGCGGAGGCCGACCGCCGCGCGCTGGAGATGATCAGGCTCGTGGGCATTCCCGCCCCCGAGAAGGTCTTCAAGTCGTACCCGCACGAGCTGTCGGGTGGCATGCGCCAGCGCATCATGATCGCCATGGCGCTTGCGTGCGAGCCCGCGCTTCTCATCTGTGACGAGCCCACGACGGCGCTCGACGTCACGATCCAGGCGCAGATCCTGCAGCTGATCGACAGCATGCGCGAGAAGCTCGGCACCGGCGTCATGCTCATCACGCACGACATGGGCGTCGTGTCCGAGATGGCCGACTGGGTCCTGGTCATGTACACCGGCCACGCCTTCGAGTACGCCACGTCCGCCGAGCTGTTCACGCACCCCAAGCACCCCTACGCGCAGGGCCTGATTGCCTCCATCCCGTCGATGGACGACGCGGTCGACGAGCTCTACGCGATTCCGGGCAACGTCCCCATGCTCAACGAGATTCCCGAGGGCTGCCCGTTCAACCCGCGCTGCCCGTTTGCCTGCGACCTGTGCCGCCACGAGGTGCCGCAGCTCGCGCCTGTCGAGAAGGGCAACGACAGCCACCTGGTTGCCTGCTGGAAGTACACCGATAAGTGGGGTGAGTAGCCTTGGGCAAGAACAAGGACATGACTGACGTCGTGCTCGAGGTCCGCGACCTGACCAAGCACTATCCGATCAAGAAGGGCCTGCTGGGCAAGGCCGGTGCCTGCGTCCATGCGCTGGAGGGCGTCTCGTTTGACGTCCACCGCGGCGAGACCTTCGCCATCGTCGGCGAGTCCGGCTGCGGCAAGTCGACCACGGGCAAGTGCGTCCTGCGCCTGACCGAGCCCACCTCGGGCACCGTCACCCTCGATGGCGAGGACTTCACCTCGCTCAAGGGTCAGGCGCTCACCGAGGCGCGCAAGAAGATGAAGCTTATCTTCCAGGACCCGTACAGTTCGCTCAACCCGCGCATGACGGTCGCCGACATCATCGCCGAGCCGATCGACATCGCCAAGACCTACAAGACGCACGCCGAGCGCGACGCCCGTGTCGAGCAGATCATGCAGGCCGTTGGGCTGGACCTGGCCTACAAGTACCGCTACCCGCACGAGTTCTCGGGCGGCCAGCGCCAGCGCATCGGCATCGCCCGCGCAATCGTGCTCGAGCCCGAGCTGGTCGTCTGTGACGAGCCGGTCTCGGCGCTCGACGTGTCGGTCCAGGCCAAGGTCATCAACCTGCTCGAGCAGCTGCAGAACGACCTGGGACTGGCCTACATCTTCATCAGTCACGACCTCTCCGTCGTCAAGCACATCGCCGACACCGTCATGGTCATGTACCTTGGCCACACGATGGAGCTGGCGAGCAAGCAGGAGCTGTTCGACAACCCCTGCCACCCCTACACCAAGGCACTTCTCGACGTCATCCCGCGCATCCGCCACGAGCGCATCCAGGACAAGAGGATTCTCGAGGGCGACGTGCCCAGCCCGACCAACCCGCCCGCGGGTTGCGTCTTCCACACGCGCTGCGCCAAGTGCATGCACGTGTGCCGCGAGCGTGCGCCCCAGATGCATGAGGTGGCCCCGGGCCACATGTGCGCCTGCCACCTGTTCGACGAGGGCCTCACCGACGCCGAGCGCGCACCCGAGCCCCAGATGGGTGTCGAGGCGTAGCAGGAAACCAGCAGTCAAGCGAAAGGATCGAGAAGAACAATGAGCGACGTTCTGGACAGGTTCATCAAGTACTGCAGCATCTCCAGCCAGTCGGCACCCGACTCCTCCGAACACGTGCCGTCGACCGAGTGCCAGCATGACATCGCACGCTGCGTGTACAACGACCTGGTCGAGTTGGGTGCCGAGAACGTGACCATCGACGAGCACGCCTACGTCACGGCACAGTGGCCCGCCTCCGCCGGCTGCGAGGACCTGCCGCATCTTGGCTTCTGCGCGCACCTGGACACCGCCTGGCAGACCTTTGGCGAGAACGTTCACCCGCACGTCGTCCACTACGAGGGCGGCAAGCTCGTCATGGGCGTCGTCGACGGTCGCGAGGTCTCGACCGACCCCGAGACCAACCCCGCCCTCGAGCACATGGTCGGCTGGGATATCGTCTGTTCCGACGGCACCACCCTCATCGGCGCCGACGACAAGGCCGGCGTCGCCGAGATCGTGTCGCTTCTCAAGCGCCTGAAGGACGACCCGACCATCCCGCATCCCGGCCTTGCCGTCGCCTTCGTCCCCGACGAGGAGATCGGTCACGGCGCCAAGCTGCTTGACCTCGAGAAGTTCGGCTGCAAGTGGGGCTACACCCTCGACGGCGGTCCGTGCGGCGAGTTCAGCTACGAGGTCTTCAACGCCAGCGAGGCAAAGCTCACCGCACGTGGTCTGTCGGTGCACACCGGCACCGCCAAGGGCATCATGATCAACGCATCCGAGGTCCTTCTCAGGTTCCACCAGTTGCTGCCCGCGCAGGAGCGTCCCGAGTACACCGAGAACTACGACGGCTTCTACTACTTGTGCGGCATCGACGGCAACTGCGAGGTCGCCCACGCCACCTACATCATCCGCGACCACGACCGAGCCATCTTCGAGTCGCGCGAGCAGCTGATGCGTCGTGCCGTCGACTTCGTCAACGCCGAGTATGGCCAGCAGGTGCTCTCGATCGAGATCACCCAGACCTATCGCAACATGGCCGAGGTCATTCTCGACGGCAACCAGCACCTCGTCGACAACGCCCGTGCCGCCTACGAGGCCAACGGCTACGACATGAAGATCATCCCGATGCGTGGCGGCACCGACGGCGCCCAGCTGAGCTATCGCGGTATGCCGTGCCCCAACATGAGCGCCGGCTACTACAACGCCCACGGCGTGAAGGAGTTCTGTCCCGTGCCCGAGCTCGAGACCATGGTTGACGTGCTTCAGACGCTCGTCGGCCTGTACGCCAAGCCCCAGGACCAGCAGTAGGAGGATTATCGAGTGGATACCAACGAGCTTTGTGAGGGAATCGACCCCAAGGTCCTTCTCGACATGTTCCGGAAGGTCGTCGAGGTGGACAGCCCCGTGGGCTACTACGCCGACATCGAGCCCGTCCTGTCGCGCATGGTGGGCGAATGGGGCTACGAGATGACGTGGGACCAGAAGCACACCGGTTACGTGCGAGTTCCCGGCGTCAATGCCGAGAAGTGCGTCTGCGTGGGTGCCCACCTGGACACGATCGGATTCGTCGTTCGTGGCTTCAACGAGGACGGGACGCTTCGCGTCCGCAACCTCGGTGGCATCAACTGGGCGAGCGTGGAGGGCGAGACCGTAAGCATTCATTGTCGCGACGGTCGCACCGTCGACGCGCAGGTGATTGCCAACCACCACTCGGTCCACGTGTTCGAGGACTGCAAGCAGCAGCCGCGCGACGAGGACCACATGTCGCTCTCGATCATCGGCGACGTCGCCTCCGAGGCAGACGCCCGTGCGCTCGGCGTGACCGAGGGTGCCATCGTCGGTGTCGACCCGCACTTCCAGGCGTTTGACAACGGCTATGTGGTGTCGCGCCACATCGACGACAAGGCTGCCGTCGCCGTCCTTCTGGACGTGCTGCGCTGGCTGCACGAGACCGGCCTCAAGCCCGCGTGCGACACGCTGTTCGCCTTCCCGATCTACGAGGAGATCGGCCATGGCGGCGCCTACGTGCCCGAGGACGTAAGCGAGTACGTGGCACTGGACATCACGCTGATCGGCCCCGACTACGACTCCAACGAGCACCACGTCGGCATCATCGCGTCCGACCACAAGGGCCCGTACGACTGGGACCTGACCAACAGGCTGATTGCCTGCGCCAAGGCCGTCTGCGACGAGGACAAGTGGAACACGCAGGTCTGCTTCCACTACTCGACCGACGCGAATGCCGCCTACGTGCTGGGCAACAACATCGCCTCGGGTGCCTTTGGCATGGCGTGCCTCAACACGCACGGTCGCGAGCGTTGCCACATGGACGCCATCGTCCAGACCGAGCGCCTGTGCCGCGCCTACGTCATGGGCGTTGGCGCCGAGTAGGCTGCCGAGAAGTGCCTGCGCTAGAATCCGTGTGAGTTGACGCGGCGACCCGGGTCGATGCCTGGGTCGCCGCCTTTGTCTCGGGGAATGGGGGAGCGTCGTGTACACCGTTTTCTTGGCAGGGGGCATCGCCTCGGGCAAGTCCTCCTTGGCTCGTCGCCTGGTCGAACGTGGCGCATGGCGCTGCGACTTGGATGCCATCTCGCGCGAGGTTCTGGAGCCCGGAAGCTCCGTTCTCGGCGACGTCGCGGAGGCGTTTGGCGAGGACCTGGTAGACCCTGTGACCGGTGAGCTCGATCGCGCCGGCCTTGCGCGCCGTGCCTTCGCGACTCGCGAGGACGCGGCAAGGCTCGAGGCAATCGAGCTGCCTGCCATTGCGGACCGCCTGGCAGATGCCCTTGCCCGCGCCCAGGAGGGCTGCTGCGGGGAGTCTCCCCGCGTGGCCGTGGTGGAGGTTCCGCTATTGGACCGCATGGGCGAGAAGATCGACCTTGCCGATGAGGTCCTCGCCGTGTCTTGCCCTGTGGATGTTCGACGTCAGCGCGCGATCGGACGAGGGATGACGGCCGACGACTTTGATGCCCGTGTCGCAAACCAACCTTCCGACGGCTATCTCGCCACTCATGCCAACACCGTGATTGACAACGCGGGTGATGAGGCCGCGTTGCTTGCGGCGGTCGATGCGTGGTGGGACGAGCACGAGGCCCAGGGCTGGCGGGTGTCGGGACGCTGATAGCGACCGATTGATGACAGGTCCGACAGGATTGCGCTTGCGAACGTCCTTGCGGCTATGGCCTGTCCTTTTGGACGAGCGATTGGTGGACGTCTACGAGGGCGTCGTCATGCGTCGTTTCGAACAGGGCAACCACCAGTTGGCAGCATACGGGGAACACGCCCTCATCGCACGCGACGCGTGCCATTGCCATCATGTCGGCGAGGACCTTTGCGTCCAATCCGAGGGGGATGTCGTTGTCCAGCAGGATCTTTGCGGTCTCCGCCTGGTTTTTCGGGACCTTGATGTCCTTTTCGTTCTCTATAAGCTCCTCGAGCTCCTGGCGCGCCATGGGGACGACCTCGGTGTCCCAGGCAAGGGCGCGTGTGTAGCAGGCGACGGACAACTCGTTGTTGCCGAGCTTCCACTCGAAGAAGGCGAGCCTGTACTGCAGCAGGGCCGCGTCGCGCGCGGAGGTCACGAGCGGTAGACGTTCCTTGATGAGCCCGATCGCATCGTAGAGCTTGCCCTGCCTTTCGAGCACGCGTAGGTGGGCCATCAACGCCTCGACTGACAGGGGTGCAATCTCCGTGAGCCGCTTCAGGTGCTGCTGGGCCTCCTCGATCTGGTCCATCAGGACGAGTTCGCGAGCGATGAAGAGATGTGCCTGATAGTAGGCGTCGGGAACGAGGCAGACCTCGCGCGTATCGCCCACGTTAAGCAGGTTGTACCTGATGCGCTCGGAAAACGAGTTAAAGAAGCACCAGACGCGGGTTGAATCGCTGTCATAGGTCTTGGCCGCATCGATGGGGCGCAACGCATCGCGCATGATTTCGATCGCCGCCTGTGGGTCGCGTTCGCCTTCGGGCCCGTTGAGAAGTGCCGCGGCCCTGAGGGTCGCCTCGTCAAGGATGCTCCCGCGACAGAATGCGCGTCTGAGAGCCTGTGTGTCCCCGACGTCGATCGTCCCCTCGACCAGCTGCCTGCTCGTGCGCTCGCACGCTTCGGCGACGGTCGGATCGGTGGCCTGGCCACGCTCCTCCATGAGGGCTGCCACCAGGTCCGAGGTGCTCTCGTAGTCATGCGCGACGATGCGCCTGAAGGCCTCGTCGCGGGCGCTGGATTCGTTGAGCGCGAGGTCGGACAGGTGGCGTGCCCCGCATGTGACGCGCATGGCCTGGGATGACTCCTCGTCCCGAAGGTCGGGCATGCGCAGGCCGTCGGCGACCATGAACAGGTCGTCGTCGATGGTGAAGAAGGGCGTTGCGCTGTCCTGACTGCCGTTCTCGCTCGCACGCACCCACTCGGCCCGGGGCAGCTTGCCGGAGGTGGGGTCGGTGGTGTCGGCAAACCTGATTGCCTCGTACAGGCGGACATGGTCGAGCTCCATGGACAGGAGCGTGTTGCCTGTGCGGCTGTCGGTCGCGTTGACCACAAGCTGCGTCAGCGCATGGGACTTGTCGGCGTCAAGGACACCGCGTGCCACGAGAAGGCAGTTTGCGAAGGTGACGCGCCTTGCGAGGGCCTCGCGTTGGTCGTCGTCCTGCGCGATGCCCGCGAGACACAATGCCGGCGTCGGCTCAATTTGGAGACATGCCGTCCCACGCGTGAGGTCGCAGCGGAACCTGTAGTTGATGCGGAACGGGTCGGGAAGCGACTCGACCCAATCTGCCACACCCAAGCGGATGTCCCATTCTCCCGCGTGCGGTTGTGAGAGCGATCCCGCGATTGAGCTTGCCGCGGGGTAGGGGACTGGCGGTCGCCAGCTGTCGCGGGGCCCGAGGTTCTGTATGCCGGCAACCGTCGCGATTGGGTTCGCTTCCGGCGCTCGGCAGAGGTTGAGAATCGCCTCCAGTGCGAGCTGGTGCTCGTAGCCCTTGTCGCTCAGGCGCGCGGTGGGCATCCAGAACTGGTCGTTGCGGAAGAGGCAGTCGCAGGTGATTGGAGCCTCGCTTTCCCATTCGAGAACGCCCAGGCACTTCGCCATCGAGGCGAGCCTGCCTACGGCGTCGCCCGAATACGCTTCGGGATGGCTTGCGAGTTCCCGAATGGTCCCGACGACATCGTCTGACCTCGCGATCATTGCGTCGAGGTCCGTTGTGGTCGCATCGATCGCATCGGGCTCGTTGGCGGGGACCTGCGGGCCGTCGTCGGCGGAGGCGAGTGCCACGGGTGCCACGGGTAGGGAGTCGCTCGATGATCCGTCATCTTTTGGCGCGGTTCGGCGCGTCTCCGCGAGCAGCATGCGGCTTGCGGAGACGAGGGTGACGCCCGTGGCAAGCATGAGCAACCCCAACGCGAGGAACACGCCCGCGTCGACCCCCGCTGTCGTGTCAACGCTCAGTATTACGCCACTGGCAAACAAGAGGGTTCCCAGCAAAATCTGGGGCACGCTCAAGACGATGCCGGCGATCGAAACGGCACGACGGTTCTTGCTCACCCGAAACTCCCTTCATAGGCCCGTCCATTCTAACCTGTGGCAAGACAGTAATTCCTTGCGTCATGATACGAACATTTGTACTAGTTCATATGATTGGGTAGACTGTTCCCAGACGATGGGAGGACTCATGCAAGATGTTGCGGGAGAGCGTTTCGGTGCGGAGCTCAAGCGCTTCGGCGTCCAGAAGGGCGACGTGCCCCTGACCGTGTCCTCACCCTACGACCCCGCAGGCGATCAACCCCAGGCGATCAAGGCTCTCGCGCAGGGCGTGGAGGAGGGCCTTCGCTACCAGACCCTCATGGGTGTCACGGGTTCCGGCAAGACGTTCACCATGGCCAAGACCATCGAGGCCGTGAACAAGCCCACCCTCATCATGGAGCCGAACAAGACCCTTGCCGCCCAGGTCGCCGGCGAGATGCGTGAGATGTTCCCCAACAACGCGGTCGTCTATTTCGTCTCGTATTACGACTACTATCAGCCCGAGGCCTACGTCCCGCAGTCCGACACCTATATCGAGAAGGACTCGTCAATCAACGAGGAGGTCGAGAAGCTCCGTCACCAGGCGACGTCGAGCCTTCTGTCCAGGCGTGACGTCATCGTCGTCGCCTCGGTCTCGTGCATCTACGGCATCGGCAGCCCGCAGGACTACGCGGGCCTCGCTCCCAATGTCGACAAATCCGTTCCCCTCGAGCGCGACGACTTCATCCGCAGCCTGATTGACATCCAATACGACCGCAACGACTTCGACTTGTCTCGCGGTACCTTCCGCGTGCGGGGTGACACTGTCGACGTGTTCCCTCCCTATGCCGAGAACCCCATTCGCTTCGAGTTCTTTGGCGACGAGGTTGAGGGCATCTCGGAGGTCGACTCGACGACTGGCGAGGTCATTCGCGAGTTCGATGCCATTCCCGTGTGGCCGGCGTCCCATTACGTGACCGAGCGTCCCAAGATCAACCATGCCCTCGAGACGATCGACGACGAGCTTCGCGAGCGCCTGGCCGAGCTCAAGGCCGACGACCGCCTGCTCGAGGCCCAGCGTCTCCAGCAACGCACGGCATACGACCTCGAGATGCTCGAGAACATGGGCTACTGCAACGGCATCGAGAACTACTCGAGGCACCTGGACGGACGCAAGCCCGGCGAGCCTCCCTTCACCCTCATCGACTACTTTCCCAAGGACATGCTCTGCATCATCGATGAGTCACATGTTACGGTCCCGCAGATCCGCGGCATGCACGAGGGCGACCGTTCCCGCAAGGTCACCCTGGTGGAACACGGCTTCCGCCTGCCGAGCGCCCTGGACAACCGACCCCTTCGCTTCGATGAGTTCGAGAGCCGCATTCCTCAGTTCGTCTATGTCTCGGCCACCCCGGGCGATTACGAGGAGAGCGTCAGCCAACGCACGGTCGAGCAGATCATCCGTCCGACGGGCCTTCTCGATCCCAAGATCGACGTGCGTCCCGTTCGCGGCCAGATCGACGACCTCGAGGCCGAGATCAAGGCCCGCGTCGCTCGCAAGGAGCGCATCCTGGTTACGACGCTTACCAAGCGCATGGCCGAGGACCTGACCGATCACCTCTTGGACGAGGGGATTCGCGTCAACTACATGCACTCCGACACGGCAACGCTCGATCGCGTGGACATCATCCGCGACTTGCGTCAGGGCAAGATCGACGTTTTGGTTGGCATCAACCTGCTTCGTGAGGGCCTGGACATCCCCGAGGTCTCGCTCGTGGCCATTCTCGACGCCGACAAGGAGGGATTCCTGCGAAACCGCCGCTCGCTCATCCAGACGATGGGTCGCGCCGCGCGAAACGCCTCGGGTGAGGTCGTCATGTACGCTGACACCATCACCGACTCCATGCGCGAGGCGATTGACGAGACACGCCGCCGCCGTGCCCTACAGGAGCGGTACAACGCCGAGCACGGCATCGAGCCCAAAACCGTGAGCAAGGCCATCAACGACATCTCGAGTTTCATTGCCGAGGCATCGGACAACGTTGGCAAGCGCTCTCGCAAGGATGGCGAGTTCTATACCCCTGCCACGACCACGACCGCCGAGCAGGTTGCCGCGGAGCTTGCCGAGCTGCCACGCGACGAGGTTGCACGTCTCATGGACACGCTCGAGGAGGAGATGGCCGCGGCATCCGAGGACATGGACTTCGAACGTGCCGCTGCGGCCCGAGACCAGCTGGTCGAGCTCAAGGCGATGGTGGAGGGCACGTCCGAGGAGGACATCATGCGCCGACTCAAGCAGACCGCGCGAAAGGGCAGCGCACATGCGACGCGCCGTCCCTACCGTAAGCATCCCAAGCACTAGGGTTCGGCTTGAGTTAGGATATTGGGGTTTATTCGTGCGTACGCATGCGGTTGGTTCCCGCATGTTCGGGCGAACGCTAAAGTGAAGACTTACTATGACTGCACCCGACCGAAGACCATCGGACCCGCGCGCTGCCCCGCGGCACGTGTCGGAGGGTTGCCCAACCAGGGGGAGAAAGACCGTGCACGGTCACAAGATCGATCCAGAGAAGAAGGCCTCCCTGGCCGAGACGCTCGTTCAGTTCGTGCGCTACGGCATGTTCGGCGCGCTTTGCTCTGCCACCGACACGGTCATCTTCTGGTTTTTGACCAGCCTCTTCAGGATCAACCCGCTCCTTGCGAACGTCTTCAGCACCTCCGTCGGCGTCGCGATGAGCTTCTACTTCAACCGCCGCTTCACCTTCAAGGTCCGTGACAAGACTGGCAAGCGCTGCATCGCGTTCTTCTCGATTGGCCTGTTGGGCCTGCTGGTGTCCGAGGGCATCATCGGCACCGGCATGCACGTCCTGCCTGGCCTGCCGCCCGTCTTCGTGAAGTTGCTCGCGGTCATGATCGTCGGTTGCTTCCAGTTCTTCCTCAACCGCAACATCACGTTCCGCACCGTGGTCGACGCACAGGACGACGACGACGAGATCGTCTAACCACCTCTGTCGGCAGTTGCCTCGATCGGCCGACGACGGCTGGGGTCGGCCAGCAACTGCCAGGATTGATTAGCAACTGCTGGAATCGAGGGTTTCCGTGAGGGCTCGCGCCACGCGGATGCCGTCGGTCGCCGCGCTCATGATGCCGCCGGCGTAGCCGGCACCCTCGCCCGCGACCCATAGGCCCCGGCAGTTGACGCTCTCGCAGGTCTCGCCTCGCGTCACGCGAACGGGGGAGCTCGAGCGGCTCTCGATGCCCGTGAGCACGGCGTCGCTTGCATCGAACCCATGCAGCCTGTGCGCCATGTCGGGAATGGCCGCTCGAAGCGTGTCGGCCACGTAGCCGGGAAGGCACGGCTCGATGCTTCCCCAGGTAACGCCACGTGGGTAGGTGGGCTCCACGCGGCCGCCTGCGCTTGAGGCCGAGCCCGAAAGGAAGTCTCCGACAAGCTGCGCCGGGGCTGCGAATCCGCCGCCACCAAGCTCGAATGCCCTGGCCTCGCACTCGCGCTGCAGTCGCACGCCTGCCAGTGGGTCGTCGCCCGGAAGGTCCTCGGGACGCACGTTTGCCAGAAGGCCCGAGTTGGCGTTGCGGCCGTCACGGGCAGCCAGGCTCATGCCGTTGGTCACCACGTGCTCGGGCTCGCTTGCCGCCGCGACGACGTAGCCGCCAGGACACATGCAGAACGAGAAGGCGCTCCTGCCGTTTGGCAGGTGGCTCACCAGCTTGTATGGCGAGGCCCCCAGGGAGGGCAGTCCCGCGAAGCGCCCGTACTGTGCGTGGTCGATGTCGGCCTGCAGGTGCTCGATGCGCACGCCCATGGCGAAGGTCTTGCGCTCCAGGATTACGCCACGCCTGGCGAGAAGTTCGAACACGTCGCGTGCGGAGTGACCGCATGCGAGAACGACATGCGAGGTCGGGACTCGCTCCTCGATCACGAGGCCCGTCTCGGCGTCGCGCGTCTCGAGCGTCACCGCCCTCACGCGTCCGTCGCTTACGTCCAGGTCGGTCATGCGGCAACGGCAGCGCACTTCTCCGCCGAGGTCGCGAATCTGTCGGCACAGGTCGTCCACGACCCTTGGGAGGACGTCGCTTCCCACATGCGGGTGGGAGTCCCACAGGATGTCGCGCCCCGCGCCCGCGCCCACGAACGTCTCGAGGATCAGCCTGTGCAGCTTGCTCTTGGTGCCCGTGGCGAGCTTTCCGTCCGAGAAGGTCCCCGCGCCGCCGACGCCAAACTGGATGTTGCTCTCGGGGTCGAGCTCGCCTGTGGCGTTGAACCTCTCGACGGCGTCGGTTCGACGGGTCGCGTCGTCCCCGCGCTCCACAAGTAGCGGCTCCAGGCCCGCGTGTGCCAGCTCCAGGGCGCAGAACAGGCCCGCGCACCCGGCGCCGACGACAACGACTCGCTCGTCGAGCGGCTTGCGTGTGCGGGGTGTCCAGGTCTGTGGCTCGTTTTGCACGAGGGAGACGCCGCGGTCGTCGTGCCTGCCGCGCAGCTTGTCCAACAGCGTCCGTTCGGCGTTGGCCCCGCCGACGAGCGTGATGCGCACGGTGTAGAGGAAGTGCAGGCTCTCGCGCTTGCGCGCGTCGATCGAGCGGCGGCGTATCTCGAGGCTCGAGATCTGTTCGTCGCGCACGCGAAGCCTGCGCCCGACGGCGCGCCTGAGGCAGGCGCGCTCGGCCCTCTCGGAGCCGTCGTGCGCCTTTGGGTCCACGCGGAGGTTGGAGACCTGAATCATGTGTGCCCTCCTAGGGCGTCGTTTCGGTTCGTGCCGCGCCCGCGGCGAGTGCGGCGGCGTTGGCGCCGGCGACCTGGCCGCTCAGCCAGGCCCACGTGAGGTTGAACCCGCCGCAGTCGGCGTCGACGTCGAGCGCCTCGCCGCACGCAAACAGGCCCTCGACGCCATGGGCGGCAAGGGTCCGCGCGTCGAAGTCGGCAAGCGACAGGCCGCCGCGCGTGACCTGGGCATGCGCGGTGTCCGCAAGGCCCGTGACGTGCAGTCGCAGCCCCTTGAGCGAGCGCGCCGCCTGCGCGGCGTCGGCTGCGGCCATTCTGCCGAGAAGTGCGTCGGCGATCTCGGGGCTCACGAGTCCCCGCAAGGCGACGCGCATGTCGCGGCTCGACAGCATGCGCTCGACCTCGGCCTCGTCCTTCTCGGGAACGAGGTCGATGCGCAGGGTGTCGCCCGCCGCGGCCACGCGCGACAGGTCGAACACGGCGATGCCGGAGACGCCGTACTCGCGGAAGAGCAGCTCTCCCGCCTCGGAGGCGAGCTCGCGCCCGTCGCGCTCGAGTGCGATGCGCGCGGTGGCACGACGGCCGTCGAGGCCCGCGAGACCGTCCATGCGACAGGCGATCGGGCACAGCACGGGGCTTGCGGGCGTGGGGGAAAGTCCCAGGCCCGCGAGCGGGTTCAGGTCCGCGAGGCCGTCGCGTGGCCCTCCGAGCGCCACGACCACGCAACGTGCGCGAAGCGTGCGGTCGCGTCCGCCATCGAACGACTCGCGATAGGTGACGAGAAGGTCGCCGCTCGACGACGCGGTCGCGCCGCCCGCCGTGTGCTCGACATGCGTCACCTCTCGCATCGGCGCCAGCATGGCGCCGGAGGCCGCGGCACGGGCCAAAAGCACGTCGCGCACGGACGCGGCCGAGAGGCTGCGCGGGTAGAGCCTGCCGTCGATCGACGTGCAGGCCAAGCCACAGCCGTCGAACCATGCCAGGACGCGCTCGCCGGCGTCGTCGCCCAGGATGGGGGAGACGAAGTCGAAGGCGTTGTAGCGCACGGGGTCCACGTGCTCGTTGGAGAGGTTGCAGCGGCCGTTGCCCGTCGCCAGGATCGTGCGCGCTGCCTCGGCGGCGGCGTCGAGTGCGACCACGCTTGCGCCCGCCTCGGCGGCGACGGTCGCGGCGACGGTGCCGGACGCCCCGCAGCCCACGACGCAGACGTCGCAGGCGTCGGGGACCGACACGCGCCGGGCGGCGCGCTCCAGGCGGGCCTGGCGGGTGGCGCGGGACTCGCGGCCGCTTCTTGTGG
>OLPO01001927.1_pt1 | contig 13438 bp, 9 predicted proteins | sample 1672831 | NCBI WGS metagenome assembly OLPO01 (sample SAMEA3136728, study PRJEB25190) | human gut metagenome
AGATTACTGTTCACTCCGTTCACAGCAACATACTTCGCGCCGCACTTCTCGGGTTTTCTGTGAACTACGTTCACAAAAAACAGCACGCGGAATGTCACCAGTAAACAGTAACAACAGCAGCACTTAAATTATTTACCCTCAGCGGCCATATTCTCCTTATTCACCTTCTCCACTGCATTCACAATATTCTCATACCCTGTACAGCGGCAAAGGTTTCCTGCCATATGCTTGCGAATGGCATCTCTCGTAAGCTTCTCGCCCCGCTCAAGAAGCACTGTGGCAGACATAACAAAGCCTGGTGTGCAGAATCCGCACTGGATGGCTCCTTCCTCAATAAAAGCTTCCTGAATCCTGGTAAGTTCGCCGTTTTTCTCAAGGCCTTCCAGGGTGCGGATATTCTTTCCTTCCGCCCAGACTGCCAGATAAATACAGGAGTCAATGGTCTCGCCGTCAATGATCACAGTGCAGGCACCGCATTCACCTACTTCACAGCCTTTCTTCACAGAGGTAAGCCCAAGGTGATTTCGCAGCATGTCAAGAAGAGATTCTCTCACGTCCACATACTCAGCTACCTCTTTTCCATTTACAGTACACTGTACCAGCCGCATATCCTTTTTCATGACTGCTCACCTCCTGTTACATTCTCAGCATCAGATGAAGGATAAATTTTTCCATTTGCACTTATATTTTCGCCTGAAGTTGTCCGGACATCCGGCACTACAACTCCCGTCACCATTCCCCTGCGAACACTCTCCTTCAACGCGCGCTTCGCGATTTCTCCGCCAATCTGCAGTCGGAACGCCTTAGAAGCACGCCAGGAATCTCTGGGATTGATTTCTTCCCTTACCAGCTCTTCTACCTTCTGATACAGCTCTTCGCCAATTTCCATCCCCCTCAGCGCCTCTTCCGTCTTCGCACACCGATACGGCACGGGTGCAGCTACACCAAAGGTGATCCTTACATCCTCCAGAACCTTTTTCAGAGGATCGATTCTGCTGACTACACTACAGCTCAGGGTCGCAATATCCATTGCATTTCGCATGGAATACTTAATATAAAATCCATGATATCCCTGATAATCCTTCCCAGGGATCACAATGTGGGTGAGCACATCTCCCTGATGCAGATCCACCTTACCAGGTCCCAGATAAAAATCCCTGATGGGAACCATCCGTCCACCAGTTCCATCTGCGATCCGCAGCATGGCATTCAGCGAAAAAAGTGTAGGTGCACTGTCCGCACTGACTGCACCATTGCAGACATTTCCACCAATAGTCCCAATATTGCGGACCTGTGGTCCGCCAACCTGATCTACTGCTTCCCCCAGAACCGGGATTAGCTTCTGAATCACCGGATCATTCGTCACATGGGAAAAAGTAGTTCCTGCACCAATATAAATATCACCAGACTCCATCAGCCGGACTCCCTTGATTTCCTTAATATCACGAATGCTCACTAAAGATGTGCCAGCCATTTTGCCCTCACGGATCTTGATCAGCACATCACTTCCCCCGGAAATCACCCTTGCATCCGGATGCTCCTTCAGAAGAGTTACCGCTTCCTTAATGGTCTCTGCATTATAATAATTTTCAATATCGTACATTCCTCATGCCCCCTTTCTCAGATCAGTCCGGCCTTTGTAAAACCGTCTATCAGTCTTTGCGGTGTCAGAGGAATCTCAGAAAAGCCGATGCCAGTTGCATGAAGCACAGCATTCCGGATGGCCGGTGCACTTGGAATTGCAGGAGGCTCGCCTAGGGCTTTATTTCCATATGGTCCCATTGGATCGTTCAGTTCTACAAACTCAGCAGTCAGATCCGGAGTATCCATCATTGTCATCATTTTATAATCCAGCAAAGTCCCATTTAATGGTCTTCCTGTTTTCTCATCGATAAGAAGCTGCTCAGAAACTCCATAACCGATTCCCATGAACATACCGCCATGAACCTGCATTGCTGCAAGCTGCGGATTCAAAAGGGTTCCACTGTCATGAACATTCACAATATCCAGAACCTTGATCTTACCAAGTTTCATATCTACTTCTACTTCCGCAAAACAACAGCCGCTGGCAACTGTATTCTTCTTCACCTGTCTGGAAACCTCTGCTGTAAGGACAGAAGAATTACTCAAACTGTAATAGCTCTCCATAGCCAGATCCTCAAGGGAAATCGCAGGCTTGCCATCTGCCAGAATATAACCATCCTCCAGTTCCAGCCGGTCCACATTACCTGGGACCAGTGTTCTGGCATATTCTAAGATCTTCTGCTTCAGCTGCTGCGCACATTCCTTCACAGCTGTACCGGTGACAAAGGACTGTCTGGAAGCATACGCACCTGTATCAAAAGGCGTCACATCTGTATCCTGCTGGGTTACAATATGTACCCTGGAAATATCCATATGTAAGGTCTCTGCTGCCATCTGGGAAAATACAGTATCCGCGCCCTGTCCAATCTCTGTAGCACCAACCTGCAGCTGTACACTTCCATCCTGATTCAGAGACAGCCTTGCACCTGCAATTTCCAGAGAAATTGGCCATACACCAGTCTTATAGGAAAACAGCGCCATACCAACTCCACGCCGGATATCGCCAGTCTGGTTCTGATATGCTTTCCGTTTCTCGTCCCAGTGAATATACTCTGCTCCTTTTTCCAGGCACTCAAAAATACCGTTGGTATTCGCTGCGATTGGCTTCAGATAGGCATCTTCATAATAGCCATGGATCAGATTTTTTCTGCGGAATTCCAGCGGATCCATACCGATTTCATAAGCAATATCATCCATAAAGCTCTCTGTGGCAAAGCAAACCTGAGGTATACCATATCCTCTCATCGCCCCTGCTGTAGGACAGTTGGTATAGACGGTATAAGCTTCTCCTCGGATATTTGGACATGCATACTGAAGTCTGCTGGCCGTCAGACCATTGGCTGCTATGGCATGTCCGTGGGATGCATAAGCTCCCTGATTGGAATAGGTAGTCATCTCTTTTGCAAGAAGATGTCCTTCTGCATCTACGCCTGCTTCCATGTCATATTCAATGGAGTGACGGGTTCTGGTATTGGTAAAAGTCTCCTCACGTGTAAGCTCGATCTTCACGGGACGACCGCCCACCTGCATGGTGAGAAATGCATTCAGAGGTTCATAAAGCACCTCCTGCTTGTTGCCAAAACCACCGCCTACATAAGGCTTGATCACACGTACCTGCCCCCAGGGGATTCCAAGTGCCTGGCCAACAATACGGCGTACAATATGTGGAATCTGTGTGGAAGAAACCACCACGACCCTTCCCTTTTCCATATAGGCGTAAGAAATATTATTCTCAATATGGCAGTGCTGGACAATAGGTGTCTTATAGCTTCTTTTCAGCTTCACGGCAGCCTTCTCCATTGCGCTGTCCACATCTCCGATCGCAAAGCTGGATCTTGCCAGAATGTTATCCTTCTTGTCAAGATGAATGGGATGCTCCGTTCCACGCATGGAAATCTTCGGGCTCACGACCACCGGATATTCCTCATATTCTACTTTGATCAGCTTCAATGCCCTGGAAGCTGTCACTTCGTCCTCAGCTACTACAGCTGCAATATCATCGCCATAATACCGTACTCGTCCGGTGAGCAGATTACGGTCTGCCACATCCTGATGAGCAAGCTCCACGGACCAGGGATGTCCTGGGGTGGGATAACAATGATTCGGTACGTCCTTAAAGGTAACTACCTTTACTACGCCTTCCAGAGCCTCTGCTTCGCTGGTATCAATGGATTTTACCACGCCATTTCCGATCTTTGCATGATAAACCCTGGCTACCAGACACTTATTCAGGATCAGGTCATCTGTAAATTTCGCACGTCCTGTCACTTTCTCATAAGCGTCTACTCTTGGAACACTCTTTCCAATCATATGCTTCACCTTCTTTATATTTTTTGCAGCGGATGCCTCCAATCCGCCCTTTACCCCCTCATAAAGGAATGGCCGACGCCGTTCAAAAAACAAGTTTACGGTTCTTCTTTGAACTGATCGTCGGCCCCTTATGCTTCTTCTCTTTCCGTCTCAACCTAAAAAATATTGTACAAAATATTCTTTCAATGCAAAATTATTGTATCATATTTCGCCGGTGTTTTGCAATAATTTTATAAATAATTTAGTTGTTTTATCTGTATAATTTTGAAATTTCTGCAAATTCGAAGCTCTATCAGCCTGGAGCATGTCTGGAAAATCATTCCCGCAATCTTCATTCCCTGCTTTGCGGTATATTTCGCCATGGAATATTGCGTAACTGCCATAATCGCTTCTCTAATTTTTCGCCGTATAAATCCCCCGCAGATCGTAAATCGCATGTCTTGGACACTTCACTGCGCACATTCCACAGCTCAGGCAGACAGACTCTTCTATCACTGCACAGTTATCTGTAACCCGGATTGCCCCGGCCGTACAGGTCTTCTCGCAGATTCCACAGCCAATACAGCTGACTTCACACTGTTTTTTTGCCTCTGCCCCTTTACTCTTATTTGAGCATTTTACTACGATCCAATTGGCACATTCATGGACATGAATGATCTTCTGGGGACATACCTTCCCACATGACCCGCAGCCGATGCATTTTTCTTCATCTATTTCCGCCACTCCATACTCATTCAGGGAAATGGCGCCAAATTTACATTTCTCCACACAGGCTCCACAGCCAATACATCCATCTTTGCATCCATTGTCCCCTGCTGTAACCCTGCACCCCCCATTACATGCCACAACAGCTGACCGATACGGAAATTTCTTCTTTACTGCCATCTCTCATCCCTTCCTTTCATATGGTGTTTCACTAAGAGGAAGGCTGTAACGCCTTACACCATCTCTTCGGAAATAGGCATCTGCTATTGCGGGTGCGGTGGGAATGGATGTAATTTCTCCAATACCAATAGCACCGCAGGCAACCTTAAGGCCTGGCTTGTCGATAACAATGGCATCGATTTTCGGAATCTCATGTGCACGGAAAAGACCTAAAGAACCATACTTGGAAATAGGTTTACAGTTCTCATCAATGGGATATTTTTCCCGCAGGGCAAATCCTATGGACATTACCACACCACCCTCGATCTGTCCCTCACAGGACAAAGGATTTACTGCTTTTCCCACATCATGAGCAGCAACTATCTCTTCAATCTTACCAGTCTTGGAATCCAAAATACAAACCTGGGTAGCATATCCATAAGCCACATGGGAAACCGGATTGGGCACATTTGCACCAAGAGGATCGGTCTTCGCAAGATATTCTGCATAATAAACCTTACCGATCATATCTTCTACGCTTAATCCTGCTTTTTTATCCTCCATCAATTTCTCACAGGCTCTTCTGCAAGCCTCACCGGTGATCAATGTCTGTCTGGAACCGGATGTAGTTCCGGAATCCGGTGAAATCCAGGTATTGCTGCGCTCGTAAATGATATCCTCTCTTTTTATATCTGTATTACTCACGATCATCTGGGTCAGTACTGTGCCAAGCCCCTGTCCAATGCAGGATGCTCCTGAGTAGATGTGAAGCTTCTTATCCTCTTCATAAATCAGTTTCACGCGGCCAGTATCCGGAATTCCAACACCAACCCCTGCATTCTTCATGGCGCAGCCAATGCCCACCGCTTTTCCTGCTGCCAACGCAGCTTCATATTTCGGCTGTACTGCTTCTAAGGTCTCCACAAGGCCTGTGGAATCATCAACAATCTGACCATTTGGAAGTGTCTCCCAGGGTCGGATCGCATTGCGGTAGCGGATCTCCCATGGAGTGATTCCCACCTTATCTGCCATCATATTCAGAAGTGTCTCTGTAGCAAAACAGGTCTGGGTAACTCCAAATCCGCGAAATGCTCCTGCCGGCGGATTATTGGTATAGTAAGCAGTTCCCTCAATTTCAAAGTTTTCGTAGTGATAAGGACCTGCTGCATGGGTACATGCGCGCTCCAGAACCGGACCGCCAAGAGATGCGAATGCACCTGTATCCGCGGCAACCTTTGCCTTTACTCCCATGATATTTCCATTTTCATCACAGCCCATGGTCATATCCATATAAAAAGGATGGCGCTTAGGATGGACCAGCAGGGATTCTGCCCTTGTAAGCTTCATCTTAACCGGTTTCTTCGTCACATAAGTAAGAAGCGCACTTAAATGCTGCACGGTCATGTCTTCCTTACCACCAAATCCGCCGCCTACCAGCGCATTCTGTACCTTTACTTTGTCTGTACCAAGAACTAAGCTGCATTCGTGCAGCGTCTGGTGTGCTGACTGGTCTGTGGAATATACAAAAACATCTCCGTCTTCATCATAAAAAGACACGGCACATTCCGGTTCCAGAAATGCGTGTTCCGTCCATGGTGTCTCAAAATGATGGGAAATCACATATTTGGAATTTTTTATAGCCTCTGCTGCATTTCCCCGGCTGATATGTTTATATGCACAGATATTGTTCTCTTCCTCATCAAATACCTTTGGTGCATCTGGTTTCGCTGCCTCTTCAATCGTATGAATGTGAGGAAGCACCTCATACTCAACCTGGATCAGCTTCGCTGCCTTATCCGCAGTCTCTTTATCCCGGGCTGCCACAAGTGCAATGGCATCTCCCAGATAATGGGTAAGCCCTCCTATCGGAATCAGTGTATACTGATCATGCTTCAAATGTCCGATTTTATTCTCTCCCGGAATATCTTCTGCCGTAACAACTGCCTCTACTCCAGGAAGTGCCAGTGCCTTGGTCTTATCAATGGAAAGCACCCTTGCACGCGGATATTTACTTCTCAGAGCAGATCCATAAAGCATACCATCCAGGTAAAAATCGTCTGGATATTTTCCGGTACCAAGAACCTTTTCCCCAACATCGATTCTTGCTACTCGGGAGCCAATATGCCAGTCGTTGTTAATTTCTTCCGGAATTGTCCCCTCCTGCATAACTTTAGCCGCGATCCGTACTGCATCTATAATTTTTACATATCCGGTACAACGGCAATAATTGTTACGCAAGGCATATTTGATTTCTTCATCAGTGGGCTCTTTATTCACATCCAGAAGAGCTTTCGTACACATTACCATGCCAGGAATGCAAAAGCCGCACTGTACAGCACCAGCCTTTCCGTATGCATACGTATATACCTTTTCTTCCCACTCTGTCAGACCTTCTACTGTAATGATATTTCTGCCATCCAGCAGATCTGTATCCGGCACACAGGCCTTACAGGTTCTGCCATCGATAATCACTGTACAGGCTCCACAGGCACCCTCACTACAGCCATCTTTTACAGAAGTCAGATGTAACTCATCACGGAGAAATCTGAGCAGCTTTTGATTTTTTTTCGTCTCTACCCTCTGGCCATTGACTGTAAATACTGCCATGTTGGACTCTCCTTTCTACTACCCCATGAAAGTCAGATGCTTTTAACTGCGCTCCTAAACTTTCACAGTGAACTATGAGAAACACATTCTGAAGGTTTCCCAAATTATCGCAGCAGTCACCAAGATCTTATGCATGAACATACTTCGGCTCGCTGCCTGTCAAAATATAGACACTGTCCACAGCCCTTAAAAAGCTGTGGACAGTATTTTCTATTACTTTATTTAGTTATCAGATATCCGTAATCATCGATCACTGCACAGATCAGCTTCTTCAAACCGTCATACAGTTTGTCTGCCGGATCGTCTGCCTTGCAGTCTGTGATCTGGCCTACAAATCTCACCTTACAGGTCTTATTCTCTTTATCCAGAACAACAAAACCATCGTTCTTACTGTCTGCCATGTCTTTCTCATTTGCAAACAGAGTAAATTTATCCTTGTATGGTGCACTTGCGTATGGGCAGAAGCTCTTACAGTTGCCGCACTCATTACACATATAATCTACGTGGATCACCTGATTCATAGCCATTCCAGGAACCTTGATGGAAATATTGGCACGGTTCGGACACACATCTACACAGTTCTCACAGACTTTGTTACAGGTAAGACATCTCTCTTCCTCTGTCTTTGCCTCTTTGCTGTGCTTCAAGATACCTTTCTTTTCGAAACAGTCTTTCACATCACCTGTCACAGCTGCATCTCTGGTAATCTCTTTGCCAAGAATATCTTTCACTGCCAGCTGTGCATCCCGGATTCCCTCTACGATGGTTGCTGCGCCTCTGGCGCCGTCTCCGGCAACATAGACACCACTCACGCTGGTTTCAAGAGTCTTATCGTTGACCTTTGCTTTTCCTCTTTCATCTACTGCGATCTGGTTGGCAGTGTAGAAATCGGTATCAATCTTTTCTCCAACAGCTACGATCACGGTGTCAGCCGGAACCTCTACCACATCTGCAGTCTCGGTTACACCTGCACGTCCGGAAGCATCCATCTGGCCAAGCTTCATCTTCTTGCAGAGCAGTCTGCCGCCATCAAGACTTACAGGAGAAAGAAGTTCCTTAAACTCAACGCCCTCCTCCAGAACTTCCAGAAGCTCATCCTCTGCAGCTGGCATATAGCGTTTGGTTCTTCTGTATACAAGATAAACATGCTCTACGCCTTCTGTGCGTTTCGCAGCTCTTGCAGTGTCCATAGCAGTGTTTCCGCCGCCGATTACAACTACATTTTTGCCAATATTCAGCTTACCATCATTTGCCTTAAAATCACGAAGGAACTTCAGAGCGTTAACGGTCTCACCTTTTTCCAGTTTCAAAGTGCCAGGCTTGCCAGCTCCGATTGCCAGGATCACAGCATCATAACCCTGTGCTTTCAGATCTGCCACAGAAGTGATCTCTGTATTTGTGCGGATCTCTACACCCATCTTCTGGATGAAAGAAATATCTTTGTCAATAGCAGCGTCACCAATACGGAATCCAGGTATCACGTAACGGATCACGCCGCCAGCTTTCTCTTCTTTTTCAAAAATGGTAACTGCTGCGCCCTCTCTTGCAAGGAAGTAAGCAGCTGCAATACCAGCAGGACCGCCACCAACTACGGCGACCTTCTTACCGTTTGGCTCGCCGGCCTTGATCTCACCGATCAGCTGCTCATAGCCATGCTCTGCTGCTGTCAGCTTGGTGCCACGGATATTTACGGATTCTTCGTAGAAATTACGGGTACATTTGGTCATACAGTTGTGTGCACATAAGGTGCCTGTAATAAATGGCAGGGCATTTTTCTCAAGGATCACTTCAAGTGCTTCTTTATATTTCCCCTCACCAGTCAGTGCTACATACTGTGGAATATCCTGATGGATTGGACAACCTTCAGAACATGGTGCATAGAAGCAGTCCAGAAGAGGAACTTCTTTTGTGCTCTTTCTGTTCGGAACCGGCTTAATGTTCTTCACATGATGCCCATCAGTAATAGCATCTGCTGCCAGCTTCTTCAGTGCATCCACATCGATTCCTTCCCATTTTTTCGGACAGATTCCTTCTACCTTATCTACTACCTGGGTAAATCTCTGGTAGCCGCCTGTCTTCAAAAGGGTGGTAGCCATAGTTACAGGCCAGATACCGCATCCCACAATTTTGTCAATATTGTAATAATCTGCACCTCCGGAATAGGAAATTCGAAGTTTTCCTGCGAATTCAGCAGAAAGTTTGGCTGCAAGGGAAATGGACAGCGGGAACAAAGCTTTACCGGACATGTACATTTCTTCACTTGGAAGCTCATTTCGTGTAACGTCAACCGGGAAAGTATTGGTAATCTTTACACCAAATTCCAGGCCCAGTCCTTCGGATAATTTCATCAGCCGTGTAAGCATGGGGACTGCATCCTCATACTGCAAGTCGTCTCTGAAATGGAAATCGCCGAATACCATATAATCATATCCCATCTCATCCATGGTCTTTCTTGCAAAATCATAGCCAAGAAGGGTCGGATTGCATTTTACAAAGGTATTCAGATGTTTCTCTGTAAGCAGATAATTTGCAATGCTCTCAATCTCCTGTGGAGGGCATCCATGCAGTGTGGAGATCGTAGCAGAATTACAGACATTGGACGGGATTGCTTCGATGTCTTCTCTGGTAAAATTCTGGAACTTGTCAGCATTGTCCAAAAGCCATTTTCTGCATTCCTGGAAAATAACAGTGTCCTTTGCTTCCATCATTCCGTCAATAAAGGTATTGACCTTGTCTCCCTTAATTCCTGCAAGATCATATCCTACGGAAATATTAAACTGGAACCCATCCTGTGCACCCAGGCCGAATTCTTTCGCGATCACATGAAGGATAAACCATGCCTTGATGTACTCGCCCATCGCGTCCGGAACAGTCAGCTCAGTTGACCATTCGCAGTTATATCCCTCATCATCTGCAAGAATACAAGGTTTATTCACGCATGCAGAAAGCTCTACGCCATCCATCTTCTGAACTGTCTTCAGCTCAAAGAAACGGGCTCCTGCATAATAAGAAGCAATGATATTCTGTGCCAGCTGGGTGTGGGGACCTGCTGCCGGTCCCACTGGTGTCTCCAGGTTTCTGGTAAAAATAGTCATATCATTCTTCGGATCTGCTGTGTATGGGCGATGTACCCCAAATACAGTGTCCTGCCCTTTTTTCTCCTGAAGGACCCAGTCCATCAGCTGCCCGAAAGGCATACATGTCATAATATCGCTCATATTTATTTTCCTCCGTTAATATCGTCAGCCAGTTCCTGTGCAGACTGACGGCAGTCAGCCATAACCTTATCTACGTCACAAACCAGCACTTCCCTGTCTTTCATAAGAACCTTGCCGTTACATACAGTAGTCACAACGTCATGTCCTGTAGTTCCAAACAGAAGATGTCCGTTTACATTGTCTGCTCTCATAGGTGTAAGCGGGTTGTAATCCATTACGATCACATCGGCAGCTGCCCCCTCTTTCAGAACACCAAGTGGTTTCTTAAAGTAGCGGTTAGCAATAATTGCATTGTTCTCAAAGAGCATCTTGGGAACCTCACCCCATGCAGCATTTGGATCGCAGAGATGATGCTTATGAAGGATATTGGCAACCTTCCAGGATTCCAGCATATCGTGGGTGTATCCATCAGTTCCAAGTCCTGTAACGATTCCCTTATGTACCAATTCCATGGTAGGCGGACATCCACAAGCATTTCCCATATTGGATTCCGGATTGTGGACAACCATAGTGTCAGTCTCTTTAATTAAATCCATCTCATGCTCGTTAATATAAATACAATGTCCAAGAAGCGTCTTCGGCCCAAGAATATTCCAGTCGTAAAGTCTGTCTACAATTCGTTTACTGTGCTCCTTCAGACACTGATGAAGGTCATAGATGCCCTCTGCAACATGAATATGATAGCCAACACCGTCTGGCTTCAGTTCGTTACACAATTCCATGGTCTCATCGGAAATAGTGAAAGATGCATGCATACCCATCATAGCAGCGATCATGTCGCTGTCATCTGCAAGTGCGTGTTTGATAAAGTTCACATTCTCCATTACAGATTCTCTGGACTTGTCCATGCCGTCACGGTCAGAAATTTCATAGCAAAGGCAGGTACGGACACCAAGCTCCTTAGCTGCTGATTCAATAGCACTGAGGGAACCGGTAATATGTCCAAAGCTTGCGTGGTGATCAAATACAGTCGTTACACCATTCCGGATACTGTCGATGTAAGTAGCCATCGCAGAAAGTCTGGTCTGCTCCAAGGTAAGATGACGGTCAATGGTCCACCACTGTCCATCCAGAATATCCAGAAAGCCCTTGGGATTATATCCTTTAATACTCAGACCTCTGGCAAAAGAGCTGTAGATATGCTCATGGGTATTGATAAATGCAGGCATGATAACTCCGCCTCTGGCATCTACAAATTCTCCATCCGGATATGCCTTCTTCACCTCATCTGTAGTCCCCACCATAACTATGGTGTTACCATCCATTGCAACTGCACCGTTCTCTATAAATGCCTTGGATGCGTCCCGTGTGATCATTCTTCCATTACCAATAATAAGCATATGGCATCCTCCTTTACTTGTTAAAATTGTTGAATCAAATAGCACAATTCAACATTTTTTAGGATATTTTATACAGATAATGTAACACATTCCCATATAAATTTCAATAGGAAATCTAAAAATATTTTTGGCTTTCTCAAAATTTTTGTTTAAACAAACTAACTGATCACAACCAAAACAGGCTCTAGGGCATGTTTGAAAAATGCTTTCTACAAGCTGTACGTCACAATTCGAGGGAGATTTTGCCCGCAGTCTGCATAAACATGAAAACAAGGCAGTCTGTCAATTAAACAAACTGCCTTGTTCTCTCTATTAATGGATTTTTCAAACAAGCTCTATTCCATAGCTGATTTTCCATCTACATTATTCGTATATGTATCTTTATAACTCCCGGATCACATGCAAAAATTTCCGGCCCTTTTTCCATAATTCAGGATCAATTTCCACCTCATAGCCTTTGCCATTCTGCACATGCCAGTCATAAAAAGAGCGGTCTTCGTCTGCATATTCTTCCATAACATTCATGATCGTACCGCCATGTACCACAAGTGCTGCCAAAGAAATCCCATTACGGAGACAACCATTTACAGCTTTCTGGAAGCCGGTCACATTGCGTCTTTTAAATTCCTCTCTGCTCTCTCCTCCCGGAAATGGCAGAAGTCCGCCAGAATCGATCCAGGACTGGTAATGTTCATTTCCGTCCAGTTCCTGATAATTTTTATTTTCAAATTCTCCAAAATCACATTCTGCAAGCTCATCAATAATATTCAGCTTTTTTCCGGGAAAAAGGATTCCTGCTGTCTGGGTACAGCGGATCATAGGACTTGCATAAACTGCCTGTACCTCCGGATAAGCAAGCTGCGCCAGCATATTCCCAGCCTCCGGACAAAGAGGCTCATCCGTCCTTTTTCCTATATATCTTTTTAACTTATTTCCCTGGGTTTCCCCATGACGAACCAGAATAAGTTTAAGCATTTTTGATCACCGTCCCAATTCCACATACTACACGTATTACCTTTTTGCTTTTTGATGCAAGATCCGTACAGACTCTTCCCACTGCTTCCCGGTACTTCCGGTCAAAAGCATCCATTGGGACAACGCCGTATCCCACTTCCTGGCTTACCAGAATGATATCCGGATTTTTCTCCCATAATTCTTCTGCCAGTCTGGTCAGATCTTTGTCTGCTTTTAATTCTTTTTTGATATACTCCTGAAAATCAAGGACGCCTTCTGCATTCATAAGCTCTTCTTTTTCCAGATCAGCTCCATTTTTCCAGCAGATATCAGGATGATGTTCTTTTGCATAGGTGCTCTTTCCCTGAAAAGCACCTCCGATGATCATTTCCATTGTTACAATTCCTCCCTTTTTTCCCAGTTCCCGGAGCGTGTCTGTAAAAGGCTTTCTGCAAGATGTACGTCACAATTTGTGGGAAATTTTGCCCGGATGAGGGCGCATAGCAGGCTACGACAACCGAATTCGGGCAAAATATACCGCAAAGTGGGGCGTGCAGATTG
>OLPO01001929.1_pt1 | contig 13429 bp, 11 predicted proteins | sample 1672831 | NCBI WGS metagenome assembly OLPO01 (sample SAMEA3136728, study PRJEB25190) | human gut metagenome
AGCTGCTCGCAGACGCAGAACGTCCCGAAGTCGTTGGCGTAGTCGCTCATGCCGGCGTATTCCCAATCGATGAGGTCGACATGGCCATCTTCGCTGACTAGGAAGTTGAGGCCGAAGAAGTCGTTGTGGCACAGGACGGGATCGCCCCCATCGGCGACAAGCATGTCGTTGAGCTTCGTTGCCTGCGCTTCCATCTCGGGCCAGTCCTGCACGTCGATGCGCCCGCGTTTCAGGATGGCTCGCTCGTAGCCTTTTCCCTCCTCGTAAAAGCTGAATGCACGCTCGACCTGGGCACCGCTCTCGTGGAGCTTGCGAGCCATCTGCATGGCCTGCGCGAGCTGGGCATCGTCGTGTGTATCGAGGTTCCTGCAGTTCGTCACGAAACGGGAGACTTTCCAGCCGCGACGGGGGTTCTCGAACACGAAGGTGGAGTCGAGGCCGAGATTCCGCGCCGTCTCCAGCGCGGTTTTTTCCGCCTTGCGGTCCACGAGGAGCTCGGTGCCCACGCCGGGATGGCGGTAGACCCATTCGCCGTCATCGGTCGTGAAGTGGCAGCTGAGGTTGGTGAGTCCTTGCTTGAGCGGGTAGACGTTTCTGATTTCGGACTTGTCGCATCCTAGGACCGCGACGATGTTGTCGAAGATCTCGGAGTCGAGATTCTCCAGGAACAGAGGGTCGAAATCGCGCAGCTCGTCGAGCGAATCGAACTCGTGAATGATGGGCGGATCGTACTTTCGGATCTGCATGTCAAGCTCGCCGATGTGCTCGGCATAGAGATCCTCCCAGAGCTTGTCTTGCGTTTGGGGGAGGTCGTACTCGTCTTCCAGGATCTGGCGGAAGCGGGCGGAGAACTCGCGGTCGAAGTAGGCGTGGCCGATCATGTACCATGCATCGGAGCCGCCGACGCTTACTTTGGTAATGCGATCGTGGGAGCCCGTCTCGAGGCACCATTCAGCAGTTTGCCCCTGGTTGAACTCGGCTGAGTAGTAGGCCTTCCAGACATGGTCCGTGAAGGGGTTTTCCTCAAAGTAGTTATCCGAGGAGCAGATATAGGTGTTTCCGAGCAGCTCCCGCACGAGCATGAGTGAGGAGTTGTTGTTGCGTTCGGCGTAGGCGCGATTGACGACGATGTTCACGCCGTACTTGTCCTCGAGATAGTAGAAGGACTCCTTCTTATAACCGACGACCACGACGATGTCGAGGATTCCTGCCTCGCGCAGCTGCTCGATCTGGCGCTCGATGAGGACTTCGCCGCGAACCTTGAGAAGGCCCTTGGGGCGCTCATAGGAGATGGGGGCGAAACGGCTGGAGAGGCCTGCCGCGAGGATGACGGCATTGTCCACGGCGTAGGGCTTTAGCGCGGTCATGCCCTTGGGCGTCAAGCGGGCGCCCTCTATGAGTCCGGCTTCCGAGAGGTCCTTGACGGCGGCATTTGCCGTCGCGAGGCCAATTGCGCATTCGTCGGCGAGTTCCCGCTGTGTGATGCCCGGGTGCTTGCTCAGGGCGTAGAGGACGTTGAACTGCTTATGGGTAAGCTCCATGAATTACTCCTTTGTTCGGTAATTTGAAATTATAGACTTAAACCGAACAATTCGAACTGAATTTGTTCGAATTCATATATTTGTAAAGTATTTCCGAACAATTAGAGCAAATCGATACTTTTTGATCTCATTTTTGGCTAGCTGGTGTTCGTTTGCTTTTATATTTGCCTAAATGAGCCTATCCAGCAATCGCTTGCGATTGGCCTGACGACTCGGACGATGTACTGCACTTCCTTGAGCTGCATTTGTCTGGTTGGGGCTAGTCTTGCGGATTCTATGAGGTGCCAGTCTTTCCTTCGGTACCGAATCTTATCCAGATTCACCGTCTCCGCCCTGGGCCCGGGGCGGTCCCTCCTCCTTTGGGTCTGTTTCCGCCGGTGGGTCACGCCCTTTATGTTGGCGTGTTTACTCACGGTGTTGCGGCTGACGTGGGGCCTTCGGGGTATCTCGGACCTTAAGACCACAGCGGCGTCCGTCGATCTTATATCTCGGCTGCGTCCAGGGCACGGTCGTTCCCTCCATTCTTTTCTGGCGGTCTTGTCTAAGTGCCCAAACGGGAAATCGCTTAAGCGAGTGCTGCGCCCTCGGTTCCTTGGGCGCAGCACTCCCGATTAAACTGCTCAGTTATTTATGATCGCTGTGTTCAGTTTTTGGCGACCATCCGATTCACTGTTAAGTGAATAACAACACGTAGGTTGCTTCGAGCCAGACGTAGGGCACCGGTAAGCCGTAGAGGGGCCTTGCGCAGAGCTCTTCGATGTCGGCGTCCAGGCTCGACGCGATGACGCTCACCTTGTCCTTGGAGAGCCCACGTACGTCCGTCTTCTCGGCGACGCTCTGCATCTTGCGGGTGCTCGTGCCGGTGGCGAGCATCTCGGCCACGGCGGCCACGAGGGCTCGGTCGACGCGCTGGTAGCGCTCGAGCTTGCCCTCCGTGAAGAGGCTGCCGATGCGCAGCCTGGGATACGCAGCGTAAGCATGCCCACGCATGCGGCGGGGCTTCGCTCGCGGTGGCCGTTGTGGCTGTTCGCCCCGCCACCGTAAAACTGGTCAACGTTGGTGTCAATCACGGCGTTCCCGACCTGCTTGGCGAGGCGCCTGTGCAGCTCCCGCACGTCGTGGCACCGTCGTCGAAACGGTGCATGGCGAGCATGTCCGGCGTCGGGTCCAACAAGATTTCCGCAGCGGTCTTCATCCTTTTCCAGAATCTGTTGTTGTGGTGATTTCAGATACCGGGACGAGGCCACTCTTCGTTAAACGAGCGCTAGGGTGTCACCCCTACAACAAAATTTTCGACGCGATCTCGATTGTGCCATTGACGCATAGTAGTTTTTCAGGCCCCTCGTTGGGTAGATTGTGAGCTCTGTGATAAACGCGGAGGTTGACCTGTTGCGTGGCGGCTCTTAGGCAATTCGATTATTCGGCTACCGTTTGACGAAGACAATCAGGCAGACGTCTACTTTATGAGTGCTAGGGAGTACTATTACTTCATATGTTTACTGTCTAGAGCATGACGCTATTAAGCGCTTGTCAAGCTTATTAAGGGAGATTGGCAGTCTTTTTTCTGACTATCATGAATTATTAATTTAACTACAAACCTTATAGAAAGGAGTGCAACATGAGTCTTCGTGATTATCATATTCTTATTAGCCATTCGTGGGATTACAGCGATGACTATAGGACGATAAGGGATTGGCTTGATTCAACTGGCTACTTTATGTGGTCAAATTATTCCGTTCCCATTGAGAGGCCAATTGACGCCAGGAGCAAGGCTGAGCTTCAGCAGAAGATCACTAATCGGATCTCAAATTGTAGCTGCGTAATCGTTCTCTCTGGAATGTATGTTGCCTATAGCGAGTGGATCGACTTTGAGATTGAAACCGCTTTGAGGTACAACAAACCCATTATTGGGGTTAGGCCGCGGGGCCAGTTGCGTGTCCCTTATGCAGTGTCCGCCAACGCTGACATTATGGTCGGGTGGACAAGGGATAGCATTGTCAACGCTGTTCGCGAATATGCACTCTAGGAGAAATATGTCTTTTAATAAACGTAATTCGGATTCAAATCCCTCGAAGTCATCTTCCACTAAGCAGCAGCCGACAAGTCATCCAAATCCTCCGATAAGGGTTGTTCGCGGCAATACCGAAAAGAAGTCCGATTTCACTCGCCCTGGAACCCCTTCGCCCCGTCCGCAAAAGAAGGATTAAATGGGTAAACGCAGCAAAAATCAAAAAGAGAGCGTAGCCTCAGGTTTCGGGTCCGTTGACTATTCTGCTGAATATCTTTCATGGATGGCTGAGCTGTCATATCAGACAGAACTTAGTCGGCTTGATTCATATGAGCGTTTGTCTAACTGTTTGTTAAGCTGCGTTTCCATTATCTCGGTTGCTTTATTGACGGTAGCCCCAGTGTTATTTGCTAAATATAGCTATAACGATAACGGGGCTACGGCGTCTTTTATTTTGCTGGCGAGTGGCTATGTTGTCGTTATGCTGCTGTTGGGCACTTCATTTCTGCTGTCGTTGCTTAGTCAAGTCAGGCTAAAGATGAGCGTCCTCGCATCGCCGACTGAGCTGAATGACTATGTTGTGGGCGAGGTCAATCGTGGTGCGCCTTTTGCCTCGCCAATGGATGTTGCCGAGGGTAAGGTAAAGGCTGTGCAGCCTCACTTTGAATCGCTTAATCGCAAGAACGAGCGTATGAGAAAGTACCTTAAGGCTTCAATGATACTGCTGATCGTGGCTGTCTCGATCAGCCTGTTCTTGGTTTGTCTGTTTTCGTTGTTTGAGTTTTTATTGCCGCCGTTTTGGAGCTGATGTAATGTAGGATCGCAAGGCGCTTGTTGTCGGTATTGATGAATATGCATCGACTCCGCTTTCCGGCTGTGTTGCCGATGCTAATGCGGTTGCCGAGGTCTTGGCTAAAAACGGAGACGGCTCTCCCAATTTTGAGATTCGTTTTGTGATGAATGCCGAGTCTCCTCATGTATTGAGACAGATGGTCGATGATTGTTTCTCGGGGGAACCCGAGATCGCTTTGCTATATTTTGCCGGGCACGGCGGTAGATGCGACGCTACTAAAAATGGATTCATCTTATCAGGTTGGGGTTATCCGGAGGGCCAGCTCTCTCTCGACGAGATCCTGACAATAGCAAATCGGTCAAGGCTAGGAATCGCGTAATTCTGCTTGATAGCTGTAATTCTGGGTGCATGGGGGCTCCTGGCGTACTGGGTGGGACTTCCTCAATGCTCGGTGAGGGTCTAACAATTCTGAGCGCATGTTGTTTTAACGAATGTGCGGAGGAGCTTAACGGGCGCGGGACATTTACGTCGCTTCTGGTGGATGCGCTAAATGGCGGTGCAGCAGACGTGATGGGGCATGTTACTCCCGGTGGGGTCTACGCGTATATTGATAAGGCTCTCGGGCCATGGGATCAGCGGCCTGTGTTTAGGACTAATGTCAACTCGTTTATTTCGCTAAGGAAAGTCGTTTCGCAGGTTCCGGATAGTGTCTTGCGGCAGCTGCCATCTTTGTTTGATGCGCCCAGTGCTCAACTGTCCTTGGATCCGTCTTTTGAGCCCACCAACAGTTCCGATTGGGAAGAGCATCGAATTGTTGAGCCCTATGCGACTAGGGATAATACGGAGAAGTTCAAGATCCTTCAGCAGTTGGAGGGTATAGGCCTTGTCCGTCCAGTGGGGGCCGAGCATATGTACTTTGCTGCCATGGAGTCTAAGTCTTGCGAGTTGACAGTTCTGGGCAAGCAGTATTGGCGTCTTGCTGATACGGGGAAGATATAGGTCGCGATAAATCTTGCCAGATCGCATAGAGCTAGTTGCGGCGATAAAATTGCCTAGACATCCAATTTCGGGTTATCGATAGCGGGGTTAACGTGAGGACGTTTATTAAATGCGACTTTCACATCCATTCGAGCTCAGATTACAGCAGATCCTATTCTGAGTCCGACTTCTTGAACGCGCTTGAATCAAGCGGCTTGGATTGTGTTGCAATTACAGACCATAACGGCATTGACTTAGATTTGTATAAGCGTGCTAAAACTCGACTGGATTCCAAAGGCATTGGCTTACTTGCTGGTGTCGAGCTCAATCTGAAGTTGAGCCAAACTACAATTGGCGATTACGGTCTATACGTGGCAACAAAGCCGTCAAAGAGCTACTTCCATGCGATTGTCCTTGCTTCTATTGATGATATTGAGCAGCTTTCAAATAAGGTGGATAAACTATTCGTTGATGCTGGAGTATTCGCTCAGGGCGATGTGGATAGCGTCGCGAATGGGACGATGAGCCGCAAATCTCTTTCAATTAAAGCTGATGGTAAGGCAATTGACCTTGCGGAGCTTCAGGCCGCACTTCAGCCTCTGCCTCATTATTTCATTCCTCACGAGTGCAAGGGGAGTAGAAACCTATCTGACTACCTTCCGATTAGATGTCCCAACAGGAGTCAAACAAAAGCTAACAGAAATTATCGTAACAGCCTTTTTTATTACAATCATGGTCAGGCTGTTGAAGGGGGCGAAAAAAGCCGGGGACGAATTTCGAATCGTCTTAGCCGAGAATACAACAGCACGGTTGCCGCGCTCTTATTCAGCGATGCTAAGGAGCTTCAGGAGATAGGAGCAAAGTATACGTGGATTGACTTTGACGGTGATATCGCTTCGCTTCAGCTAGCCATTAGCGATCCCGAGAGCAGAATCAGGACCTCGGAGCGGTCGGCAAATAATCCTCAGCTCAATTTGACGAATTATCTTGAGTCGATTTCCTTTGACACCGTATCGTCTCAGGATGATTCGGGGGAACATTATGAACTTAAGTTTGTTCCCGGATACAACGGAATAGTTGGGTCGCGTGGCAGCGGAAAGAGCCTGTTGGCCCATGTTCTTGTTGGTGAAAATCTAAATCCATATAAGTATATTATCGACATTGATAGCGTTCGCTATAAGCGTTGTGGCGGTGTAGTAAGTGCTAACCCGCCCTCTTATTTATATCTTGGCCAGGGAGCTCTCGAGAAGATATTCGAAAGCGAGGACTATTCTGACATCCCCGTCCTTGAGCAGATAATTTCTTCGCAGAAAAAGGCATGCGAAGATAGGTCCGATGACGCTGCCATTAAAATAAAAGCGCTTTTGGATCTGCAGAAAAAGCTATTGAATTCATTTATGGAGAGATATCCTGGCGGATGCATTCATATTGATTTTCTTAAGAATCCTGAGCCCTCTGGCGTGAGCTTGTCCGTACCGGATGTCAACATTCAGAGCGACAAAGAAAAGGTATCTAAGACTAGAGACAGTTTTCTTGCTGCATCTGGTCTTGTCGATCAGGCCAAGACAAAGGTAGCAAATATAGGGCTTGATCCCGCATATCACGAAAACAAGTTTCTCATGGAGGCATTATCCAGCGAGGCAAATGAAATCAAGGAGGATATTGCTGCCTTAGAATCTAGGATTAAGCGTTTTTACAACATTGCGGGTCAGGTCTCGAAGTGGTTTGAAGACAGAGAGTGGCTCGTGTCGCAGTTTTATCGGTTGCTGATGGATTCAAATAATAAAGACAGTTCTTCTGTGAGAACCGATTATTTAAACAAGCGAAATGAATCCAGATCGTTTCTTCATGACCTTCTTGAGCTGCGTGTTGCTGTTTCTGAGATCGATTGTGAAATTGACTACTTGCGCAATGGGCAGCTCGCGCCTTTACCCGATGACTCTTGTGCTTCCTCTGAGAAAAATATAGTCATTAAATTTAGATACTCAGACGAAGATTCGTATTCGGACATTGCCGGGAATTTGATCAAAGGCTGCGACCGGACCAGTGGAGAGGCCCTAGTCCTAACCTGCCTTAAGCAAAATGAACCATCCCGAGTCAAGGAACTATATAACGGTTCCAAAATAAGATAAACGGGAGACCCGAAAGCAGTCTCTTATATTGAAAAGTACTTCAGTTTATTGAAGGATAAACTGCTTTTGCGAAACAAACTTAAAACTGAGATTGAGCTTGACGGCAAGTCTCTATCTAATATGTCTCCCGGCATGCGAGCTGACGCGCTGTTGCAATTGTTCCTAGAAAAGGCATCTGCTGGGGATGGGCCTTGTTATATCGTTTTGGATCAACCGGAAGACAATCTTGATGTCAGAACCATCAGCCAATTCCTGGTCGGCAAGTTGAAGTCAATGAAGTTTGATACCCAGTTGTTTGTGGTTAGCCATTCGGCTCCAGTAATTGTTAACGGTGACGCAAGGCTTATTGTGTCCTGTCAGGAGGATGAAGGTGAAATCATGTATGGAACTGGCGTATTGAGTGACGACAAAACAAAGCAAATGGTTGCTGATGTTCTCGATGGCGGCGAGCGTTATCTTAAGATGCGCTTTAACAAGTACAACTTTCAGCTTGGTGATAACAGATGATTACTTGTGACAATAACGACTCAATTGTGGTCAATGTCAATAATTGCTCTTATCAGCTTTCTAACAGCGATGATTATGCTGATTTTCTTTTGTGGTTGACCTCCCCTAACCCTGCCGACAGTATCGATGATTCGGCATTTGAGGTTGATGAAAACGTGCCCGAAGAACACCGCGAGCTTACTCAGCGTTACGCTGAGTTTCTAACCGAGTTTGCGAAAATTCGAGCGGAGCGCCTCTCGTCAAAGGATGAGGGCGGCGGATACGATCAACTGAAAAGTAGGGTTAATGAGTTGATCGATTCATTTAAAGGCGATGCGTCCTAAGACTATCTATTTCACGACAAAGTTATCGGGTTGACTAATCGGGAAGTCCTTCTCTATGAAATACGTTTTTCTTGACACCTGCGTAATCGTTGATTGTGCGTTTACTCGCAAGGAAAAATCGAGCCCGAAATTGCTTGAGCGTTTGATGGAGCGATTGGGGGATAACGGTGTCAAATTGATTCTCCCTGAGGTCGTTCAACTCGAGTTGGAAAAGGTTCTGCCACAGACCATGTCTGTCGCCGTTGAGTCTTTTGGAGCGGTCAAAAAGAGTGTGCAGGAAGTAGCTGAAAACTCGCTTTTAAGTCATTCGGCCAAAACAAAGCTGTTTGATGCCGTGAAGGCCGCTCGGGCTGAACTTAATGGTGATGTTAAAGATGCGCTGGATTTAATTAATCATATTTCGAATGAGTCCGATAAGTGCGTAGTTCTTCCTCTTATACAGGAGGATATTATCGTTGCGACAAAAATGGCTATTAAGGGCAATAAGCCATCGAAGTCAAAGGCGGAATGGGGCCTAGTTCAGGAGGACTGTCTAATCGTCGCAGCTCTAGAGCGTTTTATGAATGATAACCCGGGTGCAGAAATGGCTATTTGTAGCAGCAATACAGCCGATTTTGCAACGAAGGCTAGCGATGGCAAGGGCTATATCTTGCATGAACAAATTGCCTCCAGATTGGAAGGTTGCCGCTTCTATTCAAATCCTGTCGACTTAATGACTGACAAGACGTTTATGTCTAAGGAAAATGTGGAAATGGCTGACAAGGAAACGCTAAAGTCTTCTTATGAGGCTGCATCACAGGCTATCAAGACGATGAGTCAGAAGAACGCGGAGTCTGTTGTGGCGGCATCGCGTGCGTTGTTGAAGTATAACTTGTCTAATCACTATTCCGATATGGCTGCGCAGATTCCTTCGCCCCTGTCGAAGGTCGGCCTAGCGACTGATTCCTTTGCGAAGATTACGGCTATGGCTCGGCAGAATCAGCTTAATGCTTTGAGTTCATACCTTGAAGCGATTGATTCCATAAAGTGGAATCAGATTGGGCCCGCTTATTCGGCTTTGGACAACGTTGGCTTTGGCGAGACCGACGGAGAGGACATCGAGGATGATGCCGAGTAGCATGGGCTATATGACCACCGTCATCAATGTTCGCTAGGTTAGAGAGGGGCGTATTCATGCCCGGAGTTAAGAACCAGCACTACGTGCCTCGGTTTTATCTCAAATCGTTTACCGATGCCCCAGGCTTTCTCTGTGTTGTGAGGCGCGATGCTGATGGGTTGAAGCCCGTCTTTCGAACGAGGCCTGAAAACGTTTGTGCGGAAAACTATCTCTATGAGGTCAGGCGACGCGAGGCCTTGGGTGAAGACGGTTTCGTTGAAAAGGGCGTAATTGAAGATACTCTTGGCAAAATCGAGAACGATCTTGCTCCTGCCTACCGAATGGTTCTCAGCTATCTTGATACTGGAAAAATGCCAAAAGGTGAAGAGTGCGTTGAGTTGATTACTTGGCTGGCATTTTTGCTTGCCTTTCTCATTGTGAGGAATCCTAAATGGTTGAACGAAGTGAGGGGCAACGCTGGTGCTCGCTCTGCCGAATTGTTTTCGAGTGGCTTTTTCTCGGACGAAGACATTTTGCAAATGGATTTGGCAGGGTACGAGGACGAATTTGAAGCCATTGTTGAGCTTGCTTATCTGGATACGGCGCTGTTCAGGCTCGATAAGGGCGCGCCTCTGTACGATCTACTTGTCTTATTGCTTGACATGGATTGCTTGTTTTATATAGCGCCTGAAGGTACTGAGTTTGTCACAACGTCGCTTCCCGTGCATGTCGAGTGGAAGGACGAGAGTGATGAAAACCCTTGTGGCATCTATTTCCCGTTGAGCCCTCGTCATGCCGTTGTGTTTAGACAAAGATTGAAAGAAGACCGTTACGTCTCCATCACTCGCATAGCGGCAGTTGAAGTCGATTCATTTAACCGTATTCTGATGAACGGTGACAGGTTGTGGGAGTTTCTGATTGCAAAAGATCGCCTCTACTTAGAAGGACTAATTGGGCAATATCAGCCCGGGTTTTAGGTTGCGGAGTCTTATGTTTAACTAGATAGTCGCTTACGCTCGAAAAATTCTGTCACATGTTAACGAGGAGGCGGCTCTGTATGAATCTTAGCAGTTGCCGCTGGCTCGGCGTGCTGGCCCCGGTCAATGGCTGATTCATGAAAGATTTGACCGAACATAGAATGTAATTCCTGTATGCACCGCATTAGCGATTAATTTAGGGTACTATACCATCAGTGATACAGTCGTCGTGGACTCTAAGTGAGGCGATGACAAAGAAGGGTCGTTGTTCGGAGGCTTCCGGCAACGGCCCTTTGATTTTAGGAGCTTGCTTTGGCAAAGGAATTTAAGACTTTCGCTCAACTTATTGAACTCCTAGAGAGCCGTGGGGTGGCGACTGATGCTTCTACGACAGATTGCCTGAGGCGTGAGAGTTATTATGCGGTCGTAAACGGCTACAAAGCTCCGTTTCTTGATAAAAACGCTGCGCAGTCCTCGTCAAGTGATGTTTATAAGAAAGGCACTTCATTTAAGAACATTTACGATTTATTCCTGTTTGACAGAGAGCTTAGGCAACTTACTTTTTCATATCTCGCGAGGGCCGAAGCTGTGCTCAAGAACGCGATCGTGTATTCGTTCTGCGATCAATATCGTGCTGCGGATGCCTATCTGAATCGGGCTAATTATGTCGATCCTAACGATATGCTTGTGCCCAAGGCATTTCGAGGTGATAAAAAGAAGCAGCATTCGAAGAGGCTTACTGACCTGATAAATATTCTGAATGACAAGGTGACAGATGAACAGCGAATGCGTCCTTTCGTAAAGCATTATTTGAATAAATACGGTGCAGTGCCCTTGTGGGTTCTTCAGAATGATCTGACATTTGGCAATATCTCACATTTCTATCAGCTTCAGAAACGCGGCGTGCAAAATGCTGCCTGCAAGTTGGTCAGCCAAACGTCAAATAGAAAACAAAGACTCGAGCCGATAATGCTGCTTCGCGTCATTCAAGTTCTTTCTGGCTTTAGGAATATTTGCGCGCATGACGAGCGGCTCTATTGTGCGGTCGTAAGAGGGGCAAGGTTTTCCGATATGTACTCCCTGCTCTGCCGTGTCCTGCCTGACGACGAGACGAAAGCAATGCTTGATGAATTAGGTGAGCTTGTTGGATCTTATCGTGGGCTAATTGCACAAGATGTTTTATACAGCGTGTTTAAAGAGATGAACATCAGGGTGTAGAGAAAGCTTCAATAACGCCGATTGCAATTGGACCGCCGCATCCACGGTGTTTGTTCTGCTGGGAATAGCGATTCTCGGCGCTGTGCATCTCTGCGAGATGGTGTAGCATACCTAGCTATCATACAAAAGCTCTGTGGGAGCTTTAAGGGTGACGCTTTCGACAAGAGAGTGCTGCCCTTTAATATGAGAAAGCCATTGTCAATAGGCGTGTTTGTTCGAGCCCGGTTTTAAACCGGGCTTTTTCGTTTCCCGTCGGGAGGGCCCGCGCACGTTGCACGTTTAGTCGACGCTTGCCTGGCAAGCTAATATCCGCGGGCTCTTGCGGGCGCGCTGCCGGCGGTCAGCCCGGTATGTCCGCGCACCCCACCGCATTTCGATTCTCCGGGTAGTGTCGAGAAAGTTGGTGTAAGGGCCCTTGCGGCCCCTTCGTCCGATATCCGGAATCAGTTGATATCCTAGGCCGCCTCCACGCTGTCGGCAAGTTCCAGGCTGGATTCAATCATCTTCCTGGCCGCCTTCTCCAGCTCCGCCCAGTCGTGCTCGCCCGCGGCACCCATTCTGAACGCGGCGTCATGCATCTCGGCCATCTTCCTCTCCGAGAAGTAGCGCGAGCCGGACCATGTCTCGGCCTGGTCGCACATGACGGCGCCCACGAGCCTGAGCAGCGAACTCTCCGACGGGAAGACCTGCACCACGCGCGAGCGGCGCTTGATTTCCCTGTTGGCGCGCTCCTGCACGTTGTTAGTGCGCAGGCGCTTCCAGTGCGACGGCGGGAAGTCCAGGTACGCGAGCGCGTCGGGCTCCGCCTCCTCGAGCACCCTCGCCGCCCTCGGGCAGCACCCCTCCAGCATCTCGCACGCCGCGTGGTACATGGCCACGGCGGTGGCGGCGTCCCTGGCGCGGAAGACCGACGAGACGATGCGCCCCACGCGGCGCCTCAGCTGCCAGGAGCCGGCCTCGCGCATGCAGTCGCGCATCAGGTGCACGGCGCATCGCTGCCAGGCCGCCCCCTGGAAGACCTCGCCTATGGCCCTGACCAGGCCCCCGTGGGCATCGGATACGACGAGCTCGGTGCCGGTCGCGCCGCGGTCGCGCAGCTTCCGCAGGAAACCGAGCCACGATTCGTAGGACTCCGTGTCCACCACGGATACCCCCAGCATCCGCCTCCAGCCGGACTCGTCGCAGCCTATCGCCGTGACCACCGCGGTCGAAGCCACGCGGCCCCCGCGGCGGCACTTGACGTAGGTCGCGTCGAGCCAGATGTAGGGTATCGCGCGCGCATCGAGCGGCCCCTCCGCGAGGTCGGCTATCTCGGCGTCGAGGGTCGCGGCGATCGCGCTCACGCGGTCCCTGCCGAGCCTCTCGATGCCCATCTTCTCGGCTATCCTCTGCACCTTCCTGGTGCTGGTGCCGGTGGCGTACATCTCGGCCACCGCCGCTACCAGCGCGCGGTCGACGCGCTGGTAGCGCTCGAGGACGTCCTCGGGGAAGAAGCTGCCCGTCCTGAGCTTGGGGATTCTCAGGTTGAGCGTGCCCACGCACGTCTCGAGCGTGCGGTTGCGGTAGCCGTTCCTGCTGTTGGCCCCATCGCCGCAGAGCTGGTCGGCCTCCTCGTCCATGATGGCGTTGACCACCTGCTCGGCGAGCAGCCTGAGCAGCGACTGGATGTCGACCATCCCGTCGGTCGACCTCGGGATGGCGGCCCTACCCGGCATCGCGTCTGCTAATATCTCCATAGCGGTCCCTGTCCTTTCCCAGAACCTGTGTTATGTAGCAATTCCAGATTCTAGGACAGGGGCCGCTTGCGTTTAGCGGTCAGCCGTCGGCGCGCTTACACCAACATTTCCGACGCGATC
>OLPO01001932.1_pt1 | contig 13424 bp, 14 predicted proteins | sample 1672831 | NCBI WGS metagenome assembly OLPO01 (sample SAMEA3136728, study PRJEB25190) | human gut metagenome
ATGCCCCTTGAGACTACTTTAATAGAAAACTATAATTTTAAATATAATAAATCTATATCTAGTATAGATAAAACTAAAGAAGACTTGGCAAATTTATATGAGTTCTTAATAGAAAATGCTAACGAAACTAGAAAACTTGTTAAGTCAAGTGATGGTGTTATGAAAGCTAATACTGATTATAAAGGAATAATAAATAGAGCTTATCTTGGATATGAAAATATATTAGATTTGTTACCTAATCTATCAGGAAATTATAGTAATGCAAAATATGTTATGTCATCTAAACTTATGTGTTATACAGGTATAACTGGTATTTATTTTCCATTTACGGGTGAGGCTAATGTAAATGTAGCAATACCTGATATTTATATACCATCTACAACATTGCATGAAATGGCTCATCAAAGAGGTTATGCTAGTGAAGATGAAGCTAATTTTATAGCTTATTTGGCTTCTATAAATCATCCTGATATAGACTTTAAGTACTCAGGATATATTTTAGCTTTAAATCATACAGCTAATGCTCTTTACTCTGCTGATTATAATGCTTATGTTGCTTTATCTAAAAATATATCTGAAGATGTTTTATTTGATTTAAGAAATAATAGAGAGTTTTGGAAAAGATACGAAGGAAAGATAGATGATATTTCAAATGAAATTAATAATACTTATCTTAAGGCTAATGGTGTTTCTGAAGGTGTTAAAAGTTACGGAAAAATGGTTGATTTATTGTTAGTCTATTATAGTTTATATCCATATAAATAAAAAAATTAGTATTTGGTTAAATTTCACGAATACTAATCTTTTTTTAAATATTGTTTTTGTATAAAGCAACTTACTAGGTAGTTTTATACAAAAACATTAGCTTAAATTTATATTATTATAAAACACTAACTAAAATAGCACCTTCACCTGTATAAGTACCTATTGAAGCACCTACTTCAACTATGTGTACACTTTCAAACTCATTATACTTTGTCATAATATTTTTCATAATTATAGCCTTTGGTAAATTATTAGCGTGTCCAATAAATAATGACTTTTTGCTGACATCACCAATTCTATCAAATACCAAATTTTGAATTGATGCAAGTGCAGTATCATAACCTTTAACTGTGCCTATAGGTTTAACAACATTATTTCCGATATTTATAATTACATTAAAATTTAATGCACCTACTATTTTGCCAGTCAATGGACTTATCCTTTCACTTTTAATAGCATTATCTAAATTCTCTAAAACACCATAAAATATTATTCGTTTTTTTATTTTTTCTAAAATATCCACTATTTCTTCAAAACTTTTATCCTCTTCTATTAATTTAGTTGCTATAACTGCTAATTGACCTTGCCCGATAGAACCTACTTCTGAATCTATTACAGCAATCCTTCTTGTTTTATCATTTTGCTCACACATATTTTGTGCCAAACTTGCTGTATAGTATGTTGATGATAATTGAGAAGATATTGTTATAACTATTAAATCTTCATCACCTTCATAATTTTCTAAAAAGGTTTCTGTTGATGGATGCGAAGTTTTTGGAAGTTCTTTGGATAGTGACATTTTCTTGTAAAATTCACTATTTTTCACACTCCTATCAACAAACGTTTCATCTCCAATGTGAATATTTAAAGGTATTACTGTAATTCCATACTTTTTAACTAGTTCTGTACTTAAATCACAAGCACTATCTGTAATTACTCTAATGTTTCGCATAATTTCCTCTCCTTGTTATATAAACTGCCAATATTCCTTACTTTAATTTTATATATTTTTTTAACTCATGTCAATTTTTATCGTTTATCGCCTGTAAATAATGATTATATTTTTGTTGTTTAGTAATTATTGTATATAAAAAATGCTAGAGATTAATCTCTAGCATTTTTCATATAATCACTAGTTTCAGTTGGAAGTCCTTTTTTTCTTAATTTAGACTCTGTTATATCTTTTATTATAGAATATATTATAGCAAATAACGGAACACCTATTATCATACCAACTAATCCTAATATTTTTCCTGCCACTAAAAGTGCAAATAATATCCAAAATGCTGATATTCCTATAGAATCTCCTAATATCTTAGGTCCTATAACATTACCATCTAATTGTTGTATTATAAGTATTATAAGTAAGAACCATAGTGCCTTAACTGGTGATACAAACATTATTATTACAAATGATGGTATAGCACCAAAGAACGGTCCGAAAAATGGTATTATATTAGTTATACCAATTATAACAGATATAAGTATTGTATATGGCATTTTAAATATTGTAAGTATTATAAATGTTAGTATACCTATTATAGCTGAATCTATTATTTTACCACTTAAAAATTTACCAAATGTATCATTAGTTCTATGAGCAAGATCTATTGCTACTTGTGAATGTTCTTCATTAAATAATGCACAAGTTATTTTTCTACTTAAAGCACAGAACTTTTCTTTATCTATTAATAAGTATATTGATACAATTAATCCTAAAACTATATTCCATATACTTGATGCTACCACTTTAAGTACGTTTCCAAGTATCGGAAGTACATTAGTTACTACGTTTATAGTATATGTTACTATTTCGTTCCACTTTTCCATAGCCATTCCTACATATTCATTGTTTGCATCTAAATTTCTAGTTAGTTCTTCTATTAATTTAGTTGCATTTGACACATATGTAGGTACATCATTAACAAGTCCTGCTATACTATCTACTAATTGAGGAAGAACAAACTGCATAAATAAAGCAATTATAAAAAATACTGTTAAGTATGTAAGTACTATAGATATTCCTCTCTTAGATTTTTTCTTTAGATTTTTAACTAAATCAAATACTAATACTTTTTCTTCATAAAATACTAATATAAAGTTGAATAAATATGACATTACAAATCCTATTATAAATGGTTGTAATGTAGATACTACCCACCCTAATTTAGTAGTAAATGCATCAATTTCACCTATTATACTAAAAAATATTATGCTAGCACATATTACTAAAAATGCATAGACTGATATAGTTGTGTACTTTTTATTCCAATCTATCTTCATAAAATCCTCCATAAAATTTAGTGACTTAAATTCAACCGCACTATTTTAGGTACGTAAGTGTAATATATCATATCTAATTAAACTTGTCATTAAATTTATGTTAAATATAATATGTATTTTAGTAACATTATAATTTGATCTATTATAGAGTGTCTCTTTTTTGTCAATTTAATCATATATCTATAGTATGTAGTTATGAACTACTAAAATATTTATCATGGAGTGTTGTTTATGCATAAAGACTATATTAGCAAAGACAAAATTTGTGGTTGCCAAACTTCAAAACCATCATGTAAAACTAAAAAGAAAGATTATTGCAACGTAAAACCTGATATGGAATCTATGTTTGTATATCCTATAAACTTATGTGACGTTCAAATATATCAGATATTATGTCAATGCATGGGAAGAGTTGTTGGTTTAAAATTAGTAGATAGCGACTGTATACTAAGATTAAAAATAAAACAAGTAAATCAATGTGCTGTTATGGGTAAAACTTGCTCTGGAAAAGGACCTATATATGTTAAATTATCTTCTATACAATATGTAGATTTAGGAAAAGAAACTTATGTAAATCCATTATGTAATGTTGGTACAGTTCAAGGTATCCAAGGCCCTCCTGGCCCTCAAGGTCCTAAAGGTGATAAGGGTGATATGGGTCCTCAAGGTCCTGCTGGTCCTAAGGGTGACATGGGTCCTCAAGGTCCTGCTGGTGTTAAAGGTGACATGGGTCCTCAAGGTCCTGCTGGTGTTAAAGGTGCTAAGGGTGATATGGGTCCTCAAGGTCCTGCTGGTGCTATAGGTGCTATGGGTTCTCAAGGTCCTGCCGGTGCTATCGGTCCTATGGGTCCTCAAGGCCCTACTGGTCCTCAAGGCCCTGCTGGTGCTATGGGTCCTCAAGGCCCTACTGGCCCTCAGGGTCCTGCCGGTGCTGTCGGTCCTATGGGTCCTCAAGGTCCTGTTGGTCCTAAAGGTGCTATGGGTCCTACTGGAAAAACTGAAAAATATACACCACCTAAAAAAGTACCATATAAAAACTAGTATTAACTTAAAATTTACTTTGAATATATCTATTGCTAAATATATTATTTTTTATTTTTTAAAACCTATTGATAGAAAAATTATCAACAGTTTTTAATATATTATAAAATCATATTAAGAAAAAGGAGCATCTATTATTTTTTATAAAATAGATGCTCCTTTTATTCATTATGTGGAACTTTATAACATTCTTTATTTTCCAATGTTTCTAAAAACTCCTTTGGATTTTTAATAATCCATAACTTCTTGTTCCTATTTAGTCTTTTTATATAATATTCAAGCTTCATAGCATTGCTTTTACTATCAGCTATAAAGTAAGTTTCTAATCTTTTAAACCCCTTTACCCTGCTATATTTGCAATTTATACCACTTTCATGTTCTTTCATTCTTCTAACTATATCTGTTGTATACCCAGTATATAGTGAATCATCTTTGCATCTTATTATATATGTAAAATACATCTTAATCTCCTATATTAATTACTTATTAATAAAATTTAATTATATTTTGTTTATGTATCTATTTCTCACGATTATATTTTTGAGCAGTGTTTTAGCAAAATTTTACTTACCTAAACATACAAATTTGCTTTATTAACTTAATACTTATACTCTTATTTAGTCCTTCTAATTTTTCATTTATTACTTTTTCATTATCTCATGTATTCCCTCTTGTGTAAACTCTTACACATAAGTATTTTCTATTATGACTATGTTAGCTTACTTCGTGATAATAATGGCATAAAATAACCATACCTAGTATTTTTAATGATTTGAATTATAAAGTATGGTTATTTTTCTAATTTGCTATAAATTGTTCATAATATATTAATAATGTGAACTAACAGTATATCTATTAATAAATATATGATATAATAAAATTCTAAATAAAAATTGAATATATTCTTTGAGTGCATTCATACTTAACTTATCAAAAGACAATCACCTACTTTCTAGTGAAAGGAGGTGGAAAGTATGGAAATTGCAACAATATATTACATAGTAAAATTTTTACTTGATTTATATAAAGCAAAAAAGCACTCAAACACGACTAAGAGTACTTTTAGCTTTAAGCTAGAGACTTCTAAATTTAATTTAGAAATCAATAGCAAAAAATATTAGATTATTAATATAAGTTAGGAGAATACACTCTACACGACTAGAATATACTCTCTAATTTTTTATTGATAGTTATATTATATCATAATTTATGATATATAAACTATCATTTTTTTTATTGTATATTATTAATTTCACATTATATTAAAACTGTTCATTAAGTCTGCTATATAAATTAAAATTTATCAGCTCCTAGTGCAATAAAACCTACTGTAATAGCTAGAGCAAGCATTATATCATGTTTCCTAAACGGATTTTTTACAATTGAATATACTAAAACGCTGTACAAATTAACAATACAGTTAATATAAAGCCACGTAAAATCTTTCTATTTTTAGCCATCTTTCCAATCTCCCCCAAAATTCTAATATAGATATTATCAGGTAGGAACCTACTTCACATTATATAACAATTGCGAACTTTGATTATATTATACATAATAAATCACAAAGTTAACTAACATAGCATAACTTTTGGACAAATTCTTTTATATAAATAGACTTTCACCTAGTTTTTCAAATATTTGAAGCATTAAATATGCTTTTATATCTATACTTTCTTCATTTTCTAAGATATTTTTAGCCTCTTCTTTTGATATTAACATTGCTTTTATATCTTCATCATCTTCTTGATATTTATCAGTTATCTCTCCATCACATAAACAATATACAAATGCCACAGATTCATCTGTCATACCTGGAGATAAATATAACTTATCTTTACTGTTTATTTTGTTTATACTTATTAAATCAAGTCCTGTTTCTTCTTTTAATTCTCTTCTTACAGAAGTCTCAATATCTTCATTGTTATCAACAAGTCCTGCTGGTAACTCGTATATGTATTTGTTTATAGGTACTCTATATTGATTTATAAGTACTAATTTATTTTGTGCTTTATGAAGTGCACATATTACTACTGCATCAATTTTATCTTCATTATTTTCTAAATATACTTTTTCTAGTTCTTCTTTACTTTTTCTAGATGATACCATCCAGTGCTTTTCCTGACCTTTTTTATTTTTATATTCTACATCGTATAAACTTACGAAATCTGTTTCTACTAATGGCTTTAAACCTTTTATCTTTGAATTTTCCAAAATTATACCCCTTTCTAATCGCTATAGTTTTATTATATCAATGATATTACATTTTATCATTATTTTTACAAAAAATTCGCTTTGGTTAATCAACGTGTCATTAAAACACTTCATTTCACTAACTATATATCCTTGTTCAAGCTATAGATACATCCGTTGCTAAAAAATATTTTTTACTTTTATAAAGTTCTTGTTATTACTTATATTTAAGCATTATAAATAAAATTTTCTATCCTAGTTTTATTATACATAAAAAAATATTACTGAAAGTTAAATTTTCCAGTAATATTTTTTATAATTTTATTTATATAAATCTATCTTTTATTTATAAACTATTTATTACAACCTTTACAGCTAGAAGAACCTGAGCACTTATAACATCCATAATCAGAACTTCCCTTATTCTTATTATGTTTAATTATAGGTCTAATAGCTAAAAATAATATAAAAGCTACTACAATAATTACTATTAAATTTCCCATAACTAATCTCCTTTAATATATTATTGTACTTGTACTTTTGATACTTTCTTTTCACTTTCACTAACCTTATTAGATTTTATCTTATATACTACATAAAATACTGCTAAAGCTAATATTATAACTGCTGGTATAAATCCTTGAGCTAACTCTTTATATACTAATATAGTACCAACTTGATAAGTTATCATAGCAACAATATATCCTACACTTAATTGAAGTAATACTGATTTTAACAACCACTTATTAGATTTCATTTCTGATTTCATAGCACCTATTGCTGCAAAACAAGGTGGTGTAAATAAGTTAAAGAACATAAATGCAAGTGCAGAAACTGCTGTTATTCCCATAGTTTCTTGTACAGTCATAGCATTAACTAGTTCAAAATCAGAATTTATAGCAGCTCCCATTGAATAAACTACTGCTAATGTTCCCACAACTTCTTCTTTAGCTATAAATCCTGTTATAGCTGCTGCTGAAAGTTGCCATACACCTATTCCTACTGGTATAAGTAAAAATGCAAATGGTGTAGCTACATTAGCTAGTATTGAAGTATTTACTGCATCTTCTACTAATTGTAATTTAAAGTTAAATGATGACATTATAAATACTACTGTATTACAAACTATTATAATAGTACCTGCTCTTGTTATAAAGTCTTTACCTGTTTCTAACATTTTAAAGAATGCTCTTTTTATGCTAGGTATACGATACTGTGGTAATTCTATTATAAAGTAATTTTTTATATTATCTGCTCCAGTTACTTTCTTTAATATTAATCCCACACATATTATAACTGAAAATGCTACAATATAAGTAATTGGGAACATATATCCTTGTTCTGGGAAAAATGCTGCTGTAAATAATGCTATTATAGGCAATTTAGCCCCACAAGGAACAAATGGTGTTAACATTGCAGTAAGTCTACGTTGCTTTTCATCTTTTATAGTTCTAGTTGCCATGATTCCAGGGATTGAACATCCATATCCTACTATCATAGGTATTATAGACTTTCCTGATAATCCAATTTTTCTAAATAGTGGATCAAATATTAAAGCTATACGAGCCATAAATCCACTGTCTTCTACTAATGATAACATAAACATTAATACCATAACTAATGGAACAAATCCAACTACTGCTCCAACTCCACCTATTATACCGTCAGTTAATAATGAATTTAAAAAGTCTGACGTACCCATACTTGCTAACTGCCCTGAAACTGCATTTTGGAAGTTTTCTATAAATCCTACTAATGCATCTGCAACTAATGGACCTAATGTATTTATAGATAAATCAAAAATAAATGCCATAATTAAAATAAAAAGTCCAGTTCCTATTATAGGATTAGTTACAAACCTATCGATTTTATCTTCTAAAGTTTCTTCATTATGTCTTATTATTCTATTTTCAACTTTTGAAATTATATTATTAACTATACTATATCTTTTTTTATCTTGTTTTTCTTCATTATGTATATTTGATAATTCTTTAAATAAATTCTTTTGTTCTTTTAATTTAGAGCTTTCAGAAGCTACATTAATTAAATTTTTAAGACCTTCATTTTTAGCTGCTGATATTTCAACAACTTTGCAGTTTAATTCTTTTTCTAATTTACTAACATCGATATCCGTTACATTTTTTGATATATCAACTTTATTAAGTGCAACAACTACTGGTATATTAAGTTCTAATAGTTGTGTTGTAAAGAATAAACTTCTATTTAAATTTGTAGAATCTACCACATTTATTATAACATCAGGATTTTCAGTTTTTATGAAATCTGTTGTTATACTTTCTTCACTTGTATATGGTCTTATTGAGTATGCACCTGGTAAATCTACAATATCTATATTATTTCCTAAACTTTCTTTTAATTTTGCTTCTTTTTTGCTCACTGTAACCCCTGCCCAGTTACCAACGTATTCTTGTTTTCCTGTAAGGGCATTATATAGTGTTGTTTTCCCACTATTTGGGTTTCCCGCTAATGCTATCTTCATTCCCTCATCTCCTCTTTTATTAGAATATTTCTATAACCTCTGCAAGGTCTTTGTCTATCCCGTATCTTCCACCTTTTATATTAATTATTAAGTTTGAGTACATTTTTTTAACTATACTTATAGTTTCTCCTTCAAAGCATCCTAGAGTAAATAAAAACTTATTTATTTCTTCATCTCCATTTATAGATTTTATTGTATATATAATACCTTTTTGACCTTCTGGTAATTTCATTTTTACACCTCTTCCCTTCCCAATTTATCGATTTTGATAATTAGTATTACTAATTATATGATAATCAATTTCAATTATTTTGTCAACTTGATTGTTTATTTTTTATATATTCGTAATAAAGTCTTCAAATAGAAATTTTATTATATAGTTTCCTTAAGCGTAAAAAATTCGCTTCGCTCATGTCGCCAACGACTTCGTCCGTTGCTTGAGCCACTGCGTGGGCGAAGTATTTCAAAATCTTTTTTACGCTCAAAACCAGTTTATTGATATTACTTACATTAAGAAATTATCTACATTTTTAAAATAAAATAATATTCTTAAGCGTAAAAAAGCTGTCTAAAATTAGACAGCTTTTTTATACTATGATAATGTTTTAAATTCATATCCATTGTCTTTGAAGTATTTTATTATTGTTGGAAGAGCTTTAGCTGTTTCTTCTTTTCCGTAAGTATCATGCATTAATAAAACAACTATATCTTTTCCTTGAGATGTTTTTATAGCATAATCTGCTAATTCTTGAGCATTTTTCTTTCTACCTTCAGCATCTGCATTTAATGCATTCCAGTCTATTGATGCCATATTATTTTCATTTAAATAGTTATCAAGTTGATCCATTCCCTTCCAAGACATGTGTCCACCTGGACATCTTATAACTCTTGTTGAGAAGTATGGACCTAAGATTTTCTTTAATAATTCATCTGTTTTATTAAAGTCTGCTAAGAAGTTATCTAAATTTAAAGTTCTACCTGGGTATAGATATTTATAATTATGTGTGTAAGAGTGATTAGCTATAGCATTTCCATATTCAAAAGACTCTTTTATTAAATCCTCAGCCTTTTTTCCTCCTCTTTCTATGTTCTCTCCTGTAACAAAGAAAGTAGCTCTTACATCATTTTCTTTTAATATTTTTAAAATTTCTGGAGTAACTGTTGTTGATGATCCATCATCAAAAGTTAAAAATACCATTTTCTTTCCGTCGTTAGAATAGTCATACTTTGCTAACTTTTCTTCTATCTTTTTTGCATCATATGTGTATTTTTTACCTTCATAAGTTACACCAACCATTTTCTTTTTAGCTTCTTCTTCTTCTTTTCTTTTTCTTTCTTCCTCTAATCTTTCAGCTTCAGCCTTTTTTTGCATTTCTATTCTTTCTTGTCTTTTTTCTTCAATAAATGCTGTAGTTGCATTTACACCTTTAAACCCCACGACTATTACAAGTACTGCAGCAATAGCTATTAAAGCACATCTTTTTACATTTAAATTGTTTCTTTTTCTCTTAGAACTAAAATTAATTTTTTTCTTTCTCATAATATTTCCCTACCTAATATTTTTATCGATTTATTATATTTATATTATAGTGTTTTTTGTCGAAAAAATCTATTGGATTTTAATTACAATTTAGTAACTAGTTGTAACCACTACCCCCTTAAAATATTTATTACTTTTAAATGGTAATGTATTTTTTATTTTTCTAAAACTGTTGATATTACTTGCATTATTAATAGATTATCTATTTTATTTAATGGCTATGTTTTAACACAATGTTGAAATTATAGAAGTTTTGAATAATAAAAAATTAAGAGTTGTATTTGATTCATACAACTCTTAATTTAGTTCATATTATATTAAAATTGTGCATCAAATCTACCGTATAAATTTAAATTTATCATCATTATTTTTACGCTTATTCCCATGCAATCATTTGAAACTTTTTAAACAATATACTATACTATCTAACTTTTCTGCGTAACCCTCACTCTCAAAGTTTAATTTTTCTAATAGATTTTTACTTGGTTCATTATCTGGATGAACTAAAGCTACTAGCTCATAACCTTTAAAATTATCAAATAGATAACTTATTAGTGCATTAATTATCTCATGCGCGTATCCTTTTCTATGGTGTTTAAAGTCCACTGTATATCCTATAGTTATACACTTTTCTTTACGTGCAATAAATATATCTCCTACTAAATCATCATTTTTTTTATGCGCTATTGCAAGTTGCAAGCTATCATTACTAATAGTTTTCAATCTTTCTTCTTTTATAAAGTTTATAAGAAATTCTTTAGAGGTGTTTTCCCATCTTTGGTATTTACTGCAATTTTTATTATTTCTGTAACTATATAATATATCTATATCTTTTTCTTTAAAATTCCTTAGTACTAGTCTATCTGTTTCTATAATAGGACTTATTTTCAAATTATGACCTCCTTTATATAGCATATTTTATTATATTATCTATACTTATTTGACTATATTTAATTTTTAACCTTTTTATACTTGTATAGTTGATTTTATTAATTAAAATGATTAACTAAATTTCTATTTATCTATATGATATTAAAAGTGTCGTTACTTCTTATTATATAGCAATTGTGAATTAAAACTATTTCTACCAATTATTCCACTATTAGTTCTTTATTATATATATCAAAATACCTACAATCTACTTTTACCATACCCTCTAATTCATCTTTGGATAATACATCTCTAAGATTAAGTAAAACCACAGAAGGTCTACCTATTTCTAAGTTTTTATTAAAAATACGGTCATTTACTGACATCTTTACATTTGAAACCTTACTTCCATCAGAAATCACTATATAAGCCATATTTCTCTCGTCAAATCCATTATTAAGATTATATCTAACTATAAAATCAGTTACCCCTAATTCATTTGATACTGTACCTTGCCCCATATTGTCAGTCATTATATAATTTCCTTTTTCATTTTTTTCACATACTATATATCCTTGTCCTGTATTTGATAAAAAAGTTACTATTTTAGAATCATCAATCTGTATTGTATCTATAATAGATAAATTTTCCTTTCCAATAGTATCCATAAAACCACTTTCATTGATATATTGTAATACTTCTTCATCAGTATTTAAAACTATATCATTATTAGTACATCCCGTTATAAATATTAATGACAATATAACATTAATAAGTATTATAATTTTCTTCATTGTATTCCCCCTTAAATTCTTATCCATATAAATAATTACTAAATTATAGATTAAAATATATATTATAATTTTAGTTAATACGCATTATATTAATATTATCTATATTTTCTTTTTCTTATCAAATTTAAAACCATTATCCCTATATATAATTATTTATTTACTATTTTAGATAAAAAATCACTAATATAGCAAATTAGTTTATATCCAATAAATATAATAAAAATCCATAATATAGTATTTAATATTTGAAAAAATAACTCCACTGAAATAGTAACCATAATATAATTCCCCCTTTTCTTGTTACAATATAAATATTATGCTTCCATTCACAATATATAACAGTTGTACATTTAGCTTATTTTAAATAAGTCAGACTTTATGATATTTTTATCTTTATCTAAGTTCTTAACTAGTTTTAGATTTATAAATTGACCTATTTCATAAGAATTAAATATTTCTTTATCATTTATTTCATAATTACTACCTTCATATTCTAATTCAATAGTATATGTATTCGGTAGCACTGATGGAAGTATAGCTCCACCAATTCTCATAATAGTACCTTTAGAAAATGTTTTGTTTATTATTTTCATTTCAACGATATATTCTTCAGTAAATTTTATTTTATATTTTAAGTTATATAGTATTATTGTGCAAATACCTATAATTAATAACTTTCCATGGGTAGAAAGCATAAAAAACTACAGTAGTTTATTCATTATTTTTTGTCTTCTTTTGATCAGTTTTCTTTTTTGTAGTCTTCTTTCTGCTATGAGATGTCTTTTTTACTGTTTTCTTAGGTTTTACAACTTTAACCTTTTTAGAAAATGTTCCCTTTGCTATTTTTGTTTTTTGGGCTTTCAAAACAATTTTTTTAAGTTTCTTATTTTTTGCAAACATCGTTTTTGTTAATTTTGCTACGTTCTTACCAATTGTAATTTTCTTTACATTTGTTAAATTAGCAAATGCTTTATTTTCAATGGCAGTTACCTTGAAAGTTTTATTGCTAATCTTAACAGTTCCGGGAACTTTAACACTCTTTACTTTTTTATTCTTTACGCCTGCAAATGTTACTGTATTTTTCTTGCCTGTAGATGTTACCTTGTAAATGTTGCCCTTAACATTGTACAGACTACCTTTCTTTACAACATTCTTAGATTTGTCTACAACATTAATTATGCATGTTGAAACGTCGCCATCTTTTACCATAACAACTGCAGTTTTTCCTTCTGCAACAGCATGTATAACTCCACCTGCTTCAACTTCTGCAATAGACTCATCAATTCCGATAAATGATGGGAATTCACTATAAATTGCATTGTCAGGTGTACTTGTAATGTTTAATTGTCTGTATTCACCAACATTCATTGTAATTTCATTGTCATCTAATAAATAACTTTCATAGTCAAAGTCCCGTGTTTCCTGCTGGTTGCATACA
>OLPO01001935.1_pt1 | contig 13409 bp, 12 predicted proteins | sample 1672831 | NCBI WGS metagenome assembly OLPO01 (sample SAMEA3136728, study PRJEB25190) | human gut metagenome
GATACAAAGATCATCGTCAATGTATGTGGAAAATGACTTAAAAAATAAGGTGCGGCAGTATCGGCTGCCGATCTTCAGATGATCTTTCTGGATCTCCATGGCATCCGGACAAATGTAATCCCGGAAATCCCGTCCCAGTCGCATGGATTCTGACAGATCAAAGGAAAATATGGTTTCTTCGCCTTTCCGGAAAAAGCTATGGAGGATCCGCAGACGGTCTTTGGCATCCAATGCCGTCATGCCAGAACCCAATGTTTCCATTTTGGTGTTTAATGTTGTTTCAATTCGGGAAAACTGATTGCGAACTGTCTGAATATCCTTATCACTGGAGGTGGTAAGACGTTTGACCCCGCCATGGCAGTGGCATCGGCAACCACCTGCGCCTCGTTCGAGCGTGCCATGACCCAACCCGCCGTAGCCGCCCCAAATACCAGACACAGGCTCACAAGCAGAGACACCGCGACCGAGACCGTGGTGAAGCCACCCCCCTCCCTCAAAAAGAGCGAGATTCCAAAGAACCTGCGACGATCAAGCTCCCCACATCCCAATCCAGCCGTCATAGCCACCCCCAACCCATTCGGGCCTGACCTGTTCGGAATCCTCCACACGCAACAGGACTCCGTTCGCATCGCCTGTCCCCAATGCCTCGGCCAATCCACCCAGCACCGGCAATGGTTTCGCATGTCCCTCCACGACCACCTGAACCCTTGGCCCTCCCACGCCCGTCACCTCAACCTTCCAGTCCGACTCACCCCCGACGTGAAACGCGCTCACCTCGGGAACCGCCCGAAGCCTTCGGAGCGCATACTCGCGAAGATGGGAGGCGTCTCCCTCGTCCAACGTCGCCGCAACCCGTGCCACCTCCGCCGCAGCGCCCCTCATCACAGACTTCGTATACAGAAGGCACGCAGGCTGCATGAGCATTGCCAGAAGGGCGAGAAGGACGGGCAGCAGCAAGGCCGCCTCGACACTTGATTGGCCAGACGACTCAGAAAAGAAGGATGTCCTGCCAAGCGCCAAACGAGCCACCCGCACCAAACCCATGCGATGCCGACTCGACTGCCTTGCCAAGCAGCACGCCATCGGAAGCCGCATGCCAGAGCAGTCCCAACGCCCCAAGCATCGCCAGGAAAGCAACGAGCACAAGCGCGTACTCAGTCGTCGACTGCCCCGACTCCTCCCCAAGAAGCGGAGAACCTTTCCGCCAGGCCATCCAGGTCCCTCCATTCCGACTCCTCCATCCTCAGGACACGGACATCAGAGCCACCGTCTGCCCGCTGGCACACGAAGCAGATCTCGACGCCCTCGTGACGCCGTACCGTGCAGCTCCACACCGAGCCAGAAAGATCCAGGTAGCCCGATCTCACAAGAACGCAATCCCGGGCGTCCCTATAACCCGCAAGGACGTCCGTCGCGCAGGACTCGATGTCCTTCTCGCTCCCACGGACGCTCATGCGGCCGGGCCCAACTTCCTTCTCGACAAGGCCGCCATGCGATTTATCCCAGGCAGAACCGACGCTACCACCCGCAGGCACCAGTGCATCGTCCGCCCCATTGCCTCGAATGGCAGCGCCAAGCCCCACGGCCACAAAGACGGTAAGGACGACGGCCAAAACAGCTAGAGCGAGTTGATGCCGTCTGCAATGGCGTTCCATAGCTCGGAAACCTTGTCCTTAAACGAGATGACCGCGACAATTGCGATTACAACGAGCACGCCAACGAGAATTGCGTACTCAGTCGTACCCTGTCCCGAGTCCTCGCGGACCAACCCCGCCAACCGCACCTTGACCGCACTTGCCAAATAACGAAGCGACTCCATTCGATCGACCTCCCTTGTCGATGACGATCAGAACGTCCCCATGGCCGAGCCGAGCAGCGGCCCCAGGATTGCCAGAAGCATCGCGGGGACAATGAGCGTCCCCAGCGGAACGAGCATCTTCACGGGCACCTTCTCGATTTGTTCCTCCACCAGCGAGCTGCGCTCGTCCCTTATCGCCTGGGCCTGTCGAGCCAAGATCGACGCCAGGGGAGAGCCAAAGGCAAGCGCCTCCAAAACCGCATCGGCAAAGCGGCGAAATGACGGCGAGCCAAGATCGTCGGCCAACCCAACGAGAGCGTCGGCGCGACTGGAAAGCCCCGTCTGCCAGAGCAGCATCGTCTTGCCTACCGCAACAGACAGCTCGTCTGACGACCTCGAGCAATACAACTCGAGCGACGCGTCAAAGGACAGTCCCGCAGAAAGCCCCAACGTCACGATGTCCAAAAGCGAGGGCATCTGGGCGAGGCATTTCGCGTTGCGCTCCCGTCGCCGCCTTGCGGAGCAAAATGTCGCAAGGACCGGCATCCTCATCAGCAGCGCATCGAAGTTCGGTCTAGCCGCCACCCGTCTAGGCACACCCGACTTGCCGCGCCAGCCAAGAAGCAGGAACGGACACGCAAACCCAACTGCGCAGGCCATCCCTCCGTATGCCAGAAGGGGCACGTCGACACTCATGTGGACACACTTCCCATAAGGCGCCTGATGAGAAGGACCGCGATGCCGTCAAGCACAAGCGCGACGGCAAGGCACGCCATCCCCTGCGGAGCGAGGACCCCACCACGAAACTCGGGCGACAGCATCGACAAAATCGCGACCATCAAGATGGGCAAGATGCAGACAATACGTGCCGACAGCCGTGCCTGAGCCGTCTTTGTTACCAACGTCCTGTCCAACTCGGTCTTGCCCTCGACCATCCTCGCGGACGAAAGCAGGAGGTCCCTCAACGGACTGCCCGTCCTCTGCGAAATGGAGAGCGCGGTCGCCAACAGCTCGGTCCCGGGTGCATCAAGCGAACGCGACAGCTCCTCCAATGCCTCCGCAACGGAAACGCCGCACCTGATGGACATGGCGGCCTTGCCGAATTCCACACCAACGGGACCCCTCTCGTGGGTTCCCACATACTCGATCGCCTGCGGAAGGGTCTTTCCAGACCCAAGCGACACCGCGAGCGAGCGGAAGACGTCAGGCATCTCACGAGCAAGCTCCTGCCTCTGTCGCCTCTTCTGCGCATTCGCCCGCAAAAGGACGCCCACAGCGCACGACGCAATGCCGACAAAGATGCCCAAAGGAGACAGCGAGACGATTGTCAGCAGCACGCAAAGCCCAGCACAGCCGAACAAGAGCAGGCCAGAACCCTCGTCATCGTCATAACCATGACCACGGGCTCGCAGTGCGCCCGCAACCTCGGAGGAGACGGTCGCCCATGATTCGGCCATGCCCAAGCGACGGGAAAGATCGCTACGCCCAAGCCATGCGCACGCATGACGGAGCCTATCCCACACGTCCTTCTCGCCCAAAAGCACCTGCGCGGCGGCGCGGCGTGCGGGAACGAACGCGAATGCTGCCATGGCCGAGGTCAAGCAACCTCCGGCAAGCATGAGGACCTCCACCGCTCCACCTCCTTGGCATCCAACATCCCATCAGACACCAGCTCGTCCACGAACGCGGGCACCTCGAGCAAGCGCCACTCCCCGGAATGGGGGTCGAAATCGACGAACTTCCTCAGGTCGACGCCGCCGCCCTCCCGTCGCTCAACCAGACAGGCGTTCGAGATCACGCGAGCGCCTCCCGGCATTCGACGCGACATGACGATAATGTCCAACGCCGTGGCGACCTGCTCCTCGATGATGTCGGTGGGCAAATCCATTCCGAAGCGAGCCATCAGGACAAGGCGCAGGATGGCCTCGCGCGAACTGCCCGCATGCAGGGTCGTGAGGGAGCCGTCGTGACCCGTGTTCATGGCCTGCAGCATATCGATGCACTCCTCGCCACGTACCTCGCCGACAACGATTCTGTCGGGACGCATCCTGAGCGCGTTCTTGACCAAATCCCTAATAGTCACCGCACCAGTGCCCTCGATGGAGGCGTCACGTGCCTCAAGCCTCACCACATGCGGATGTGTGTCGAATCGAAGCTCGGCCGAGTCCTCGATGGTCACGATGCGCTCATCGTGACCGATCTCGCACGACAGCGCATTGAGCAGGGTCGTCTTGCCCGAACCAGTTCCGCCCGCCACCGCTATGTCCTTCCTGGCACGCACGGCCCAGCTCAGAAGCCTTGCATACCAGCCAGGCAGTGCCCCGAGCTCCACCAACCTCGACAGGGAGGCAATCCTGTCCGAGAAGCGCCTGATGGTCACGATCGGACCAGACACGGCAATGGGGCTTCCCACGACGTTCACGCGGTCTCCGTTTTGCAAACGCGCATTTACGATGGGATTGCTCTCGTCGAGGCGTCTGCCAAGGGGCGCAAGAATCCTGTCGACCGCCATAAGGATCTGCTCGGAGGATCTGAACACGCGATCCGTCTCGCTCATCACGCCCGCACGTTCGAAGAAGACCGAGTCGCACCCGTTGACCATGACCTCGGTGATGGTTGGGTCATCAAGCAGCGGCTGGAGCGGGCCGAGGCCCAAAATCTCGTCCAGCACCTCACGAATCAGCCGGTCGCGCGACGCCACCTCCATCCGCTCATAGTCGCCGGAGTTCAGGATTGCCTGGCACGCGACCGCAAGCTCCTGCCGAGCGTCGCCGGTCTCTTTCGACGACGCCATGGCAGCCACGGCGGACAAGCCAAGTCGCTCCATAAGATCCCGCTTGAGACGAACCCTAAGCTCGTCGGCAGCCGAGGCTTCGACAAGCGACTCGTCGATCGTCCCCTCGCGCTCACGAACGCGCTCGAGCACTGACACCTATCCCACCTCCCTCATGCGCGCAAAGAATCCGTGTGCCCTTCTGGGAACGCGTGCCGAGAGACTCTCGGTCGCATCCTTGCAGTCGGGCAGACGCCCAAGTTCCTCGAGGGCACGCGCCAGCCAGGTGGCCGCGGAATCGGAGAAGTCGTTATTCATCACCGCAAGGTCGGCGGCATGCCCCGAGCGCAACAGCTCGCCGACATCCTCCCCGCCATCGAGGAGCCTGAAGGCTTGGGCCGCCTCAAGACCAACGTCAGCCCTATAGAGGAAGCCCTCCTCACCCTCGCGCGCGTCGCAGCGGTTGCTTGCCCGCATGATCCTTGTCCTCGCAACTCCCAACCTCACCGCCAGGGCAGCCGTCCTCGCCATTGCCCCAACCGCACCCCATCGATCGTCCGAGACGAGCAGAAGCCTGTCGCACGCCTGCACCGACTGGGCAACGGCATCGGTCCAGGTCGTCGACGTATCCACGAGCACAAGGTCATACTCGTTGGACAGCATGGCGATGATGCCCTCGACCATGGGCGATATTGTCTCCGCCATCTCGGGCCGTGCGCAGGGACCCCACAGGTGCACGTCGTCCGTAACCCTCACGCCGGCAGAGACCAGGTCCCGCGTCGACGAGCCCCTGCTGTCGAGAAGTGCGGCAAGGTCGGCAGGGCCCTGCAGGCCAAACATGCCAAACAGGTTTCCAGAACCCAAGTCAAGGTCCAAGACGGCAACGCGCATCCCCCATGAGGCAGCCCTGTGGGCCGCAACCGCAACCAACGACGACTTGCCAACGCCGCCCCGACCCGACGCGACAACGACCACCGGCGCAGAATCGCGACCCCGCGCTCCGACATCAGCAACCCCTGCCAAGGGCAGATTGCCAGGAGGAACGCTTGCCCTTGGAGCAATGTCAGACGGCGGTGCGGGGTCATCGGACCCGATCGCACTCGCCTCCGGAAGCTCGAGACCATCGAGAACGTCATCAACCCATCCAAGGTCAACGTCATCGAGCGATCCCGCATCCGCAAAAGGAACTTCGTCGCAGACGGGGTCACACGAGAGCCCTCCCCCTTCCGCCACCCGCGCGGGTTCCAGCGCCCGCGACGACCCCGTCGCACCATCGGCATCGTTCCCCGCGCGGGCAGCGTCGCAAAGATCCCCATAGCTCAAAACGCGGTCCAAACCCGCCTGGGCGGCGCGTGACCTCAAAGACCCAGAAGGCGACTCGTCGACCAGCACCACCTCATCGGCATGCCCATCGCGCACAATCGTCGCAGCGAGGTTGACCGCAGTCATACCCCCAGGACATGCACCCACAAGGGCCGACGCATGCCTGGGTACCTGCGCGAGCATTCTTGCACGCAGCCGTGCGGCATCCGACTCGCGAACGACCTCGGCCCCGGGGTACAACGCGCGGATGGCACCCTCACCAATCTCGAGTCGCTCCTCCGGCAGACAGACAAACCAACGCTCGGCCATTACCTAGCCCCCTTCTCCTTGGGAACCGTCGGGGCAGCAATGGCATCCCCCGTCGGCAGCTCCGTAACGTCATCGGCGGGAACCACGAGCCTTAGGTCACCAGCGGCACTCGCGGAGAGAACCTTAGCAACGTCGTCCGGCATCACGGCAAGGTTTGCACCCGTCAATGCCCCCGACCCGCTCTTCCCGAGCGAGAGGACGACGATGTTGGAAGCCAGAAGCGTGGTGCCCTTCTCGGTGGTGGAGTAGGCGACGACCCTGGTGCCAGGAAGGGTGTCCGGCGCCAGACCCACACGATCGCCCACGGCAACGCCGATCGAGATGTGGCCCGGCGGGACCTCAATCCCCTCGCCGTCCTCGCGGAAGTTGAGCCTGGTCACAGGCGAGCCCTTGGCCGCAGCGACCGTGAGCTTTTTGCCCACAACGTCGTCGGCACTGGTAAGGGCACCGTCTGGGGCAAGGTCAGCCACCCAATCGCGCTTGGAGACGTCACTCGAGGAGACGGTCTCGCCCGCCTCGATCTGCCTGTTGGTGACGACAAGGCTCACGACCTCGCCGCCGTAACGCGCTATCGCGTCCGACCTGACCTTCTCGGCCTCGGCACGAACCTGACCCGCATACGAGGTGAACGCGAGTAACGTGAGTACCGCGCAAGACAATGCGAACACGACCCTGAACCTGAGTGACATCGGCAAGCTCCCCACGCCGGATTTGTTGCGTGGGAGAATTCTCCCGCCCGGCACCATGCCGGCGGGACTCGCCAGAAGAAAAGAAATCCCTGGCAGTCACTCATATAACGGGAATCTGACAGGCCATCGCCAATGGGCAGGCACTCATACCCGGCCGAATTCGGTCGCACGATGCGGCCTTTGATTTGGCGCAAAAAGCCCCACGCCGCGCACACGGCATGGGCACAACTTCCGCAAATTGGGTTAAGGAAATCTTGCCGCGACGACGCTACAGAACCACGTCGGGGTCAAGCGTCAGGGCCGCGGCACGCATCTCGGCGGCAAGGGTGACATAGGCCTCGAGCTGGGCCTCGTCGTAACCCTCGCCCACACGCGCGCGAACCTCGCAACCCGGCTCGTGGGTATGTGTGCAGTCGCGGAAGCGACACTCGCGGGCGACATCGGCAATCAGCGGAAACGCCTTGGCAAGGCCACGCTCGTGTCCCACCAAAGGAAGGCTGCGCAGGCCAGGCTCGTCCACGATCACGCCGGCACCCGCGAGCGAGACCATCCTGCGCGCGACGGTCGTGTGCCTGCCCGCGTCATCGGACTCGCGCACCGCGCCGGTCTCCAAAATCTCCCTGCCGAGAAGTGCGTTGAGCAACGTGGACTTTCCCGCACCGGATTCGCCCAGCACGATGGCCACCGTGCCCTCGGGCACCAACGACCTGACGGCACCCTCGCCCCAGCTGGCGCCGGCGGACTCCATGGCATTCCGCAGCCCCTCGCGCGAGACGCTATCGCCATCGGCTGCGCCCGCGCAGGTCACGACCACGGGGACGTCCTCGCCAAGCACGTCGCAAAGCAGGGTGACGTCGGCCGCAAGGGCACTTGCGCTCACGGCACGGTCGGCCTTCGTGAGGACTACCGCCGCCGTGGCATCGCAATCCATCGCGATCACGACCGAGCGGACGATACGGTCGAGCTCGACCCCGCGGTCGGAGACCGCCTGAGCCACCAGCACCACGTCGACGTTGGCGGCAAGCGTCTGGCGCTCGCCACGGTTGCCGCCGCGCCAGCGCGCTATGTCACTCTCGCGCGGCAGGATCTTCTCGACAACGCCCATGTCATGCGCCTGGGGCCTGCGCACGGCAACCCAATCGCCAACGGCGGCGCGAGCGGACTTGTCCTTGGCGAGCTGGGCCGAGAACTCGGCCCTGAAGGTCCCGTCGGCGCAGGCGATGGCGGGAAAGCCCCTGTCCAGGCGCACGACGCACCCCATTGAGAGCTCCTCGGGGGCAACGCCTGCCGCGGACGCCTCGGCAACCGCGGCGTCAAACGCGACGCGTTGGGCGTCGGTCGGCGCAAGCTCGTCGAAGCCCGGCAGGTCGGACATGCCAAGTAGCGACGGCAGCGGACCCGCGCCCTCGCGAAGGCGCGACGCCTCCTTGCGGGCGCGCTTGCGGTCCTGCTGCCGTCGCCTTGCCATCAGCTAGTTCTTCTCGGCACGCTTGGCGTCACGCGAGCGCATGACGGCCTTCTCGATCTCGACGACCGGGATGATGAGCGCGGCCAGGGCCATGGCGGTCAGGTACTCCTGCCAGCTGATCTCGGCAAAGCCGAAGGCGCCCGCGAAGAACGGGACCTCGATGACGACGAAGGTCAGCGCAAGGGCCAACAGGAAGGCGCCCCACACGAACTTGTTCTGGGACTTGAGCGAGAAGATCGACTGCCTGCGGCTGCGCATGTTGAACGAGTGGAACATCTCGACCATCGAAAGCGTGAGGAACGCCATGGTCATGCCCTCGAGGCCCGCCTTGGGGTCTGCAAGCACGTTGGAGATGTCCATCGTACCGTACTCGAACCAGTGGCCCAGGAAGTAGCTCACCAGCGTGAGGATGCTGATGACGATGCCCTGGAACACGCAGTCGATGCCCATGCCACCTGCGAACACGCCGTCGGCGGCGTCACGCGGCTTGCGCTTCATGATGCCCGGCTCGGCCTTCTCCATGCACATGGCCAGTGCGGGGAAGCAGTCGGTGATCAGGTTGATCCACAGCAGGTGGGTCGGCTCGAGGATGGTAAAGCCGACGAGCGACGCGGCAAAGACCGAGATGACCTCGGCGAGGTTGGACGAGAGCAGGAACTGGATCGTCTTGCGGATGTTGTCGTAGATCCTGCGACCCTCCTCCACCGCTCCGATGATGGTGGCGAAGTTGTCGTCGGCAAGCACCATGTCGGCGACGTTCTTGGTGACGTCGGTGCCGGTGATGCCCATGCCGATGCCGATGTCGGCGCGCTTGATGGACGGCGCGTCGTTGACGCCGTCGCCGGTCATGCCGACGACCATGCCGCGCTTGCGCCATGCATCGACGATGCGGACCTTGTGCTCGGGCTGGACGCGCGCATAAACGTTGTAGTCGCCGATGTGCTCGAGAAGGTCCTCGTCGGAGATGCGGTCGAGCTCGGCACCAGTGATGGCCTGCTCGCGGCGCTCGACGATGCCAAGCTCCTTCGCGATGGCGACGGCGGTGTCGATGTGGTCGCCGGTGATCATGACGACGCGGATGCCGGCGTCGTGGGCCTCGGCGATGGCGGGGCCGACCTCGGGACGGACCGGGTCGATCATGCCAGACAGGCCGACGAACGTGAGGTCTTTCTCGAGAGCGTCTGCCGAGAAGGACTCGGGCGACTCGGAACCCCACTCGCGGCGGGCGGCGGCCAGCACGCGCAGGGCGTCGTCGGCCATGGCCTTGTTCTGCGCCAGGATGTTGGCCCTGGCCTCGTCGGTCAGCTCGACCACGCCGTCCTCGGTCAGGATGCGGGTGCAACGACGCAGGATCTCGTCGGGGGCACCCTTGGTGTGCTGCGTCACGCGGCCGTCCTCGTCGCGGCAGACGACCGACATCATCTTGCGGCTCGAGTCGAAGGGGGCCTCGCCGATGCGCGGACTGGAGAGCGCCAGGTCGGAGGTGGTCAGACCCTCCTTGGCGGCGTCGGCCACCAGGGCGGCCTCGGTGGGCTCGCCCACGGCCTCGCCGGCCGCGTCGTCCCAGCGGGCGTCGGAGCACAGCGCCATGCTCTCGACCAGCGCGGGCAGGGCCTCGGTGGCGTGGCGGACGACCGTCATGCGGTTCTGGGTGAGGGTACCGGTCTTGTCGGAGCAGATGACCTGCGTGCAGCCGAGCGTCTCGACCGCGGTGAGCTTGCGGATGATCGCGTTGTGCTGGCTCATCTTGGTGACGCCGATGGACAGGGCGATGGTCACGACCGCGACCAGACCCTCCGGGATGGCGGCAACGGCCAGCGACACCGCGACCATGAAGGTGTCGAGGACCTCCTCCACGTTCGAGAAGAACGCGAGGCCACCGTGCTTCAGGACGCCGGCGGCAAACACCACGGCGCACACCAGCACGACCAGCTTGGTGAGGATGTGGGACAGCTCGTCGAGCTTGCGCTGCAGCGGCGTCTGCTCGTCGGCGGCCTGGGCGATCGCGTCGGCGATCTTGCCCATCTCGGTGGCCATGCCCGTGGCCACGACCACGGCGCGGCCGCGACCGTAGACGACGACCGAGCCCATGTAGCACATGTTCTTGCGGTCGCCCAAAGGCACGTCGTCGGTTCCCTCGGCAAGGGCCAGGGCCTCGGCGTGCTTCTCGACAGGCACCGACTCGCCCGTGAGCGCCGACTCCTCGATCTTCATCATCGCGCTCTCGAGCACGCGGCAGTCGGCGGGAACGGAGTCGCCGGCCTCCAGCAGCACGACGTCGCCCACGACGAGCTCGGCGGACGGGACGATCACGACGCGACCGTCACGCACGACCTTGCTCTGCGCGGCGGACATCTCCTGCAGGGCCGCCAGGGCCTCCTCGGCCTTGCTCTCCTGCACGACGCCGAGCACTGCGTTGACCACGACGACGAACAGGATGATCACGACGTCGGCGTAGTCGGCCTCGCCCTGCGCCATGCCCACGGCTGCCGAGATCACGGCGGCCACGAGCAGCATGATGATCATGGGGTCGGCCATCTGCGAGGCAAGGCGCTTCCACAGCGGGTCCTTCTTGGCCTCGGCCAGCTTGTTGGGGCCGTTCTTCTCGAGCCTCGAGGCGGCCTCCGCGGCACCAAGGCCGATGGCGGCATCGGTGCCCTGCGCGCGGACGACCTCGTCCGCGGCGTTAAGGTAGTCGTTCATGTTCCTCCTGGGGGTCTGGGCCTGGCAGATTGATGCCCGATCATAATTCCCCAGGAGGGGCAAGGGCTCACCAAGGCTGCCATGCCGGGCATGCCTAACTTAGGTCCAATCGTACCCGACGTCGGCTCGTTCGATTCGCCACGGCGTCCCGTCCCACCATTTCTCCCCTGCCAAGAGGTGCTGCCGAGAAGTACCGGCGGGTTTCTGTCGCGCTCCTGTGCCTATTTCGTTTCCAACGTCAAGTCTGATGGAGATATATTAGGCGAATGGTTTAGAATTGTTGCGATTGGACAGGATTGGCCCTTACCAAACAGACCGGCGCGAAAGGAACGAACATGAAGATTCTCTTCTTCGGCACCAAGAGCTACGACCAGCAGTCCTTCGACCGAGAGCTTGCCGAGTTCCCCGAGATCAAGATCGACTACACCGACACCAACCTCACCCCAGTCACCGCCTCGCTGGCGCGCGGCTACGACGCCGTCTGCGCCTTCGTCAACGCCGACGTCTCGGCCATGACCCTCGAGATCCTACGCGGCTACGGCGTCGGCCTGGTCCTGATGCGCTGCGCCGGCTTCGACGCCGTCAACGTCGACTTCGCCAAGTCCCTTGGCATGAAGGTCACCCGCGTCCCGGCGTACTCCCCCGAGGCCATCGCCGAGCACGCCATGGGCCTTGCCCTCACGGCCAACCGCCGCATCCACAAGGGTTACGCCCGCGTCCGCGAGAACGACTTCTCGCTGGTCGGCCTCGTCGGCGAGACCCTGCACGGCAAGACCGCGGGCATCATCGGCACCGGCCGCATCGGCGCCGCCCTCTGCCGCATCTGCAAGGGCTTCGGCATGACCGTCCTGGGTGCCGACCTGTACCCCAACCAGAAGCTGGTCGACGAGGAGCACATCGTCGACGAGTACGTCTCCTACGACGAGCTGTACGCGCGCGCCGACCTCATCTCGCTGCACGCCTTCCTCAACGACGAGAGCCACCACATGATCAACGACGAGAGCATCGCCAAGATGAAGGACGGCGTCATCTTCGTCAACACCGGCCGTGGCGGCCTGGTGGACACCGAGGCCCTCATCCGCGGCATCGAGTCCGGCAAGATCGGCGCCGCCGGCCTCGACGTCTACGAGGAGGAGAACGCCAACGTCTACCGCGACCGCTCGGCCGAGGTCTTCACCTCCGTCACCTCGCGCCTGTGCTCCTTCCCCAACGTCGTCATGACCTCGCACCAGGCATTCTTCACCCACGAGGCCCTCTCCCAGATCGCCCACGTCACGCTGGAGAACGCCCAGGCCTACGCCGACGGCACCGACTTCGTCGAGCGCAGCGTCGTCTGCTAGCACCTCCCGCAATCGCTGCCCCGCGGCCCGTCGGCTCTGCCGGCGGGCCGTTTTTTGCCCCGTCCTTCTCTGCCAAGAAGCACCACGAGCGCCATCGGCGAGCAGGTCGGCATGTGGCTTGCGGGCAAATTGGTATAGTGCACGCCTTCTGCCGCGACCACTGGCAAATGTCCACTCATCGTTGGGCAACTTCATGCAAATTAGTGGGCTTTACGTGCACTTTGTTTCATTTTTGCCAGGACTCGGCAAAGGTTTGTCACAAACCGCGCGGCCTGAGTAGAATGGGACCATCGGGCGATGAGCGCCACAGCGCGATTGCTTGCCGAATTCGCCATTTCGGGCCCCCAACGGGTCAGAGCATCGATAGAAAGGAACGTCAGTGGCAGACAAGAGGACTAAGATCGTTTGCACCATGGGTCCGTCCACCGAGGACGAGAACGTCCTTCGAGAGCTCATCAAGGCGGGCATGAACGTCGCCCGCTTCAACTTCTCGCACGGTTCGCACGAGTACCACCGTGCCGGCGTCGAGCGCGTCCGCAGGGTCTCCGAGGAGCTCGGCATGCCCGTCGCCATCCTGCTCGACACCAAGGGCCCCGAGGTCCGCACCGGCCTTCTGGAGGACGGCAAGAAGATCACCGTCTCCACCGGCGACGAGATCGTGGTCACCGCCCAGCCCACCGACGAGAGCTTCCACGGCAACGCCGGCCACATCTCGCTCGACTACCTCAACCTTCCCTCCGAGGTCGAGAAGGGCTCCATCATCCTGATCGACGACGGTCTGGTTGGCCTCGAGGTCCAAAGCGTCGACGGCAACGACATGCACTGCGTCGTCACCAACGGCGGCGAGATCGGCGAGCGCAAGGGCGTCAACGTCCCCAACGTCAACATCGGCCTCCCCGCCGTCACCGAGCAGGACCGCGCCGACATCATGTTCGGCTGCGAGCTCGGCATCGATGCCATCGCCGCCTCCTTCATCCGCGACGCGGCCGCCGTCCGCCAGATCCGC
>OLPO01001939.1_pt1 | contig 13402 bp, 13 predicted proteins | sample 1672831 | NCBI WGS metagenome assembly OLPO01 (sample SAMEA3136728, study PRJEB25190) | human gut metagenome
ATGAACTCTGCGAGAAGGTCAAGCGCTGGAGCGCAGCGTATTATGAGCAGGATGCTCCTGCCGTAACGGATGAAGAGTACGACCGTGCAATGCACGAGATTCGTGACCTCGAAGCCGCGCATCCGGAACTCGTCACATCCGACAGTCCCACGCAGGTAGTCGGCGGCAAACGCGTTATCGGTATTCCGGTTGAGCATCGTGTCCCGATGCTTTCGCTTCTGGATGTCTTCTCAGACGATGAGGTGCGCGATTTCACGGCTTCTGTGGAGAAGGAATATCCTGATGCCACCTTCTCTATTGAGCGCAAAATTGACGGCCTGAGCCTGTCTCTGGTGTACGCTAAGCCTGCCGGTTCTGACGGAAAGCTGCGGCTCGTACAGGCGTCCACTCGCGGCGACGGTCATGTCGGTGAGGATGTTACCGACAATGTCAAGGTTCTTGGCATCCCTGTCAATATCCAGATGCCGGAAGGTATCTGGAAAATCGAATTGCGCGGCGAGTGCTATATGAGCGAAGAGGACTTTGAAGCAACCAACGCCAAGCAGGAAGCAGCAGGGAAGAAGCTGTTCGCCAATCCCCGTAACTGCGCTGCCGGTACGCTGCGTCAGTCTGACCCGGCTGTCGCAAAGGAACGGAACCTGAAAGTGTTCATTTTCAATGTGCAGAGTGTCAATGACGGGGAGGATTCCTCTGAGTTTGCTGACTCTCACTGCGACCAGCTTTGCTATCTGCGCGATGTTTGCGATTTCAAGACCACCTACTACGCGCATTGCAACGATACCGACAGTATCCTCGCCGCTATCCGCGATATCGGGGAGCATCGGTATGATATCGATTACCCCATTGATGGCGCTGTCATCAAAGTAGACGAAATCGACATCCGCAAGAAGATGGGTGAGCGGACCAAAACTCCTAAGTGGGCTATTGCTTTCAAGTATCCCGCTGAGGAAAAGGCTACGGTTCTTCGCCGTATCGTGTTGCAGACGGGTCGTACCGGCCGCGTCACTCCTGTGGCGGAATTCGACCCGGTACAGTTGGCCGGAACCCGTGTTGAACGTGCTACTCTGAACAACGCGGATTTCATCAAAAATCTTGACATCCGCATCGGTGACACCATTGTTCTGCACAAGTCCGGTGACATCATCCCGAAGATTACCATGGTCGAGAAGGAAAAGCGTCCAGCAGATGCTGTGCCCTATGACATGTCCAGTCAGGTTTGCCCTGTCTGTGGCGAGCCTATCGCTTCCGTAAACGGGTCTGTGGACCTGTATTGCACGAACGATGCATGCCCCGCCAAAACGGTCAACCGCATCATCCATTTCGCATCCAAGGCGTGCATGGACATTAAGGGTCTTGGTCCTCAAATCATTCAGGACCTGGTCGATAGTCGGTTCATCTCCAATCCCGTAGACCTGTACTGGCTTTATGAGGAAGAATCCGAACTCATCGACATGTACGGTGAAAAGACGGCTAAGAAGCTGCTCGCAGCCATCGAGAACTCCAAGACCCAGAACGCAGACCGTGTTCTTAAAGGTCTCGGCTATCGTCTTATTGGCGGTCATGTTGCTCGCGCCCTGTTTACCCAGTGCAAGGCAACGGACGGAAACCTGCTCGGTTTGTCTGCCTTGTATGTGGATAACATTAAGGATTGTAACATCCCCGGTTTCTCTGATGCCATCTATGCCGCTCTGGACGCTATGCTCTCTGACCCTATGTTCAAGCAGGAGGTCACAGCCCTGTACAAGGCTGGCGTCAACCTCGATTACCATGCACCGACTGCGTCCACGAACGGTTCCGCTGAGGATGCTGTATCGCTTTCCGGTAAGACCTTTGTAATTACCGGAACATTGCCTACGATGAGCCGCGAAGAAGCTAAGACCTTTATCGAGGCACACGGCGGTAAGGTGACCGGCAGCGTATCCAAGAAGACCAGCTATCTGGTTGCTGGTGAAGCAGCGGGCTCTAAGCTTGAAAAGGCCAACGCTCTGGGGATTCCCGTTCTGGACGAAGCAGGGCTTAAAGCCATGGTAAACGCGTGAGGTGGCACTATGTACGACACCAATCGGTTTATCCATGCTGCTGAGCCTTGCGCATACCATGAGGCGTTCGCAGAGGATATGAGACGCTGCGACAATGCACTTGGTATGGGCGGACTCATGGCTATCAACGCTGAATGCTGGCTCGATGTGCTTAACGGTATGACGGATACTCAGATTGCTGATTATGTCAGCACCAAGTATAAGCCTGGTATCCTGAATCCGTTCAGGGACACCTCGCTTTACATCAAGCACTAATCTCATCAGCCGTTCCACCTCTCGGGGTGGGGCGGCTTTTTCTTTTGAAATGTTGTCTTGACGGCGTTTGCGAACAGTATAGAATGAGTATTGTACAATAGATACCAAACCACGACCAACCATTTACAACCTGACAAAATTCAGACAGGCACCAACCGGGTGACCTGTCTTTTTTTGTTGCAAGACCGCGCAAATGCGGAGAAAGAGAGTCTGAAATGAAAGCCATTAAATCCATCATTATTTTACTTGTTGCGATTCCCGCAATGGCTGTCTATGCACTTTTCGAAGCCATCAACGCATTGGCAATCGAGATTGACTTGGTTCGTATCCGCACCATGATGCGTTGCTGCCGTAAGTTTAAGACGCTGTAACTACAAGTCGCTCATTTTTATTTATCACAAGCCTCGAAAATACGAGGAGAAAGAGAGTTTACTATGAATGCCAACACCATCAATTCCAAGAATGTCATTTCCGGCGTCAACGATTTGGCTACCAAATGTCCAAAGATTTCCGCTATGTGGAGTGCCAAGAACACATACACCCCCAGCGAAGTATCTGTAGGCAGCAACAAGAAAGCGTGGTTCGTATGCCCAGATTGTAAGCAGGAGTTTGAAGCCCGTGTTTTCCATATCGCAAGGTCCTTGATGCGTGGTAATACCGGTTGCCCTGTTTGCGCAGGTCTTAAGGTCGTCCCGGGCATCAATGATTTGGCTACCAAGTGTCCTAAGATTTTCGCTATGTGGAGTGCAAAGAACACATACACCCCCAGCGAAGCATCTGCAGGCACTGACCTACCCCCGGGCAAGCCCGGGAGGTTCTGGAAGCGGCTGCACAAAAAGCGTTACTCCGATTTCTCGTTTCAGGCTTTAAGCATCGGCATCGCTAGAGCCAGAACCGTGAATCAAGCTCCCCATTGGGAACATTAACGATTCACTTCGTCTGTTTAGACAGGACCGTGGTCAACAGGCCCTTAGGGAAATTTTAGATGCCAGAATTACAGACCTTATGTCCGCTGGCTTTTATATCAGAAACACACTTATCGTGTGCTTTTTTGAAGGTTTCGAATTTTGAAGTACAAATATCTTGATTGATGGTCTTGAAATCATCATTATGGCAAAGAAGCAAAAAAGCAGAGTAAATATCGCGCTGTACTTTTGTGCCGTCATCGAAGCTGTGCCACCTCTGGCTCAGCTTCTTTTTGTTGTATGTGTTGCTTTTGTGGTCGTATTGACTGGCGCGATACATATTATCAACCACATGGAAGTGATTCTCGCCGAACTTTGAATGGAGTTGTGCGTAAAGCTGCCCGGGACAACGATGAAGAATAGAATGTCCAAAACGCTTTCTGCGCGTTTGCTTTTTCCCTTGTTCAGGAACAGAAGGTTTAGCTTTCTTCTGAAGTGCTTTTACGTTACTTTTTTCGATGGTCACATCATCGCCCATGGCTCGAATCCTGTTTGCCAATTCGTTATTGGCATACTTACGACTCAAAGCGTTTTTCCGGCGAAGTTCTTTTAGGGAGGCTTCCTTCTTCCTGTATTGTTTTGATTTTTTCCAAGGCTTACGAATGCCATTTTTGACCGTACCATCTTCATTGTAGCGGTCATTGTTGTTTGCTCTTCTGCTACGGTCAAGTGCTCTTAAAAGCAGTCGCTCTTTGCGCTCGTGTCGTTTGGTTGATTTGCTGTTTCGTTCAGCAAGGTTTTCCAGAATCACAGAAGTGTCCGATACAGCTGCAACACTTTGAGGACCGAGGTCTACACCAACAAGCCCCTTACCACATGGATGTTTCAAATCGCCTGATTTGGTGTATTTGGGAATCGGGTCTCCTTCAACGGTGATATGAGCGTAAACCCTTAGTCTGCCGCGAATTGTTACACATTTGAGAGCAATAAAACAAGGTCTATATGTGTTTTGCGGAATTCCTGTTTCTGAAAAAATGGCGACAGCCTTTTCTTCAGCACTAGGGTCGGAAACAAATGCTTCAATGCAGGCCAATTCGTTCTTTGCAAACGAATCATTCTTTTTCGTTATCAATGTAAAGGCATCGATACCGCCTATTTTGCACCGCGCAGAGCCGTTATTAAATGAAAGCGTGATTCCGTGCTCAATTTGTTTGGCTCGAATCAGAGGAAGTTCTCCGCGCTTTGCGTAGTTGAGATGCTTACCATCCCGATACAAAACAGATTGAACAGCCGCCCAAATATTTTCGGTTTCGGATAGCAAAAATATAGAGTTTATTCTACTGTCTTTTGAAATTTCTGCCATATCATGGCGCAAATCTTCAAATGTCAGTTTGTACTTGGCTTGGAGTTCTTTGAGCACCTCGGCAGCACTATTTGCTTTTTTCTTGATTTCATTGTATTTTGTTGTGCCTTTATCCAAAGAAGAAAGCGCCGACTTTGCATTGTGATACTGCTTCAAGGCTTCTCGATATGCTTTTGTACGAAATAATTGGGATAAACGTTTTTGTGAAATATTGGCAAGATGGTTGCCATAAACCCTTAAATCGTCCGCAATATGAAACAGCTTGCGCTTATCATTTTCTTCAATTTGCGCTTCCAGAACTAATACATGCCGACTTGCTGCGGCACGGTGTTCTTTGCGCTTCTCCTTGTAAGGAGTTCTGATATGCTTTTTGCGAGTCGCCATGTCTTCACCACCTAATTTTTTTGCTCTTCTATATATTTTTTCACCATTTCAGCGCTAATATGCCCAACAGATGCTATGTAATATCCACGGCTCCACAGGACGCCGCATCTCGCGTAAAAGGATTTAAGTTCCGGATACGCTGCAAACATCTTGATAGCGGAACAACTTTTTAGCGTTCTTGCAATATCGCATGGTGCTACTGTTTGCGGTGCCGAAAGGAAAATGTGTATATGGTCCGGCATGACTTCTAGCGCTTTGATTTCATAATGATATGTTTCACATAAAGAAATCAATATGTCCTTAAGTACATCGGCAACCGGTCCGTTTAACACAGAGAACCGAAATTTCGGACACCAAATAATATGATACTGTAGGCTGTACTTACAATGAGCTGATGTATCATATTTGAGTTTCATCACTTGACTCCTCGAGCTGATATTTTTCCTAAATGCACGGCGCAACAAGTCAAGAAAGGTAATTGTCTTTCTTTCTTCCACTGAATATATAAGCGCCAAGTTTTCCAAGGACTGTTTCCACTCTCAGGGAATCGTAATGTTCACTTGTACGTTTAATTTCTGAGCCAACTGTATTACCTTATACATACATTATACAGGCATTCTATACCGTTGACCAAGTTATTAGGTCATTATTTTACAAAAAATTTCAAAAATAGGAGCCATTCATCCCACAGGCAAGCCTGCGGGTTTTCTGGCTCTCAATTATAACAGAAAAACCATCTAACACATAGTTGGCTTTTTTGTTTGGAAAAATCAGAAATTAGTGTTGACAGCGCTTGCGAACAGCATAGAATAATAATCGTACCAAAGATACCAGTATCATTACCTGTATAGGTAGTGCAACAATAGCCATATTCACAATCCTCTTTTCTTGAAAAGGACAGACACTCGTCATGGGTGTCTGTCCTTTTTCTTTTGGAGGTCTTTGCGGACTATCTGTTTTTGGTCATGCGGGAACATTCCTGCATCGTAGTACACCACGATACGGTGATTATAATAGATTTCCTGCCTAAAAAGCGGGACGTCCACGCTGCGTTAATGCGAAAATCGTTGTTTTGCTGCAAATACAGCAAAGCATCCTTTATACATATCCCAGCCGCGAACGCCGCGTTAGAGCATCTTTTATACATGTTCCAGCCGTGGGTACAACGATAAAGTGCGTTAGCATAAAACAAATATCAATCAAAAAAGGAGAATTATCATGACAAATTTCAAGAAGATATTTTAGCAGGTAAGCGCTTTTTTCAGCAATCATAAGATGCTATGTCGTCTTCTCTAGCTGCTGTTAAAACGCGTGATACTTGCGCTCATCGAACAAATCCCAGTCCCCGTAATTATCGTGATTGTAATTGCGATACTTGCGATAGCAATCTTTTACGCTTGTCTGCTTCCTGTAATAACAGACAAACACACAAACAAATAACAATAACCCCCTATCTTGGGGCTCTACCTGCTGTGGAGATGATTTCAAGAGCAGCACGTTGGCCCCACGATACGGGGTATACTATGAAGGCACATATTCTCAATGTTGGTATCACCAAGAACTACTTCAATGCCGTTTCCAACCAGTTCCTTCCGATGCACAGCGCCGCTTGCGAGCCCATGGACAACATCCTGTCGAACAGCACCGGCCCTGTAAACGCTCTGGTTGCGTTCGTACCAGGCTCCAAGAAGGACCTAATCGGCATGGTTACTGCCGACTGGGGCAACGGTATGGACATCAACGAGGTGAGCGAAAGCCTGCAGTTTGGCTCTCGTCACACCGATGAGGGTCCTCTGTGCATCCACGGCGTAGGTCTCAACAACTTCCTGCTGGTCGCTACCCGGAACAAGTATCCGTGGTTCATCGCCACCAAGAAGCCGGAAGAGGATTCCTACCACCTCGTTGACGGCCCCTTCGACACCAAGATGAAGATTGTTGAGCAGCAGGATATCCCTCTTGCCGACATCGTCATGCGTGATGCCTACAAGCCTCTCGGCGCTCCCTCCACCATCATCTATGTGGAGATGGACAAGAGCACCGCAAGCACTATGCTGACCCAGAATGGCAGCTGCGCTCCGAGCAAGGTTTCCAGCCTCAATGTGCTGCGTCGTTCCCTTGCGGAGCATTTCGGCGTCAAGTATCGCAACTACCTCAAGCCCGATGATTCCGGTGCCGCTCCCGCCCGTATCCTGATTCCCGACTATCAGATGGCGAACGGCAAGACTTGCGATGTTTTCGTCAAGCCTATCTTCCAGCGCTACAAGGCTGTGACCGGGACGCATCATCTGAGCGTGAACTACAATGGTCACGATATTCCTGTTTCCGTTGAGGTCGGTCTGCTCAATGCAGCCGCTACTCAGACTCGTGCAGTGACCGGTGGTTACGCCCTGAAGCACTATTATCAGGGGAATATGAGCACCCAGGGTGTGGATATCCAGCTCGGCGACCGCGTTATCGCTACCGCACAGTTGGATACCATCTGGGACCGTGCTCGTCATCCTTCCTTCAACCTGTTCACCGGCACCATCGCCATCGATATCTCTGACCTGCCGCGTGGGTTCCTGAACACCCTCGCAAACAAGTCCAACATCGATTTGAGCGATGAGGGCTGGCGTGCCATCTTCGATGCTGTGAAGGATGCTGTTCCTGTCGTGGAAGACAAGACCTGCCCCCTCGAGGAGTACGCCAAGCAGTTTGCTGAGCGTATCATGAACAACACCGGCAACAAGGTCGAGCTCCAGTTCCCTGTATATGCGAACCGCACTCGCATCGATGTCCTTGAATACATCGACGAGAACCACTGCAACATCTATGATTTCATGAGCACTGCTGCTAACATGAAGTCCGTTGCTGAACTGCGCACGCATTGGGACGGTATGGTTTCTCAGGGTTGCCAGCCGGTTTCCGCTACGATGTTCACCACCAGTCGCGGTCCTATGCTCAGCCACACCTGTGAGGAACTGAACAGCCTTATCCAGTCCATGCCTGATGACAAGATGAAGGCGGCTCTCAAGGTTGCGAAGGGTGATGTTGCGAAACTGCCTCACTACAACCTCGAAATCGTGGTAGACAAGAACCTGCCTCGCTAATCACACCAATACACTTAGCCGTTGCCCTTTGGGGTGACGGCTTTTTTCGTTGTCGTCTTGGCAAACAAAATGGTTCCTGTCCTCACCCACAATATAATGCGAGGTATAGCATTTTGTGCAAATACGTGCTATAATTGGCATAAAAAGGGAGGGACCAGTATGGTTGAAAACAATAATAACAATGGCAAAAAGAGAAATGACATCTTCACCAAAATCAACGATACTATATCCACTTTTCTTGATGGCTACCCGCCTGCCGTTCAGACCGCTGCAAAAGTCATCGTCTTTGGCGGTATGTTCCTGCTCGTCATTGGTATTCTCCATCTCATTTCACCTATTATCGTAACGGTTGTTGGCAATCTTCTGAGTCTCATCTTCACCTACGGCATTTTGGCACTTATCGTCATTTATATCGTGTACAGAGCCAAACTCACCATGACCCGCGATGAAAACTCCTTTCTGCTGAACGAACGCTTGAAGTATCAGAAGAAGGAGTACGAGGAACGCGAGCGCAGAAGAGCAGAACAAAACAAAAAACAGTAAAATTCAATAGCATTTTCGCTGTCCAGCTTCGGTTGGGCAGCTTTTTCTTTTTATAGCGATAATTTCCTGTTGCCAATACTTGCGAATCGCATAAAATTAAACTCGTAGGAAGGATGTGGTTGTTTTGAAGCTTTTAGAATCCGTATTAGGGAAGGTAGCTACCATCGGAATGGCTGGCTATCTCTTTGGCTGGCTTTGCTTTATTGCCTGCGTCATATGCACGCTCGCAAAAGCCGCACAGTGGCGCGATGTGGCCGGTTATTGCGCGTTTCTTCTCGGAGGCAGTTCGATGCTCATTGCCGTTGGCTTTTTGGGGCTTGCGGTCATTGGTCATATTCAGCATAAACGATATGTAAAAGGAGGCAAAGCACTGCCTAAATAATAAGACAGTGCAAAAACAGTATGCAACACAAGAAAATTCTATTCGCCGCAGCTGTCATGATGGCATCCGTAGTGATGTTTACCGGCTGTGCATCTCAGGAGATTCAGGACCGGAAAGCGGCTTCTGAGGCAGCGGCTATCGCCGCCGCGCAGCCCACTGCCACACCGGCACCGACTCCTGCACCTACGCCAGAGCCCATCAATGCATGGTCATTGCTTGACAATCTTCCAGAGTTCGCTGTAGGGACTCTGGATAAGCCCGATATGACATGGACGGATGGGTTGCCTTTGGGTGTAAATCCTCTGACCTATGAGGATGGCGCATTCGTTTCAGGACTCTATTCCTCTGCGTCCGGCAGCTCTACACAAATCAAGAACGTGTCCGTGAAGGATTTGAACGAGATGCCGATTTCCGGATACCTGAAATTGTCCGTTCTTGAAACGGGGGAAACGGTCATCGACAGTATTGAGGATGCCGTGACCGGAGAAGGTCTGGAAAAAGATATCTCGGATTTCTGTATCTCCACGGAGGGCGAGAACGGAGAATCCGCCAACTACTACCAGATTGGCTTTAATGGTGGCCCGGTATCGAATGTCATGGACAGCACCACGGCTGCTGCAGACGGCATGACTATCGGGAACGCCTTTGAGAATGGGCTTTTCTATTCGACGATGAAGCCTTCCGCTCTGAAGGATTTTCCTGTTGACGGCACGCCCGAGGAGAAGTTCAACGCCCTCTATGCGGTATTCGGCACCCCGAATGGCCTTTATTGGAAGAACAGCCCGACCGGCACGCAGTATACTTCCTTTGATGAGTTCCGTGACGCGGAGTACAACAAAGAGACCGGTGCCAAGTCCTTCTACCTCGTCTGGAACTACGAGGACTGCACCGTTGTGGCATCCTGCAGCGACCAGTTTGACAGCGCCGATGTGAAGGGCACGGCTATCACCGATATCTATGAGTTCCCGGTATTGCAGGGCACCGAGTACATCAATGAAGCCAGCACTGATACTTTCTGGGGATATCTTGGCTACGGTGACGCGCCTGTCCGTCTGACGGGTCTGTATGCGACTATGCCCGGCGCACCTGCTGAGGACGCTGCCGCTGTTCCGGAATCTGAAACAGCAACCGAGTCCGGTGCTGCATCTGATGATGAAAACGCTGCGAATTCTGATGCAGCCGCGAGCGAGAGCACCGATTCTTCGTCTGAGGCTGTAAATTCTTCTGTCACTGTCCAATAATTTTCTCAGATTTCACCTTTAAGCCCTTGCGCGAATGTGCGAACCGCATACAATGAAAAATGTACGATGGATACCAACCGAAAGGTAATTCACACATTCACAGTTCTGAACCGTTAAGGCAGACTTTCCAGTCACATGGAGAGCCTGCCTTTTTGTTTTGGAATTTGATTGCAGGAGCCTTTCGGGGTATGCATCGTAAATTTATTTTTTAAGGAGTTTGTTCAAAATGGACGATAACGCTTACCTCGACACTATCAAAGACATTAACTGGGATACCTTCTACCAGCAGAAGATGGCTCTTGAAAGCCTTACCGATTACCTACACCGCAACAAGGAACAGGAAAACGGTATGTTTGGCAGAGCCGCTGCCTGGATGGAGGGTATCCTAACCATGATGGACGGGTTCACGGATGCTGCTGCAGACGAGAACGCGTTCAGTTATCCCGCCCGTGACGAAAATGACCGGCACCTAGATTCCCGATTCAACGATGTTCTTGACCAGTACCCGCAAGCTTTGGCTTGAGATTTCTGATTAAGGAGGAATTTACAAATGCGAATTCGGGAAGGGTGTATTTTAACCGCCACCAATAGCAGCGACGAAAGAGTCAAGTCTCTTATCGGCTGCAAAGGTGCCTTGCATGTCGTAAACGGCGAGCCTCTTCGGTTTGTCGTGGGGTCAAATGAGAACGCTCGCTCTTTTACGACTGCCACGACAAAGCGCCTCGGCGTGATTGGCGTGAACATTTTCGTCTCAACCGTTACCGGGACCGAATACACATTCGAGTTCCGTTGATTTCACCAAATACGGCTGCTGTTCAAGAAGAGCAGCAGCCGCGTTTTTTGTTAAAGGAGTTGATTTTTTTGAATATCATTACTCGTGCTTCCGTAAAGGAGCGCATCCACGTCGAACAAATCATTCGCAGCCAACCGCGTATGCACAACAGCGGCCTTGTCGATATTGTTACCATCCCGGTTCGAAAATGTTTAGGACTTTCTATGGATGTCTACAAACCAGTCGGAGAGGTCAAAGAACCACTACCCATCATCCTGGATGTTCACGGCGGGGGCTTGATTGCCGGCCGCAAAGAACAGAACAGGAATCTTGGTATCCAACTGGCAAGAAGAGGCTATATCGTTTTTATCCCCGATTACCGTCTGGTTCCCGAAACGGATATCTTCGGACAAATCTCGGATATTCTCGATGCGCTTGCAGTCATTGAAGCAAAAGCGGCAGAATTCGGCGGCAACATCGAAAAACTCTTCGTTACCGCAGACAGTGCTGGTGCTTTCTTGGCCTCTATGGCCGTTGCTTCGTTACACCATCCTACCGAGATGCAGCCGGTCATCCGCCGCCTTGAAAGGTATATCCCGCAAAAGGTTCAGGCTCTCCGCGTAACTGCCATGGGTTTTCAGAGTGGGATGTTCTACCTTTACAAAGGTCAGGTTGGATTGCTGGCGGACAACTACATGCAGAAGGGATGGCGCAAAGAGAAGTACGCTTCCTATATTCGTCCCGAATACTATTGCAAGCTGCTGCCGCCGTGCTTTCTTTGTTCCGGAAAAGGAGATTTCCTGAAAGGACAGACAAAACGTTATGTGAAGCTGCTGAAAACCAACCACCAGTACCATCAATTCGTATTCTGCAATGTAAAAGAAGCCGACCACGCTTTTGCCGCACTTCATCCGGAAACGGCATGGGGGCAGATGGCAAACGATGAGATGCTAGCGTTCTTTTACCGCTGCGCACGATAAGCTAAGGAGAAATCATGGCACACAATAAAATTATCGACTCTGTGAAGAAACATGGTCAAGTAGCCATCAAAGACCTCGATGAGTTCCTTCGCTTCGTTATCAACGAATCCGATATGCGGACATATGATGACAACTATATCAGTATTCTCATTCCCATGAAGTTTGACATCGATAAGGTGTTTGGACTCGATGTCTGCAAAAGAAGTGATGACGACTATGTAATTTTGTATTCATGCTGGTATCCGAACAAGGATGTTTTCGGCAGACAATTTGAAATGCGGCTGTACCACTACGACAACTCTAACGACGATGACGACCTCGGACTCGATATTGTTATGACGCAGAGTCAGTACGATGCAGTCCTGCAGAGATTCGAGGAGCAGTACAAAAAGGTTTACGGAGTTGCCATTGAAAGAGGCTGGGAAAACTCTCTTTTTGACTGCTGCGAGAACGAGGAGGAAGAAATTTGAATATCAACCGTTACGCACTTTGCAAGGAGCGCTCCTTGCAGAAAATCATAAGCAAGCAACCGAAACCAAATACCACCGCAATCGGAGTTTGCAGCGAGACGCAGGTCACACATCACATCATCACGAAAAGAAGTGATGAGTGCTTGCCCATCTCTGCGTATGTTCCGAAGCACAAGGAAGGCGACGGCAAGAAATTCCCTGTCATCATCGACATCTACGGCGGCGATTTCGTTGCAGGACGCAGTGCCCTGAACCGGAATTTCGGAACGTGGTGTGCGGAGCATGGCTATCTAACCTTTATTCCGGAATACACCCCGGTTCCCGAAACGAATCTGTTCGGGCAGCTCGGCGACCTTTTGAAGGCGTTCGTTGTCATCCACCGCTGTGCAGAACGGTATGGCGCAGATATGTCCAGAATGTATCTGGTAGGTGACGGTGCAGGTGCTGCACTGGCTTGCCTCGTATACGCTCTTCTATGGAACCCTGTATCCATGCAGCATCTCGAAGATGAACTTCCGTTTGATGTACCGCAGGAAGCAAAACTTTCGTTCAAGGCTGTCTGTTTGCAGAATGGTATTCTTGACCTTTCCAGCAGAAAGATGAGCGCAATCGCGCCCTATCTCATCGAAAAGGATTGGAAGAAGACCAGCTACGCTGAGTGCCTGTCACCTAAGACTTACGCCAAGATGCTGCCTCCGTGTTTTCTCGTTATGAGCATCACCGATGCTCATAAGCATGACACGAATCAGCTGGCTTGGCAGTTAAAGTTGAAGGGTACGAGGTATTCGGTACATTCCGCAAACAATCTCTTTGCGAAAGAAAGCTTTGCTGCACGGCATCCGGAAACTCGGTATGCGCAGGCAGCTAATACGGCTATGCTTGCATTTTTCGAAAATAAATAACACCCAAAAAGGAGAAATCACAATTGATAGGATGTCGGAACTATTCCTTACGTTTTATGAGCACGACAGTGCCGACC
>OLPO01001950.1_pt1 | contig 13369 bp, 9 predicted proteins | sample 1672831 | NCBI WGS metagenome assembly OLPO01 (sample SAMEA3136728, study PRJEB25190) | human gut metagenome
ATTTATGCGCATCTGTGAGCTGAAACAAAAAGAAGTGATCAATATCCATACCTGCCGCAGCCTTGGCTGTCCTCTTGATGTGGAATTCTGCTGTGAAACCGCCCGGCTGAAAGCCCTGATCATGCCGGAACCCGGGAAATTCTGCTGGTGTTTTTCAAGAGAAAGTGAATGCATCATCCCCTGGGACTGCATCCGCCAGATTGGTGAAGATATCATCCTTGTTGATTTCCGTGATGAAAAACGGCTGGGAGGAGACTGAACCGACTACATTTGTCAAGGCCCTTTATTTTTTATATTTTCCCCGGAAAAGTATATTTCAACCGCCCTCTGAGAATCATCTTAATGTACTGACAAGACAAGGAGGATTCTAAGATGGCACTGAATAAAGTTGAAATCTGCGGAGTAAATACCTCAACGCTTCCTGTTCTCAACCAGGAAGAAAAGGAGGAGCTCTTCAAAAGAATCAAAGCTGGCGATGAAGAAGCCAGAGAATTGTACATCAAAGGCAATCTGCGGCTTGTTTTAAGCGTGATCCGCCGTTTTCAGAACAGCAGTGAAAATCCAGATGACCTTTTTCAGATCGGCTGTATCGGCCTGATCAAAGCAATCGATAATTTTGATACCACCCTTCAGGTAAAGTTTTCTACCTATGCAGTTCCTATGATCGTCGGTGAGATCCGAAGATATCTCCGGGATAACAACAGCATACGGGTCAGCCGCTCTCTGCGGGATATCGCCTACAAAACCATCTACACCAGGGAAAACTATATGCGGCAGCATCTCAAAGAGCCTACCATCGCGGAGATCGCTGATGAGATCGGCATTGACAAGGAAATGATCGTCTATGCCATGGATGCGATCCAGAGCCCGGTGAGCCTTTTTGAGCCGGTGTATTCCGAAGGAGGAGATACTCTCTATGTCATGGATCAGATCAGCGACAAAAAGAACCGGGAGGAAAACTGGGTGGAAGATATTTCTCTCCGGGACGCCATGAACCGGCTGGGAGAACGGGAACGACACATTATTGATCTCCGCTTCTACGAAGGAAAAACCCAGATGGAAGTTGCCGATGAGATCGGGATCTCCCAGGCCCAGGTCAGCCGCCTGGAAAAACATGCCCTTCGCAGTATGCGGAATTATCTCAGGAATTAACCAAAACGCTATACCAGACAGATAAAACCATCTGCATTGACTATGTAACCCATAACAAAATCATTGCGGCAGAATATACACCGGCACTCTTTTATAAAACTTTTTATAAAATAATGTCCGTTACCCTGCCGCATTTTTTTATGTTGATTCCATGTCTATACCCGCATAAAACGGGCATTCACAGGCAACTTCTGTTTTCTGTTATTTCAGCGCTTTCTCAATTTCTTCGATCACGATCCGAAGTGCTTTCAGCCTTGCATATTTTTTGTCTACCGATTCCAGGATATGCCATGGCGCATAAACAGTACTGGTCTTTTGCAGCATTTCATCCACTGCGGTTTCATACTGATCCCATTTTTCACGGTTTCTCCAGTCCTCATCTGTGATCTTCCACTGTTTTTCCGGATTGTTCTGGCGGTCATTAAATCTTGCAAGCTGGGTATCTTTATCAATGTGGACCCAGAATTTCACGATCACAGCACCCCAGTCGGAAAGTTCCTTCTCGAATTCATTGATCTCATTGTATGCACGTCTCCAGTCGTTCTCACTGCAAAAACCTTCCAGTCTTTCCACCATCACTCTTCCATACCAGGTCCGGTCAAATATGGCAATGTGTCCATCTTTAGGCAACCTTGTCCAGAAACGCCACAGATAATGACGGGCTTTTTCATGAGGTTCCGGGCTGGCGATGGGATGTACCTCAAAACCACGGGGATCAAGAGCTTCCGTGATCCTCTTGATATTTCCGCCTTTTCCGGCAGCATCCCAGCCTTCATAGGTGATGATCACCGGCACTCTTTTGCGGTAGAGCCGATTATGCAGGCTTCCGAGCTTCGCCTGGAGTTCTTTAAGCTCTGCCTTGTACTCTTCGTCTCCCACTTCTTTTCCATCCAGAGGGATCTCGCTTAATTTCGGCATCTCCACCAGAGGAAAAACATTCTGGAGAATCGGCACAGCATGTTTGCTGTTCTCCATGGCAACCTCGATGTTGCTGATCATGGTTTCCAGTACCTGTAATTCCGCCCATTTCCGGTCACTGGCATCTACGATATACCACGGAGCAGAAGAAGTGTTGGTATCCTGCATATACTGGTCAAAAACTTTTCTGCATTTCTTGTAGTGATCATTCTGCCAGAGATCGTATTCATTCACTCTCCATCGGGTATCTTTGCTTTCCAGAAGGATGCCCATACGTTTCTCCTGATCTTTCCGGTCGATCTGCATAAAGAATTTCAGAAGTACGTATCCGTTATCCGTCAGCTGCCGTTCAAATCTGCGGATGCTGTCAACCCGTTTTACATAATCATCCCCTTTCAGTTTTTTGTCCATGCGCTCCCGGCAGGTCTGATCCATCCATCCGGAATCCAGGAATGTAAATTTACCGGCTTCCGGGATCTCCTTAAAATACCGGTAAAGAAATGGTTTCCGAAGGTCCTCTTCTGTAGGCGCTGACATAGTTGCGACTTTAAAAAAACGGGGATCGATATTCTTGATCACTTTACTTATGGTACTGCCTTTTCCGGAAGCTCCCCAGCCTTCAAACAACACGATCACCGGAATCTTATGCTCCTTTAGAGCCATCTGCAGCTCATATAATCTGGTTCTTGCAGCACTTAAACGCACTTTGATATCCTCTTTTTCCGGAATCTGTTCCGGGTTCCAGTTTTTTAACATCTGCATCGTCCTTCCTCGAATTTTTTGAATATTCTTATTATACCACAGGAGTCCCTGTTTTACGACGAATTTTACATAGATTTAACGCATCATTCCGAAAAAATATCCATATTGCACAATTGTAACTCTTGTTAAACAGCTAAAAATATTTTTTAACCTATTGACATTTTGATCTTCTCTTCATACAATATAGGCACTGTTCGTTATTTTTTTAACTCGTAGTCAAACGGATATTCGCAACCCCGCAGGGGACTTCCTTGATTCGGTTAAAACAGCACAAAAAAGCTGCCCCAAGCAGCAAATCTCAAGGAGCCGATCATGAAACTTACAGAAGAACTTCTGAAAGAAATGGAAAAGAAAAAAGAACTCTACGGTGACGGCATCATCATGCCGGATGGAGATTACCGCCTAATCCAGGACGGACATTTGAAGACCCTTATGGCCCTTTTACCATATACGGAAAATGAAATCTGGAAAATGATCCCGGATGATGATTCCGCTCTTTTCTGGCTGGTAGAAAAAACAGGCTGCGTGCTGACAGATGTCAATTCCACCATCGGAATGAAAATGACCCCTGCACAGCAGAAAACTTACGAAGCGCTTTCCAGCCGTGGGATCGTCTCTAATGAATATTATGATCTTACCAGGCAGCGGGAAAAAGCCCGCGCCCAGCATTCTGCAAAGCAGAACATATAGATTACGTAAATGTTCTCAATACGCATTTACCCCATAATTCCATATACTCAAAAAGCAAAAGCTGCCTTCCGGAACCATAAGCCTCAAACAGGCCCATAACTCCGGTGGCAGCTTTTATTATTTATATCTTTCAGTCGTCATATCCTTCCAGGAAGGAATGTTTCACGCCGTCTTTTTTATAGGCAATGACTGTATGAAGATTCACGTTTTCCACACTTCGGAAAATATTACTTTCAATATGGGGATTTACCTTCTTAAGCTCCGCAATGAGATTTTTGATCTCCATTCGCTTGGAAACACTGGTGCCGTCTGTACGGCAGGTAGTACAGGTATCAGTGAACTTGCAGGCACACTGGATAAAATGCAGGTCATTGTAGTCTCTCCAGTGCTTGATATCTGCCTCACGGATCAGATACATGGGGCGGATCAGCTGCATCCCCTCGAAGTTTGTGCTGTGGAGTTTCGGCATCATAGTCTGTACCTGTGCTCCATAAAGCATTCCCATCAGGATCGTCTCGATCACATCATCATAGTGATGGCCAAGAGCGATCTTGTTGCATCCAAGTTCCTTTGCCTTACTGTAAAGATATCCTCTTCGCATACGGGCGCAGAGATAACACGGAGATTTTTCCACATTGTAAACTGCATCAAAGATCTCAGTCTCAAACACTGTGATAGGAATTCCGAGAAGTTTGGCGTTGTATTCGATCACCGCACGGTTGGCCTCATTATATCCCGGGTCCATCACAAGAAATACCAGTTCAAAAGGAAACTTGTTATGACGTTTCAGTTCCTGGAACAGTTTTGCCATCAACATGGAATCCTTACCGCCGGAAATACAGACCGCGATCTTATCTCCCGGTTTCACCAGTTCATAGTCATTGATCCCTCTGGCGAATCTGGAAAACAGCTGCTTGTGGAATTTCTTGCGGATGCTCAGCTCGATATCTTTCCGGCGCTGTTCCATTGCCTCATTTTCCGTTTCTTCACTGTCCCCTTTCTTGGACTCTTTCTGCATCTGCTGAAAAAGCCATCCTGTATATCCGCCTTTCAGACTCCGTGCGGGAATTCCCTTTTCCCGGAGCATCCCTGCCCCTTCCTGGCTGAAAAGTCCTCTGGTACAGTAAAGAACCGGGATTTTATCCCCTTTCAGTTCTTCTGCCCGTTCTTCCAGTTCCTGTTCCGGAACAGAAATCGCTCCCGGGATCATTCCATATTCCACAGTTACTTTATCACGGGTATCTACCAGAAGATATTTTTCCCGTTCCTTCTCTATTTCATCAAAAGAAATCTCCAGTGTTTCTTCACTCATGCTGTTTTTATTCCTTTCCTTACAGCTCCTCCCTGATCGTGCCGTCACAGGCAATGGTCACTACCTGCCATGGGATCATCTTTCCGCTTCGCTCCATGGCACGGATCACTGCATTCTCGATGCCTCCGCAGCAGGGAACTTCCATGCGGACGATACGGATACTCCGGATGGAATTATTTCCTATGATCTCTGCAAGCTTATCTGCATAATCTCCCTCATCCAGTTTGGGGCATCCGATCAGCGTCACATGATCTTTCATGAATTTCTCATGAAAACCTGCATAAGCGTAGGCAGTACAGTCTGCCGCGATCAGAAGCTGTGCATTTTCAAAATATGGTGCATTCACAGGAACCAGTTTGATCTGTACGGGCCACTGGGCAAGACGGCTTGTCTGTTCCCCTGCATTTTGGGGAACTTCTTTCTGCTCTGCCTGCACCGGCGGTTCCTGCTTTTTATTAAGGCTTCTTGCCATACTTCCGGGGCACACGTGTGGCTTCCCTGCTGGCATCGAGGCCTCTGTTTTCTTAAGCTTCATTCTTTTTTCCACTGCCTCCGCGTCATAATCTGCGGCTTCCCGCTCTATAATGCGGATCGCATCGGCAGGGCAGGCCGGAAGACAGTCTCCCAGTCCGTCACAGTAATCATCCCGGATCAGTTTCGCCTTGCCACTAGCCATGACAATAGCTCCTTCGTGGCAGGCAGCTGTGCAGGCACCACAGCCGTTGCATTTCTCTTCGTCAATGTGTACGATCTTTCTTATCATGATATCATCTCTCCCTGATTTTTATATTTCTGCAAATGTTTTTGTTTTCACTGACATCATACAAAAATCCCGGAGATTCTTCGGTAACATATGTTACCTTACAGATATAACTCCATTTTTTCCTGATCTTTCACAAGGATCTGACGCCTGTCAAGTTCCAGGATTCCTTCTTCCTGCATCTTTCCCAGTTCTCTGGAAAGAGACGGCCTGGTAATGTTTAAATAATCCGCCATCTCTTCTCTGGAAAGATTCATGTGGATCTGTCCTTCACTGTCCTGGCATTCCACAAGGAAACGAACGATCCGCTCCCGGAGACTGCCGCTTCCAAGGATCCGAAGCTTCCGGTTCATATTGTAAGCCTTCCCGGCAAAAACCTCAAGAAGATTTTCCCGAAGTTTCCGGCTTAAACTATTTTCTTCCCTGTCTGTAAAGATCCGGCTGCTCATGATCAGAACGGAAACCTGCGTCAGCGCTTCCACATACATATCATAGGAAGCTTTCTCCATAAAGGCATAAACCTCCCCGAACAGAGCCCCTGGATTTTCCAGCTGCGCCAGAAGGATCCTTTTTCCGGAAAATGTCTCTTTTGCGATGATCACACTTCCGTTAAGAAGCATGTAAACCGAATCCGGCCGGTCTGTTTCCTGAAAGATCCGCTCCCCTCTGGAATAAGTCCGTACCGTTCCTTCCTGCTCCATGAGGTTTAGGAGTTCTTTTTCTTCCAGGTTTCTGCAGAGCCGGCTTTGTCTTAAAATGGCCACCCATTCTTCTCTTCTTTTTTCTTCCACTTTTTCACCTCATCTCTGTACAGGTTTTTATCACATTTCTGCAATCTCTGTCAACTCCCGTGAACTTCATAGGTTACCAGCCTGTACTTTTTTCTGAAAATCAGTTATAATATTTTTTGTTTATAAAAAATTCTACCAAGGAGGATACCGGAAATGAAAACACAGAATCAGACTATGCTTTCTGAGAATACACTGACATCCCGGCCCACAGATATTATCGTGGGATTTCCTGTACGTCCCGGTTTTTTTGAATTAAATGGCGCTACTCCCCTTTCCAACGGAGTCAACTTTACCACACATACCCGTCACGGTACATCCTGCGAGCTTCTTCTTTTCCACTCCGGAGAAGAGGAGCCTTTCGCAGTTCTTCCTTTTCCCAATGCCTGTCGTATCGGTGATGTCTATTCCATGATCGTCATGGGACTGGACATCGAAGACCTGGAATACGGCTACCGCATCGACGGTCCTTATGAACCGGAAAAAGGCCATATCTTCGATAAGACAAAAGTTCTTCTTGATCCTTATGCCAAAGCCGTTGCCGGTCAGCGCGAATGGGGACAGCAGAAGATTGGAAGCTATCACGCCCGTGTGGTACGCGATTCTTTCGACTGGGAAGACATGCCTCAGTCCACCCGTAAGATCAGTGACCTGATCATCTACGAACTTCATGTCCGCGGATTTACACAGGACGCTTCTTCCGGTGTCACACACCCGGGAACTTTTGCCGGTCTTCGTGAAAAGATTCCTTACCTCAAAGAACTGGGAATCAATGCGGTGGAGCTGATGCCTATCTTCGAGTTCGACGAGAACATGAATGCCCGTACCGTAAACGGCAAGCGTCTTCTGGAATACTGGGGATACAATTCCGTTAACTTCTTTTCCCCAAACACCAGCTATGCTTCCAAGGCAGAACATAACTGTGAGGGAACCGAACTGAAGGAACTGATCCGTGAGCTCCACGAAAATGGAATCGAAGTAATTCTTGATGTCGTATTCAACCACACTGCCGAAGGAAATGAACTTGGAAAAACTTTCTGCTTTAAAGGATTTGACAATAAAGTTTATTATATGCTGACTCCGGAAGGAAATTACTACAATTTCAGCGGATGTGGAAACACTCTGAACTGTAATCATCCGATCGTGCGTCAGATGATCCTGGAGTGTTTACGTTACTGGACCATCAACTACCGCGTGGATGGTTTCCGTTTCGACCTTGCAAGTATCCTGGGACGTCATGAGGACGGTTCCCCTCTTAACAACCCGCCACTTCTGGAACTTCTTGCTTACGATCCGGTTCTTCGAAATGTCAAGCTGATCGCAGAGGCCTGGGATGCCGGCGGACTGTATCAGGTTGGTTCTTTCCCTGCCAGCCGCAGATGGGCTGAGTGGAACGGCCGTTACCGTGACTGCCTCCGTTCTTTCCTGAAGGGAGATTTCTGGAACGCCTGGGACGCTGCATGGAGCATTTCCGGTTCCGGTGACCTGTATGGCGGTTTTTATTCCGATCACAATGACAACTATGCAGGATACAATTCCTGCGTCAATTTCCTCACCTGTCACGACGGATTCACCATGTACGATCTCTATTCCTACAACGAGAAACACAACGAGGCAAACGGCTGGAACAACACAGATGGTTCCAACGACAACCGCAGCTGGAACTGTGGAGAAGAGGGTGATTCCACCAATCCGGAAGTCCTTTCCCTCCGCTTCCGCATGATCCGAAACGCCTGCGCGGTACTGATGTCCAGCCGCGGAACCCCGATGTTCCTTGCAGGTGACGAATTCGGAAACACCAAACACGGAAACAACAACACCTACTGCCAGGATAACGAAACTTCCTGGATCAACTGGAATCTTCTGGAGAAAAATCACGATCTTTTCGAATTTTTCAAATATATGATCCAGTTCCGAAAAGACCACCCTGTCATCTCCCGCAAGCTTCCAAACGCAGTATGCGGTATGGAAAACATACACACCCATAACATTGATGCAAGGGATGTGACCATCCCAAGAGATGCCCACACCTTCGCCGTAAGCTTTGCAGGTTATGATAAGAGCAAAGGCGCCGATGACCTGATCTACATCGTTATCAACGCATACTGGGAAGATGTAACGGTTACGCTTCCGGAACTTGCACGCCCTGGTGCATGGTATCTCTGTGTCAACACATTTGGGGACGGAGATGGCCGTTATTTCTATGAAGAAAGCCAGGAGCCACGTATTGAGCACGATTTCTGCATGCGGCCCAGATCCGTTGCCATCTTTACCGGTCGTAATTATTAAAATTCATATCAGGGACAAAATCTTTTTTGTCCTTGTCCGAAAGAAATGGAGTATTTTGAATGGAATTAAAAAACAGAACTTTGTCCAATTTCGCAGAACTTGTGGAAACCGGTGAATGCAAAAAATTCCGCGGCCGTCTGAAAACGGGCATTGACCTTGGTACTGCCAACACCGTTCTTGCTGTCGTTGACCGGAACAACCGTCCCATCGCCGGAATTTCCGCACCGTCCCATGCCATTCAGGATGGTGTGATCGTTAATTATTACGAATCCGTCCAGCTTGTAACAAAGCTTAAAAATGAACTGGAAGAAAAGCTTGGCACAGAACTTACCTACGGTGCAGCTGCCATCCCTCCTGGTGTTTCGGAAGGCAGTGTCAAAAGCATCGGTTATGTCCTGGAAGGTGCAGGTTTTGAGGTTACCAATATCGTAGACGAGCCTACCGCTGCCGCTGCTGTCCTCAAAATTACAGACGGCGCCGTTGTAGATGTGGGCGGCGGTACAACCGGCATCAGTATCCTGAAAGATGGCAAAGTCATTTACACAGACGATGAGGCTACCGGAGGCAGCCATATGACCATGACTGTGGCCGGACACTATAAAATCCCTTATGAGGAAGCGGAAATTTTAAAGACCACTCCGGAAAAAGAAGATGAAATTTTTCCTGTAATCAAGGCAACCGTTGAAAAAATGGCTGTTATTACCGAAAAATTTCTCCATGGTTATCAGGTTCCGGCTGTTTACGTTGTAGGCGGATCTTCCATGTTTAAAGAATTTACAACCGTTTTTGAGAAGAAACTGAAACTTCCTGTGTACAGACCTGTACATCCTCTTCTCGTTACACCCCTTGGCATCGCATATCACTGTGAACTGCCCAAAATATGATTGATTCCTAAAATGATCATCTCTCTGCTTTGTATGTAAAAACTGACCAGAAGGCTGTATAACAGGCCCCTGGTCAGTTTTTACATTCATTTATATACATATCGGTTAATGTTCTGTCAGTTATCTTTCATAATCTTATCAATCGTATTGATCAAAGCTTCCGCACTGACAGGTTTTGCCAGATATCCATTCATACCGGCTTCGTAAGATTTTTCTCTGTCTTCCTCAAACGCATTTGCCGTCATTGCAACAATCGGTACAGACGCTGTTTCTCTGTTTTTTAATGAACGAATCTGTTTTGCAGCTTCATAGCCATTCATAACAGGCATCTGGATGTCCATCAGGATCAGATCATACTGTCCCGGAACCGCCTGTTCCATTTTTTTGACTGCTTCCACACCATCATTGGCTGTCTCGACCATAAAGCCTGCATCTTCCAAAATGGTCTGTGCGATCTCCTGATTCAGTTCGTTGTCCTCTACCAGAAGAATTCTTTTTCCATTGTAAATCCATTCCCTTTTTTCCGGTTCTTTTGTTTTCGGAACAGGATTTGTAAGCAATTCGCGTAGCTGCGACATAAACAGTGGCTTTTCGCAGAAGGCAGTTACACCTGCTTCTTTTGCTTCCTCTTCTATATCTGACCAGTCATATGCAGTCAGTATGATGATCGGGCTGCTGTCCCCGATAACCCGTCGGATACGTCTTACCGTTTCAATTCCGTTCATATCCGGCATCAGCCAGTCAATGATATATGCGTAAAATTCATCACCCATTTCCATGGAATGCTTTGCCCGGATCACCGCTTCCTTCCCGGAAACCGTCCATTCTGACCGCATACCTATTTCTGTCAGCATGCCGGAAATGCTGAGACAGGTATCTGTATCATCGTCTGCGACCAGAACTTTAAGACCCTGAAGCTGTTCGATCTTTTCGTAGCTTTTTGCTTCGCCACATAATTTAAAGGTCAGATTTACCGTAAATTCACTACCCTGTCCCTCTTCACTTTTTACTGTGATGGTACCTCCCATCATATCTACAATATTCTTGGTGATTGCCATTCCAAGGCCGGTTCCCTGGATCCCGCTTACCGTTGAGGTTTCTTCTCTGGTAAAAGATTCAAATATATGTTCCTGAAACTCCGGCTTCATGCCGATTCCGGTATCCCGGATAATAAACTGATAGTTTCCATATCCTGTCGGTGCAGATTTCAGCTGCCGGATCCTTAAACTGATCGTTCCACCGGTCCTGTTAAATTTGATACCATTACTCAGAATGTTCAGCAGGATCTGCGTCAGCCTCAATTTGTCCGCAATGATATCTTCATTTTTTACATCTACGGTATCGATCAGAAAATCCAGCTGCTTGGAAGTAATATTGGGCTGCACGATAGTACGTATGTCGTGGAGCAGCTCCGGAAGATGCAGCGGATTCTCATTGATCTTTACCTTTCCGCTCTCAATCCTGCTCATATCCAGGATATCATTGATCAGCGAAAGCAGATGTTCACTGGAGGTTGATATTTTGGAAAGGTATTCTTTTACCTTCTCCTTATTGTCCACATGAGAAGCAGCAAGGGATGTAAAACCAATGATAGCATTCATAGGTGTTCGGATATCATGGGACATATTATTCAAAAATGTAGTTTTTGCAGAGTTTGCACTTTCCGCATGCATCAGGGCAGTTTCCAGTTCATGATGGCTCTCTTTCAGCTTCTGGTTCAGTTCATAAGACTGTCTGGCTGCCTTTTTGGCTTTTGTCTCTGCGCTCCTGGCTTTCTGCAGGATACCAAGGATCACCAGCAATACTGCCAGAAATACACAGATAAACACAGTTGCCACCGCCAACAGATTCTCCTTTATGAAATCCAGCAGAGTAACTTTCCGGGAAGCATTATCGTAGGCAGACAGTGCACCTGTAAGTTTGGATGTAGGCATAGACTTCAAAGTCTTATTCATGATCGACAGAAGAACGGAATTTCCCCGGCTGACTGCAAAGGATATATTGTCCGGCTGTGTCAGAAAAACACTGTAAAGCTTTTTGTCATTGACATACTCTGTCGCCCGGCCTGAACTGGAAAGAAAACAGTCTGCCTTTTTATCCTGTACGGCTTTTCTTGCATCCTCAAAGGAATCATACTCCATAATTTTCCATGTCGGATAATTATAGGAAATAAACCATTTTAAATTCAGATCACTTTTCGGTATAGCAACGCTGTTTTCTTCATTTTCATCAAAGGATCTTTTACCGGTCACTGCTGCCAGACTGGAAACAAGGACCGTATTGGACAGGGCCATGTCATTTTGTTCTGCAGCATAAGGGTTCTGGCTGGTATGAAAGATCATGTCGATCCTGCCGTCTTTTAATGCCTGGATCAGTTCTTCCTGGGAGTCAAAGCCTTCTATATTAAACTTCAGGCTGCTGTTTCCCAGACAGTCCACTGCATATTTAATATAATCGTTGATCACACCCGTCATTTCACCACTTTCTTTGTCAAAAGTACTGAAACTCTGGTCGTTATTCAGAAATCCCACACCTATCTCACCGTGCTGTTCCAGCCATTCCTTTTCTTCACTGGAAAGGACGGCAACAGACTGTGCAGAAAGATATCTCTGGTAAAGTTCATCGTCGTAAAATGGTTTATCATACTCCATGGAACGCATGGCTGCATCCAGTTCTTCTTTCAGATCCGGACGGTCTTTGCTGATGCCATAATAAATATCAGAGCCACCGATCGTCACAACCGCTGACATTCCGGCTTCAACCCAGGCAGGAGTCTCTGTAGATATCACTCCGTCAATCTCCCGATTCCCGGCCATTTTTTTCGCCCGTTCAAAGCTGTCCACATCCAAATGCTGTGTCTTTATATTCTGCTTTTCTTCCCATTCGCGAAACTGAGTTCCCTGTACGCTCTCTTCCATTACCGCGATCCTTTTGCCATTCAGGGTAGAAAGATCTGACGGAGAAATATCCGTATTTGTAAGATCTGCATACAGATAATATTTTTCTTTTCCCATGGGGAGATCTGAGAACAGCATCGTCTCAGCACGTTCATCGGTATAGGAAAGTGCAGCCATCAGGTCGATCTCGCCATTTTGGAGCTTTTCCACAAGCTCTCCCCAGTCGCCTTTTATATATTCGTAATTCCAGCCTGTATAGGCGGCAACTGCCTGTTCGTATTCATAACCATATCCGCTTCGTTCACCATTTTCACCGGTAATATGATAGGAATCCGGATACCAACCTACCCTGACTGTTTTCGATTCTGTATCTGTCTTCGTTTCCGAAGCAGCCACAGGAACCGGAAGTACTGTAAAGATCATCAGCAGACATAATGCCAGCCCCACATGTCTGCATAAATTTCTCCTGCTCTTATTCATACTTTTCCCTTGATAATATTGTATTTTTTATCAGACTCTCCCGCCATTTCGTTTCCCCGGACGGGTTCTGCGGTTTTCCAGGAGACAGACGACTTCCACCGAATCGGTGACCGGGAACATATCAACCGGCTGCATCTTCTTCACTAGATAATCTCTCTTTGTAAGATATGCAAGGTCTCTGGCCAAAGTCTCCGGATTACAGGATACATAAACGATCTTCTCCGGGGAAAGGCTCAAAAGAGAATGCAGGAATTTACGGTCACTTCCTGCACGCGGAGGATCCATAAGAACTACATCCACTTTTTCCCCTTCTGCAGCCATTCCTTCCATAAACCAGCCGGCATCCCCCGGAACAAAACGGACATTACGAATCTTGTTCTCTCTGGCATTCATTCTGGCATCACGGATGGCATCACGGTTCAGCTCCACACCAATGA
>OLPO01001957.1_pt1 | contig 13343 bp, 6 predicted proteins | sample 1672831 | NCBI WGS metagenome assembly OLPO01 (sample SAMEA3136728, study PRJEB25190) | human gut metagenome
TTACTACGTCAGCATCCGATCCAACTGCCAGGGTGCCCTTCTGCGGGAACAGACCGTTGATCTTAGCAGGATTTGTAGCAATGAGCTCTACGAATTTCTTTCTTGAAATCTTGCCCTTTTCAACACCTTCTGTCCAAACAACCGGTATTCTGTTCTCGAGGCCCGGAGCTCCGTTCGGGATGTCAGCAAATGTCTTGCCTTCACCATAACCAGCATGCTTATGTGTTTCATAGTTAAATCCGCAGTGGTCTGAACTGATTGCATTCAGCCAACCTTTCTTAACAGCTTCCCACATAGCATCCAGGTGATCCTGTGAACGCAGTGCCGGTGAGCAGACTGCCTTCGCACCTTCGAATCCCGGCTTCTCCAGAGCGTCTGTTGTGATCGTGAGGTAGTGTGTGCATGTTTCGCCGAAGATAGCAACACCCTTTTCATATCTGTCTCTGATTACCTCCATTGCACCCTTCGCCGTTACGTGAACAATATAAATTGGTGCAGCTGCCAGTTCTGCCAGATATGCAGCACGGCTAACTGCTTCTTCCTCAACAACCGGTGGTCTTGAAAGTGCGTGGCCAATCGGACCGGTTACACCGCTTGCCGCTACCTGCTTCTGAAGTGTTGCGATCATATCCGCGCTCTCGGCGTGAACCATGATCGTAACGCCAGATTTCTTCGAGGCCTGCAGCGCTTTGAGGACTGCATCGTCATCGCAGTGATATGGCTGTCCTCTGTAAGCCATGAACAGTTTCAGGGATGTTACGCCATACTCAGGCATATGCTCGATTTCTTCGAACAGAGCATCATTCGCATCATATACAACACCGTGATAGCCATAGTCACAGCATGCATTTCCATCGACCTTGTTCTTCTGATATTCATCGATGGAAGCCTTCAGAGAAGAGCCTACCTTCTGGTTTACAAAGTCTATGATCGTTGTCGTTCCTGACACAACAGCTGCAGGAGAGCCTTCCCATCCAACACATGTTGTGTCGCCGAATGAGAAGTCAAAGTGTGTGTGCTGGTCAACTCCGCCAGGCATTACATACTTTCCTTCGGCATCATATACTTCGTCGGCAGAAGAAGCGTCAATAGCGCCTCCAATTGCTGCTATTTTCCCATCTGCTAACAGCAGGTCGCCTTTAAATTCGTCCGTTGCAGTAACAATCGTTCCGTTCTTGATAAGTACCTTTTTCATCTTTTGCTCCTTTTCTTGAAATTGGTAAAAACTGTATAATAAACCATCGAATTATGGCATCAAACATTATTGTGAAATAGCAACCAGAGTGTTCAGAAGCAGATCCACGCCTGCTTTGATGTCATCCCAGTCTGTGTACTCCTCATTAACATGGCTTCTTCCATCGACACTCGGCACGAAAATCATCGCAACATCTGTCACTTCTGCCATATAGTTTGAGTCGTGTACGGCGCCGCTTGGCATCAGGACATAATCAAGATCAAGTTTCTCTGCCTGTTCTACCATGACTTCCTTAATATAATCCTGGATTTTGATTGCTTCGGAGCTTGCAGTCTTCTCTACTGTGAATTTCACATCGTTTTCCTTCGCATATTTCTCTGTAACCGCTTTGATTTCATCAACGCACTGCTGAATCGTCTCCTGCTGGATATCTCTGACATCGACGACGAATTTCACTCCATTAGGAATTGCGTTTGGAATGTTCGGGGTCACTTCGATATATCCTACCGTGGCAACAATGGTATCGTTGATTGCCTTGGCAATGCCGTCTATTTCAGCAATGATCTTTGATGCGGCAACCATTGGATCCTGTCTCAGGAACATTGGTGTCGCGCCAGCGTGGTTCTGTACCCCTTCCAGTGTGATCGTAATCCAGTTCAAACCTGCGATGCCGCTGATGATACCGATGGTGTGCCCTTCCTTGTCGAGACGGACACTTTGCTCGATATGGAGTTCGATCATATTCTTGACAGTTCCCGGAGCAATGACATCGTTTGGCATGTTGTCTGGATCATAGCCTGCGTTTTTAATCATATCGTAGGCGGTAATGCCGGCTTCGTTTTTGATTTCCTTGATATCGTCTACAGTCAGCTTGCCTGTAAGGAGCTTGCTGCCCATAACCGGAACTTGGAAGTTGGAGCCTTCTTCTTCAGCGAAGAACACAATATCGATGGAATTCTTTGGCTGATATCCTTCTTCGACCATAACACGGACAGCTTCAAGCGCTCCGATGCTGCCGACAAGGCCGTCAAACCTTCCTCCGTTCTTGACGGAGTCAATGTGCGATCCTGACATTACGACAGGAAGGCTTTCATCAGTCCCGACGAGCCTCGCAAATACATTGCCTACTGCGTCAACACGTACCTTCAGGCCTATATCTTCGCAGATATCTATCAGATATTTTCTGGCTTTAGCATCGTTTTCGCTATAGCTGAATCTGCTGATTCCTTCACCGGGATCTGCATCATTGAATGTTGAAATGTGTTCAATCATTTTCTTAATTCGATCTCTGTTTGACTGCATTGAGGTTCTCCTTTTTTTCATCGACTTTAACTTGTATACTCTGTTAAAGTAGCAATTATTGTGCCAATCCGGTTTTTAGGTGTATCTACAAATTCAGCCCTTAAATAATGGTTGTTTTTTTGAAATGAACCATATTTGCTGAGTTTAATTAATTGATTGTTAATTTAAAAACAAATGTTGTAGCAGTCTTGCACGCCGTGTAGTAAACATGCTACAATATCATCAAAGAATTTAGGAGGAGGTATGTGATGGATGTTATAAAATCTATATTGTTTCAGCTTCTGGATTCTGATACTAGTTTAGGAAACATTCCTTCTTTGAGTGAATGTCATAACGAGGATCTAGATCAATCCCTTTACGGGATTTGCTTCTCTTCGAAGGAAGGCTCCATTTCGTACGCAAATAAGGCCTTTATGCAGAGCATGGAATCCATTGCCGCACATAAGAAATCAAACCCAACGGCAACGCTGGCTAAAATCATCAAATCAACGGTTTTCTTTCCGATAAACTGTGCTTTGATTGAAACGCCGGAAGAAAATTATCTGGTCTGCGTTACGAATGCCAACGAAGACGGTAACAGCAGCCATCTTGTCACCATTTATGGTATAACCGATCTGATGAACGATTGGACCGAAGCCGACTTTGAAAAAATGCTGAAGCTTATCGTCAAATGCAGAAAGGAGTATCTGGATGATGAGTTCATATTTGATAACATCTTTGACTTGCTGACTGTATCAAATAAAAATGGTGTTTTGATCAAAACCAATTCAGCGATAGAGGAACAATTTGGATTAAAACGTGAGCTGGCCATCGGAACGAATGTCCGGGATCTCGAAAAAAACGGCATCCTTTCTAAGTCGGTTACAAGAGAAGTGCTGGATAAGGACACTCCCTGTACCCTGGTGCAGGATACGAAAACCGGACACCGGCTTCTTGTTACAAGCACTCCTGTATACGATCAAAATGGTGAGTTGTACAAAATATTCAACATTTCAAAAGATGTTACCTCTATAACGACCCTTGAAAGCAAACTGCAGGAAGCAGAAGAGTTAATACGAGAATACGAAAAGCAATCCATTTATACAGAAACGAACAATAAAATCATTACCTCCAATATCACGATGCAGCATGCTTTGAATACTGTCATGCAGATCACGGAAGTAGATTCGACTGTTCTGATCGAGGGGGAGACAGGCGTCGGAAAAGATGTCATGGCCAAACAGATTCACGATACCAGTATCAACAAGAACGGTCCCTTCGTGAAGGTCAATTGCGGTGCCATTCCGGACAGCCTGATTGAATCCGAACTGTTTGGATATGAAAAGGGGGCCTTTACAGGCGCGCTGAACCAGGGAAAGCCGGGCCTGATTGCTGCAGCGGAAGGCGGAACATTGTTATTGGATGAAATCGGGGAGCTCCCCTTGAACATGCAGGTTAAACTTCTGGATCTGATCCAGACGAAATCTTATTATACAATCGGTTCGGTAAAACCGATGACCGCGAATATCAGAATCATTGCTGCAACAAACAGAAATCTCGCGAAGATGGTTGAGTCCGGACAGTTCCGTGATGATCTGTATTACCGTTTGAATGTTGTGCCTCTTTACATTCCCCCCCTCAGGGAACGCCGCTCCGAAATTCCGCACCTGACGCATGAGTTCCTGAAAAGATTCAACGAGAAATATCATAAGAATAAGCATTTCAGCAGGGACGCAATGGCTATCTTAACGAACGCTCCATGGCCGGGAAACATAAGAGAGCTGGAAAATCTGATTGAGCGACTGGTTGTTACTACGCCCTCTTCCGTTATTTCGGCAGATAATCTTCCGGAATCTGTTCGAAAGGACACCGCCACTGTTGACGCGATTGAAATTAAAATAAACAAAATCATTCCGCTGAAAGAAGCACAGCAGGAAATGGAAAATGCAATGTTTGAAAAAGCGCTTGAGCTTTTCCCGAACAAAAGTGTAGCTGCGGATGTTCTTGGAATACACCGAACAACATTTTCCAGAAAAATCAACAAACCCGAAGAATAACAATGCGCTTTTCGCGCATAATTATGATATTCTGATCGGCTGTGATGGTATCACATCAACCGTCTTTAATCATCCGTGCACGTCGAAACGGGGATGTTTTACGCAGTTTGTCAGGCAATCGCACCTGTTCCTTTAACGTTGTTAGCGTCGGGTGAATTTAGCCATGCAGCTTCGGTTTGTCCTGTCTCGTTCCTCCACCTGTTGTAGTCAAGCGAAAATTGCCAAAACCCCGTGATATTGTTGGGTTTTTGGCGATTTCTCTATGTAGATTTTTGAGTGGGAAACCCTTTTAGTCGGAAGTCCTCAGGAAACTAAGGATAATACGCGACAGCCATCTGTTTTTGTTCATCAGTATATTTACTTCCACCAGCGTAAGCTTTATGAAAATCACCGTTGCTCTCATATTCCTTAAACCAGTAGCACAAAGATTTGCTGTTGTTGGGATATCCCAACTCTTGTATGACGGTCGAATAACTCATGTCATATTAGATCAATAGCTTGACCGCTGTGACCCGTTGCTCATAGGAATACATTGAACACCTCCTGTCAACTTTGGACCAGGATTATGTCCGCACCCCCTTGTGTACAAATCTTGCGCAATTCCTGCACAATTACAAAAAATGAATAGGTGACAGATAATACGTGTACTACCTGTCATCTGAATAATCATTTACAACGATATACTAAATTTTTTACTCATTCTATTCCCACTCGACCACCGATGTTATATTGAATGGTCTCATGGGTCTGAAATTAAGTGATTTCAGTATACTTTTTCTTTCTTCTCCAACTATTCTTTTAAGTCAGAGAGGAAGTTGGTCCCATTTGTGGACCCACGGACTTGGCATCAACATTTCAATAAAACACTCTTATGCAGTCCCTTTAATTCTTAATCGGGGAAACCTTTTATGTAAAAGAGAATACTATTTACCTAGTGAAACTCCAGTGAGATTTGTCAATGTATTTCTAGAGAGTTCAGTAGTACGAATGTCATAAGTTATATTTGAACCGGTCATCTATTAATCCCCATCCTCTCTCACCATTCTATACACTTATATTAAATCAGTTGTTAAATTTTGTAAATAATAATCACTACTCCTCTGTGTTTGATGTCTGATTTTCATCGTCTATAAAATCGCACTTCTTCATATCCCTATACACCTCACTGCTGCAGATACACATGCAGTTCCATGATGCACAAAGCCGAGATTCGCGAAACCATTCGAAAAAAGATTCTTGGACACTCACAAGACTTGATAAACGACACTTATACGCAGCTTGATATTGATGAGATCGTAAACGCCATAAATCTTATTTAAGAGTTGCGAATCAAAAAAAGAGATGCATCCTATTTTCATAGAATACATCTCTGAATTACATAGTCACATCTGCAGCGGTTTGTTAGTAACATGTTAGTAATGTGTTAGTAACGAACCGAAAATCTGCAATTTTCATAACTATCCAATCTGTTAGAAACCCGCTAATTTCAAGGTTTCCGTTGTCCTCAGCAGTTCTGAGATTATCTCTTGGAGAACTGGCTTGCTCTTCTTGCTTTCTTGAGACCGTATTTCTTTCTTTCTTTCATTCTGGAATCTCTTGTCAGGAATCCAGCAGCCTTGAGGGCCGGTCTGTAAGCTTCTCTGTCAGCTTCACAGAGAGCTCTGGAAATTCCGTGTCTGAGTGCGCCTGCCTGACCAGTGTAACCACCGCCATGCACTGTAGCGATCACGTCAAACTTGCCTTCGCATCCAGCAATTTCAAAAGGTCTCTTAACCTCTCTCTTTACGATTTCCTGGGAAAGGTAATCATCGAGAGATTTCTTGTTTACTGTGATATTTCCGTTACCAGGGACTAATCTAACTCTAGCAACTGAAGATTTTCTTCTTCCTGTTCCATAATACTGTGTCTTTGCCATCGTTTAATTCCTCCCTTCCTTAAATATCCAGTACTTCCGGCTTCTGCGCTGCATGTTCGTGCTCAGGGCCTGCGTAAACCTTTAACTTCTTGTACATCTGTCTACCCAGCTTGCCGTTCGGCATCATGCCCTTAACAGCGTGTCTCACAACTTCGGTAGGATGCTTTTCCATCATCTGCTCGAAAGTCATTTCTCTGAGACCACCCGGATATCCTGTATGTCTCTTGTAGATCTTTTCTTTTCTCTTCTTGCCTGTTACCTCAACCTTTTCTGCGTTGATCACGATAACGTAGTCGCCACAGTCAACGTGCGGAGTGTAAGTCGGTTTGTTCTTGCCTCTTAAGATAGCTGCGATCTGAGAAGCCATTCTTCCGAGGTTCTTGCCTTCTGCATCAACAACGTACCATTTACGTTCTACTTCTGCAGGTTTTGCGATAAATGAACTCATTTCATCTTCCTTTCTACCTACTGAGATCGCATGCTGCGCACCCGATCCGGTTCGGCCCTGCCTACTGGGTTTCCTGCAAAGCTTACGCCCTCCGGGGATCTCGGACCCCCGCTGCAAAGGAAACGTCTTCAGCGAACTAAAACTGATATTTAGCCGTGCTCGCCCGGACGGGATCCCATCCTGCTCACACGAAAAAATCATGCCACATACGTGACACGGATTTATTTTACACGCTAACGCCTGCAAAGTCAAGACTCGGCAAAAGTATTCTGGCATTTTTAAAGGGAAATCCAAAAGAATTTCCCTTTAAAATCAAAGTTTTCGATTACAATTCTTTTCGTCTGCGGTGAAGTGCTGCCCCAGCGCCTGCCGCAGCGAGGAGCGCGAGAGCTGCCAGCAGACCTGCCTGGCTTTCATCGCCCGTCTTTGCGGTATCCGCATTTCCTGTCCTGGCTGCAGAAGCGTCTGCCTTTGCCGCACCGGAAGCGTTGGCATTATTCTTTGCAGGATCGCCCTTCTGACCGCCGTTGTCCTTAGACGGATCGGAAGGCTGCGCCGGATCCTTTGCAGGATCATAAGCTGCTGTGGTCAGCATCTGCATATCGCTGCGCCCCACCGGGCTGATGGCCCAGAACTTGATGGTGTACGTCTGGGAAGTATTCACATCCAACTGCAAAGAAGTCGTCGTACCGTCGCATGTGGCCTCGGTCACTGCCTTGCCGTCCTTGTCGTACACAACTGCCTTGTAACTGGTCGGCAGCGGCTTGTTCTGCTCTGCCTTCGGAGCCTTCCAGGTCAGCTTGACGCCGCCCTTGCTCACCGTGGCTTCTGCCTGCGGTTTATCCGGCACCTGCAGTCCCGCTTTCAGAGAGCCGAACTTGTCTTTTGCCGTCACCGTTACAGTATAGGTGATCAGCTTATCTGCCGAAATGTTTTTCAGGGTGTCGCCTGTCGTTCCATCGTTCCAGAGGAAGTCGTAGCCCGCCGCATCAGTCTTTGCACCGTCCGCGCCGAGAATTGAAGCCTTGACAGTGTATGTGCCGGAGGCGTCCTGCTCGATGTCAATGGAAACGGAGCCCTGGATCTCCTTCATACCGGTCACTTTCAGGTACTGCTCTTTCAGCTCTGCCCTTGCCTTCTGCAGATCGGACAGCGCCGGTTCTTCGCTGGAAAGGACTTTGTTGGCGGCAGTAAGAGCTTTCTGGAAATCGTCCCAGGCAGGGTTATTTCCGTACTGGTCTTTTGTCAGCTTTTCCGCCTGCTTGATCATGGCATCCAGATCCAGCAGAGCCTGGAACACGTCATGCTCGCCGCCAATCTCATCGATCAGCTCGTGGAATTCCGTTTCCCGGTTGTATTCCGTTACGACCGCCTTGTGGTTGATCCGCAGATTTTCCGCGGTCATTTCCGCCAGGAAGCGATCTAGCAGGGATTCCGGCAGGTTGCACAGGAGCATGAATTCCGCCTGGCTGCCCTTGCCTTCATAGGTCTTGCCAGCCGCTTCATAACCCTTGAGACCGGCCAGATAACCGACTGTCTCGTTGAGGTTCTCGTCCTTGATTTCCTCTGCCGGGATACCCAGCTTTTCTAAAATCCCATGGAGGCGTTCACCTCTGGAACTGTCAGTTCCCAGATTGTAAAGAACTACTTTATAAGCCGGAACTTCGTCGTTTGCTCCGATGACCGGCACCGACGCGAAGATATAATCCACTTCTTCACCTTCCCATTCTGTATGCGGCAGACGCAGCTTGATGATCAGCCGGTCGCCGGCTTTCAGAGAAGCACCATTGAGGAGCGGGATGTTCAGCTGACCCTTTGTCACATCCCCTCTGCGAGAATTGGCCTTGGCTACCACCTTGGCCTTGCTGAAGTTCTCCCAAAGCTCATTGTCTTCAAATTCCTGATCCGTGTATTCCGCTGAGAACTGGTAGACGGATACGTCGCAGTAGAAGTCATCGCCCAGGCTCAGATACTCATCGGAGTAGTCGATAGTTACCGGAATCGACGTAGTATCTTCCTTAACGGCAGACACATCGAATGCACCATACGGATCTCCCCAGTCCGGTGACGGCTGCACCGTCATCACATTGGATCTGGCTTCCTGTCCATCAGCTGTCAGAACCAGCTGCAGGTTGGACCCCACCTTGATCCGTCCCTGCCCCAAATAGATGGTCCGGTTGGTATCGTTCCTGTAAAGACTTCCGCTGGAGAGTGCCTGCGCCTTGTCCGTATCCAGGGTCTCGCCCTCGTACTGATACAGTGTATAAGTTGCGCTGCTGACCGATTCGTCGAAGGTCATGGACGCTTTCAGTTTGGTGTCTCCCGCTGTGATTTCCCTGTCCAGGATCTGTGCCTTCGGCTTCGCTTTTTCCGGAGCTGCCTGGATGGTCTTAGCAGCGGATGTTATGCTGGTTCCATCGGAAAGCTCCAACACGGCGATCAGTTTCTTGCCTGCCGTCAGTTTGCCGGATCCAAAGGATATCTTCTGGCTGCTTTCCTGCGGCTTCACCTGCTGAGAAGCGATCTGCGTCGCTGCTTTTTCATCAAAGGCATCACCGTCGTATGTATAGAGTTTCAGCGTTCCCGTCAGGGAGCTGTCGAAGTCAGCGCTGACCCAGACATCCTTCCGATCCGCCGTAACGTTATCTGTTACGATCTCTGTCTTCGCTTTTTTTGTTACGGTTCCACCTGCTTTCTGGATGGTCAGAGCTTCTCCGTATTTATAGTTGGTCTTATCGTTGTCGCTGTCGTAAATGTAAAGATGCGGCTGCAGAGTCTCTCCTGCTTTCAGGGCACCCTTACTGATGGTGAAGGTGTAGGTTCCTTCACCGGTGAAAGTCTTAGTGCCCACCTTGTTCCGGCTGTCTGCGTCTCCGATGGTCGCAGTGCTGCCGGTGGTCAGGAAGAGATAACCGCCCTTATAAGCGGAGCAGCCTTTGACTGCCACTGTCACGGTTTCCGTATCGGTGGTGATTTTATCCTCCTGGATCGCCAGGCTGTTGTCCTCCAGCGGTGCTGCCACTGTGAAAGTGTCACTGATGAATTTAGCATTTCCATTTTTATAGGTCAGCACCAGGCATACCTTGTCCCCAGCTCTAAGAGCGTCTGCGGAAAGGTTGTCAAAGGAGACAAGTCCCGGCTGCTTCCCGAATACTCTCGCGATCGGATCCACTGTATTCGGCGTCCCCTCGGAGTTTACCCTGCAAAGGGCAGCGATATTGATATTTTCAATGGAGCTGTCGTTTGCCACAATGCGAAAGTCCGCTTTCGTCGTGCCTGCCGTTAGGCTGCCTTCTTTCGTTATGGTAAAGTCCTGTGCTTTCGTTACCGTCACCGGCTGGGACTGAGCTGCAATATTTCCGCTGTGGAGCAGGAACGCTACGACTTTTTGTCCTTCGGTCAACTCTGTGCCCGATGCCAGGGTCAGGGTGTTCTTGCCTGCTGTCGGACTTGAAATCACTCCCAGCGGCGTTCCTTCCGTCGTTGCAAAGCTGGTTGCACTGCCGTCGTATCTCTTCAGCAGAAGAATGGATCCCTCGGGGATCGTTCCGCCAAGGGTCACGTCGATACTGTCTGCAGAAGACAGAAGCGGCTGCGAAACAGCTGCCGTCGGCTGGTTCTTTGCAGGATCCGCCTTGATGAGAACGGAGTCGTCTTTCTTGCCAAACTGCTTCTCATAGTCGTTGCCCTTCGGCAGGAAAATTTCCGCATTCTGATCCCAGTACGCTACCGCACGCACGCGATAGCCCGCCTTCAGCGGCTGGCTCAGCTTTACTTCCATGTGCTGGAACGCTTCCGTCGTCTGTCGGTAGGTCACCAGAGCAATCTGGTTGTCGCCTTCAAAATCAAAGTCTTCTCCGTCCGAATATTGACCGATAGACCAGTTGATCTCCGTCTTTCCGGCCTTAGCGGCCTTAAACAACCGCTCGTCCCCGGTCATGGAAACATGCAGCGTCGTCGCGCCTTCCGTCAACTCGGTTTCGTCGATGCTGATATCCGGATAATCGTAGTCCTGAAAGCCTTCGCCGTTTTCATCCACGATCTCCAGCGTCTGGGAGGTCACCGTCTTATAGTTGTCATTGCCCACCGGCACGATAAGACACGCAACGATCTTGTAGCCCTTGATGAGAGTCTGCTTGAAGTTGCAGTCCACTGTCTCCCCGTTTGTGACCGTCTTCGTATAAAGAGTTTTGTTCACAGTGCCGTCAGGATCAAATGCCGCGTTGCCCGGATAGGCGTAGACTTTCATGTAGCACTGATCCACGCTGTCGTCCAGCTTGACCTTGACCTGTGTGGAGGTTTCTGTTTCCCGGAACTTCTCCGTCCTGGTCTTGTCATTCTGCAAAATCTCTATTCCGCAGTTTTTCAGGATCTCGGCTTCTGTCTTGCTGCTGGTCTGGCCACTGCCTCCAGAGCCGCCGGAGCTACTGCCGCCCGATTCCGCTGCTTTTACTGTTACAGCCGATGAGGTGTAGTCCTGCGCTTCGCTGCCGCTGGCGTCCCTCAGCACCACCATGATCTTTTTGCCTACAGTTGGTTTCGCTGTCAGCGCCAGCGTATTGCCGCCCACCTTCAGCGTAGCTACTACAGAAAAATGTAAATTTGTATAGCTGTTGAGTTTCGCACTGTCATAGCTCTCTCCCGCATCCATCTCGATGACTCGGAGTATGCCGCTGTCAGGCACCCTCGACAGGTTGACGCTGACGCTGCTGGTTCCCGGCGTGATCTCTGCGGTCTGCAAGGTCACCGATATGCCCTCATCTGCAAAGGCGCTTGCCGGTACGGTCCAGACCGAAAGGATCATCAGGATGGACAGCAGAACGCTGAGCATCTTGTTTCGTTTCGTATACTGCAATAATTCACTTCCTTTCTCTTTGCCCCTTTTTGCGGTCGGCAGTTAGATTCTGTTTATACAGTCGACCGCAGTTAGTTTTAACTAATATCCTTTCTAAAAAATAACGCCGCATATTCGGCGCTTGGGTTTCCACGAACGGTTAGTCACGGTCGCGCATATGGTTAGCGTATACTAACCATTATTTTTATTTATATCACACAATACAAGAATAGTCAAGGCTCGGCAAAAGTATTCCGGCACGATTTTCTACGAGACGCATCCTTTGATGCTGCAAAAACAGAAACTTTGACGTTTCGATGATGTCGAACGTTTACTGGTTTGCTGACAGAGATCGAAAATGAAATACTAATTTGTGCAAAACAGGCACCGCAGGGGTTATGACCTTTGCAGCGCCTGTTTTTTTCTGCAATTTTCAAAAAGAGAGGGGTGGCAGCTCAAAGAAATCTGGAAGAATTTGGAGAACCGGTGAAGGCTTTCTGTTTTTGTAGTGAAAAAGGTTGATTTCTGCACATTGGTAATTTATGTTAATAAAAAGCCGTGTGCCTGGTTAATAGATGGCACACGCGTAAAAGCCGCACGCCTGGCTGGCAGGCCGGCGTGCTAGAGAAAAGGGGGAATGACCGTGCAGAACATCAAACGTTTCGTAGAACATGTGAAGATGGATCATGAAGAAAGGCTGCAGGATATCCGTATCCAGATGAAGAGCCTGCCGCCGGGCGATCTGATCTTCGCACGAAAAAACCAGAAGTATTATTGTGTCCAGAAACTCAATGACCAGCGATTCGGCATCACGAGAGATCAGCAGCTGGTGCAGGGGCTGGCGCTGCGCTACGGCATGCCGTTTACCGCCATTCCGCAGGCCGGGCACGCCAGCTATCTCGATAACGAAGTGTTTTTCAACCAACAGCTTTTACGCATTAACGAAGAGGTGCGCGATGAATGCACAAATTGACGGGCGCGTAGCGGTAGTCACCGGCGGTTCTTCTGGCATTGGCTTTGAAACGCTGCGCCTGCTGCTGGGTGAAGGGGCGAAAGTCGCCTTCTGCGGCCGTGACCCGGATCGGCTCGCCAGCGCCCATGCGACGCTGCAAAACGAATTCCCCCACGGGGAGATTTTTTCTTACCGCTGCGACGTGCTGAACGCCGACGAGGTTCAGGCCTTTGCGGATGCGGTGCAGGCGCGCTTTGGCGCGGCGGACCTGCTGATCAACAACGCCGGGCAGGGCTACGTGGCGCACTTCCATGACACCCCGCGCGAGGCGTGGCTGCACGAGGCAGAGCTGAAGCTGTTTGGCGTCATCAATCCGGTGCAGGGGTTTCAGCCGCTGCTGGAGCAGTCAGACATTGCCTCTATTACCTGCGTCAACTCCCTGCTGGCGCTACAGCCGGAGGAGCACATGATCGCCACCTCTGCCGCTCGTGCCGCGCTGCTGAACATGACGCTGACGCTCTCGAAAGAGCTGGTGGGTAAAGGCATTCGCGTCAATTCCATTTTGCTCGGCATGGTGGAGTCCGGGCAGTGGCTGCGCCGCTTTGAAAATCGGGCGGACAAAAGCCAGAGCTGGCCGGAGTGGACGGCGGATATCGCGCGC
>OLPO01001963.1_pt1 | contig 13326 bp, 12 predicted proteins | sample 1672831 | NCBI WGS metagenome assembly OLPO01 (sample SAMEA3136728, study PRJEB25190) | human gut metagenome
TCACAAATTGCACATTTTGCCATGATATTGCACCTCCTTGCATTTCACTAAGCTTACCATACTCTTAAGCTCACAACAAATGTATTCTATCAGATTAAAATAAAGAATGCAAGGATAAAATATAAAAATATTTGCTTTTTGTGAAAAAAAAGGTATAATAACATTAGCTACGTCACAATATGATGGAGGTATATATTATGAAGGGACAGATGGATACCCAATATGGACAAATTTTAATTGATACAGATGTTATTGCAACCTATGCAGGCTCTGTAGCTGTAGAGTGCTTTGGAATAGTAGGCATGGCAGCGGTCAACATGAAGGATGGTCTTGTAAAGCTTTTAAAGAGAGATTACCTGAACCATGGAATAAATGTAAAGGTAGATGAGAACAACGAAATTACGATTGATTTCCATGTAATAGTAGCGTATGGTATTTCGATCGGCACTGTTTCGGACAATCTTATCGAGACGGTTAAGTACAAGGTTGAGTCATTTACAGGAATGAAAATTGCAAAGATCAATATTTACGTTGAGGGCGTAAGGGTAATTGATTAAGGAGGACTACAAAAAGTGGAGATCACAAGCATTAATTCAAAGCTCCTTGCAAGGATGTTTCTTGCGGGAGCCAAGAATCTTGATTCAAAGAAAGACTGGATAAATGAGCTGAATGTATTCCCGGTACCGGATGGTGATACCGGAACAAATATGACAATGACAATCATGTCTGCGGCCAAGGAGGTCAGCTCGCTCACAGAGCCTACCATGGCAGAGCTTGCAAAGGCTATTTCATCAGGCTCTTTAAGAGGTGCCAGAGGAAACTCGGGTGTTATCTTATCACAGCTTTTCAGAGGCTTCTGCAAGGTTATAAAGGAATACGATGAGATAGATGTCACTATTCTTTGTGAGGCATGCCAGAAGGCGGTTGAGACAGCTTACAAGGCAGTTATGAAGCCAAAGGAGGGAACTATCCTTACAGTGGCAAAGGGCGCAGCAGAAAAGGCTCTGGAGCTGTCAGACGAAACAGAGGATGTTGTCGCATTTGTTGAAGAGGTTATAAAGCAGGCTGAGTATGTGCTTGACCAGACACCGGAGATGCTTCCAGTATTAAAGCAGGCAGGTGTTGTTGATTCAGGCGGACAGGGACTTGTTCAGGTATTAAAGGGAGCATATGATGCTCTTATCGGCAAGGAGATTGATTATACAATCGAGGGTGCACCAACAGGAGCAGCTCCTGCAAAGATTTCGGCTGAGACAGAGGCAGAGATTAAGTTTGGTTACTGCACAGAGTTTATTATTGTACTCAATGCGCCAATGTCAGACAATGAGGAGCACGCATACAAGGCATTCCTCGAGTCAATCGGTGACTCTATAGTCGTTGTAGCTGACGATGAGATCGTAAAGACTCACGTACATACAAACGACCCTGGACTTGCACTGCAGAAGGCACTTACCTTCGGCTCACTCAGCAAGATAAAGATCGACAATATGCGTGAGGAGCATCAGGAAAAGCTCATCAAGGATTCACAGAAGCTTGCAGCACAGCAGAAGGCTGAGGAAGAGGCTTATGAAGCTGCTCAGGCTGATGAAAAGACAAATAACATGCCTGCAAAGGAAATGGGCTTTGTATCTGTTTCAATCGGAGAAGGCATGAATGAAGTGTTTAGAGGCCTTGGAGTGGACTATCTCATAGAGGGTGGTCAGACAATGAACCCTAGTACAGAGGATATGCTTAACGCTATCGAGCATGTAAATGCAAAGACAGTATTTATCCTGCCAAACAACAAGAATATCATCATGGCTGCAAACCAGGCAGTAGACCTTGTTGAGGATAAACAGATTATTGTTATCCCTACAAAGACTATCCCACAGGGTATCACAGCGCTTGTAAATTATATACCTGACCACAGTGCCGAGGAGAATAAAGAGCAGATGATGGCTGAGATAGAAAATGTCAAGACAGGACAGGTGACATATGCAGTCCGTGATACTGAGATTGACGGAAAAACCATCAAGCAGAACGACTTCATGGGAATCGGAGACAAGAGCATCCTTTCTGTTGGAACAGACTTAAAGGCTACCACACTTGAGATGGTAGATGCCATGGTAGATGAGGATTCAGCGATTGTCAGCATCTATTTCGGAAGTGATTCTGATGAGGACTCAGCTAATGAGCTTGCGGCAGCAATCGAAGAGAAATATCCTGATGTAGAGGTTGAGGTCAACGATGGCGGACAGCCAATCTACTATTATGTTATTTCTGTGGAGTAAAGCCTTTTAAAGAATATAAATGATATTTATTATATTTAGGAGCAAATATGGATATAGCTTCACCGATTACCTCGGTTAAGGGAATCGGGGAAAAAACACAAAAAGCATTTTCTAAAATGGGAGTATACACCGTTGGTGATATACTCCTTCATTTTCCCCGGGATTATGTAAAGTTTCCGGAAATAACGGATATTGATGAACTGAATAATGTAAATGAGAGCAGCACCTATGCCATCCATGCTGTGATTAAAAAGGCACCTGTAGTGAAAAATACAGCGAGGATGCAGATTACATTGCAGGATATCGGCTCGCCCGGGCATATGATACAGCTGGTATGGTACCGTATGCCATACCTTAAGGCACAGCTTGTGCAGGGGAGACATCTTATATTTTACGGACATATTAAGCCAAAGGGCGGTAGATATGTCATGGAGCAGCCTGTGGTGTATGAGGTGCAAAAGTACGAGGCTATACGCGATACACTGCAGCCTGTGTATTCCGTGACAAGCGGTGTGACAAACAATCTGATAGTGAAGACGATAAAGGAGACTCTGTCACATGATACACTGCTGTCAGATTACCTGCCTAAGGATATAAGGCACAGATACGGCTTTTGCGAGTACAATTATGCCATGAAGCAGATACATTTCCCTGATGACTTTGACGCGCTTGTGGAGGCAAGAAGACGGCTTGTTTTTGATGAGTTTTTTCTCTTTATCATGGGCATGCGCTACCAGAATAAAAAGCAGCAGAAGGACAAAAATGAGTTTGAGTTTACGGATGATGCTTTTATAGACGGACTGATTGAGAAGCTTCCGTATGAGCTGACAGGCGCGCAGAAGAAGACGATAGATGAGATAAAGCTGGATATTAAAAGTCCCTATGTGATGCAGAGGCTTATTCAGGGCGATGTGGGCTCAGGAAAGACGATTGTTGCTTTTATTCTTATGGCGTGGGCGTCAAAATGTGGCTATCAGTCTGCCATAATGGCTCCGACGGAGGTGCTTGCAAACCAGCATTATGAGACGTTTTGCTCACTGGTTGGTCAGTTTGGACTTGACAGTCCTGTTGTGCTTCTTACCGGCTCCATGACGGCAAAGCAGAAAAGAGAAGCCTATGCGTGTCTTGAAAACGAGAAAAATGCGCTTATTATAGGCACTCATGCGCTCATACAGGAGAAAGCGGATTTTTCCAATCTGTCGCTTGTTATCACAGATGAGCAGCACAGATTTGGTGTGAAGCAGAGGGAGAGCTTCTCGGATAAGGGAAGAAAGCCACATATACTTGTGATGAGTGCCACTCCGATACCGCGTACTTTAGCAATAATCATATACGGTGATATGGATATCTCTGTCATAAATGAGGTGCCGGCAAAGAGGCTTCCGATCAAGAACTGTGTGGTTGGCACGGCATTCAGGCCAAAGGCCTACAGCTTCATCGAGGAGCAGGTGAGAGCCGGTCATCAGGCGTATGTTATTTGCCCTCTTGTGGAGGAAACCGAAAACTCGGAAGGGGAAAATGTCACAGACTATGCAAATGTGCTTAAAGCGGCACTGCCAAAGGATATCACTGTAGATGTGCTTAACGGCAGGATGAAGAGCAAGGCAAAGGATGAGGTGATGCAGCGTTTTGCAAATAATGAGTCGCAGGTGCTTGTGTCCACAACAGTCGTGGAGGTTGGTGTAAATGTGCCCAATGCAACTGTCATGATGATAGAGAATGCAGACAGGTTTGGACTTGCACAGCTTCATCAGCTAAGAGGCCGTGTAGGCAGGGGAGATGCACAGTCGTATTGCATTTTCATCAATTCGTCAAATTCAAAGAAATCAAAAAAACGTCTGGAGATACTAAATAAATCAAATGATGGCTTTTATATAGCAAGTGAGGATTTAAAGCTCAGAGGTCCCGGGGATTTCTTTGGAATCAGGCAGAGTGGAGACCTTGCGTTTGCACTTGCGGATGTGTATCAGGACAGCGATGTGCTAAAGGAAGCATCTGAGATGGTGGATGAGGTGCTTGAAGCAGACCCGGCGCTTTGTACACCGGAAAACAGAATACTGAAAAAGAAAATGGATGAATTTGCAAAAGAACAATTAAAGAGGATGAATCTGTGATGAGATTAAATGGCTAAAATAAAAGCTGATATAGCATGCAGGACTATGCATGTGTATATCAGCTTTTTGCTTTAAGCGTTTTGGAATGGTTATGAAATTGTTATGAAATAAGTATAATCTGCTTACTCAATCTGCCTGATATCGGATATATCCGGGTGAATCGTGAGAGAATAGTTTGTGTAATACACGACAAAGCCGGCTGCGGCACCGTTTGGCTTTTTGACATTTTTCTTTTGTAGATAGTCTATCTCTACCTTGTCGGCATTTTTGCCCTTTGAGTAGTAGCCTGCGAGCTTGCCGGCCTCCTCAAAGGTGCTGTCCGGCAGCTCTTTGTTTTCGGCTTTTACAATGACATGTGAGCCGGGCATGCCCTTGGCGTGGAACCACCAGTCGTTTCCGGTTGCCAGCTTGAATGTGAGCTCATCGTTCTGGTAGTTGTTTTTGCCAACGTACATATCAAAGCCGTCCGATGAGATATAGTGGAAGGGTTTGCTCTTTACCTTCTGTTTCTTTGAACCCTTTCCTTTTTTGATAAAACCGTATTCTATCAGCTCATCCTTTATCTGGACGAGGTCGTCAGCGCTTAAAGCGATATCCAGTGAATTCTGGATTGATTCGAGATGGTCTATCTGATTTTTTGTTTCAAGAATCAGCTCGTTCAATGCTTCGGCAGTACGTTTCATTTTTCCGTATTTGTCAAAGTATTTCTGCGCGTTCTCGGCAGGAGTTTTTGTGTTGTCGATAGGGATTTTGATGATTTTGTTGTCATCATAATAGTTTGCAGCTTCAAGAAACTTGTCGTCCGGTGTAAGTCCGTAGCCGAATGCGTTGATAAGCTCGCCGTACACCTTGTACTTTTCGCGTTTTTCGGAGTCCTTAAGCTGCTTCATCTGCAGGGAATATTTCTTCTGGTTTCGCTCCAAGAGGGTATTTACGTGTTTTCTCAGGTCGGCTGACTTCTGGCGTATACGTGTATAGGTGTTTCTTTCAGAGTAGTAAAGCTCTAAAACCTCTGATATAGATTCATATTTTGTGACCGTTAAATCGCTATACTGAGTCAGCTCTATTGAAGAAAATTCCTTTGGTTCATTGCCGTCACGCACGATATTCGGCGTAAAACGATTATTTTTTATGTCCTCCATCATCCATGTGAAGTTGCTTCCCAGGTGCAAAAGCTCATCGTGTGAGTAGGCAGCTACAGGGGAGTCCGCGTCAAGGCCTGCCCGGTGAGCCAGCTCATTTGCCACAAGTGGGCTGATGCCGGAAAAGGATGAGTAGATAGCCTTTGAAACAGTAAGCGGCTTTGCTGATATAATATCAACAAACTGCTTCGAATCTACAGTCAGAGGATTATATTTATCCTCCTGTGTCGCGGGGATGGTGTAGGCTCTGCCCGGAAGCACCTCACGCACAGAGCTTACGGATGCGGGAATACGCTTGGCACTGTCTATTATCGTACCATCGGAGTCGGTAAAGATGATGTTTGAATATTTGCCCATCAGCTCGATAATAAGCACCTTGTGGCATAGATCGCCCATCTCGTTTAAGTGCTCGATTTCAAAGTTTATGATACGCTCCATGCCCGGCTGGTAAATCTTTGTGATGCGTCCGTTTGCTATATGCTTTCTTAAAACCATGCAAAATGTAGGGGCAGTGAGAGGGCTTACCTTATTTGTGGGTGTCAGGTAGATGAATGGAAGCGATGCACTTGCAGACATCGAAAGCCTGAACGAGCCGTTTGGTCCCTTTAGTGTAAGAAGCAGCTCATCTGCCTCAGGTTCTGCGATTTTACTGATTTTTGAGTTTAGTATCGTGCTGTTTAACTCTGCAACTATATTTGAAATGACTATTCCGTCTAAAGCCATGATGTTCCTCCTTATTTCCTGTAAATATTCTAAGGTGCTGAATATTTATAATCATGAATATTTATATTATAATATATTTGACGAAAATCTCAAGGAGTTATATAATAAACTCATCTATGCATATGCGAAAGGAAAAATTATGATTAAAAGTATGACCGGCTTTGGCAGATACGAGTACGCAGATGCAAGCCGTAAGATTACAGTTGAGGTAAAATCTGTAAATCACAGATATCTGGATGTCAATATCAAGATGCCTAAAAAGCTCAATTTCTTCGAGAGTGCAATAAGGACTCTGCTTAAGGAGTACATAGAGCGTGGCAAGGTCGATATTTATATCACATATGAGGATTTTACAGAAAATAATCTCTCATTGCAGTATAATAAGGCTCTCGCTGGAGAATATCTTAAGTATCTGAATCAGATGGCGGAGGAATTCGGACTGGAGAATGATATAAGAGTGAGCACGCTGTCGAGATATCCGGAGGTATTTGCGATGGAGGAGCAGCCTGTAGATGAGGATGAGCTGTGGAGCAGTCTTGAGAAGGCTCTTCGCGGTGCATTTGAGCCATTTGTTGAAAGTCGCGTGCGCGAGGGAGAAAATCTTAAAAAAGACCTTTGCGAAAAGCTCGATAATATGGTATCATATGTTGATTTCATTGAGGAGCGTTCGCCACAGATTATTGTCGAATACCGTGCGCGTCTTGAGGAAAAGCTAAGAGAGCTGCTTGCAGACAATCAGCTTGATGATTCAAGAATAGCCCAGGAGGTCACTATTTTTGCGGACAAGATCTGTGTGGATGAGGAGACAGTCAGGCTCAAAAGCCATATCCTTTCCATGAAGGATTCGTTAAATGCCGGTGGCAGTGTGGGAAGAAAGCTTGATTTCCTCGCACAGGAGATGAACCGTGAGGCGAATACCATCCTTTCAAAGTCCAATGATCTTAAGATTTCTGACACAGGCATCAGTCTTAAAACTGATATAGAAAAGGTCAGGGAACAGATTCAAAATATTGAGTAATTTTAGGAGATTGTGATGAGTAACACAGGAAAATTAGTTGTTTTTTCAGGCTTTTCGGGTTCCGGAAAGGGAACTATCATGAAGGAGCTTATGGCAAAGCATGGTGATGATTATGCACTGAGCGTATCAGCCACGACCAGAGGTCCAAGGCCGGGTGAGGAGCATGGCAGAGAGTATTTTTTTATCTCAGAGGAAGAATTTGAACAGATGATAAAGGCAGATGGACTGCTTGAGTATGCCAAGTATGTAGACCATTACTACGGCACACCAAAGTCATATGTCAATGAGCAGCTTAGCGCCGGAAAGAATGTGATTCTTGAGATAGAAATCCAGGGAGCTTTAAAGATAAAGAAGCAGTTTCCTGATACGGTGCTTATGTTTGTGTCAGCGCCGAGTGCAGATGAGCTTAAGGACCGGCTTGTAGGAAGAGGCACAGAGACAAAAGAGGTTTGTGCACAGAGACTTTCAAGAGCATATGAGGAGTCTTTGGGCATAGAGAAATATGATTATTTAGTGGTAAATGATAAGCTTGACGATTGTGTAGAGCTTGTGAATGACATCATCCACAGCTCTGACGACACAAAAAAGAATCAGGATTATCTGGTATCATCAAATATAGATTTTATAAATAAAATGAGAAAAGAGCTTTTAAGCTTTTCGAAAGGAGATAAATAATATGATACATCCATCGTATGTAGAGTTAATGAAGGTAGTAAACAACAATGTAGAGATAGGTGAAGAGCCGGTAGTAAACAGCCGTTATTCTATCGTTATTGCTGCAGCAAAGCGTGCACGCCAGATTATTGATGGCGCAGAACCACTTATCGCACGCCCTAAGTGCAATAAGCCATTATCTATTGCTGTAGAGGAGCTGTACACGGGAGCTGTCAAAATCGTCTCAGATGATGAGGATTTAAACGAAGGCGAAGAGGCTTAATCTATGAGGGGAAAGGCTGTTTTGTCTTTCCCTTTTAATTGTAAATACTTACATTTGAGAGGTACTATGAAATTATTATTTATTTCGCTTGGATGCGATAAAAACCTTGTGGATTCAGAGTATATGATAGGCATGCTTGCAAATGACGGCATTGAGATGACCGATGATGAGACGCAGGCTGATATCATTATCGTAAACAGCTGCTGCTTCATAGGTGATGCAAAGGAGGAGAGTATCAATACAATTCTCGAGATGGCTCAGTATAAGGAGACAGGCAAATGCAAATCACTTATTGTGACAGGCTGTCTGGCACAAAGATACAAGGATGAGATTTTTAAGGAAATCCCAGAGGTTGATGCCATACTTGGCACCAATTCATATGATACTATAGTTGAAGCTGTCCATGAGACACTTGAAAAACACAGATACAGCAATCTGCACACCTTAGAGGGGCTTCCCAGCATAAAGACAAAGCGTATTGTCACCACAGGAGGGCATTTCGCTTACCTTAAGATAGCAGAGGGGTGCAATAAAAACTGTACCTACTGTGTCATTCCATCTGTCAGAGGCCGTTACAGAAGTGTGCCGATGGAGGATTTGATCGAACAGGCAAAGAGCCTTGTGGAGCAGGGAGCAAAAGAGCTTATACTTGTTGCCCAGGAGACCACACTTTACGGAGTGGATTTGTATGGGGAGAAGTCACTTCACAAGCTTTTGGATGAGCTCAACAAGATAAGCGGGCTGTTCTGGATAAGGATTATGTACTGCTATCCTGAGGAGATATACGATGAGCTTATAGAGTCCATGATAAAGGATGAGAAGGTATGCCATTATCTGGATATGCCAATCCAGCACTGCAATGACGATATTTTAAGACGCATGGGCAGAAAAACAACAAAGGCTGAGCTCATGGAGCGTATCAGAATGCTGCGTGAGAGAATACCTGATATCACATTAAGGACCACACTCATATGCGGCTTCCCGGGTGAGACACAGGATAATCACGAGGAGCTTATGCAGTTTGTAAATGATATGGAGTTTGACCGTCTGGGAGCATTTACGTATTCCCCGGAGGAGGGCACAAAGGCAGCTGCAATGCCCGATCAGATAGATGAGGATATAAAGGCTGACTGGCAGGCAGATGTCATGGAGCTTGAGGAAGAGGTCATTTTTGATAAAAATGAGACACTAAAGGGTAAAGAATTATATGTTTTCATAGAGGGTAAGGTGGCTGATGAAAATGCATATATCGGCCGTACATACAGAGATGCACCGAATGTTGACGGATATATATTCATCAACACTGATGAGACACTTATGACCGGCGATATATGCAAGGTTATGGTGACCGGTGCGTATGAATATGATTTGATAGGAGAACTTGTAAAATGAATTTACCAAACAAACTTACAATCTTAAGAGTGATACTTATCCCGTTTTTTGTATTTTTCCTTATTTCACCGTTTTTTGACGGATACGGAAATTATATAGCGCTTGCGATATTTATCATTGCAAGTCTGACCGATATGGCTGACGGAAAAATTGCAAGAAAATACAATCTTGTTACAAATTTCGGCAAGTTTATGGATCCGCTTGCAGACAAGCTGCTTGTGTGCTCGGCAATGATATGCCTTGTTGATTTAAAGCTTATCCCTGTATGGGTTGTGCTTATTATCATTGCAAGAGAGTTTATCATAAGCGGTTTCAGACTCGTTGCATCAGACAATGGAATTGTCATTGCAGCAAGCTACTGGGGCAAGTTTAAGACAACCTTCCAGATGCTTATGGTTATTGTTATTATTTTTAATATCAATCTGCAGCTTGGCTGGTTAAATATCCTTGGAACAATCCTCATTTATGTGGCACTTGTGCTCACAGTTGTTTCACTTATTGACTATATTGCAAAGAATAAGGACGTCTTAAAGGACCAGAAATAGACTATAACAGGGAGAAAAGTATGAGAATAATAGCAGGAACGGCGAGAAGCCTCCCTCTAAAGACTATTGAGGGAAAAGATACAAGACCGACTACTGACAAGACGAAGGAGACTCTTTTTAATGTCATGCAGTTTGATGTTCCCGGAGCATATTTTTTAGATCTGTTTGCGGGAAGCGGACAGATAGGACTTGAAGCACTAAGCCGCGGTGCAGCTTATGCTGTATTTGTGGAGAATTCAAGAAAAGCCGCCTCATGCATCGAGGACAATATCCATTTTACAAAGTTTGATAAGGTCTCAAGGCTTATGATGACGGATGCTGTCACGGCAGTACGTACGCTTGAGGGCAAATACAAATTTGATATCGTGTTTATGGACCCGCCATACAATAAGGAGCTTGAAAAGGAAGTGCTTATTACACTTTCGGACAGCGATATATTAAAGGATGATACACTTATCGTGGTTGAGGCTTCAAACGATACTGATTTTGATTATCTCACAGAGCTTGGCTATGAGATAGTCAAAGAAAAAATTTATAAAACAAACAAGCATGTTTTTATAAAGCGTGCATAGGAGATAAAATATGAAGGTAGGAATTTATCCGGGAAGCTTTGATCCGGTGACATTTGGACACCTGGATATAATAGAGCGTTCAGCCAGAATAGTTGACGAGCTGGTTGTCGGAGTACTCAATAATAGTGCAAAAAACTCGTTGTTTTCTTTGGAAGAACGTGTTAGTATGATAAAGGAAATGACAGCACACATACCAAATGTCAGGGTAGGGTGCTTCGAAGGACTTTTAGTTGACTACATGAAGGAAATCAATGCAACAATCATAATAAGAGGATTGCGTGCAGTGACAGATTTTGAGTATGAGCTGCAGATTGCACAGGCCAACGGAGTACAGAATCCGGAAATAGAGACGGTTTTTCTCACTTCGAGCCTCAATTATTCATATTTAAGCTCTACAATTGTCAAGGAATTTGCATCATACGGAGGAGATATATCAAAGTTCGTACCTGAACAGTTCATTGATAGAATTTATGCTAAATACAATATTACCAGGTAAGGAGACAGTATTTATGAGCAGTAAAATGGAACAGATTATTGAAGAAATCGAAGACTATATTGATGGCTGCAAGCCGTCACCTATTTCAAGAAACAAGATTCTTGTCAATCGTGAACAGTTAGAGGAGCTTCTTTCAGAGCTTCGTACAAAGACCCCTGAGGAGGTCAAGAGATATCAGAAGATTATCAGTAATAAGGAGGCTATCCTTGCTGATGCACAGGCAAAGGCGGATCAGATAATCGCGCAGGCTCAGATTCAGACAAATGAGCTTGTCAGCGAGCATCAGATTATGCAGCAAGCATATGCTCAGGCGAATGAGGTAGTGCAGATTGCAACAAAGCAGGCACAGGAGATACTTGACAGTGCCACAAACGATGCAAATAATCTCAGAATGAGTGCCATGGCATATACGGACAGCCAGCTCAAGAGTATTGAGGACATCTTAACAGGCTCTATTGAGACTTCAAAGGCCAGATATGACAGTCTTATAAGTTCACTGCAGCAGTTTGAGGATGTTGTTGCAGCAAACAGAGCAGAGCTTTTCCCACCGGAAGAGAATGGCGATGAAGCTGCAGGAGCAGAGTCGTCTGACAATGAGGCTGCTTCAGATACATCTGATGATGACATAGAAATCACCAATATTTCCGATTCAGATGAGGATGCGAAATAGGATAATACATAACAGGCATGAGAGTATGCTCATGGCTGCCTTAAGCAGTATGTATCTGTAAAGCCTAAAGCCTGTATCCCGGAATATTGATTTGGTCTGGACCATGCATGATACACCGCCAAATGACAGAAGTGCAATGCACAGCACTATTGACAGGGTGCGTGGGATGCATAGACCGCAGACTATGCCGATACCGTTAGTGGTTTCAAAGAAGGCACCTATTATGTCTGCCGACAGCGGCATGCTGCAGTCAGCCTTTTGGGCAATTGTCTGTGGGATACGTGAGACTATAGAGAACAATACAATATATCCACAGAGTTTTATAAGGGTTTCAAACCCTTTCATTATTCCGGCATCAACGATTTGCATGTTAAGCTTAAATCCTTGAGCCGGAATTTTTTGTGTTAAGCTTTTGTTTTTGTTAATCGAAAGTATAGCTATCATTCCTATAGCAGATGGCAGATACAGTGACACAAGATAAATGCTGAAGTGGCTGCATATGCCAAGCTGCTCGGACAGTGCATAGGTAATGATAAAGGGAAGGCTGAAATGGTTTGCCAGTGCACTCAGTATTTCCCTGTGATTTTTATCTATGTATCCTTTGGAACAAAAATCTGCTGTGAGCTTTGCTCCTATCGGGAATCCAAATATTATGCCTATTATGTATGTAAAAAGCATGATATGCTTTTGGGGAATGTTCTGCAGCACATTTGTTGAGATAATCAGGTTAGATAAAATCGTAAATATAAATAGAAGCGGAAATATCTGGTTGAACCATAGCATTATGCCTGCTTTAGCGCACGTACTTACCTGTGCCGGAAACAATATGTAATAAATACAAAATAGCAGTATAAAAGCGATAAACAGTAATTTTTTAAGTTTGTTTTTACTCATGTGACAGTATATGTGGAGAGAAATATCAATATGATTCGATTAGATAAATTTTTATCAGAGATGGGGCTTGGCACACGCTCTGAGGTAAAAAAGCTTATAAAGACCGGACAGATAGCCATAAATGGCACGGTGGCCGTCAAACCTGAGACAAAGGTAGATACTGATGCCGACGAGGTATCAGTTAACGGCAGAATAGTTAAGTATCAAAGGTATGAGTATTACCTGTTTAATAAGCCATCAGGCTGTGTTTCTGCGACCTGTGATAATGTGCATGATACAGTCATGGACTATATCACGGATGCGGTGCATGATGATCTGTTTCCTGTCGGAAGGCTTGATATAGACACGGAGGGGCTTTTGCTTATCACAAATGATGGAGCGCTTTCGCACGAGCTCTTAAGCCCTTCAAAGCATGTGGCAAAGACTTACTATGCATGTATCGATGGTGAGGTGACTTGTGATGATATCATCAGGTTTAAAGAGGGCATTGATATAGGCGAGGAAAGACCTACAAAGCCTGCGGAGCTTGTTATTAAAAAAAGCGGCAGCGTAT
>OLPO01001967.1_pt1 | contig 13321 bp, 13 predicted proteins | sample 1672831 | NCBI WGS metagenome assembly OLPO01 (sample SAMEA3136728, study PRJEB25190) | human gut metagenome
TCTTTTTCAGTAGTTGGTTAAATGATTGAATAATTATATGCAGTGAGAACTTGTAAAAATGTAGGGAATAAAAGGGTATAACGGGGATAATATATGGATTACATAGACAATATTGAGCTGATTACAAGACTTGTGAAATCAGGATTTTTCGGTATAGTGGGAATATTCTTTATCGGACTTGCAATTTGGATAAAGAAAAATGAGGACCGTTGGAATTTTAAGAATATCGGAATAGGACTTCTGGCTGGTGGCGTGGCACTTTTGCTTATCGGTGTATCTATGGCAGTAGATAGTCTGCAGGATGGCGGGGTAATAGCTATAGATAGGAATGATCCTGTATGGGTTATCCTGGATGTGCTCAAGGTGCTGGCGTGTGTACTGATATTTGTGATAGCTGGGTATATTATGCGGTCAAAACGCATAAAAGAGAATGATATGTTCGATATGGAGATTGTGGGAAAGATAATAGGATATGACACCGTGACCGGTAGAACTAACATTCCGGGATATGCACATCCCACGGTGGGGTGCATTGATCCATACAGCGGTGAGCCGGATTCTTATGTGGTGAATCAGGATATAAACAGAAAGAAGCATCCGATCGGCAGTGAGTATAAACTGTTGTACTCCAGGGAAGACAGAAAGGCATTTGAGAAAAAGTCAAACAAGGTGTACAGGGAGATGGAGGTTTGCTTTTTCGGACTGGCGGTTTTGATTTTCGTTGTGGGGATAGTGAAATTGATAATGCATGTGTTATAAAATTTATGTAAATATGGACTGGTTGCCGATTACTAATAAATGTATTGTAAACCATGCTAGTCCTATGCTAATATAGATATGTTTGCGAAAATGACAAATTTTTATCACTTCAGGAGGAAAACAATGGGTGGATTTTTTGGAGTAGCGGCAAAAGATGACTGTGTGTTTGATCTGTTCTTTGGAATAGACTATCATTCACATCTTGGAACAAGGCGCGGAGGCATGACAGTGTACGGAGATAAGGGATTTGACAGATCCATACACAATATCGAGAATGCTCCATTTAGAACAAAGTTCGACAAAGATATGCAGAACATGAAGGGTTATTTTGGAATAGGATGTATATCCGATTATGAGCCACAGCCACTCATAGTGCGTTCACATCATGGAACATATGCTCTGACAACTGTCAGCAAGATCAACAATGTTGACGAGATATCCAAGGAGATATTTGATCAGGGGCATTCACATTTCCTTGAGATGAGCGGAGGGATATCAACAGCACAGAGCTGGTGGCAGCCCTCATCAACCAGAAGGATAATCTGATAGATGGAATAAGATATGCGCTGGAGAAGATAGACGGTTCTCTGTCACTCCTGCTCATGAACCAGAATGGAATATATGCAGCCAGGGATATACATGGAAGAACTCCAGTGGTTATAGGCAAGAAGGATGGTGCATTCTGTGCGTCATTTGAGAACTTTGGCTATCATGACTATAAAGAACTCGGCCCTGGTGAGGTTGTTGTACTCACACCGTCCAACTGCGTGACACTTGTGCAGCCGGGCAAGGACATGAAGATATGTACCTTCCTGTGGGTATACTATGGTTACCCTGCAAGTTCATACGAGGGTATGAGTGTAGAGCAGATGAGATACAACTGCGGAGCCAGCATGGCAAAGAGAGATAACGTTAAGCCGGATATCGTAGCCGGCGTTCCGGATTCAGGAACAGCGCATGCAGTCGGCTATGCCAATGAGTCAGGAATACCTTTCTCAAGACCATTCATCAAGTACACACCGACATGGCCACGTTCATTTATGCCGACCATACAGAGCCAGCGAAACCTCATAGCGAAGATGAAGCTTCTGGCAGTTGAGGATCTCATCAAGGATAAGAGCCTTCTGCTTATAGACGATTCTATCGTGCGTGGAACACAGCTCAGAGAGACAACTGAGTACCTTTTTGACAGTGGTGCAAAGGAAGTCCATATCAGACCTGCGTGTCCACCACTTGTATACGGATGCAAATACCTTAACTTCTCAAGATCTTCATCAGAGATGGATCTGATAACAAGAAGAGTTATCGAGAGACTTGAAAATGGCAATGTGACAGATGAGGTACTTCAGGAGTACACGGATCCTGATTCAGAGAAGTACGAAAAGATGGTTGACGAGATCTGCAAGGAACTGCATTTCACATCACTCAGATTCAATAGACTTGACGATATGCTTGAGGCGTGCGGAGTTGAGAAGTGCAAGCTCTGTACATACTGCTGGAATGGCAAGGAGTAAGCTGCGGATGACGGCGATGCCATATGCGGCAGACAGTATCATATATAAAATAATCTATTTGTATTAGCGAGAAAAATGGTGACAGGGATATGGCATTAGAAAACACGGATAATATCACTGAAGTTGTAGCTGACAATTCAGGTGATGTGACTGGAGAGGTCACAAAAGAAGTTATAAAAGAAATTACAATAGAAGAGATACAGGAACTGGATAAGAATTCGTATCTGATGGTTGACATCAGGGATGAAGTTGAGATATCCCACGGAGCCATCCCGGGTGCGATGGCAGTTCCTGCGGACCGCCTGATGCCGGAGCATCTGGCAGAGACCGCAGGTGAACTGTTTCCTGCAGAGGAATATATGCCCAGGGATGATTCAAAAGGAAAAAAACTCATTATCTGCTGCACCCACGGAACCAACAGCATTCCACTGGCGGAGAGATTTGCTGAGCTTGGATACGATGCAGTGAGCCTAAAGGGTGGCTATATATCATGGCTGCTCTACACCATGGGTAAGCAGGAGCAGACTGACATATGTGCCGATGTGGAGAAGAGTCTCCGCAAGAAGTTCCACAAGAAGATATGGTGCAACTTCACAAAGGCCATCAACAGATATGAACTGGTGAAGGAAGGCGACAGGATCGCCGTCTGTATATCTGGCGGTAAGGATTCCTTTCTCATGGCGAAGTGTTTTCAGGAGCTGAAAAGACATAATAAGTTCCCGTTTGAACTCAAGTTCATAGTCATGGATCCGGGTTATAGCCCGGCAAACCGCAAGGTCATAGAGGACAATGCCAGGATGCTGAACATCCCTATCCAGATATTTGAGTCGGATATATTTGATTCAGTGTATAACGTTGAGAAGTCGCCGTGCTACTTATGTGCCAGGATGAGAAGAGGCCATCTGTACAGCTATGCAAAGGAACTTGGTTGTAACAAGATAGCTCTCGGACATCACTATGACGATGTCATAGAGACTATACTCATGGGTATGCTATACGGAGCACAGATGCAGACTATGATGCCGAAGCTCCACAGCACCAACTTTGAGGGCATGGAACTTATCAGACCTCTCTATATGGTGAGGGAGGACGACATCAAGGCGTGGAGAGATTACAATGAGCTTCATTTTATACAGTGTGCATGTAAGTTCACGGATACATGTACCACCTGCAACAATGAGGAGACAAAGTCCAAGCGCCAGGAGATCAAGCAGCTCATAGCAACACTCAAAAAGACCAACCCATTTGTGGAGGGCAACATATTCAAGAGCGTGGAGAATGTCAATATAGATACTCTTATTGAGTACAAGCAGGGCGGTGTGAGACACAGCTTCCTTGATACCTACGATGACAAATTATAAGACAGAATAATTGAAGACTGATATGAAATATATGGCGTCATTTGCATTTGTTTAGGGCATATGGCGCCTTTTTAATAATATTTTCACAATTGTGTGTCATTATATAATGTGATATTGGTCTGCGTATGAGACCGGTAGATGCTGCGATGAGACAGTTTATGTGCCTGAAACGAAAGAAATGAAATTAAGTATTGGGGAGGTGGGGATAAAATGCGTATATTGGTTGTTGAGGATGAGAGGGATCTGAACAGTATCATATGCAATAAGCTTGTGAAAGAGGGATATAACGTGGATGCCTGCTATGATGGTATGGCTGCGCTTGATTATATGGAGGCAGAGAGATATGATGGGGCTATAATGGATATTATGATCCCGGGCAAGGATGGCATAGAAGTTCTGAAGGACATGAGGGAGGCAGGTATACAGGTGCCGGTGCTTTTTCTCACCGCAAAGGCACAGACACAGGATATTGTTGATGGCCTTGATGCTGGTGCAAGCGATTATATGACAAAGCCATTTGAGTTTTCGGAACTTATGGCGAGGCTTCGTGTTATGCTTAGAATAAAGACGGATATAAATGAGAATTTCATAAGCTGCGGTTCACTTGTGGTGGATATGAATACGAAAAGAGCAGTGAGAGATGGGGTTGTAATAGATCTCACAGTTAGGGAATATGCCATACTTGAGTATCTTGCAAGGAACAAAAATGTGGTGGTTACTAGAGAGCAGATACGGGCAAATATATGGAACGTTGAGGAGGATATCAATTCCAATGTTGTGGATGTTTATATCAGATATCTCAGAAAGAAAATAGATGATAATTTTGAACAGAAACTTATTCACACTATCAGGGGAGTTGGATACAAATTGGAATGTTGAAGAAGAAAAAATCATTTGTTACATATACTATAATAGTCACGTCACTTCTGATGGCAGCCGGTGTATCGGGACTTCTTTTTATACAGAATAGCCTTATTAAAGATGATATGGAACTCATGGCGTATGAGATGCTGACGCAAGATGTGAGGCAGGCAAGAAAATATATAAGATATGATGCGGAGGGTAATCCATATATATCAGGTGATTTTGATAGCAGGGAAGAAGATTCAGATGATGATGAATATATATGGATTTTTTTACAGTCAAACGAAGGAGATATAATATATGGAACGGCTCCTGAGGGCTACGACTCAAACCCGGACAAAATTGGGGGCGGTACAATTGGGATCAAGGCTGGTGGGAAAGAGTATTTTGCCGTCGTGAGAAACGGTAGGACGAACAGTGAGAAAGTGAATAAAAAATCTTCGTACAAAATTTGCGCACTTGTGTCAAAAAAGGACATGATACAGAACTACAGAGAGCTCAGATACAAATCATATTCGGTTATGGCGATAGTAGCTGCAACTTTTGCAATATTTGCGCTTGTGCTTAGAAGGATGATTGCAGACCCGGTGAAAAAGCTGAACAATTCCATAAAGGAGAGCGTTGCCAATCTGGATTTTACGGAGAACATCACTTACGATGGACCGTTCAGTGAGCTGGATATGCTTGTCGAGGCAAATAATAATCTATACAATAGGGTTCAGCAGGAACTTGAGAGGCAGTCAGAATTCAACGCAAATGTATCACATGAGCTGAGAACTCCGGTAGCTGTCATGCATGCTCAGTGCCAGCTTTCCAGAGAGATTGCTGAGAAGAATAAAGATCCCGAGATGATCGAGAGCATAGCGGTATTTGAGAGGCAGACAGCCAGAATGAAGGGACTTATAGAGCAGCTTCTCCAAATGTCAGTGTTGGATCGGGATAATGTAAAGATTCCTATGGAAGAGGTTGATCTGAAGGATGTTATCGAGTCGGTATGTGACGATGCGCAGTATATATGCAGGAAGGATATAGAATTTTCATATGATCTGAGGTCTGTTGTTGTCAGGGCAAACATGAACCATGTGGTGATAGTAGTGGACAACCTTGTATCAAACGCGGTGAAATACAGTGACAATGGTGGAAAGATACATGCATCATGTGGAGAAAATGAAGAATACTATTATATAGAAGTCAGTGATAATGGACGAGGAATGAATGCTGAGACAAAGAACCGTATATTTGAGAGCTTTTACAGAGGCGATTCAGACCGTAGTACGGAGGGATTTGGACTTGGGCTTGCCCAGGTTATGAAGATAGTAAAGTTCTATGGAGGTACGATATATGTCAACAGTATGCCAGGCGAGGGAAGTACATTTACTGTAGAAATCCCTGTGAATGGCAAAAAAGAAGATTAACAAAATGTAATTAATATTAATGATTTTAATAGAATCTTAATTTTAGACAGTTATACTTAGAAATTAAGGTTCTATTTTTATGCCTTAATAGAATTTAATGGTGTTTAATTAAGGAGTTATCATATGAAATCACAAAAGAGAGTGTTACATTTGCTTATTGGACCGATGCTGTTTATTGCATTTAGTACATTTCTTCCCCGTGGAGTATTTGCAGGTTTTGAATCACGTGCAGCAATTGGAACGATAATATGGATGGCTTACTGGTGGGTGACCGGTCCTGTAGATTATGCGGTCACGGCATTTCTTCCTATTGCGTTGAATGCTATTTTTCAGATGACAGATATGTCATCGGTTATATCTAACTATGCTGATGAAACTATACTGCTTCTGCTCGGTGCGTCCATCATAAGTGTTATGTGGGAAAATACCGGATTAGACAAAAGAATTGCCATAACATTTCTCAGACTTATAGGCAGCAGCTTGAGAGTTCAGCTTGTATTTTGGTTCCTGCTTGCTGCCACACTTTCGGCAGTTCTGCCAAATGCAGTGGTGTGTGCAACCATAACACCTATAGCTGTTGCGATGTTGAAGTACATTGGTATGGATGACATAAAATCAAACAAAACTGCATCAAAGATCCTACTGACCATAGTGTATGCAACTGGTCTGGGCGGGTTGGCATCACCTCTCGGTGGAGCCATGAATCTTGTCACAGTTGATTATATACAGCAGCTTACCGGCAAAGAGTATATGTATTCCTCATGGGTTGTGAGGTTTTTACCGGTTGTGCTCCTGCTCCTGCTTATAAATATTCTGTTTTTGCTGAGAAATGTGAAAAAGACAGAACAGCTTGGAGGTTCTAGAGATTATTTTATTGCTCAATATAAGGAATTGACACCGATGAGCTATGAGGAGAAGATGGCGTTGATATTGTTTGTCCTTGCCACTGTGCTGGCATTCACCAGACAGCTTTACAAGAGCATACTGCCAGGGCTTAAGCCTGCATATGTGTTCATAATATGTGCTATAGTGTCATTTCTCATGACAGGCAAAGATGGAAAGCGTATCATGGTCTGGAAAAATGTGCAGGGCAAGATTATATGGGGGTTGATGTATATTTTTGCAGGTGGACTTGCGGCAGGAACTCTCATAAATAAGTCTGGAGCTGCGGATGCAATAGGTGAATTAATATCAAGGTTTGATATGAAGGGCGGATTCGTGACAGTGTTTGTAATATTTACGGTCACTCTTCTTATGTCAGATGTCACATCAAACACTGCCACGGCGGCAGTTGCTATGCCTCTTGTAATATCAATAACACGAGGGGGTGGACTTGATCCAATACCATATATATATGTGGCGTCGATAGGTGTTAATCTTTCGTATTTATTCCCAACGTCAATAAGAGCTATTCCAGTCGGATATGGCCTTTCACCGAAATACATGTTTCGTGAGGGATGGAAGATTACATTGATAATAATAATTATAATGTCTGCCATATGTACACTGCTTATAAAATATTGGCCGGCGTTTAGCAGTATTTAAGTGTGAATAGTATACAGAGGAAGAAAGATGTCAGTAGTTTCATATATTTTTATTGCTTTTCTAATATGTACTTTATTTGTCTATTATATAGTGCCTGGTAAAATCCAGTGGATAGTTCTTCTGGTGGCCAGTCTGATATTTTATGGCTATGCAGGCTTGGAATATTTGGGACTTGTTATAGTTGAGGCTTTTATTGTATATGCATTTTCTATGAAGATGCAGAAGAGTTTGGATGAACAGGCTGAGCTTACAAAAGATGCTGACAGGAGAGCCGCTAGAAAGATAAAGACCGTTGAAAAATCAAAAAGAAAAAAATATCTTGTTCTGGCACTTGTGGCTGTGATCGGTATCCTTGTGGTGTTCAAAGGTATGGGTTTTGTCATCCAGAATATAAAAAGATTTATACCAATCCAGGGACTTTCAAGTATACCGGATTGGAATATCATAGCACCGATGGGGGTGTCGTTTTATTCTTTCATGATGATATCTTATCTTGTCGATATATATAATGGCAGGATATCAGCTCAGAAGAATTTTGTGAAATATCTTACATATGCAATCTATTTCCCTCATGTTACCCAGGGACCTATTGCCAGATATGAGGAAGTTGGACATCAGATCTGGGAGCAGCACAGATTCCATCTCGATACGGTTATGAATGGTGTGTGGCTTATACTCTGGGGAGCAGTCAAGAAAGTGGTCATCGCCGACAGACTTGGCACATTCACTGCAGAGATTTTTGGAAATGTATTTGATTATCGTGGAAGCATATTCTGGTTTGCAGGAATAGCCTATTCGATTCAGATATACTGTGATTTTTCCGGATGTATGGATATGATGCGAGGTGCTTCTGAGTGCTTTGGTATCACTCTTGGAGAGAATTTCAGAAGACCATATTTCTCACAGACACTGCCGGAGTTCTGGCGCAGATGGCATATTTCACTTGGAGCATTTTTCAGAGATTATGTATTTTATCCTGTATCTACATCGAACCTGTTCCTCAAGATGAACGTCAAGGTCAGAAAGTACTTTGGAAACGCACTTGGCAAGTTTTTTGCGGCAAGTATACCGATTATGTGCGTGTGGGTTCTCACAGGAGTAGGGCATGGTGCCAAATGGAATTATATTGCATGGGGCGTGTATCATGGGATTCTCATATGTATGTCGACGCTTTTTGAGCATCCTATCGCAATACTTACTGCAAAGCTCAAGATAAATACGGAATGTATCAGTTGGAGTGTTTTCCGCATGATCAGAACTTTTATCCTGTGTGTAATAGGACGTCTGATATTTATGGGAGGCGGAATAGGAAGTTCTGTATGGATGATAAAATCAGGAATCATTCATTTCTCACAGGTATATGATCTGGCTGTGGGATTTGGAATAACAGAGCGGGGCTGGATGGTTATATTGTTTGGATGTATCCTGCTTCTGGCGGTCTCTGTAGCTCAGGAGATCAGAGAACGGATGGGATTGACAGAGACCATAAGAGGTTGGCTCATGAGGCAGAACTTGTGGCTGAAATGGTGTGTCATGATGGTTGGTGTACTGGTTATCATTGTGTTTGGGGTGTATGGCTCAGGCACAGGTGTTACATTTATATATGAACAGTTTTAAAGGGTATTTCCAAAGGAGGGTTAGGATATGTCAGGAATAGCAAAGATAGCGGCATCGGTTGCATCGTTTTTTATAGTGATATGTCTGGTCATAAATATGCTTGGACAGCTTGCAAGACCGATAGCATTTGACTCGGATGTATGGACGTCTTATTACGCAGAGGAGGATAACACGATCAATGCGGTGGTGATTGGATCAAGTGCTATATACAGATACTGGATGCCTACCCATGCATATGAAGAGCAGGACTTTACTTCGGCTCTTATTGCAACTGCGGGACAGGATATAAGGCTTGTGCCATATGCAATGGAAGAGTCAGTAAAGACACAGAAAGCTGATCTGTTTGTGGTTGAGGTCAGAAGTGCCATTACAAGAGGTGATGTTAAGAAAGTTGGCAAGGCGAAACTAAACTATTTTCTTGAAGTGTTTTCCTCAGGCATGAAACCGTCTATGACTAAGTTCAGGATGATAGATGATCTGTACGATAAGGACTTCAAGGAGAAGGTGAAATTGATGATCCCACTCCTCAAGTATCATGATAATCTGCTCGAATATGATAGAGAATTTCTTGTGGACAGATTAAATAAGACCACAGATGAATTCAAGATGACAAGACAGGTACCAAATGTGAGTGCACAGGAGGAGCCTGTTTTTAAACCGGGTAAGAACAGTTATCTGACAGATGAGGTGAAGGGGTACATAGATAACATAGCGGCAAAGGCTGATGAACTTGGTGTTAAGGTATTGTTCCTTTCAACTCCGTATGTGCCAACCAGAAAGCAGGCCGCCATGCAGTTGGAATTGGATGATTATTTGGAGAGCCATACCTGTTCGGATGAGATTGGCCTTGATTACTCTACTGATTACTTCGACCCGCGGCATACAAATATAGCTGGGGCGCGCAAAGTGACAAGCTATTTGGCAAAATATCTGAAGGATAACTATGGTCTTACCGAATATCTCACTGATGATCAGAAGCAGAACTGGACAGACGCCTGTACGGCATGGAATGCTGAGGAGGAAAAAATTATGGGACAGTGGGAAAAGAGAGTGAAAAAATCAGGCAACTAGGAGATGGAATATGGATACGATATTACATTACATACAGGGGTATGCACAGAGCCAGCCGGATGCGCTGGCAGTGTGTGAACTCAGAAAGAGTCTTACATATGCAGAGTATTGGAGCAGTATAAGAAAAGCGGCTACAGCCCTGCAGAGCATGGGTATAAGCAGTGGGGATCATGTCATGCTTAGGTGCACCCAGAATATTGATTATCTTGTAGTGTTCAGCGCCCTTCAGTATATGAAGGCTCTGGTGGTTCCTATAGAGAAAACGACATCTGCAGAGCGCGCAGTAGAGATCGGCGGCAGAGTTGACGCTTCGTGCCTGATAACAGATAAAGCCGTTGATGGAATTGACTGCGTCAGGCTTAAGGATGTCACCGAATGCATGAAGAATTCTGAGGAAGCGGAGATGAAGCTTCCAGGAGAGTCAGACAGATCGATGCTGCTCTTTACTACGGGAACAACTGGATCGTCTAAGGGAGTTGTCATGACCCACAGAGGCGATGTGGGAATTGCCGGCAATGTCATCGAAGGGACAGCTATGAAAAAAGGAAATGTGGAGATCATCCCGATGCCGCTCAACCATTCTTTTGGTATTAGAAGATATCAATCTGACATGGTGAACGGTGGTACGGTGTGCTTGATGGATGGAATGGTGTTCATTGGTACTCTATGGAAACTGATTGAGAAATATGGTGCCACATCCATGGCCATATCTCCGGCGTCTCTTGGTATGATATTCCATTTGTCAGATGAGAGGATAGCTGACTATGCCGGTCAGCTTGACTATATACAGATCGGTTCTGCTCCGCTTGCAGAATCAGATAAGGAGAAGCTGCTGAGGCTGCTCCCAGAAACAAGACTTTACAATTTTTATGGTTCATCTGAGGCTGGCTGTGCATGCATACTTGAGTTCAGCGGAAATGGCAACAAGACAGGCTGTATAGGAAGGCCGACGGTGAATTCAGTTGTCAGATTTACAGATGACGATGGCAATGTTGTAGAGAATGGGAGTCCTGAGTCGCCTGCACTTCTTTCCTGGGGTGGATCGATAGTCATGGAGGGATATTACAATGATCCTGAGCTTACAGCTGATACAGTTGTGGATGGGTATGTGAGGACAAAGGATCTTGCTTATCTGGATGAAGATGGTGACTGTATACTTGTAGGCCGGGCAGATGATGTGATAAACTATGGTGGAAGCAAGATATCTCCTGCAGAGATAGAAGACTGCGCACTTGGGTACGAATATATAGATGATGTGGCATATAGTTCTGTGACCGACCCGATCACCGGTGAGCTGCCGGTTATATTGGTGGTTAAGAGGGATGATTATGACGAGGCTGGTTTTGAAAGCTTCCTTGCAGACAGACTGGAAAGTTACAAACTTCCGAGAAAGTATATATATGTTGAGAGTATTCCAAAGACGTTTAAGGGTTCTGTGCTGCGAAAGGAAGTAAGAAAAATTGCAGAGCAGAATATGTAATAAATAGAAGATTACACAAAGGAGAAATGGATTATGAAAGAATTTATCGAGATGCTGAAGAAGATTAAGCCAAATGTTGATTTTGAAAACGAGGAGGCTCTGGTTGATGACGGAATACTGGAGTCACTTGATATCATCTCAATCATTTCAGAGATAGCTGACAAATATGGCGTTGTAATTCCAAGTGATGAGATCATACCAGACAACTTTAACTCAGCAATTGCACTCTATGAGCTTGTGGAGGATTTGAAGTAGAAACATATATGTCAGTGATAAAATCCTGTGTATAGAGTATGTGACCGCACACATTTTGTGAGTGGGTGAATACAATATATACAGGATTTTTTGTGTACAGATGTTCAAATAATTTATTTTGCAGAGACTCATATTTTTATTGACATATAATTAAATATATGTTTAAATGTTCATAGATTCAATGGGGATAATGAAATCCTTGCTGGAACGCCGGACCCAAAAGATAGTTTATTAACTTTCAAAAATGAATAAGAAAATATTATGAAAAGGAGACTAATATTATGAAGAAGTACAAGATCGAAGTTGATTGTGCAAACTGCGCAGCAAAGATGGAGGACGCAACAAAGAAGGTTGCAGGTGTTAAGGATGCGGCCGTGGCATTCATGGCTCAGAAGATGAGTGTAGAGTTCGAGGACGGAGCAGACGAGGCAGAGGTTATGAAGAACGTTCTTAAGGCATGTAAGAAGGTAGAGCCTGACTGTGAGATATTCATGTAATCACGATTCGTCATGTGTAAAGATGATTGTCATTTTACAATAGCACGGTGATTTATAGAGAAACATACAGGGTCTTGCAAAGCAGGTTTGGAAATGTGTTGTATTCCTATTCCTGCTTTGTTTCATATATGAGAACAATTTAGCTATAATTTGCCGTGTATGTGATGGAAACTGTTAGAGGTTTATAGATGATCGAAATTATATAAGACAGGAGAATGTGGTGTATCAGGTTTTACATATGATGAATTATGGAAGATATAAGATATTATGTAGAATATGCATTATATAAGATAGGAGAATTTTATGACAAAGAAACAGAAAAAGGTCCTTATAAGAATCATAGTATCGGCGGTTCTTCTCGTTGCAATGGCTGTCACATTTACGGTGCTTGACAAGAGTGGTACGGTGAATCTTGAGAATCCGTCAGTTATGTGGCGATGCATAGAGATAGTGGCTTACCTGATCCCATATCTCATCATCGGCTTAAGAAGGCGTTTCTCGGAATCATACACGGAGAGGTATTTGACGAGAATTTCCTTATGGCTATAGCTACGGTTGGCGCCATGGTGCTCGGTGAGTACAAGGAGGCATCAGCGGTTATGTTGTTTTACCAGGTAGGTGAGCTGTTCCAGAGCTATGCGGTTGGCAAGAGCAGAAAGAACATCACAGCACTTATGGATATCCGACCTGACTCCGATCTCGAATATAGAGAAAGACGGTAAGCTTGAGCAGGTAGATCCCGATGACGTTCAGATCGGAACAGTCATAGTCGTACAGCCGGGCGAGAAGGTGCCTATCGATGGTAAGGTTGTGGAAGGGGCATCTTCACTCAACACAAGTGCTCTCACAGGAGAGAGTGTCCCTAGAGAGGTTCATGTGGGTGATGAGATCATCAGTGGATGCGTCAACCTCAACGGACTTATAAAGATCGAGACAACCAAGG
>OLPO01001968.1_pt1 | contig 13316 bp, 13 predicted proteins | sample 1672831 | NCBI WGS metagenome assembly OLPO01 (sample SAMEA3136728, study PRJEB25190) | human gut metagenome
GTAAATTGGTAAAATTGTATAAGAGATGGGCAAAACCAGAGCCAAGAAAACGCAAGAACAGTAAAGCTCAAGTTATTGAACGGTATGTCGGCGGAAAAGGGGAACACAAACAAGACACAGGGGTAAGACTGTGCCAGAAAAGAAAAAGTAAGATTTTCAGGCAGCTCTTCGCAAAGCTTTTTTGCTGCGGTATGAGTGAGTGCCGGGCAGCAATATTGCGGCACAGGCTATAGCCAGTGCGGAAATATGCGCGATGGTATTTAGGTTTGTAGCACTTACGCTGTTGTGAACCCAGAGGCGTTCCTGTCCGGTGCATTTGAAGCGTGAATTATAACGTTCACACTCAGTCCGCAGAGCATAGGTTCGTTTGAACGACAAGCAGCTTCTGTCAATAGAAAGTCTGTAATCATTCGGAATGGTTTTGTATTTGGTACATCCTCTGTTTTTCTTGCCGTTATTCCAGTTTCTGTGATTGCAGGGACATTGTCCGGTTTTGGACTGTCGGAAAGGACAGCAGTATTTTTGTCTGGTACGACCATTATCTGTCGTCTTGCCGTCCTTGTGCATGGCAAGGCCTGCCTCACAGATCGGGTTTCCGGATGCGAGTTTTTTGGAGTTTTTGGTGCTGTAATTTTTAAGCGGAATAAACGCTTCTCCGTCGTAGACATCTTTTACCGTATTGTAAATACTTCGCGCATCGTATCCTTTATCGGCAATGAAAGAGCAGTTTTGCAGAGAGATGGTTTGATTCGCATTGGCCAGGATCTCTGCCGCTACGTTGGAATCCGGCGTATTGGCAGGTGTCGTCAATTCATATAACGGCAAACCCGAAATGCAATCCACTAGGACGTGACTCTTATAGCCCCAGTAAAACTCGTATCTGCGTTCATTATGCTGATTTGAAGCGGAATGAACGCCCAGCGCACAGTCGCGGTCACGTTTCGGAGGATTCTTCTTTGAAAACTTGTTCTTTGCAAATGACTTCGGATTATTGTATCTGGTGTTGGCGGAGATCGGTGTGGAATCCAGTCCGATAAAGGAAGCATCCACGATCCCCTCATCGTATAGTTTGCGTACAAGAGCGGCCATGATTTCTTTTAGCTCGCTGTTATTTACTTGCCGTAAAAATCTGGCGTAAGTCCAATAGGACGGCAGTGGCTTCATGATGTTGAAGCCGCAATAATACGCTATGAGGCGGTTATTTTCCAAATAGTCCACTAAATCGCTGATTTGAGAGAAGCCTTCACATTTCATAACCAGAAATGCGCAGAGCATTGCTTCTTTTGGAAACCCTTTCCTTCCGGTGACGGCTCGGGGAAGTTTATAATCCAGCGTACTGAAGAGTCTGTCGTAGAATACGGCGGTGCTCTGGGATGTGAACAATGTCACATCCTGAATAATTTCCTGTCGGTAGCTAGCGGCCAGCTCCTTTCGGTTTGGTTTTTGTGTCAACTTAATTATATCGCTTAGGAGCTCCGCTTTCTATATCATTGAGTGATTTTCAGTTTCAGCCATGTCTGAAAACCCGCTCTGTTCCTGCGCTTTTCGCGTTTTGCTCATGGCTGGAATTGTATTTATTGGGAGGTGACAAGCATGATGGATAAATCTCTTGGGAAAAGAATTAGAGCATTACGAGAATTAAGAAAACTATCGCAAGAAAAGGTTGCAGAGAAGTGCGGAGTTGAAACATCTTCTGTTTCTCGCTGGGAGACAGGCGGCTTGTCTCCAAATAGCAAACACTTGACACAGTTAGCTAAAGCGCTAGAGGTCAATAAGAGCGATTTTTTCATAGCTCCTGAATCCCCTGTGCCGGAAAATGTTTTGTTAGCTGAAATTCTTAAAGAAAATGTTTTGTTAGCTGAAATTCTTAAAGTTGCGCATGATTTGTCGCCGCAAGAGCAAAGCCTTTTGCTCGATATAGCTTATGGATTAAGAAAACTTAATCTTTCCAAGTAGATTATACCATATCTTTTCATTTTTTAAGGAGTTTTGTCTGAATAGTAGGAATTTGTGTATTAAACTGTAAATATATTTTGTGTTTTCGCCTTTAGGACGCGGATGTTCTTTTTGAACAGCCAGCGTCCCGTTTTTTTTGTGTCTACAATTTAAGCATCAAATTCAACAGTTAAGACAAAACCTGTGATTTTTGAGAAATATCATGATATATTTAAGTCAACGAAAACAACGTGTAAATCGAAGAAAGAGAGAATATGCCAATGCAGAGTTTTTAGTTCTTGTTTCTCTAGTTCAATATTCATGAACTAAAGAAACAGGGAGAAAGTTGGGACAAAATTCAAAACCACGTTGTGCTGTAAAGTGAAACTGTGAAATATGATTCAAGCATATACGGCTCTACGCTGCGAATGAAAATTTGCGCTTGCATTTTTAGCGTAGATTGAGAGCGATACCTACAGAGCTGAGATCGTATTGAGCTCTGGAACGAACCACAGAAGATTACCTTTCATATCGCAATATTGGTAGCCGGTGTAACATTAAGAAGGTGGGATTCTGCATTCTGTTAACAAGAGGAATTTTACCATCTATGTAGTGTTTTCGATGCTTGTTGGAATCATATTGCTTGCATCCGTGTCTTAATGGCGATGATGGTCTTTGCTAAGTAGCAAACTCTGGCTTGTTGATATAAGTCAAACTGACTTTTCATCTTGAGTTTTCCGTGAAGAACCTTAGGCGGTGCTGGAATTTATGGCAAAGTCATTGTATTGTTTGCACTCACGGAGATTTGGCTTTCGTTTATCTTTACAGTCTAAAATCTTTTCTATAGGAGGAAAAATCATGAAGTTAAAGAGGTTCGCTATTATTTTGCTGGCTGTGGCGATATTCGCATCAGTGCTTGCTGTTTCGGCATCGGCGGCTGAGATTCAGCCATACAATAACGTAGATCAAGCATACTCGTTTAATTTCAATGGTAGTTGGTGGCAGGATGACCTTCACCAGTACTGGAAAGAAAACAGCACGAGTGTCTATATCTATTCAAAAGTCTTTCCCGGCCGCTACAATATCTATACAAACGGATATGTAAACGGATCTTGGGGCGACTATACGCAGCGGCCTGCTGTGGTTCCTGGGGTAGGTGAATACCTGATTTACAATACGATTTATGAGAGTAATGGTTATGAACGTACCTATGCTAGACTGGGCGGATTCCGCGCTGGCGGAGGAACTGCTTCTGGTCTCTGGAGTCCGGACAGCGTGGGTTCTTATCCTCACATTAATCCGTAATTAGCTAATATCGTTAGGACAATTTGGGCGCTAGATAAAATATTATCTGGCGCTCTATCCCTATTCAGAAAGGATATGTTTATGAAAAAAAAGATAAGAGTTGGGATGCTGTGCGCATTATTTTTAATTCTTATTGGCGTAGGAGTACTCGTTGTAATAGAATGGCCGCGACCGACGATTGTTGAGATGGGAACACCGATCACATTAAACCAAGAGGAAAATTTGGAAACTAGCGGTATATTCAATTCCTTCTATAGGCCGTTTAGTTGGAATGAAGGTTCTTGCGAATTCACGCTAACCGATGCGGTGGTTTGTTCATCTCCCGAAGAGGCGGGAATTGAGACAGAAGATATTGTAGATACCGCTGTGTTGACTGGGGATGATGTAGAATTTTTACTCTTAACAATTCGTGTAAAGAATATTGATGCAACAAATATAGTCGACAGCGGAAATAGCGAGGACTTTAACATTGGATTCATATCCTTACTTCCAGAAAATTATTTTTTGGGGTTAGGTGTATTTAATACTAGTGCAGGAATTGATCACGGGGAAATCAGTCAAGAGTATGATCCTAATATGGTTTATTTCAGCCACCATGCGGTTATGCAGGAGGGAGACAGAACAAATCCTTATTTCCATTTCAAACTTAAACCGGGGGAGTCGGCCGAGTATAAAATCGGTTACTTTGCTAGACAAGATTTCATTGACAATGAGCAAATGATGCTTTCGTACGGCATTAATAAATATGCTTCAGAAATTGAGGTAGTAAAATGAGTAAACGAATTTTTCAAATAGAATGTTGTAAAGCCTTTAAGAACCGTTGGTTTTTTATTTCGCTAATAATTAGCGGAGTCTTTGCGTTTTGCGGTGCATATATCATGATTAGCAACTATTTTTTTAGGATTGATATGTGGAAGCTGCTTATGGATGAAAATGGAGTATTTATAAAAAATCCTCATGTTAATGCCGAGACTGTTTTTAACTCTTGGATTGGGGGCGATGTTGGAACGTGGTCTGCTTCTACATTCTTCTTTCTTTTCCCAATGCTTGCGGTTGTTCCATATGGCTGGTCGTTAATCTCAGAACTGAAAAGTGGATACATCAAAAATATTTTCACATGAATGGACCGTCGGGATTATCTCAGAGCAAAGTATTTAGCAGCTTTTCTTGCTGGAGGAGTCTCCGTTGTTTTGCCAATGTTAATGAATTTTCTCACTGTTGCTTGCTTTATCCCCATGCGCATGCCGGAAGCCAGTGAAGATATGTATTATGGGGTTTTTGGAGGTAGCTTATGGGCAGAGATTTTCTATACCTGTCCGATTTTATATGTGTTGCTTTATCTTGTGCTCGACTTTGTTTTTGCTGGATTATGGGCAACCGTTTCTCTTTCCGTTGCCTATTTTGTGAAAAATAAGGCCACGGCAATTTTTGGGCCGTACTTGTTTCTTCTGTTTTTTCATTTTGTTACGTCTGTTTTGTTCGTTTGGGATTTGCGTGTTGATGTAACCCCAATCAATTTTATACGAGCTACTGAAATTACATATCCTTCCAATATTTGGATTATTTTGGCGGAGCTTGCTTTGTTGGTCGTATTAGATATTTTTGTACTGTATCGAGGTGAAGTTAAGGATGTTTTGTAGGTTGTTGGTTGTAGATATGAAATGTGGCATCCTCGACCAATGGAAGAAATATTTACTTGCAATATTGTTCTTTTTCACCTGTTCGGTAATATTTGTCTTGCAGTGGAAAAATCAAGAACGAGCATTGGGAGAGGCATTGGGTGTGACTCCGACATTGGGAGACTTTTTCTTGTTTTTCTTTGGCGGTTCTGACCGCTATGTTTTCGATCCTTACCGCCCTTTCATTTTTCCTGCTCAATGGATTTTAATGATTTTATATGGCACTTATTTAAATTTAAATTATGCCAACGATAATTTGCACGGTATCGGTATTCATGCTCTTCTTCATTCAAAAAGTCGGAGCATGTGGTGGTTTTCAAAATGCTCATGTGTTATTGTAGGAACACTTATCTATTTTATCTTAAGTATATTGACGACTGCTTTCAGCTGTTTTATTTTGGGTGGCGAATTTTCTATGGAGATACATGCTTCTATATTACAGACAATTCTTGAAGTTTTCTCGATGCAAATGCAAAACCCACTAGGAGAAATGGTCATTACCTATATTATGGTCTATTTGGTCATAGTTGCGTTGTCTCTGTTACAACTGCTATTATCCATTCTGATAAAACCACTCTTGAGCTTTCTCTCGATTTCAACAATAGTATTTGTTTCTTCATATTTTATGACACCCCTTTTATTCGCGAACTTCGCCATGCCAGTGCGAAGTCTCTGCTTTGTAACAGAAGGATTAGATCCTGGTCTTGGATTTGTCTTAATCGGAAGTTCAATTATTTTTTGCCTTTTAAGCGGTTGGTGGTATTTTAACCATATCGATATTTTAGGGAAGGAAGAATAACATGTTTATTGAATTAGATGGTATCACAAAGATAATTAAAGGTAGTGTTGTCGTCGACTCTGTATCTCTTAGACTGGAGTCAGGACATATTTATGGGCTTCAGGGGATAAATGGTTCAGGTAAAACTATGCTAATGCGCTTAATTAGTGGCCTTATTAAGCCTACCAAAGGAACAGTTTCCATTGATGGCAAGATTCTGTGGAAAGATATTCCGTTTCCTGATGGATTGGGCGCTCTTATTGAGAATCCTGCATTTCTTGATAACTATTCTGCCTTTGAAAATCTGAGGTTAATCGCATATGTAAATTCGCTTATTTCTGAAGAAGAAATAAGACAGTGCATCTCTCAAGTTGGACTTGATCCAAACAGCAAAAAGAAATACAAAAAATTCTCTCTCGGCATGAAACAGCGCCTTGGCATTGCCGCTGCAATCATGGAACATCCTAGAATATTGCTACTTGATGAGCCTACCAATGCGCTAGATGCTGGTGGGATTGAGATGATAAAGGAGATTGTACAGAAAAGAAAGGCCGAGGGTTCTTTGATTATTATTACCTGTCATGATGCATCTATACTGGAGACTCTTTCTGATGAAATCTATGTTCTCGAGGAAGGAAAAGTTGTAGAGCATGTGGCTTGTGCTTCAAGGGAAGGGGTTGAAATACCCTAATGCCTAGATCTGAAATAGAAAATCAAGAATCAACAAAGATTAAGTCAGAGGCTTGGGCTACCTCTATATGTTGTTCCACCGTAGCCCCAAAATAGGCCAAGACTCTTTTGCCATAACTACGCGTCTAGGGTGTAGGACTGACAGTAATCAGAATTAGCGTTAAAAGGTTTCTATCCTTAAGACAAATTTTGCCGTAATGTGTTGGATTGAACAGTGACGCGTTTTATCACTTTGATGCCTTAGATTACAGTGGAAAGGAATAGTCATAAACATGAAGAAGATATTAACTACAGTTGCAGCATTATTACTAATCAGCATCTTGGGGGTTCGCATATGGTATATTAACTCAAGTGTCATAACTATACCGGTAGAAACATATAAGGTCGGCGAATGGGTAGAACTGGATGGTGCTTTTCAAGATGTAAGCTACGAAAACACAGATGGGTATTCCCTGCGAGTAAAAAGTGCTGCAATTAAATCGTATTCTGATTTTGTAAGGGAATACGGCGAATCTGAGGATTATATGGAAGAAGATATTCGTCCAGAACTCGTGCTTGATGTTGAATTTGAGTTTTCCAATAAAGGTAATACTGAAGGACAAATAGAACTGTTCCAATACTTTGTCGAGGGAAGATATTTTACGATGGTTCCTAACTCTAGTCTTTGGTTCCTCACAGTACCCAAAGGAGAGGGGCAGATGGGGTTTGTTTTAGATCAAGATACGAGCTTTGAATTTCATGTTCCTTATATTTTCCGTCAAATGGGCTCTGTCGAACTTACAGGAGAAAAAATTCATATTATAGCTTCTAGGGCACCCGTTAAAAAAATGATCGAGATACAATTATAGGCGCAAGGAGTGTTAAGAAGGATACAATTTCTAAAAAATAGTCAGCATGGAGATAAAAGATGAAAATAACTATCAACTCGAGATTGAAAACACCAATAAAAAGACATACTTTTCTGTAATCATATCTGCTAATTACTTGAAAAAACCCAGTGCATTCACCCGCTCTCCATCCTGCCGCACCTCAAAGTGCAGGTGATTGCCGGTGGAACTACCTGTAGTGCCCACATAGGCGATAACCTCGCCCTGTTTGACCTGCTGTCCTTCTGTTACACAAATTGAGGAACAGTGAGCGTAGAGAGTCTCAAAGGAATCAGCATGTCCGATCTTGACGTGATAGCCGTAACTGCCACCCCAAGAGTCGGTTCCGTTTGCAATCGAGACCGTTCCGTCTGCGGCAGCAAGAATGGGCGTGCCTCCGGGAGCCGCAATATCGGTACCACCATGATAGGAGATCTCGCCGGTGAACGGATCCTCCCGATAGCCGAACAAAGACGTGATCGTGTAGCTCTGCGGAAGCGGCCACTGGAAAATACCGATTCCCTCCCAATCCGTATTTGGGTCCATGATCTCCCCTCCGCCGCCGACAAAGCCGCCGAGAAGCTCTGCCCATAAGTTTTTATTCTCCGGCTCCGACATTAAGGAAAGATATTCGTTCTGCCGGAAATTGAAGTCGTACTGTCGGGCCATTTCCTCCGGCGTTTTGTGGGTAATGGTAATCTCCAAAATGGTTTCGGATACCGTTTCCGTACGGGTAATTTCCTTGCCGTTCTCATCCACTTCGGTTATCTCGACTTCACGCTTCTCCGTTCGGGTGCTGGAACTAATCGCATTCATTTCCCACATGATATTCCGCAGTTCATCGAGCTGGGCATCATCCAGAGAGGCAACCTGTACACCGTCTTCAGCACCGGTCACCTTGGCGGAAAATACAGCAAGAACGTCCTCCCAATTGATAGAGAGCACGCCGTCATTGGAGATAATCTCCTGACAGTCGTGCGGGTTGGCGGCTCCGATTTCCTGCATATGTGCCATGTATTCACCGTTTAGGGTGGATACCGCCTGCGTCACACTGGTGCCCGTTCCGGCAGGATCGGAGCTGAAAAACAGCCCAAAGCAGGAGCCGGAAACCATAGCGATCAAACAGATCAACAGGATAATCAGCACCGCGACCCAGCCACCGGCAGCAATGGCAGTAATCAATCCCTTTACTGCTGCAATGGTTGCCTTGACCGCTGCGGCGGTCGCTTTGACAGCTACTTTTGCCCCGGTTGTCGCCGACTTTGCGGTAGCTTTTGCGACCTGTGCTGCTTTCTGCGTAGCTTTTGCCGCAGCCTTTGCTGTTTGCTGGGCGGTTTTCGCAGTTCGCTGGGCAGTCTTAATTCCCTTAGTGCTCTGCTTTACACTTTTCATGGAACGGCTGGCGGTTTTTACTGCCTTTTGAGGTTTTCCCTTGACCGCCTTGGCCGCCGTATTCTTTGTCCGCATTTTCGAAGCTGTATTCTTGGCATTTTCCACTGTGCTGCCACCGGCATTTTTTGCTTCTGAAAGAGGACGGAATATTTCCCGTTTTTCCTTGATTATTCGGGCCGTGGTCTGCACCAGATTTTTTCCGCCTCGATATGTCAGCTCTGCTCCCCTCTTTACGGTGGTTTCGGTGCCCGACAGCATCTGATTCCCGGCATTGTTTGCCGGATCATTAGAGGACTCCCCGCGCTGACTTGCAAAGGGCGTCTCTTTTAATTCTATGACGGATTTTTCCTTGGATTTCAGCCATAGATCCTTCATGGCGGTTTTGGGAACTCTAGCGGTTTCATTCATCAGCTTCGGCTTTCTGTCCTCCGGCTTGACCTTGATTTCTTTCAATGGCATACCTCCTTGAATGAGACACATCAGAGGCGATCGACGGATTTGTGCAGCAGCTTGCTGCACAAATCCAGAACGACAAAACCTCTGATGCGTTAAGTATAACTTTGTGCAAACGCTTCTTGCACAAATTAGGGAACCAAAGGCGGTCCCCGGTTGGAACTGGTTTTATCTATGGTTACACCCCTCTCATCGCTTCATCCGGCTTGGTGGTCATCAGCTGATACAGACGGGTGCTTCGGGGGAAACTGTTTTCAAATGGGACAATGTTTCCGGCACAGCGGATGAGACCGCAGCCAGCCGCCACATTGGTGATGTAGGAGAGCTGGGTGTCGGAAATATGAAGAAGCCCAGCCAGCTCATCCCGGTCGGTGGCAGACTGATTCAAGAGGATGAGGAACTCCGAGTTTGCCAGCATGAGGCGGGCGGTATCGGAACGAAGCAGCTCTTCCACGTTCTGCGTCAGCCCCGTCACAAGACCATTGTATTTTCGGATTCGTTTCCACATACGGTAGAAGAAATCGGCGCTGTACTGATAGCGGAACAGGAGATAGAATTCATCCGCGAACACCCAAGTGGTTTTACCGCGCTTCCAGTTCTGAATGACTCGGTTAAAAATAGCGTCTAAGGTGACCAGCATACCGATGGGCATGAGCTGCTCACCCAGTTCCCGAATGTCATATGCGATGATCCTGGCCTTAGTATCTACGTTGGTGTGCTGAGCAAAGGTATTGAGGCTGCCGGTGATGAAGAGCTCCGAAGAGAGCGCCAGCCCCCTGGCTTCCGGTTCCGGCTGCTTCAGAAGGGAATGGTACAGATCCTTTAGAGTAGGCGGTTCACTCTCGTAGTTGCTGACAATGTACTCCCGGTACACATCATAGGTGCAGCGGTCGAGAATGGACTTTTCCTTGGCACTCACATTTCCGGCGCCCACCAGCTGCTCGAACAGGGAGAGAATGAATTCGGATTTCTCAATCAGCGGATTTCGCTCATCGCCATAGGCTTTGTCCATATCCATGGCATTTAGATGGGTATCCGAAGAAGCGGAAACCCGAATGACCTCGCCGCCGAGGGCTTCCACCAAAAAGCCAAACTCAGACTCCGGATCCAGAATGAGGATATCATCGTTTGTAGACAGGGCAATGCTGACGATTTCTTCCTTAGCGGAGAAGGATTTTCCGGAGCCGCTTACGCCCAGACGGAAGCTGTTTCCGTTGAGGAGATTGCGGCGGTCGGCCACAATCATGTTCTTGGAAACGGTGTTCTGCCCATAGTAGATACCCCCGGCCTGCATGATCTCCTGTGCCCGGAAGGGAATCAGCACAGCGGTGCTCTCGGTGGTGAGTGTTCTCAGCGCCTGAATTCTCCGCAGACCATATGGGAGAACCGTATCCAGTCCGTCCTTCTGCTGCCAGCGGAGAACGCTCATCTGACACAGGTATTTCCGGGCTGTGGTTAGGATGGTTTCGGTGTCTGAGTCGAGCTGCTCTCGGGTATCAGCCAGATGGACCAAGGTCACAAGGCCGTACATCATCCGCTGATCTCGGTTGGTCAGATCCTCCAGCATTTCCGTGGTTTCTTTTCGCTGCTGTTCCATGTCATAAGGCAGAACAGCGGAGAAGTTTCTGGCGGCATTCTGCTTCCGCTGCCAGTTGGCTGCATTCGTTTCCACACCCAGAAGCTTGTTCTGAATTTCCCGCACCGCTTCGTCTGTGGGAACAGGCAGGATGTCAATGGAAAGCATGAGACTGCGGTCCATGTCGCAGAGCTCGGCGATCATGGAATCCTTGATGTAGCTGGCATATCCCTGCAGGTAAAGCACCTGCCCCCAACGGTCGTTCAGACGGAAGTGGTCCTTTTGAAATTCCATAGAATCCGGGCACAGCCAGTCCTTGAAGCTGTGTCCTTTTTTCATCTGCTCTTTTAGATTGAAAGGAAAAGCGACTGGCTCGTCCGCCTTGAAAAAATCCCGAAACACCTGTAAACGGGTTTCGGCGTCCAGCTCCCGGCAAATGGAGGAGAGCCGGGAAAGATGCGTGATGAGGTCGGTACCCACGCGGGAAAAATAGGTACGGGCCTCATCAATGTTTCGCTTCGCCACTGTAACGGTGATGTACCGATCTTGTACCACGCTGTTGTTGGTGCCGCTGACCTTGGAGAGCAGCATCTCATTGTACTCTTTTCGGAAATGGTCCAGCCCGTCCTCTTTCATGGGAAGCAGCAGGGAGCTTTCAAACTCCGCTTTATTGATACGCCGGTTATTGATCGTGATCTTGGCAGAAGCGCCGGAGTCCAGCGCGTTGAGAAACTCCGAGTAATCCAGAAACATCGCCGTCTTATCTTCCTTTCCGGCGATGCTGTAATTGATATCGGTAAAGGAGAAGGTTTTGGAAAACCGACTCCCGATTTGGAAAATTCCATCCGACCAGATGCGCTGAATGGGAATGGCGTCCTGTACGGACTTGGGAATGGTGAATTTCTCTTTTTCTAATTTTGTTGCTTTGGAAAGCGTTTTGACTATAGGCATCCTTCTTTCTTATGAGACTTTGAGATTACTGTTTTTTCTCAGTCAGCGCTGAGACTTTATGCTTTTCTGTCTGCGACGAGGCTTTTCTCCCTCCGCGATGGCTTCCTTCATCGCTTCATAGTAGAAGCAGTCGGATTTGAATATCAGCTTCTTTGGATACAGGAATTCCGATTTCAGCCAAGCCCATGCCAGTTTTTCGGCTGTCATGCCGTGGTATTTGAAAAAGCCGCAGGCCGCAAAGGGGGCCGCTCCGAGGATGCACATCCAGCCAATCTCCTCGTTCCCGACCATAGGACGAAAGACGAAGTACAGCCCTACTGCGACGCCAACCGCCAGTAGGGAACAGATAAACTGCCGGGCAGACAGCCCGAAAAATATAGATTCCTGATAATCTCGGATTTCCTTTGGTACCTTTACTTCTATATTACCTCACTCCTTCCGGCTTACAGTCCCAATAACTCTTTAACGATTCGGTCGCTCATCCGAACAGCTCCGACTAAAACGAGCAAATTGAAGATGAGTTCACCTACATAGCTCCATACAGCGGTCACCACAGACACATCGGGATCAATCGCAGGCGGTGAAGCTGCCATGACAGAGAAGATAACGCATGCCAGTGCAATGACGGCCCCTTCCAAACACACTCCGGCATAGGAGCGCAGGAAGTTCCTTCCTATATTGCTGGTAGGCTCTCCGGCAAAGCTGGACATGGGTATGGGTGCAAGCGCCGTATACATATAGAGCTTGAACATACGGGAATAGACGGTTAAAATCATAACAAAGGACAGGACGGTTATAAACAGACCGCCCAGCAAGGTGACTGCCCATAGGGGAATACTGTCCCAAAATCCCACTTGGTTGATCTTATCGATGATTTCCTGCGGGAGTGCAGCGTCACTGTTCCCCGACAGTCCGGACCTCGTGATGATCGTGGAGACCATCCCCTGAATGATTTGAAAAATCGCCAGCATGAGATCGAGACCGTACGTTACAGCGGCTTTTGCCAATGCGAAGCGGATAAACAATTTGAATGCATGTTCCGGGCGCTTCAAATCGGCTGCGCTCGAACAGGTCTTGACCACGCCGACGGCAAAAAACAGTACCAGCATCCCGAATCCGATGGCTTTGAGGGCTCCGTTAATGTCCAGCATGACCTGCCAGATTCCGCCGCCTTTGAAATCGGCAGGATCTTGGGTGAGCAGGGTCCAGATTTCTTCCAGCTTAGAGTTCCAGGTACCCAGCGCTGAGTTTAAGTTATCTATGATCCAGTTTCCGGCTGGTCGCCTCCTTTCCAATAAATAGAGGGAGGCGCTCCGTATAGAACGCCCCCTTGAGTGATGAACAGGGCATCAAGCGGTGATCAAGTCAAGGATTTCCTTCGCAAAGGTGACAATCAGCCCGCCTGCCAGTGTCAAGAAGCCCTGCGAACGCTGAGAAGGGTCATGGCTCTGGAAGGAAAGACCCACCTGTACAACACCCCAGCCTAACAGAATCAGACCGATGGCGCGGATCAACGAAAAAATGAAGGTGGGCTGCACCGGCTGCGGCTACTGTCTGCCCTGTCCCCGGGGCGTGGACATTCCCGGCATTTTCCGCTGCTATAATGAGCTGTACACCGAAAGCCGTTTCGCAGGCTGGAAGGAATATGTGCAGGTCATCGGCTTTCGCCGGGAGCCGGGCTTCGCGTCCCA
>OLPO01001976.1_pt1 | contig 13279 bp, 16 predicted proteins | sample 1672831 | NCBI WGS metagenome assembly OLPO01 (sample SAMEA3136728, study PRJEB25190) | human gut metagenome
ACGAAAGAGGCCATGAAAGGCCTCTACCGGGCGATTTTCGAAGCTGCAGGAGTCACGCTGCCAGAAGACGACGGCGAGGTGTTCAAGACGTGTGAAGATGTTGCACCTAAAGAGGGGCTTCCCTCCGTCACGGTGGTAGCCATGCCACGTATTCCGCTCGACGAAAACGGCAAGCCTATCCTCATCGGCGATAAGCTCGAGCTCGACGAGAGCAACTCCGCTCTCACGTTTGCATTCGGCACAAGCGATTTCACTGACAACGCGGCGGCCGAAGAGTCGCTTCAGCAATACATTGATCAGCTCGTCGATTTTCCTGATTTGCACGTGACCATATACGGCTATACCGATGCGACGGGGTCTCCGGAAGTGAATCAAAAGCTTTCCGAGGAGCGTGCTGCCACGGTCGGCGCACTGCTTGAGAGCGCTGGCGTGAAGGCGAGCCAGATCACCACCGAGGGAAAGGGCGAAAGCACCTCCTTCGATACCGATGAGCAGAACCGCCGCGTCGAAATCGCTTTCGGCTAACGACCCTATGCCAACGATGACGAATTCCAGCAACGGCAACAACGCGGAGCATCGCTACGAGCTCTTCTTCCCGCGAACGCTCGGTGTATTCACCCGCATGCGAATCTGGCTGCACGGCTATTTCGACGCGCTTCGCGGCAAGATAGAATTCTCTCCAGATGGGTATATCACCTCCTCTTACTGTAGGCATTTTGAAGATGAGGCGAACTATCGCATCAATGCCGAATGGCAAGAATGCAATGGGGCCATGTTCGAATTGCGCCCCGAGCTTTTGCGCCGTATAAGGTGTCGTGATGAGATTCGGAGGCGGATTTCCCTGCTTCCAGAGCAGAAGGAAAGGGCGATGGCGCGCGCTGTGACCGAACGGCCAGGCGACGCAGCGGCGGGTGCGAAGCTCACCGAGAATCGCCTCCTTCGCAGGAGAAGCCTTGTCGACGCCGAGTTTGAGCAAAAGGAAAACCAACTTAAAGCGCAGGAAATCGAAGTTGAGGGCGCCGTCGAGGAGATTCTCAACCAATATCAGGACTGTCGCGACATTGCAGACACGCATGATCGAATCGTGCGAGTTGATTTTCTTGCGCGGCTTTCGGTGTATTCTCGCGGCGCATCGAAGCGGCGCCGGATTGAGCGAAGGTATTTGAACGACGGCGCTTTGACGACAGAGCCCAAGCAGAGTAACGATATTTTTTTTGCAGCATACCTCAAGGGAGAATGCCCAGATGGCCAGTAGCGATTCCTCGTTCGATAATATCAACGGTGCGCGGGGAGGCTCGTCTTCGCCGGCGTCGGGCCCCTCACGTCCACGCCATGGTGCGAAATCGACGGCTCCGGCGCCAGCTTACTACTCCCCTTCCCAAAGGCGTATTCGCAACCTCGACTTCAACGAGTCGCACGTGAACGCGCGCCGCAGCGATATTGATAAGCTTGCGGCAGACAAGCTCATCGGCGCCTCTGCGATCGATACAGCGACCTACAAGGCGAAGCATATCGAAACCGACGTCTTCGGGGAGCTCGATTCGAGCATACGCACAATCGAGGAGAAGTTCCATGCGGGAATGTACGACGCCCAAGCGCTCCCCCTTGTCGAGGCATTCATTGACGAGCTCGAGCAGCTCGCGATGATTCAGCTCGATAGAAACGAGGTGAACGATTGTCGCATAGACGACATTAAGCAGGCGAATGCTGCAGCTTATCGTGCCGTTTGCGACGCGCGGGAAAAACGCGAGCTCAGCATCGATACGGTCCGCCTGGCGCGCCTTGACGCGCTTGCGCCCGATTTCGACCAACTTGAAGAGGAAAACAAGTCGAAGCGAGAAAAGCGTATGCGCGTTCGCGATGCCCGCCATACGAAGCGCAAGGAGCGCAAGGAGCGTCGTCTCAAGAAAAGGATCGAGGCGAGTAAACGCCGCGAGGAGAATAGGTCATCGCGTCAAAACAGCCGCGAGGCAAAACGCGAACAGCGCGCCGCGCGCATGGAGCGAAAACAAGCGATGCTTCTTGAGCGCGAGCAGGCAAGACTTGACGCCGAGAAGGAAAAGCAGCGGGTTATCGCACAGGAAGCGCAGCAGCGCATGGAAGAGCTCAAACGCAAAGAGGAGGAAGCTCGCGCCCAAAGCCTGCTCAAGCAAGCGCAAGCCGAAGCGGAGGCTGAGCGTGCCAAGGTCGATGCGCAGAACTTTCGCGTTGAAGCGGAGAAGGCTCGCATCGAAGAGGTCGCGGCGCGCGCGGAGAGGGAGGCTGCCGAGCAAGAGGCGAAGCTCGCGGCGCAACGGGCGGCGGGCGCTCAAGCCCAGCAAGACGATGACGTCTGCGACTCCGAGCAGCCCGATGAGACGCAAAACTCTGAGAGCAAGCTCGAGCAAGAACCGGACGGCGCGCAATCCGGCGAAAGCTTTGACGAGGCGCAAGCTGGCGATGTGCTGCCTTCCGAGGAGCAGCCCGATGATGCGCAGCCCGATGATGAGCAGCCTGGTGATGAGCAGCCTGGTGATGGAGAAGCCGTCGAGAAGGAGAACTGCGAGAAATCGGATGATGATGAGAAAGGCGTTTAGCGAATAGAGAGACATATGGCGGAAGGCGAGAAGAAATACTTATCGGTGTTGGACGATGACGGTGCCTCGCACGAAGTGTCTCTCGAACCGTTCAACGATTACGGTTTTCGCTCGGTGAAAGGCTACGAGTACCTCGCATTCGTCCCCTTCGATCCTCTTCCTAGCGATAAAAAAAGCATGAGGAGATTCGACGGGGAAATGCCGCTCAGCTCGCAAACCGAATATCCGGTCGACGTCCTTCGACAGATGTCGCGCCAATGGAGTTTTGCGTACTTGGCCAAAAGCGGTGAGCCAATCGGTATTTTCTTCACGTACATGGCGAAGGGAATCGACCTCAATACCTTTTTGGATCTGCCTAAGGTGAGCGACTTGGCTTGCGTACAGGTGGCGAGAAACCTCTGCACGGTAGTTCTCGCAGCGAGAAGGGCGGGCGCTCCGCTGAAATGCATACAGTCAGAGCAGATTCTCGTGGATCCTGCTACCTGTCGTGTGTTCATAGGCCCCTCGTTCGACCGTCATTATGCTGACCCGTACAGCCTGGTCCTCCATATCTACGCGCTTCTTCACCGAAGCCGCGGCGCTCTACTCGAAAAAACGATACGGTATGCGTTGACCGACGAGAAAACGCTGAGCAGCGTGCCCGGCCGTTCGATCGCCAATGCTATTATCGATGTTACGCGCAAGCCGTTTCTCGTCAGCGAGATGGGCGAATTGGGTCTTGCTGAGTCGTTTCAAAGTCCGTTTTGGGACGAACCGAAGCTGCTTCGTCGTGTTTACGATAGATACCTTGTGAATTTTCCCGAGGCGTCGATGGAGATAATCGCCGCTGATTTCCTGCATGCACTTGGGCAAAAGGCTGCAAGCTCTCGAAGCTTATTATCTCGTCTTTCCGATATACGCGAGTTTTTGCAGCGAAAGCTATCCTGCATAGGCTCGGGCGCTGATGCCGAGCGCTTGGACCTGATGGAGTGCGAAGCAGCTATTCATGGCATTCGCGGAACTAATCAACGCGCTGTGTTCTGGCTCGTTACGCTTGGGTCTTCGACCATGCTTGCGCTTTTCTCGGTGCTTAATGGCTTTAGCCCTCTCGAAGCTATTTTCTTGGCTGGGATGTCCGTAAGTGGAAACCCCATCGTTGCCAAAACCGCCTTGCTGTATCTATTTGCCGCTCTTGGCGGGTGCGTCGCATGCAATGTGCTCTTCGTGCGGAAAGATGTGCTTCGAGGCTATGGGAAGATGAGCTACTGCGCTTCGCTTTTCGCAGCGATGGTCGGTATGGCGCTTGCGCGAGCTCTCGCGACGGGGCTGGGCGGCGGGCTATGATGCCGATTCAAAGAACGCCTGAGGGATTTCCCGTCGACGAGGTTTGTCCGAAACTGAAATGCCTTGTTCTCATAGACTCGGTTTTTCTTCGCGATGCGCGGGTCCATCGCGCTATCCGCAAGGAGTTCAGGCGGTTTTTGCGTGCGCTTGGCAAAGATCGCGATCTGTCTGTTGCCGTTCAGATTTCATCGGCGTATACCGGCACACTTGATTTTTCCTCGGTGGAATTCGACCGTGCTGCCGATTTTCAATTCGGCTTGCCGAGCGTCGAGGAGGCGCCGCTTTCTCGACGGGACATGGAAGGTGCGCACAAGCTTCTCGGCATCGAGTCGAGGGAGATCGATTTCTTCGGTCCCCTGTGCCTAAGGCCCGTTCTCGGTGTGATCTCGGACAAGGACGTACGCGATTTAGGAGGACTGACCGACGAGGCCATTTGCCCGCAGGTCGTCGCAAGCTACGGAGCTGCTTCGCTGCGCGATTTTTTCCAACTGCTTGAAAGCACTTTCAGGCGCATTTTAAGCGAGGAGCTGTGATGAAGCTGCTCGCGAATTCAAAAAGCAAGGGGGAAGATCAAGAGAGGTCTCCTGCAAAGAAGAAACTTTCCGAGTTTGCGCCCACTTTGAAGAAGGTTGACGTCCAGGCTGCTTTTAGAACGATGCGGGCAGCGTTTGCGTTGGCGGTTGATCGGAGTACGCTCGCGTGCGTTGCGAGTGGAGCTGCAGCGTGCGTCCTTGCCTCATTGTTGATTGAGCGCTGCGATTTTGCGCGGAGCGTTGCGTTTCTCTCATATTCGATTCCTCAGGTTGGTTGGGTTACTCTGTCGTGTTGTCTTACTGCAATGCTCATCGCAGAATGCATCTGTCGAGCGGTTGCCGGCACGAGGCGTCGCCTTCCCTTTCCGGTTTTTCTCGTTGTAGCCGCCCTTGCCGCGATTTTCGGAAGCGTCGCGTCGCCTCTTTTCGCGACTTTCCCGCCCGTCGCCATGCTTTTGTTCCGGATTCTCTGTCCAGAACAACTGTATTATCCGCGACCATATAAAAAACAACCTCCTATCACCTTGTATGAATTATTCAATATTGTCCGCCTCGCATTTTTCGTTCTTGTCTTCTCGATTGTGCTTCTGTCGGCAAGCAGCGGTTTTTCCAACATGGCGTCAAGCGAGCTGGTCTACGGAGGCTTTGTCATAGCTTTTCTCTTCTTGTGGAGAATGCGGAAGCGTCGGGGGTATGTGGCGGGCGGGCGTTTCGTTGCGTCGTCGGCGTTTCGGTGCCTTTGGATGTTCGGGTGGCTCGCTTTATTTTTGATCGTGCGGTTTTCAATTCTTGCGATGGCGGCAAGCTGATAGGAGACGATAGTATGAGTAGAAGCGTCGATTACAGAAAGCGCAACAGCATTTATCGAAAGCGTCCAAGCATATGGAGGTGGCTTATCCCGCTTCTGCTGGTGCTTCTCGCGTTGCTGCTCCTGTGGCTTTATCCCATGAGCAGCTTCAATAAACAGGCGGCTGATTATGAGCGGAGCGCGCGCGGCACGAATGCGAAGACGGTCGCAGCCGAAACCTACGACGACTTAGGCTGGGAAAGCGGATCGAAAACAGTTGTCATCAACTCGTCTGATGCCGCTGTGAACACGGATGCTTCTTCGCTGAAAGCGACATCCCCAGGCTCCTCCTCAGTCGCCGTTGTGCACTCGAATGATGGGCCGGATAAGTTTTCCTACGAACGGTGGGGCTACGGTACCTACGCCGATTACGTGGAGGATCATCCGTTCGAGGCGCGAGCGAATTACGTGCGCTATGTGATTCTCGATACGGCGGGCCTTGCCTCCCCGAGCGATTACACAGCGAATAATAATGCGACATACCTCGAAGACGATACGCTAGCTGCGAGCGATTTCGACGAGTCGAACCCGCCTGCAGGGTTTATCTTTTGTTCGGCTGCACAAGGGTATCTTCCTCAGCTCACGGTGGTGGCGCCTTCCGATAAAAACGCTTTCGTGAAGTTGAGGAATAGCGAAACGGGCGAAACCGAGCTTTCCTTTTACATAAGGGCGGGATATACGGTCAAGGCATGCGTGCCCGCTACTCGCTGCGAGTTCTCTTATGGGTTAGGAAACACCTGGTATGGTACTGAAGAGGCGTTTGGAAGCGATGGGACATATGCGAAAAGCGACACGCCGCTCGATTTTACTTCCCCGACGAACCGCTATACTTACACGTTCAGCGTGGAGGACGCCAATATCACGCCTATCGCAATCGACGAGTCTGCCTTCAACGCGTAGCGCATAGCGTTTTAACAGGGAAAGCTTTCGGCATTGCCATGTCGGGGGACAAAAGTCGTCGATATGTGAGTCGAAATCCGGCGACGAGGAGGGTTCTTCTCTCTTTGCTCTACGTTTGCCCAGGTCGGAATTGTTGGAAGAAAGTTAGTAGAAGGAAACTCCTCACATATCGATGATTTTTGTCGATGCTGTCTAGCGATTCCGACAATCCCATGACCTGCGGTTTTGTGTACGAGAATCGCATGATTCGCATGAATTGCGGGCATTTTTGGGAACTTAGGTAAAAGATAGGCAAAGGTAGGGTGCTAACCGCTGTCGGGTTTTTCGAAAACTCTCCCCAAAACAAAAAAGAGCCCCGCGCTAGAACGCGAAAAAGGCCCCGCCTCTCCTGAGAGAAGCGGGGCCTCGTATGTCCAGGCGCGTGACAGCTTGCGGCGCGATTGTCAGACGACAGCGACAAAAACGCTTGCAGCAACCAAAGCAAGCCCTACCGCAAGAATGGGAACGGAATGCTTCCGAGCCGAATCGTCTCCAATGAGCGCCCCTATGATTCCTGCCAAAGTCGAGAATCCGCCGAGAACCATGAGATTGGCGGAAGCGGCTCCCGCGACTCCCATATTGGCGAATCCGGCGTTGACGTTTACCAGAGTAAATATCGCCGCAAAGACCGCCATAAGGGCGAGCGTGTTGGAGTAAACGCGCTTCTCCGTGGTTTTAAGCTCGTCCGCTTGCTTTGAGAGCTCCTCTATCTCCCCTTCGTACACGTTCGAATACTCTCCGAGGCCTTTGTAGCTGAACTCGTCGGAGAACGCGCCGCTATACGGCTTCGTCACCCCATCGACAAGTTCGAACATGACCTGAGCGATCCCCTTGCTCTTGTCGAGGGTGATTCTATTCGCGCTAACGTTGGTGACACGAAAGAAAACGCGAGTCTCGTGTCCTGGAAAATACAGCGGAGCGTCAAGAGACAGGCCCTCACGGATACGCGAGTTCTTCAGCCCCACCCGTGCAGCAACATTGTCGGGAAGATGCAAGCATTCGGCAGATGACACGAAAACCGAATCGCCTGGTTCGAGGGAGACGGCGTCTTGTGCCGAACTTTCCACGTGAAACGCATTGGTCGTCAGGTCGTACGACACAGGGCCGATATTCTCCGCCTTCGCGCCGCTTATCGCTCCATCATCCGCAAGGCGCGCAATTTCTTTGTTTCCGAGAAGCATGATCTATGTCCTTCCTTCTCCTCAATACGTGGAGTTTAGCACTATGGATGGGCCGTTGGCCCTCGCGGAAAAAACTCCCAAAATCGAGAAGGCCCGCCCTACCGAAGAAGGGCGAGCTATATCCAAACGTATGGAAGGCGGCAGATGCGACCACCATTGGAATCCCATGGCGCGCGGGGCTTGTCGGTTTCTGGTCGTAGACTGGTCTGCAGAGCTTGTCGGAGCTTGTCAGAGTAGGTTCGAGCAGGTTCGAGTACCTAGCCCAGCTTCTCGATGAGCTTGTCGAGCTTCGCATCGACCGCTTGAATGGCGGCGGCGTTATCAGCCACCGCCTTGCCAAGCCACTTGATGTGGTCGTGGTCGTTCAGCTCCACGCCGCGCCCCGTGGGGTCGTATGTCCCCGTTACCTGCTCGTAGATGGTGGCTAAAAGCTTGTCCTGATGCTCGGTGAGTCCCATGTCCTCTTCCTCCTGATTCTCGTTGTAATCTGGCCGCACGACGCAGCAGATGGAGCCGTAGCCGCGCTGACGGCGCGCGACGACGCCACCGTTCGACTGGGAGCCCGCGCTTCCGCTGCTCGTGTTGCCCTCGATGGTGGTCATGTACCCCTCGCCTGGGTGGTTCTCCTCGACGATGCCCACGTGGTCTGCCAGGCCGTCGCCGCCCCAGTCGAACAGCACGAGGTCGCCAGGCTCGGCGTCCTCGCACGAGACGGTGGCTCCCGCGTCCTCGCCCGCGCTCACGATGTCGGGGCAGTAGGCGGACGGCATCCCCGCGCAGGGGACGCCCGCCCAGTCCAGGCAGTAGGAGGAGAACATGGCGCAGTAGGGGACGCCGCTCATTCCGAAGTACGGCTCGCCCGTCTTCTCGGCGAACCACCTCCCGAAGACTGTGCCCTCCTCGGGGTCGGTCCATCGCGAGTAGCCAATCCAGTCACGTGCGCAGTAGAGCACGTCGCTAATCGTCCCCATTGCTGTCCTCCTTCGGCTCGAAGTCTGGCTCGTCGTGCGAGTCCTGCGACTCGATGAGCCGCTTTCTCTCGTCCGTCAGCTCGCCCATGGCTAGCCCTCCTTCGGCTCGGTGTAGGTCATCGCCTGCTCGCTGTCTCCCACTCCAGCCGTGGTCGGGTCGGCCACGATGCCGAGGATTGCGAGCAGGGTGAAGACGGTGCCGACGATAGCGACCAGCTGCGCCTGCAGCTCCCCGAAGTCCAGCTGCACGCCGACGACGGCGCACACCTGCTGGATCAGCAGCAGGACCGCGGGAATCAGCGCGACCCAGAAGGCCTTGTTCTTCAGTCGTACTCTCCAATTGATGCTCATTGGGTTCCTCCAATCTTCATGTCTTCCAATCTCTCGACGCGCTCCGCGAGCTCGTCGTGCCGCTTCCAGGCGGTCGCCGCGTCGGTCTCCAGGCGGTACGTGCGCTCGATGACGCTGTTGTGCTTCGCGACCTTGGTCGAGAGGCCGTCCATCTTGGTTTCCAGAACCGACAGGCGGTTGCTTATGGCCACGTACGTGCCGCACGCCGCGAGCACCGCGGACATCACCGCCGACGCGATGGGAACGACGAGGGTCGATATCTCAAGCTCGATCACGCGGGCACCTCGTCGTCGCTCGGCTCCTCCGCCTTATCGAGCGCGTCGTAGTACGCCGCCGCGAGTTCCTCCACCTCGGCGATGTCGGCATCGTCGAAGAGGCCAGAATCCAGGTGCGCGTACGCCTTGTCAAGCCAGAACGCCACGTCGCGCCCCGCCTGAATCTCGCGCTTGATGCTGCGCAGCGTCAGGTCGTGACGCGCCTTGCTCTTAACTGCCATTTCCTTCTCCTAACCTTCGGTGATGGATGCGATTGCTGCTTCCAGGTTCGCGATGACGATGTTCACGTCGCGCACGTACGAGATTGACGTGTTCGGCGTGACTTCCTCGTCAGTCCAGGCGTTGACGATGCTGTCTTGCGCCTTTGGCATCTCGATTGGGGTGAGCTTGTAGCGGACAGGTGTCATGAGCGGATAGTAGAAGGATGCGCCGTCGATGCTCGACAGGTCTGCACCGTCCCCGAGGGCGATGACGGTGGCGCAGGATTGGGTGTGCGCGGTCGTGCTACCGACGGATATGCCGATGCCGAGGCCTCTGTATATGTTGCCGCCTGTCTCCGCCTTGAGCTTGTCGCAGATGACGGCGGTGCCGTCGGACGGCGCGTTCGGCGAGTATCGACCGTCTTTCGGCCAGGCGTAGATGGCATAGCCCTTTCCCCATGTATTGACGATTTTGGATGCGACTATCGTCGCCTTCGACACACGCGCCACAAGCTCCACATTCCCCTCTTCGTCCACTTCGATGGTGTCCGCCGTGCCGTCTGGCAGTTTGGCCAAGTAGGGATGCTCTTGTGGGAGAGTGAATGTCAGCGTTTGGGAGGTGTGGGGCTTGTATCCATCATCTACGTTTCGTGATACGCGGAAATTCGTGACGTCATATTCTCCGACGGTGCCAGCTTCGATGTAGATTCCGATGAACACCGCGTCGCCCACCATCACATGCGGCTTACCTATTTGGACATACTCACCTGTGATCGGAAAGTAAATTTGAATCCTTTGAGTATCCCCAGAAAGTTGCTTCGTGGCGAAGTTAACGACGATTGTGTCGCCCTTCTTCAATTCGCAAGGGACGGCAAGGAGCCTTGTGCTGTTGTTTGTAACGGAGAATCGAAATCCGTCCGCTATCTGCTCGGCTTTAGGCTTGCCGTCGACTGCGAAATAATACGCTTGCGACGGGTTCGCCAGATTTCGCCCCACGACCTTCACCACAGGGTTCTCGACAACGACAATCGGCACGGGATTGTCCGTCGAAGGTGTGCCGTCCTGCTTGCAAGCTCCTTCCACCGTTATTTTGCGCAGAGCTGCGCCCGAGAATGCGTCCTCCACGTGCGCGACCGCGCCAGTCTCGCTCCTAACGAGGATGTTCTCCGCCACTGGGTAAAGCTTGGCTTCGGTTGCCTTGACCTCGGCGATGGCGGCCTGGGTGTCGGTGACGGCCTTCGCAGCCGCCTTGATGGCCGCATCGGTCGCTTCCCTCACCTCGGCGATGAGGGGCTTGTACTCCTCGGCCTGCTCCGCGTCCATGTCGGCGCATTCGAGCACCTTGCAGGCGAAGCTGTCGGTGGTCTCCACGATGGCCTCGCCCTCGCGGACCTCGATGTAGGCATGGGTCGTGCCGACCGCCGAGCACATCGACGCAGGGAGCGTGAGCGACCCCGTACCCGCCTTCGCGTCCGAGATTTCGAGCGGGCACGGCCCGACGAGCTTCCCGTCGGCTGTGGTCCCGACGAGCCGCGCCTCCTTGCCCGTCAGGTCGTATGGTGCTCCGTCCGCGCGCACCTGCACGGTGAGCACGACGTTGTTCCGCTCGCCGCGCCGAAGCGGGTATATCCTCTCCTCGCAGAACGAGCTCTCGCGCTTCTTCGCGTCGAGCCTGATTGTCTGGTCCATTGATGCTTCCTTTACTCGTTTATTGCCCGCACAGCGTGATGACGACGGTCGGCGTCGTGTACGTCTTCATTGTCTCCGCCTTTCTCGATGAGCGAATCATGCGCCCGCGGTCACTGCTCGCCGGCGTTAGCCTCCATGCGCGCCTCGATCTCGTTGATTCGGGCGCGCCATCGCTGTCGGTCTGCCTTGACCTGGGCAAACTCCTCGTCGGAAAGCTCGCCCTCGACGTGTTTAATGACCTTGTAGTCGCTGGCGTTCAGGTTCCCGTGCAGGAACCCCAGCGCGATCGCGTCCGGCACGCCGTCCGACGGCTCCGTGTAGACGACCTCCATGCCGTCCCCCTTTCGCTAGATTCGGCTGGCGCAGAAGACCTCCATGCGCGTTGCTGGCAGGTTCCCGCTGAAATGCGTGAGCAGTATGAGCGGGCCCAGCCCGTCGGTCGTGCGGTTCCAGCTGTACGCGTCGGCGGTGTTGCCCTCGCACGACGCGCCGACGAACACCTCGGGCAGCTTGTCGACGCTGTTGACGTTGGCGGTGCTGGGCCACTGCACCATCCACTCGTAGTAGCTGGCGTATCCGTAGCTGTACGCGCGAGTGCACGCGGGGCTCGTGAGCACGATGGAGCACCAGAACAGCATCGGGGCAGTGCCCTCGACCGCAGTCGGCTTGAGCGTGTACCACGTCGTGTAGCTGCCGGAGTTCGACCAGCCGTCGCCGCTGCCGGCCGCGCGGTACTTCACCGGCACCTTCTGCGCGATGAGGGAGAACGAGTCGGCCAGCGTCTCCATCGCCTTGTCGTTGGCGTCCATCCTCGCGTTAGCCTCGGACACCGCCGTGTCGAGCGCGCGCGAGATGCCGCCCGCCAGGTCGATGACCCAGGACTGCCCCTGCTTGACGATCTTCACGCGATCGCCCGCCTTGAGTCTGGTGCTCGCGGTCGCGTCCTTGAGCGTCACCACCTCCGCACTGCCGTCGAGCAGCGCAGTTACGTTATCGCCGCTGATTGACTGGACCACGCCGTAGCGCACCGACGCCGACGCGCCCACGCTCGACTCGCGCGGCGCATTGTCCCAGCCGCTCGTGAAAAGCCCGCGCAGCTGCTTCGCCGCCGTGAGCCTCGATTGGACCATATGCATCACCTCATAACCTTGAGCTTGCTCGTGCACATCGCCGCGTGCCCGAGCTTCATGTCTATCTCCGTCACCATGCAGAGCCAGTCGACTGGCGCGCTCCCGTCAGAGTCGTTGATGTACCGCACTACGTCGCCCACCTGAAGCCCGGGGATGCCCACGTGCTGGATGGTGATGTAGTCGATGGCGCCGTTCTCGTCGAGGTACCGCTGCCCGATCGCGCGCATCTCGTCGTCGCCCGTCGGGTCGTCGAGCTGGATGAGCTTCGATTGGTGCCGCCCCGTGCGGCGGTAGCTGCACTGGCTCTCGTCGGGCAGCTCCACCTGCACGCGGCTCGTCAGACCCCATCCGTCGTCCTCTTCCTTCTCCCGCGACCAGTACACGACGACGCGGTTAACCACCTCGCCGCGCGTGGTCGAGTAGTCGTAGCCAGCGACGTAGGTGCAGTTCTCGCCCGCCTCGAAGGTGTACGACACGGCCTTCTCGGATGGCAGCCTGTAGGGCGCGACCGTCACGTAGCCGTCTGGGTCGACGCCCATCTGCCAGCTGACCCAGCCCGCGAGGGTGTTGAGCGCCGTCATCTTGTTGGTGTCGCGCTCGATGAAGTCCGAGCGGGTGTGCGCGCGGGTCGCGTCAAGCCCGGGCAGGACCCTGAGCTTCCCGCCCTCCGACTCCACGATGGTGCGAACCTCGTCGAGCAGAAGCCCGCCCTCGCGGTACGCGAAGTCGTTGATGAGCGACTCCTTGGTGTACCTGATGAGCGTCGAGTAGCACGCGTCGCCGCGCTTCACCAGGCCGCCCGACGCCGACCCCGAGAAGCCGTCCACGAAGAGCGTGGCGAGGTTTCGGCAGTCTACCGTGCCGTCTGGCAGCGTGACCGTGTGGCGCACGCGTATGAGGCCTTCTGGCGGAGCTCCCACGACGGCTATCTTCGCCGTCGCGATGTTGTCAGTGTAGTAGCCCCACGTGATGGACTGCTCGCCGTCCGCCACGTCGAACGTGCGCCCCGTCTCCTCTAGCGTGAAGGGGTCGACCTCCAAGAACTCGTAGCGGTCGCTCCCCAGTCCGTCATGCCTGCACCTCGTCTCCCGAGATGCCCACGCGCACGACGGCGGGGTTGGAGTACGACAGCGACACCTTGGGCGCGATCGCGTAGCGCCGACCGTCGGGGAAGCGGCACACGACGTCGCCCGCGTCGGCGATCGCCTCGAATGCCTCAGCCGAGTCGTTGAGCACGTAGCCGCCGAAGCTGACGGAGGTCGTC
>OLPO01001980.1_pt1 | contig 13262 bp, 8 predicted proteins | sample 1672831 | NCBI WGS metagenome assembly OLPO01 (sample SAMEA3136728, study PRJEB25190) | human gut metagenome
TCCGCGTACCATCGACCCGTTCAACGGCATCGGGTATCTGGTCTACGGCAAATCGCAGCAGTACGGTGCCATTTTTTACAGCGCCTTTTTGATGCCGGACGCCCCGTATTTTAAGGATATGTTCAGCGAGGGCATCCTCAAGCATACGAGCCTGACAGCCTATCTGCCGGTCGTCGGCACCGCGGGTGGGCTGGCGTTCTGCCGCGGGCGGCGCAGCCATCCGTTCACCTACATTTTAAAGGTGTGTATCGTCTGCGCGTTTGTGCCGGTGCTCAACAGCCTGTTTTATGCCCTTAATTCCAGCTATTACGCGCGGTGGTATTACATGCCGGTGCTCGTGCTGTGCGGGGCTACGGCGTCGCTGCTGGCGCGGCCCAACCTGGCCCGGCGGGAGCTGCCGCGCGCCTGGGGGCTGACGCTGGCCGTCACGCTCTCGGCGGCGGCGGACGAGGGCATGTGGATGCTGCCCTACCTGCAGCGCATGAACATCAAGCAGATGAAGGAGCGCGGCTGCAAACTTTCGGCCGAGGAGATCTACAGCGTGAACCACTCCTCGCTCAAGGATGCCGTCGTCGTCTTCGGCGGCGGCTGCACGGGCGAGATCGTCTCGCCCGAGGGGCTGCTCTTTACCAACCACCACTGCGGCTACGCCTCGATCCAGAGCCTCTCGTCGGTCGAGCACGACTACCTGAAGTATGGCTTCTGGGCGATGTCGAATGCCGAGGAGCTGCCCGCTCCGGGGCTCGAGGTGCGCTTCGTGCGCCGGATTGCCGACGTGACACCCGACATCGTGGGCAACGTCCCCTCGACGGCCGGTGAGGAGGAGTATGCCCGCATCACCGGGGAGAACATCGCCGCGCTGCGGGAGCGCCTGCAGCAGGAGAACCCCGGTATGGAGATCGAGATCGAGTCCTTCTTCGGCGGCAACCAGTTCTTCGCGTTCGTCATGGAGGTCTACACGGATGTCCGCCTGGTGGGCACGCCCCCCTCGTCGATCGGCAAGTTCGGCGGGGATACCGACAACTGGATGTGGCCGCGCCATACGGGCGATTTCTCGATCTTCCGGGTCTATGCCGGACCGGACAACCGGCCGGCGGACTATTCGCCCGAAAACCGCCCCTACAGGGCCGAGAAATACCTCAAGGTCTCGCTCGGCGGCTACGACCGCGGCGACTTCGCCATGGTGATGGGCTTCCCCGGCTCGACCGAGCGTTACATGACCTCCTACGAGATCGACAACCTGCTCGGATCGGAGAATCCGCAGCGCATCTTCATCCGCGGCGAGCGGCAGGCGATCCTCTGGAAGGATATGATGGCCGACGATGCCGTGCGCATCCAGTACGCCTCGAAATACGCCCGTTCGTCGAACTACTGGAAGAATTCGATCGGCATGTCGCGCGGGCTGGAGAAACTCGGCGTAAAGGCCCGCAAGCAGGCGCAGGAGGCGTCGTTCCAGGCCTGGGCCGAAAAGAATACGCTGCCCGAGGAGGGATACATCGACGCGCTGGAGAAGATCCGCCGCGCCGAGGAGGCGGGCGGTCCGATCTATGCCGGGGTGCAGTACCTTACGGAGGCGTTCCTCGCGGCCGTCGAGGTGCTGTCGCCTGTCCGACAGTTCATCGACACGAAGACGATGACCCTGCGCGACAGCCTCGGGGACGTCGAGGCCCTCAAGGCGCAGCTTGCGGAGTGGTACAGGGACTACAACCCCGCTACGGACCGCAAGGTGGCCCGGCGCATGCTGACGATCGCCCGCGAGCAGATGAAGCAGCTGCCGTCGTTCTATGCGGAAAAGGTCGACAAGGAGTTCGGCGGCAATATCGACGCCTATGTGGATGATCTCTACGACCGCTCGCTCTTCATCTCCGAAGAGCGGGTGCTGGCGCTCATCGACGACTATGCCCCCGAGAAGATCGCCGACGATCCGGCCGTGGCGCTGGCCACCTCAGTCTGGTCGAAGTATCTCGAGCTGGGCAAGGCCTACCGCGAGGCCCACAAGGGATATGCCGAGGGCAAGCGCAAGTACATTGCCGGCCTGATGCTGCAGCAGCCCCGCAAGGCGTGGGCGCCGGATGCCAACTTCACGATCCGCCTGACCTACGGCAACGTGCTGCCCTACTCGCCGGCCGACGGCATCGAGTATAACTACTACACGACGCTCAAGGGGGTGATGGAGAAGGAGGACCCCGCGAACCCCGCCGAGTTCACCGTGCCCGAACGGCTGAAGGAGCTCTACGCGGCGCGTGATTTCGGTCCCTATGCCAATGCGAAGGGCGAGATGCCGGTGGCTTTCCTCTCGAACCTCGACATTACGGGAGGCAACTCCGGTTCGCCCGTGATGAACGCCCGCGGCGAGCTGATCGGCCTGGCCTTCGACGGCAACTGGGAGGCGATGTCGGGCGACGTGGCCTTCGAGCCCGATCTGCAGCGCATGATCGCCGTCGATGTACGCTACGTGTTGTTCATCATCGACAAGTTCGCCGGCGCCGGCTGGCTCCTCGACGAGATGGAGATCGTCGGCCGCTGAACCTGCTCCCCGCGCACGCACACCGAGCCCCGCAGCCTCGCCGCTGCGGGGCTTTTTCTTCGCAGGGGCGGAGCCGGTGGCTGGTTGTCGGCGGACTGTCGGGCGCACTCTTCTTTGCATCCGTAAACAAAAACGGCGTATCGCTTTTCGTTTCTGACAAAAATTACTAATTTTGACAGAAATTAGTAAGATAGTATCCGTATTGATTTATGGCTAAAGAGTTTAAACGATATCTTGTCACTTCGGCACTCCCCTACGCCAACGGACCGGTGCACATCGGCCACCTGGCGGGAGTCTACATACCTTCGGACATCTATACGCGCTACCTGCGCCTGAAGGGATGCGACGTCATTTCGGTCTGCGGCTCGGACGAGCACGGCGTGCCCATCACGATCAAGGCCCGCAAGGAGGGCGTCACCCCGCAGCAGATCGTCGATCGCTACCACAGCCTCATCAAGCGTTCGTTCGAGCGCCTCGGCATGTCGTTCGACATCTATTCGCGCACCTCGTCGCAGGTACACGCGCAGACCGCCTCGGACTTCTTCCGCAAGCTCTACGACGAGGGGAAGTTCATCGAGCGCACCTCGATGCAGTATTACGACGAGGAGGCGCAGACCTTCCTTGCCGACCGCTACATCGTGGGTACCTGCCCCAAGTGCGGCTACGACCGCGCCTACGGCGACCAGTGCGAGAAGTGCGGCTCGACGCTCTCGCCCGACGAACTGATCGAGCCGCACAGCGCCGTGTCGGGTTCGGTGCCCGTCAAGCGGGAGACCAAACACTGGTATCTTCCGCTGGATCAGTATGAAGGATTCCTCCGCAAGTGGATTCTGGAAGGGCATAAGGAATGGAAGTCGAACGTCTACGGGCAGTGCAAGAGCTGGCTCGACGGCGGCCTGCAGCCCCGTGCCGTGAGCCGCGACCTGGACTGGGGTATTCCCGTTCCGGTCGAGGGGGCCGAAGGCAAGGTGCTCTATGTCTGGTTCGATGCGCCGATCGGCTACATTTCGGCCACGAAGGAGCTTACGCCCGAGTGGGAGAAGTACTGGAAGTCGGAGGATACGAAGCTGGTCCATTTCATCGGAAAGGACAACATCGTCTTCCACTGCATCGTCTTCCCGTCGATGCTCAAGGCGCACGGCGGATACATCCTGCCCGACAATGTCCCGGCCAACGAATTCCTGAACCTCGAGGGGGACAAGATCTCCACCTCGCGCAACTGGGCCGTCTGGCTGCACGAATACCTCGACGAGTTCCCCGGCAAGGAGGATGTGCTGCGCTATGTGCTCTGCGCTAATGCCCCCGAGACGAAGGACAACGACTTCACGTGGAAGGATTTCCAGGCCCGCAACAACAACGAGCTGGTCGCCGTGCTGGGTAATTTCGTCAACCGGGCCCTCGTGCTGACGAAGAAGTATTGCGACGGCAAGGTGCCCGCCTGCGGCGAGCTGAACGACTACGACCGTGCCACGATCGCCGAGATGGCCGCCGTGCGCGGCTCGCTCGAGAGCAACATCGAGAACTACCACTTCCGCGAGGCGTTGAAGGATGCCATGAACATCGCCCGCATCGGCAACAAGTACCTCGCCGACACGGAGCCGTGGAAGGTCATCAAGAGTGACCGCGCACGGGTCGAAACGATCCTCAACGTCGCCCTCCAGATCACGGCCAATACGGCCATCGCCATCGAGCCCTTCATGCCCTTCTCTGCGGAGAAGATCCTCCGGATGCTTGCCGTGGAGAAGTTCGGCTGGGAGCGCCTCGGTACGATGGACCTTGTTCCGGCAGGCCATGCGATCGGCGAACCCGAGCTCCTCTTCGAGAAGATCGAGGACGACGTGATCCAGCGACAGCTGGACAAACTGGCCGCCACGAAGGAGGCCAATCGTGCGGCAGAATCTGCACAACATGTTGAAGCACAGAAAGATACGATACAGTTCGATGATTTTCAGAAGATGGACATCCGCGTTTCGACCATCCTCTCGGCCGAGAAGGTGGCCAAGACGAAGAAGCTCCTGAAGCTGAAGGTCGATACGGGTATCGATCAGAGGGAGATTGTCTCGGGCATTGCCGAGCACTTCACGCCCGAGGAGCTGGTCGGCCGTCAGGTGCTGGTGCTTGTCAACCTGGCGCCCCGCGAACTGAAGGGTATCCTTTCGCGCGGCATGATCCTCATGGCCGAGGATGCCTCGGGCAAGCTGCGGCTGCTCGGACCCGACGACAGGACCTCCAACGGTGCGATTGTCGGCTGACGGGCGGGGGGGGGCTGGACGGCGGGATCGTCCGGTTTTGCCGTCTGTTCTTATTCTCCGGTGATGCGGCCGGAAACTTGTTAACGGATTACACCTTAAAACAGATCAAATATGGAAAACATGGATTGGAGTGCCTTGGGTTTTAACTACTACAAGACCGATTGGAATGTACGCTTTCATTTCACCGACGGCAAATGGAGTGAAATGGAGGTTACCGATGACGAGTACATCAAGATGCACATGTCGGCCTCGTGCCTGCACTACGGCATCGAACTTTTCGAGGGACTGAAGGCCTTCCGTGGTATTGACGGCAAGGTGCGCCTCTTCCGTGTCGACGAGAATGCACGCCGTCTGCAATCTTCGGCCAAGCGCCTCTGCCTGCCGGAGCCGAGTCTCGAGATGATTATCGACGCCTGCGTCGAGGTGGTGCGCCGCAACGAGCGCTTCATTCCGCCCTACGGCACGGGTGCTTCGCTCTACCTGCGTCCCGTGATGTTCGGAACGACGGCCGGCCTGGGCGTAAAACCTGCCAAGGATGCGCTGCTGATCGTCTACTGCTCGCCCGTTGGTGCCTACTTCAAGTCGGGCATCAAGCCGATTCGGGTTGCTATCGACCGGGAGCAGGACCGCGCTGCTCCACGTGGAACAGGCGATGTGAAGGTGGGCGGAAACTATGCTGCAAGCCTCCTTTCGGGTGAAAAGGCACACGAACTCGGCTATTCCAACGTGATGTATCTCGATGCTGCCGAGCACAAGTATATCGAGGAGTGCGGTGCGGCCAACTTCTTCGGTATCAAGGAGGGTAAGTATATTACGCCGAAGTCGCCTTCGGTGCTGCCGTCGATCACGAACAAGAGCCTGCGCCAGCTGGCCGCCGACATGGGTCTGACGGTTGAAGAGCGCAAGATTCCGGTCGATGAGCTGCCGACCTTCGAGGAGTGCGGTGCCTGCGGTACGGCGGCGGTCATCTCCCCTATCGGCAAGATCTTCGACATGCAGACCAATGCCGTTTATGAGTATGGTTCGGAGGTCGGCAAGATTTCGTTGGCGCTCTACAATGCGCTGCAGGATATTCAGTACGGCCGTGCTGAAGATAAGTACGGCTGGTGCACTTTCGTTGAGTAAGGTTGCACTATATCGAAATAAAAGGCGGATAGATTTCTATCCGCCTTTTTTTAATGGTATTTTATTATATTTTATTTTTTTCCTCCTGCTTTTTACCTTTTATGTTTCACCTTTCACCTTATTTTGTTCCACGTGGAACACTTCACGGATCAGCGGCCGAATCGCACCAGCAGTACGTTGACATCGGCGGGTGATACGCCCGGTATGCGCGATGCCTGCCCGATGGTCTGCGGGCGGATGCGCGTGAGCTTCTGTCGAGCCTCGATCGTCAAGGCTTGCAGGGAGAAAAAGTCAAAGTCGTCCGGGATGCGTATATTCTCCAATCGATGAAGTTTTTCGGCTATGAACTTTTCCCGCTCGATATATCCCTTGTATTTGATCTGTATTTCCGCCTCTTCGATCGCCTCCGCGTTGATTTTGTTTGTTTCGATGAATTTTTTCAGTTTCGGCAGCACCTCCATCAGCGAAACGAAGGTGACGTTGTTGCGCATGAGAATATCGTATAGCTTTCTTCCCTGCGTCAGCGGCTCCGAACCGACCGATTTCAAATAGTCGCAAATTTCCTCTGCTTTGATACTCTGTCGGTGGGCATAGGCTACAAGCGATTCTACGGCCGATTTTTTTTCGAGAAATTCCTCGTATCTTTTCTTTGAAACAAGACCGATTTCATACCCTTTCGGTGTGAGCCGCAGGTCTGCGTTGTCCTGCCGGAGCAGGATGCGGTACTCGGCGCGCGAGGTGAACATGCGGTAGGGCTCGTCGACCCCCTTGGTGACAAGGTCGTCGATCAGCACGCCGATGTAGGCCTCGTCGCGGTGAAGCACAACCGGTTCCTCCCCTTTCAACTTGCGGTGAGCATTGATTCCCGCCATCAGTCCCTGGGCGGCCGCCTCCTCGTATCCCGTCGTGCCGTTGACCTGTCCGGCGAAGAAAAGTCCCGAAACGAGCTTCGTTTCGAGCGAATGGTGCAGCTGTGTCGGCGGAAAATAGTCGTATTCGATGGCGTAGCCCGGGCGGTAGATGTGTACATTCTCCAGCCCGCGGATCTGGTGCAGTGCCCGCCACTGCACGTCCCAGGGCAGTGACGACGAGAAGCCGTTGAGGTAGTATTCGTTCGTCGTGCGACCTTCGGGTTCGAGGAAGAGCTGGTGCTGCTCCTTGTCGGCGAAGGTGCGGAGCTTGTCCTCGATCGAGGGGCAGTAGCGCGGACCGATCCCCTTGATCGTGCCGTTGAAGAGCGGCGAGAGGGCAAATCCGCTGCGAAGGGTCTCGTGCACGGCGCTTGACGTGTAGACCAGAAAACAGGGCAACTGCTCGTCGACTGGTTTCGTTTCCGATGAAAAGGAGAATTTCGAGGGGTTTTCATCGCCGTATTGCGGTTCGATCGCCTCGAAATCGATCGTGCGGGCGTCGAGGCGTGCCGGCGTGCCGGTCTTCATGCGGCCCGATGCGAAGCCCATCCGGCGCAGGCTCTCCGTGATTCCGTGCGAGGCGGCATCCCCCGCCCTGCCCCCTTCGGCGTGTGCCGTGCCGCAGTGCATCTCGCCGTCGAGGAAGGTGCCGGCCGTCAGCACCACGGCGCGGCACGTGAACTCCACCCCCATGCGGGTGCGGACGCCCCGCACGGCGGGCGTCTCGTCGAAGAGCAGCTCCGTAGCGGCATCCTGCCAGATGTAGAGGTGTGTCGTGTTTTCGAGCGTGCGGCGCCACTCCTCCGAGAAGCGCGTCTTGTCGCACTGCGCCCGCGGACTCCACATCGCGGCGCCCTTCGAGCGGTTGAGCATCCGGAACTGCACGGTCGTGAGGTCCGTAATGCGTCCCATCTGTCCGCCGAGTGCGTCTATCTCTCTGACAATCTGACCTTTGGCAACTCCTCCTACAGCCGGATTGCACGACATCGAAGCCATTTTCGTCATGTCCATCGTCAGCAGCAGGGTCCGCGATCCGAGCCGTGCGGCCGCGGCCGCGGCTTCGCATCCGGCGTGTCCTCCGCCGATGACGATTATATCGTAGTCAAGCGTCATGGTTGTGCGACAGGTAAATTGGTCGTATTGGTTTGTCGGCAGCGCTGCGAGCCGCTGTCATTGTTTTTCCTCCCAGAATTTCAGGTACTTGTCCTCCTTGCGGTGCATCTGTGCGTTGGTGCGGGGCGTCTTGTCCCCCTGTCCGCAGAGGTGCAGCAGGCCGTGGACCACCACGCGGCGCATCTCCTGCAGGCGCGTGGCGCCGTACTCCCGTGCGTTGTCCGCCACGGTCTCCACGTCGATGAAGATGTCGCCCGATACGGTGCGCGTGCCACGTCGGTCGCTGTAGTCGAACGTGATGACATCCGTGTAGTAGTCGTGTCCCAGGTACTGGCGGTTCATCTCCAGCAGCCGGGCCGCCGAGCAGAAGATGTAGCACACCTCGCCGAGGGTGTATCCTTCGGCCAGGGCTACGTCGTGCAGCCACTGTGCCGTCCGCCTTTTTTCGGGCAGCCGGTAGCGGCAGTCGTCGGTATAGTATCGTACAGCCATTTTTTCCGGTTTGATTCTCTCTTTTTCGCTCTTCCTGCACGCCCGTTCCGTCGGTATGGGGTCTCCCCTTCTCTCTCCTCGGTGCGGGTGTCGGAATCCCTTTGTTTTTGCCCCTTTTCCGCCTCTTTCACGCGAAATCGGTCCCTTTGTGGATCCATCCTTCCCCCGATTGCCGCGACGGCCTTGTCGGGGCTATTTGCGGAAGCAGTTTTCGGCCCGCATCTTCTCGTTCGGATTGGGCGGGTAGATGCCGAAGACGAGTTTGTACTCCGTCTCCATCGTCATGACGTCGAGCGCCGAGCCGATGGTGCCCAACTGCTGGTTGCGCGCCACCTTCTGGTTCTTCTCCACGCAGACCGTCCCCATGTTGGCATAGGAGGTGATGTATTCGCCGTGCGCCACGTAGACGTCGTATTTGCTCGTGATGCGGTTACGCTTGATGTCGACAACCTTGCCTTCGTAGATCGAGATGACCTGCGCCCCCTTGGGTCCCGTGATCTCGGCGATGTTCTCCTTGTAGCGTTTCACGCGCCCTCCGGCCACGGGCAGGCGCAGTCCCGTCGTCTTGGTCGAGAACGACGCACCGGCCGTGTTGCCCTTCGTGAGCTTGCGCAGCTCGTTGATGGCCACGTCCAGCTGCTGCTCCTGCGAGAGTTTGCGCTGCAGGGCCGACTTCTCCTTTTGCGAGAGCTGCCGGATGCTTGCCCGGGCGTTGCGGGCGTCGCGTTCGAGGCTCTGTTTCTGCGACGCGAGCTTGCGCGTCACCGAATCGAGCGAGCGGTTGCGCAGGTCGAGCTCCTCCTTTTCGCGCCGTACCCGATCGCTCAGGTCGGCAATCTCGTGCAGCTTGCGTTCGCGCAGAGAGGCCATCTCGCGCAGGGCGGCAATGCGCCGCGCCACGTCGCGGAAGTCGCGTGCCGAGAAGATGTAGGTCAGGTAGTCGTTGTGGCGGTAGTTGCGCCACGCCTCGCGGACCATCGCGGCATACTGCTCGCGGTTGCGGGTGAGCGAAGCGCTCAGATTCCCCGCCACGCTGTCCTTGCGGGCAATCTCCTCGCGAAGCATCCCCGCCTGCTTCTCGGTCTCTTCGAGCAGCTGGTTGCGCGACTCGATCTGCCGGGCCAGCCTTCCGACCCGCTCCTCGGTTGCCGCACGCCCCTTCTTCAGGCGTGCGATCTCCTGCTCTTCGTTCGCGATCTTCTTTTCGAGGGCCGCGATGACGCGTTTCTGCGCCTCGATCTTGTCGTTCTGCGCCGAGGCGCCTGCGGCGGTCAGCAGCAGCACGGAGAGCAGTATGTAGAGCGGTTTCATCATCGCGCGGGCTTTTCGGCCGATGGAGTCGATTCCATGCGGCGGCGGATTTCGGCGGCATCGTACCCCGCATCGAGAGCCTTTTGCCAGTAGAACTCGGCCGAGAAGCGGTCGCCCAGGGCATTGAGGATGTCGCCGTAGTGCGCAAACAGCTCCGGATTGCCGTGTTCGTCGAAGGCCACGGCCTGCTGGATCGCCTGCTTGGCCTCGTCGAGGCGCCCCAGGCGGTAGAGCACCCAGGCATAGGTGTCCAGGTAGGTGGGGTTCTTCTCCGAGGTGGCCATCACGCGCGTCGCCATTTCGAGCGCCCGCTCCAGATCGCGTCCCTCGACGGAGAGAAAGTAGGCGTAGTTGTTCAGCACCAGGGCGTTGTCGCGCCAGTAGCCGAGGCTGCGGTCGTAGGCGTCGTAGCACGCCTTCAGGGCCTTGCGCGGCGATTTGCACCGCGGCCGTTTCACCTTCGCCGTGTCGTTCTCCCCCTCTTCGGCCATCTGGTACCACGTGTCGCCGATCATGCCCCAGATCACGCTGCGCAGCGAGTCCGTTTCGGCGTAGCGGAGCGACTGACGGTAGGTGCGGATCGCCTTCTCGGGCTCCTTGAGCCGGATGAAGGCGTTGCCGCGGGCGAGGTGCAGGTCCAGGTCCCGGGGGAAGAGCTCCAGCGCCCGGCCGACGTAGTGCATCATCGAGTCGGCGTGCTGTTGGTAGCTCTCGATGTCGATGACCGCCTGGAAGAAGGACTTGACGGGCGGCCTGTCCGCCAGGTGCAGCTTGTAGAGCGCCAGCGCCCGGTCCAGCTCACCCGAGGCGATCAGGTGTCCGGCGTAGAGCTCCACGACGCGCGGATCGTTCGGGTAGCGGATGGCCAGCGTCGAGGCGAGGTCGTTGAGCTGGAAGTAGTACTGGCGGTAGAAGTTGATGTCAGAGGTGAACTGCTCGAAGCGCCGGATCTTCGTATCGAGCGGCATGTCGTCCGACTCGAAGAGCCGCCGCGTCACCTCGAGCAGCCTGCGGTAGTTGCGCTTCGAGGAGTGGAAGTCGGCCAGCGACATGAGCGTCCGGATATCCGTCGAGTCGATCTTCAGGGCGCAGTCGTACTCGGCCAGCGCCAGCGAGTCCTTGCCCGAGATGCCGTAGAGTTCGGCCAGCGCCACGTGGTGCGCCGCCTCGTAGGGAACCTCTTCGACCAGTGCGCGCGCCTCGTCGATGGCCTTGTCGGTCTGCCTCGTCGCAATGAGCAGCTGCCGCTTCATCGCGCTCAGGTAGGGAATGCGCCCGAAGCGCATCTCGGCCGAGTCGAGCGTCGCGAGCGCCATGTAGGGGTCGTCGTTCTGCTCGTAGAGGGCCGCCAGCAGGCGGTAGTTGTCCGGCTCCTTGGGGTATTCGACCTGAAGACGGCGGTAGACGTCGAGCGCCTCGCGGTAGCGTTCGGCGAGGATGAGCGTCTGTCCGTAGAGCTGGTGGTACCAGCGGTTCGTCGTGTCGATCCGGTAGGCCGTGCGGGCCAGCTCGACCGCCTCGTCGGGCGAGGCGTACATGCCGCTGACCCCCAGTTCGTAGTAGGCCGGGGCGAAGAGCGAATCGTGCCGGATCGCCTCGTGAAAGAGCTCCCGGGCCCGGGCCGAATCGCGGGCGATGGCGTTCTGCTTGATTCCCTCGGTGTAGAGGTAGACGCTGCGCAGCGAATCGGGCCATTCGGGCGGCTGCACGCTCCCCTTCCCGGCGACGAAAGCCGAGATCGGAAGAGCAGGCGGAGCGCCGTGATCGCCGTGAGCCGTTTCATGCCGCGGTGGGGGTTAGAGTGCCTCGTCGAACTGGTGGAGGAAGCGCACGTCGTTCTCGAAGTAGAGCCGCAGGTCCTTGACGCCGTACTTGAGCATGGCGATGCGCTCGATGCCCATGCCGAAGGCGAATCCGGAGTATTTCTCCGGGTCGATATTGTTGGCCTTCAATACGTTGGGGTCGACCATGCCGCATCCCATGATCTCGAGCCATCCCGTCCCCTTGCAGACCGCGCAGCCCTTGCCGCCGCAGAGGTTGCACGAGACGTCGACCTCGGCCGACGGTTCGGTGAAGGGGAAGTAGGAGGGACGCATGCGGATGGCCGTCTGCTCGCCGAAGACCTCCTTGGCGAAGTAGAGCAGCGACTGCTTCATGTCGGCGAACGAAACCCCCTCGTCGACGTAGAGACCCTCGATCTGGTGGAAGATGCAGTGTGCGCGGTAGGAGATCGCCTCGTTGCGGAAGACGCGCCCCGGGCAGATGACGCGGATCGGGGGCTTCTGGCGCTCCATCGTGCGGACCTGGATCGACGAGGTGTGCGTGCGCAGCAGGATGTCGGACTCGCCATGGGCGTGGGCCTCGGGATGCGCCACGCTACCGGGGTTGTTGTCGACCACGTAGAAGGTGTCGCGCGCCGAGCGGCTGGGATGGTCCATGGGGGCGTTGAGCGCGGTGAAGTTGTAGTAGGAGGTATCGACCTGCGGGCCGGACTCAACGGTGTAGCCGATGCCGCAGAAGATGTCCTCTGCCTCCTCGATGATCTGCTTGATGAGGTGCTGGTGGCCAATCTGCGGACGGATGCCCGGCAGGGTGATGTCCACGGCGTCGTGCTCGAGCGCGTGCTTGAGGGCGGCAGCTTTCATCTCGGCCTTGCGCTCCTCGAACAAGCCCTCAACCAGCTGGCGCATCTCGTTGGCGCGCTTGCCCATCACGGGACGCTCCTCGGGGGAGAGCTTGCCCATCATGCGCATGAGGCCGGTCACGCGACCTTTGCGGCCGAGCAGGGCCACGCGGGCGGCCTCGAGCTTCTCGGCATCGTCGGCGTTGGCGATAAGCTCCTTTGCCTCCGCTTCGAGCTTGGCCAGATCATCGATCAGACTCATCTATCTTCCTTTCCTGTCTGCACGGGGCGTCATGCCCCGCCGCCCGCACTCGGCAATAAAAAACCGTCCTTGGGCGCTTCTCGCTTACCCAAGGACGGCTGAATTCCGCGGTACCACCTTGTTTGGCAGCCGGATGTTTGGCCCGGCATGCCCTCTTTTGACCCCTTGTCGCGAGGCTCACGGCTCCCCTACTCAGACAACGTCCGTTCAGGTCGCTGCTCAGGAGTGAACGTCTAGCCCTTGCCAAGGTGAAGAGGCTTGCAGCCCATGACCTCTTCTCTCTTAAACCCGGCGCAGCGGACCAAACCCTCTCCGTCAACGCATTGGCCAAAATGATAGCACAAGGCAGACAACAAACGCGCAGCATCCATGGGCTACGCGCCCCTTTTTCGCGGCCTCCGCACAATATGCCCGGAGCTGCCACCGCCGCAGACCACAACCCAAACGCAGTGCACCCAAAGGTCCCGCAAATGAATAAAAGCGATTCCCTCTTGCATAAAAAATCGTCATCAAGCGGCGCGGCGGCTTTTCCTGCGGTGAAGACCGACCAAAATGGCAAAAAAGTCGGAATTTGCGCGATAGTCGGCTCCACGGCAGACTTCTCGGGAAGCCGAAACGCTCGCGCGGGCACCATGAACGTCGTTCA
>OLPO01001981.1_pt1 | contig 13261 bp, 13 predicted proteins | sample 1672831 | NCBI WGS metagenome assembly OLPO01 (sample SAMEA3136728, study PRJEB25190) | human gut metagenome
GTTTTGACAAGGACAGCTTTATCAAGAATCTTCTTCTTGATAATCTTCTTCTGGTTGATATTTACAACAGAGCGAAGAAGCTTCATATTGAGGCAGATGTCCGTCGTGTGGTTATGATCCTGGAGCTGAATCAGGAGAAAGATCACAGCTCAGTGGAGAGCGTGAAGAGCCTTTTTGGCGGAAAGAGCAGAGACTTTATCACTGCTGTAGATGAGAAGAGCATCATCATTGTCAAGGAGCTGGAAGAGGGAGAAGGCTATCCGGAGATGGATAAGCTTGCTCATACGATCCTGGATACACTGGATCTCAATAAGGACGGCGAAGATGTCCATATGGCATATGGTACCATTGTCAATGAGCTTAAGGAAGTTTCCCGTTCCTATAAGGAAGCGCGTATGGCACTTGATGTAGGTAAGATCTTCTTTGGAGACAAGGAAGTTATTGCATACAGCTCACTGGGAATCGGAAGACTGATCTATCAGCTGCCTATTCCGCTGTGTAAGATGTTTATCCGTGAGATCTTCGATAACAAATCCCCGGATGATTTCGATGAGGAGACACTGATCACCATCGACAAATTCTTTGAGAACAGCCTGAACGTATCCGAAACATCACGTCAGCTGTATATTCACAGAAACACACTGGTATATCGTCTGGACAAGCTCCAGAAGAGCACAGGACTTGATCTTCGTGTGTTCGAGGATGCGATCACATTTAAGATCGCGCTGATGGTTGTAAGGTATATGAAGTATATGGAGACATTAGAGTACTAAAGCCTGTTGTATTGGGGAATAATTGAGAAGTCTAAAACTGCTGCCTGTTCAGTTTATGGAACGGGCAGCAGTTTTTTTGTGTACGCACAAAAGTTCACATGAACTTCACACATAAAGCCACAGCCTCTATTGTAATTTTGGGATTTTTACGTTAAAATAAATAATCCGAAGGGATCTGTAAATGCCTGTTGAAAATATTCTTGCATTTACACAACAAATATATTACAATAATATTACAAAAGAATTAAGAAAATTATTATACATAATATAGAGGAGGATATATATGATCGATCTTGTAGATGTGAGCAAATCTTACGGTCCGGGACTTCCGGCTGTGAATCATGCGAACTTACATGTTGATAAAGGGGAATTTGTATTCGTAGTCGGAAGCAGCGGCTCCGGTAAATCCACACTGATCAAGCTTCTGATGAAGGAGCTTGATTCCACAGGCGGAACTATCACAGTCAGCGGAGAACGTCTGGAGAAGATGAAGCACAGACGTGTTGCCAAATACCGCAGAAAGCTGGGTGTAGTATTTCAGGATTTTCGTCTTCTCAAGGACCGAAATGTATATGAGAATGTAGCGTTTGCACAGCGTGTCATCGGAAGACCGACCCGTGTGATCCGTAAACGTGTACCGGAGGTTCTTCAGGAGGTTGGACTTGCAGGGAAATATAAGGCATTTCCGGATGAGCTCTCCGGTGGTGAGCAGCAGAGAGTTGCCCTGGCAAGAGCTCTGGTAAACCGCCCGGATATCCTTTTGGCAGATGAGCCTACAGGTAACCTGGATCCACGTACCTCTGAGGAGATCATGGCACTGATGGAGCAGATCAATGACAGAGGAACAACGGTTCTGGTAGTTACCCACAATAAAGACATCGTTAATGCCATGCGTAAGCGTGTAGTTACCATGCACAACGGCAAGATCATCAGCGATGAGAAAGAGGGAGGATATCATGAGGCCTAGTACGATCTGGTATACCCTGAAGCAGGGTTTTAAGAACATAAAAAGAAACTGGATGTTTTCCCTTGCGTGCATCATCACAATGGCAGCCTGTATCTTTCTGGTAGGAATTTTTTATTCCATTGTCAACAACGTGAACAATATTGCACATAAGGTAGAAGAGGAAGTTCCAATCACGGTATTTTTTGATGAGGGAACAACGGATGAGGAGATCCAGGCAATCGGAGATGCGATCCAGGCAAGACCGGAGGTTGCAAGACTTGATTATGAATCTGCAGACCAGGCCTGGGCAGACTATAAAGAGAAATATTTCGGAGATGAGGAGGCTGCAGATGGATTTAAGGATGATAATCCGCTTGCCAATTCCTCCAACTATCAGGTATATCTCAACGATATCACCAAGCAGACAGAGTTAGTTAATTACATACAGGGACTGGATCATGTCCGTAAGGTAAATCAGTCCGAACAGGCATCCAAGACACTGGGATCGATCAATAAGCTGGTTTCCTATGTATCTATCGCAGTCATTGCCATTCTTCTTCTGATCTCGGTATTCCTCATCAGCAATACCGTATCCATGGGTATTTCCGTCCGAAAAGAAGAGATCGGTATTATGAAATACATTGGTGCGACCGATGCTTTTGTACGTATGCCGTTCCTTCTTGAGGGAATCGTTCTGGGTGTGATCGGTGCGGCGATTCCGCTGATCGGCCTGTTTTTCCTGTATAATTCTGCTGTTGAATTTATTCTGACAAAATTTAACGTGCTCACAGGTATTGTTGATTTTATTCCGATTTGGCAGATCTATGAGGGGCTGATTCCTATGGGACTTGGACTGGGAGTAGGTATCGGCCTTCTGGGAAGCTTCTTTACAACAAGAAAGCATCTGAGAGTATAATAAAAAAAGTGACACAGAAGTGAGAAAAAAGCTTCTGTATGATACACAGCGGCTGTCGGAGAAACCGGCAGCCGTTTTCGGCATAGTGCCGGCAGAAGAACAGGGAGAGATCAGAGAAAGGAAAAAATGCAGAACAAAGAATTCAAAAAAGGAATCGCTGTGGGCGTAGCAGCAACACTTCTTGTAACAGGAGCAGGTTTTGCCGGTTATCAGAAAGTGATGTTTCCGAAAGGAGGCGCACTTTCAGACAGCTCTACTGTGCAGAAGCTGAATTATCTGGAGAATCTGATCGATGAGGAATATCTGGATAAAAAGGATGAGGACAGTTTACGCGAAGGTCTTTATGCGGGGCTTTTGAGCGGACTTAAGGATCCGTATTCCACTTATTATACAGCAGAGCAGTATAAGGAACTGAAAACCTCCAATGAAGGTTCTTATGTGGGAATCGGGGCAGTTCTTCAGAAATCCGAAGACGGAGGTGCACAAATCGTACAGCTCTATGAGGGTGGCTCCGGAGAGCAGGCCGGGCTGAAAAAGGGAGATGTGCTCAAAGCTGTGGATGGAGAGGATGTGACAGAAAAAGAAACCTCAGACATTGCATCTATGATCAAGGAAAGCGATAAGAATTCCGTGACGCTGACTATTCTAAGAGAAGGGGAAGAAAAAACACAGGATATCAAGGTAGAGATCCGTGACGTGGAGATACAGACCGTTTCCCATGAAATGCTGGATGATGAGACAGGTTACATCCGTATTTCCGAGTTTTCCGAGGTGACCAGCGACCAGTATAAAAAAGCCTTCGAGGATCTTGAAAAGAGAGGAATGACAAAGCTGGTGGTGGACTTAAGGGATAATCCGGGAGGACTTCTGGATGCGGTCTGCGGAGTACTACGCCAGATCCTGCCGGAAGGCCTGATCGTCTATACAGAGGACAAAAACGGAAAACGGGAAGAAGAAAAATGTGATGGCAAAAACGAGCTGAAGATGCCACTTTCTGTGCTGGTAAACGGGAACAGCGCCAGTGCATCGGAGATTTTTGCGGGAGCAGTGAAGGATTACGGAATCGGCAACATTGTAGGAACAACGACCTACGGAAAAGGCGTGGTGCAGACGATCCAGCCTTTGAATGATGGCAGTGCTGTGAAGATCACAATTGCGAAATATTATACGCCAAAGGGTAACGACATCAACAAAAAAGGAATCACACCGGATGTGGAGGCAGCGCTTCCGGAGTATTCCGGCGACTGGACGGAGCTTACCCATGAGGAAGATACACAGCTTCAGGCGGCGCGGGAAGTACTGGGACAGAGCTGATCCAGGCAGATTAAAGGGGGAAAACGAGAGATGATAACATTACAATTATTACAGCAGATCGTTGTATTTTTTCTGATGATGGCATGTGGATTTCTGGTTGTGAAACGTGGACTGATCGATGCAAAAAGCAGCCGGATGCTTTCTGTGATCTGCATCTATATCATTATGCCGTGTGTGATGATCAATGCGTTTCAGATCGAATATTCCAAAAGTATCCGGGATGGGTTTCTTCTGGCAGTGGCAGCTGCGGTACTGATCCATATTTTTCTTCTGGTATTTGTCAGGATCATCGGAAAACCATTGAAACTGAGTGTTTTGGAAAAAGCCTCGATTATTTATTCCAATTCCGGAAACCTGGTCATTCCCATGGTGACGGTTGTCCTTGGAGAGAAATGGGTGATTTATGCCAGTGCGTTTTTGAGTGTGCAGATGATCCTGATGTGGACCCATGGTGAGTCGTTGATGGAGGCGAAGGCTGGCGTCAACTGGAAAAAAATCCTCTGCAATATCAATCTGATCGCGATCATCATCGGCATCATTCTGTTTTTTGCCCGGATCAGACTGCCGGTAGTTATTGGCAATACAATGAGTCAGATTTCTGCAACATTGGGACCTGTGTGCATGATCATGCTGGGAATGACAATGACAGAAGTAAACTGGAAGGAAATTTTCAGCCATTCCAGGATCTATCTGATCACAGCACTTAAAATGATCGTGACACCGCTGTTTGTGCTTCTGCTTCTGAAATATTCGCCGCTGGCGTCTATGGTGAAAGATGGGCAGACGATCCTTCTTATCAGCCTCATGGCAGTGATCACGCCGTCAGCAACAACCGTAGTTCAGCTGGCACAGCTCTATGATGAGGAGCCGGTTTATGCCAGCACGATCAATGTTATGACAACGATCGTAAGTATTGTGACGATGCCTCTGATGGTGATGCTTTATCTTGCCTGAAATAATTGTAAAAACAGGGGGGAAGTGCTAAAATCAATTCAGAATATCATGTATCGGGAGGAATAATAAAATGGAACGACATGCTTTTGCAATGCGGGTAAAAGAAGAAAAAATGAACGATTACCGTAAGAAGCTGGGCGAGATCTGGCCGGAGCTTACCGCTTATCTTGACCGCAACAAAATCCACAATTTCAGCATCTGGAATGCAGCAGATCTGATCTTCGGATATTATGAAAATGCAGACGGCGCTGTGATCTCAGAAGAAGAGCAGAAGATAAAAGAAGCTCTTACTGGGAAGATGGAAGATACTTTTACATGGATCTCAACACCTGGAAAAGATATGCGTCTGATGTATCATAATTTTGGTGTGGTAAGAGAGAACAAAGAGCTGATCCGTCACAGAATGTTCATGACGAAATTAAAGGATGGCTGTGAAGAAGAATACAAGGCCCGCCATGATGGTCTGATCGCACAGAGAGGCGATACTGTAGATCCGGGTCCGGACAGCAACTTCAGTATCTGGAGCGCAGGCGGATATATTTTTGGATACGATGAGATCGATACAACCATGGAAGTAGAAGAAACACCGGAGGCAAAAGAGGCAACGATCGCCTGGGAGACACGTCAGCTTGGAATCATGGACTGGATCACCAACGATGTAGACTGGATGACAAAAGAAGTTCATCCGTCAAGTGTGCGTCTTGCGTGGCATGCATAAAAAGATATAAAATAAAAATCATAAATTCGGGAAAATAAAAGGAAGGAGGCCGGGGCTTAGTTTGGAGGTAGCCCCGGCAGTATGAAAAAGAAAAAAGTGTTATCAAAGGTAGTACCCTTTGCACATCTAATAATATACTCATATTTTGTGGTTATTCTGTGACGTCATTCTGAAAAAAGTATGAACAAAAAAGAAAAATTAGCTGAACAGCCTTTTGAAAGAATGAGGAAATCTTTTTTTTCTGTGACAGAAATCTTAACAATTCTTAAGCTTTCCATAATTGATTGAAACTCACGGTTTCCGCTGTTATACTGAAAACAATAAAACAGTGAGGCGTGACTTATGAAACGTTTTTTGAACTATGTGACGGGGATCATTCCGGCGTATGGAATGTTTCCTCTTATTTTTTCGTTTATATTTAACTGTCTTGTGTATTCCGGATCCAGGATGATCGCAGGCGGCTGGTATCATCATAATATCGAGAGCAGTCTGGATCTTAAGCTGCCCTTTGTGCCGCAGTTTCTGATCGTATATTTTGGATGTTATCTGTTCTGGGCGGTGAATTATATTCTGGCAGCCAGACAGGATAGAGAACAGGTCTATCGCTTTTTTACGGCAGATTGTATATCAAGGTGTGTATGTCTGGTGATCTTTCTTGTATATCCGACTACGAACACAAGACCGGAGATCATGGAGCCGGGCTTCTGGAATCAGCTGGCAGGATGGCTGTATTCTATTGATGCGGCGGATAATCTTTTTCCGTCGATTCACTGTCTGGTAAGCTGGTTCTGTTTCCTTGGGGTAAAAGATCAGAAGAAGATACCGGTGTGGTATAAGACAGTTTCCTTTGTACTGGCAGTGCTGGTCTTTTTTTCCACACTGTTTACCAAGCAGCATGTGATCGTGGATGTGATCGGTGGCGTGGCTCTTGCACAGATCTGCTTCTGGCTGGGAGAACATACCGGATTATGGCATATTTATGAACGAATCGGTGGAAAAATCGAAAAAACAATCGAGAGATATAAAGAAGGTACAATAAGATGAAAAACAGAAAAAAAGTAATATTTAACGGTGTATTTCTGGCCGTGGTATTTGCACTTACGATCTACGGTGTTTTTCATGGAGAGGACCTTTCATCCATGATGGATGCCATACACAGGGCGGATAAACGCTGGCTTGTTCCGGGAATCGCACTGGTGGCTTTTTTTATCTGGGGAGAATCCATCATCATCTGGTATATGATGCGCTCCAGCGGAATACGTCTGAAGAAGAGAACCTGCTTCCTGTTCTCATCCGTAGGCTTCTTTTTCAGCTGTATCACACCGTCCGCCAGTGGCGGACAGCCCATGCAGATCTATTACATGAAAAAAGAAAAGATATCCATTCCGGTATCTACTGTGATTCTGATGATCGTGACTATTACCTATAAGCTGGTGCTTGTTGTGATCGGAGTGGGGATCGCACTGTTCGGAAGAGGATTTCTGCATAAATATCTGGAGGGAATCCTGCCGGTATTTTATCTGGGTCTGGCACTGAATATTTTCTGTGTAACATTTATGACGATTCTGGTCTTTCATCCGCTTTTGGCAAAAGCGATCATGGTGAAAGGACTTAAGCTTCTGGAACGGCTGCATCTTGTGAAGAAAAAAGAGAGACGTCTGAAAAAACTGGAAGATTCCATGGATACATACAGAGATACTGCGGCATATCTGAAGAAAAATCCGCTGGTGATCGTTAAAGTTATTGGAATCACTTTTATACAGAGAATGGCGCTGTTTGCAGTAACCTGGTTTGTGTATCAGGCATTTGGGCTTCATGGAACCGGATTCTGGGAGATTCTTTTTCTCCAGGCAGTGATCGCGGTGTCTGTGGATATGCTGCCGCTTCCGGGAGGAATGGGGATCAGCGAAACACTGTTTCTGACCATCTTCAAGCCGGTATTTGGCGGACTGCTGCTTCCGGGAATGGTCTTAAGCCGTGGACTTGGATATTACGGAGAACTTCTGATCAGTGCACTGTTTACCGTGGTGGCGCAGTTGACTATCGGAAAAGAGAAAAAACAAGGACAGAAGCAGACTGGACAGGGAATGCAGTAACAGCACAATAACAGTAAATGAAAAAGAAAAATGGGGGTTAAACAAATGATAGGATTTTATGATTATACGGTGATAATGACCTACATAAGTGTGGTGTCTTCTATGGTGGGAATATTCTGTGCCATGACGGACAGGATCTCTCTGGCCGTGTGTTGCCTGGCTTTTTCCGGACTGTGTGATATGTTTGATGGAAAGATCGCCAGAACAAAGAAGAACAGGACGGAGGAGGAGAAATGCTTCGGTATTCAGATTGATTCCCTGGCGGATATCGTCTGTTTCGGAATTCTGCCCATCGTGCTTTGTTTTAAGCTTGGCATGTATCATGTTTACGGAATTGCGATCCTTTTGTTTTACGGGCTGGCAGGTCTGATCCGCCTTGCATACTTTAATGTGATGGAAGCCAAAAGACAGAGTGAGACCAGCGAGAATCGCAAATATTATCAGGGATTGCCGATCACTTCCATTTCTGTGATCCTGCCGCTTCTTTTTGTGGCATCCATGATTGTACCGGGATATAACCGGTTTGTGGTACTTCTTCATATTACAATGCTTGCAGTAGGACTTCTGTTCATTCTGGATTTCAGATTCTGTAAGCCTACGAACCGGGAGCTGGTGATCCTGGTTGCAGTTGTTGCAGTGGCAGTGCTTTTTGTACTGTTTTATAAGGAAGGCTGGTGGAGATTCAGCTATCTTTATAAAACTTCAATGGAGAGAGGCGGTACCTTATGATCCGGACAGCAGACAGGAACGGTCATATCACAGAAGAAGATTCTTTTCAGAACAGACTTCTGGAAAAAATATATGGGTGTGCAGCAGGACGGGCACTGATCCGGCCACTGGTCACACCTGGCGTTTCCATTGCCATGGGAAAACTTCTGGATTCCAGAATTTCGTCAGCTATAGTGAAGCCTTTTATTAAAATGAACCATCTGGATATGAGCGACTATGAGGAACGGAAATATACTTCCTATAATGATTTTTTCAAGCGCAGGATCCGGACCGGAGCACGGCGCATTGATATGGAGTCGGGACATTTCATCAGCCCATGTGACTGCCGCGTCAGTGTTTATCCTGTTGACGCTCATGCAGGACTTCGCATCAAACATACAGAATATACGGTGGAAGAGCTTCTTAAGAACCCTTCCCTAGGAAAAAGATATCAGGGTGGTTATGTGTGGATCCTCCGCCTCTGTGTGCAGGACTATCACCGTTACATTTATCCGGATCATGCAAAAGAATCCAGACGTGTACGGATTCCGGGAATTCTTCATACGGTCAATCCGGTTGCCAACGATGTTTATCCAATCTACAAAGAAAACAGCCGGGAATATTCGCTTCTTAAGACAGAGAATTTCCGGACGGTACTTATGATGGAGGTAGGAGCGCTTCTCGTGGGAAAGATTGAAAACCGTCCGCGAAGATCTTTTGTGGAGAGGGGAGATGAAAAAGGCAATTTTGCTTTCGGTGGTTCCACGATTGTACTGCTCACCGAAAAAAATGCAGTAAAGCCGGATAACGATATTCTTGAAAATTCCCGGGTAGGAATCGAGACAAGAGTGCTTATGGGAGAAAAAATCGGAGAATCCTTCTGACAGGATTCTCTTTTTTTGAGAGTTTTTGAAAAAAATGAATTTACGTTCACACACATAACACAAACCTGTGATATATTACCAATATAAATAAGAAAAAATGATTTTGCCCGTCATATGTAACAGGGGGATTATGTGATAAGAAACGGAGGAAGATAGAATGGAAGCATTAAAGATTCTGGTTGTAGATGATGAGAGCAGAATGAGAAAGCTGGTCAAAGACTTTCTGACAAAAAAGAATTTCCAGGTACTGGAGGCCGGAGACGGTGAGGAGGCCATGGATATATTCTATAAAGAAAAAGACATCGCACTTCTGATCCTGGATGTGATGATGCCAAAGATGGACGGCTGGGAAGTATGCCGCGAGATCCGCAAGAATTCAAAGGTTCCGATCATCATGCTGACAGCAAGAGGAGATGAGAGAGATGAGCTTCTTGGCTTTGAACTTGGTGTAGATGAATATATTTCCAAGCCATTCAGCCCTAAGATCCTGGTGGCACGTGTAGAGGCAATTCTTCGAAGAACCGGTCAGAGCAATCCGGACGATGTGCTTTCCGCAGGCGGTATCGTGATCGACAAGGCGGCGCATCAGGCTACAGTAGACGGAAATCCTATGGATCTGAGCTTTAAGGAATTTGAACTTCTTACGTATTTCCTGGAAAATGAGGGAATTGCTCTTTCCAGAGAAAAGATCCTCAATTCTGTATGGAATTATGATTACTTCGGAGATGCCAGAACCATTGACACCCATGTAAAGAAGCTGAGAAGCAAGATGGGAGATAAAGGTGAATACATTAAAACTGTCTGGGGAATGGGCTACAAGTTTGAGGTAGGAGAATGAAAAAGCCGAAAGAAAAACCAAAAAAGATCCACAGTCTCCGCCATCAGATTACAGCGTATTTTATCGGACTTCTGTTTCTGTCCATTCTGACGATCACTGTGATTAACGGGGTATTTCTGGAAAAATATTATGTTTCCAAAAAGATGGATGTACTGATGGAGCTTCGGGATACTCTGGAATGTACTGATATCGATAAAATGATGAACAGTAATGAAACAGAAGGATCTGAGAGCATCCCGGATGCGATCCAGCAGGTCAGCTCCAAAAACAATCTTTCCTGGGTCATTGTGGACAGCAGCAATACCAGCTGGCTTTCCTGGGGCGAGAACGAAAAGATGCTTCAGAGCAAGCTGTTCGGCTATGTATATGATCTGGATGAGGACGGCGGAAAAAGCCGTGTTCTGAAAAAAGAGGACGATTATACGATTCAGCAGTCTCATGATCGTTTCTCCGGAATGGACTATGTGGAATGCTGGGGAACGCTTGGAGAGGATCACTATTTTATCATAAGGACACCACTGGAGAGCATCCGTGAAAGTGCGAATATTTCCAATAAGTTTTATTTTGTGGTGGGACTGGCAATCATTATCTTAAGCGGAATCATGATCATGCTTGTGACCAAGCGGATCACCAGACCGATCAGTGAGCTTACCGAGCTTTCCAGAAAAATGTCAGATCTGGATTTTGAAGCCAGATATAAGAGTAATGTGGGCAATGAGATTGATGTTCTGGGAGATAATTTTAACCGGATGTCCACACAGCTGGAGAATACTATCAGTGAGCTGAAATCTGCCAACAATGAGCTGCAGAGAGATATTGAAGATAAGATCAAGATCGACAAGATGCGAAAGGAATTTCTGGACAATGTTTCCCATGAGCTGAAAACACCGATCGCGCTGGTACAGGGATATGCGGAAGGCCTGAAAGAGAATATCTCCGATGATCCCGAGAGCAGAGAGTTCTACTGCGATGTGATCATGGATGAGGCTGCCAAGATGAACAAGCTGGTGAAGAACCTTCTTACACTGAATCAGCTGGAATCCGGCAAGGATGCAGTAGTGATGGAGAGATTTGACATCGTATCCCTGATCCGTGGTGTGCTCCAGACAATGAATATCATGATCGGACAGAAAGAAGCAAAGGTGATCTTTGATGCGGAAAAACCGGTCTATGTATGGGCAGATGAATTTAAGACCGAGGAGGTCGTTACAAACTATGTGAGCAATGCACTGAACCATCTGGATGGAGATAGGGAGATCGAGATCAAGCTTCTGGACAAGGACAGCCGTGTGAAAGTAACAGTGTTTAATACAGGAACTCCGATTCCGGAGGCAGATGTACCGAACCTCTGGAACAAATTCTACAAGGTGGATAAGGCCAGAACAAGAGAGTATGGCGGAAGTGGTATCGGACTTTCTATCGTAAAGGCAATCATGGAGAGCATGAACCAGGAATATGGTGTGCAGAATTTTGACAATGGTGTGGAATTCTGGTTTACACTGGATCGAAAGTAAAAAATAAGTCACTGATAAGAGGAAGAACCTCGGATCAGTTATACAGAAAAACAGGCGGCATGCAGAGAAAAGTCTTTGCAACCGCCTGTTTTTGCGTTATACTAAATCAATGTAAATCGAAGGTGAGAGAGGAATATCGAGATACAAAAGAGCAGGAGGAAGCATTATTATGATAGGAATCATTGACTATGACGCAGGTAACATAAAAAGTGTGGAAAAAGCACTTCAGTATCTGGGACAGGAGACCGTTGTCTCAAGAGATCCCCAGGTGCTTCTGAAAGCAGATAAGGTAATTCTTCCAGGTGTGGGAAGCTTTGGCGATGCCATGGAGAATCTTCATAAGTACGGACTTGTCCCGGTAATAAAAGAGATCGTGGAGAAAGGAACACCGTTCCTTGGAATCTGCCTTGGATTGCAGCTCCTTTTTGAGAGCAGTGATGAGACTCCGGGAGTTGAGGGACTTGGAATCCTGAAAGGAAAGATCCTGCGTATTCCGCCAAGTCCGGGACTTAAGATCCCTCATATGGGATGGAATTCCCTGCATCTTCAGAATAATGGAAGATTATTTAAAGATATTCCGGAGAACACATACGTTTACTTTGTACATTCCTATTACCTGCAGGCAGAGGAGGAAGAGATCGTGAAGGCGACCACAGATTACAGTACCTGTATCCATGCCTCAGTAGAAAAAGGAAATGTATTTGCATGCCAGTTCCATCCGGAGAAGAGCAGCCGGTGGGGCTTGAAGATTCTTGAGAATTTTGCAGCACTTGAGGCAGGCACCGGAAAGGAGGAGGCATAATCATGTTTACAAAAAGAATCATTCCATGCCTGGATGTGAACAAAGGCCGGGTAGTGAAGGGCGTTAATTTTGTTGATCTGAAGGATGCCGGAGATCCGGTGGAGATCGCGAAGGCGTATGACGCAGCCGGTGCGGACGAGCTTGTTTTTCTGGATATCACAGCTTCCTGTGATGAGAGAGATACTGTAGTTGACATGGTAAGAGCCGTTGCAGCGAATGTATTTATTCCGTTTACGGTAGGCGGAGGAATCCGTACAGTGGATGATTTCCGTAAGCTGCTCCGTGAAGGTGCAGATAAGATTTCTGTTAATTCTGCTGCAATCGACCGTCCGGAGCTGATCAGCGAGGCTGCACAGAAATTCGGAAGCCAGTGTGTGGTAGTTGCCATTGATGCCAAGAGAAGAGAGGATGGCGGTTGGAATATCTACAAGCATGGCGGAAGACTGGATACAGGAATCGATGCTCTTGAATGGGCGAAGAAGGTGGAAGAACTTGGTGCAGGTGAGATCCTGCTTACAAGTATGGACTGTGACGGAACGAAAGCGGGATACGATATCGCACTTACAAGGGCTGTTGCAGACGCAGTTTCCATTCCTGTGATCGCTTCCGGCGGAGCAGGAACCCTGGAGCATTTTTATGATGCCCTGACAGAAGGAGGAGCAGATGCAGTACTTGCCGCATCTCTGTTCCATTACAAAGAGCTGGAGATCCGTGAAGTCAAGGATTATCTTGCGGAAAAAGGAATCTCAGTGAGAAGATAAAGAGCTGGATGAGAGGTGAAGGATATGGCTCCTATAG
>OLPO01001992.1_pt1 | contig 13203 bp, 12 predicted proteins | sample 1672831 | NCBI WGS metagenome assembly OLPO01 (sample SAMEA3136728, study PRJEB25190) | human gut metagenome
ACTCAGGCAGACTTAGATTTTCTTATTTTCGTACAACGGAACAAAATAGACTCAGTTTTGTGCAACCTACCCATCAAAAAACTTGCAACCACCTTTTGCCTCCCTGATCCGTTATAACGTTATAAAAAGAATCATAAAAGCCGCTGCTGGATCAGCCAGAGTTTCATCATCGTTTTCTGTGGCAGGAGTTTGGCAATGGTATGGCAGGTTTTGACATAGGTGCTGTAGACCGACATATCTTTTCCGTGCTCTGCGTCTGCGAGAGCTTTCTTTGCGACAACATCGGGAGTGACCATGTTTGTAAAGTTGGTGGTTGCTTTTTTTGCGTCAATGATCCCTCTGTCATACAATCCGGTTTTCATCCAGCCGGGGCAGACTGCCGTAGCAGTGATGCCTTTTTCCCGGAGTTCCACGTTCAGGGCACGGGTATAGTTTCTGACAAACGCCTTGGTAGAACTGTAGATATTCTGATATGGCAGAGGCTGGAACGAAGCCTGTGAGGCAATGTTTAGGATATGGCTGCCCTTTTTCATATGTGGAATGCATACCAGTCCCATGGCAACGACACCGCTGATATTCAGGTCGATCATATTGATCGATTCATCAATGGAAATATCATCATACGAACAGAATTTTGCAAATCCTGCATTGTTGATCAGATAGCGGATATTGCAGTTTTTAAGGCTCGGATTTTCACCAAAAGTCTTAATGTTTTCGAGAGAGGAGAGGTCCATCGGATAGACAACGATCTTTTCTCCGTATCGTTTTTGAATCTTTTTTAATTTTTCTTCATTTCTGGAAATGATCCAGATCTCATCCAGTCCTTTTTTTGCAGATAACAGTTTTACAAATTCTTTGCCGAGTCCGCTGCTTGCTCCGGTTACGATCGCAATGTTCTTTTTCTTCATTATTACCTCCTGCTAAAAATCAATTTTTTTCACGTCTGGTATATGTTATTATTTTACCATAGAAAAAATTTTCTAAAAATAGAAATGCAAAAATTGTGATATGATAAAAAGCAGAGGAGGGAGAGCGATGTTTTACAGAATCGAAAAAGACAGAGTGGAAGAGACCAGTGCCGAAAACTGGGAAAGCGGACAGTCCGGTGTGGCAGTTTTTACCCACAAAGAATGGGAAGAAGAAATGGACATCCGTGCAACTTATCTGCTCGGACAGCGTGAGGACAACATCCATTTTTGCAAGTTGGAAAGCCATGCAAATTACCTGTTTGGAACCTTTCATATTCCGGTAAAACGGGAGCATGAAAAGAACATGGGCTTTGCATTTTATATCCTGCCCGGAAAACTGATCTTTATTGATGATAACGGTCTGGTGCAGGCACATATCAAGAAAATCATTGCGGGAAAAGTACACAGCGGTTACAATCTGGAAAAGTTTTTTTATGATTTTTTAATATCCCTGATCGATGAAGACCTGATCTATTTAGCAGTATTAGAAAAAGAGATCACGAAAATGGAAGAGAGCATGGTGGAGGACGAGCTAAAGGACTTCAACTACCGGATGCTGCATCTGAAAAAAGAGATTTCAAGGCTGTACCGCTACTACAGCCAGCTTGCCGATCTGGGCGAAAATCTGTATGAGAATGAAAAGGAATTTTTTGAAAAAAAGCATACCGGAGTCTTTCGGATTTTTGCGGAGCGTACAACAAGACTTCAGGAGGAGACACAGGTGCTTCGGGAATATGCCATGCAGGTGCAGGATGTCTATCAGTCCGAGATCGGGATACGGCAGAATAATGTCATGAAAGTGCTGACCATTGTTACAACAGTATTTTTGCCGCTGACTCTGATCGCCGGCTGGTATGGCATGAACTTTGTCTATATGCCGGAGCTGAAATGGGTCTACGGATATCCGGTCGCGATCGGTGCAAGTATCCTAGTCATCATCGTGAGCCTTTGGATTTTTAAAAAGAAAAAATATCTGTAACCGAACTGGTTGAATTTACCACAACAACGTGTTAAAATACTGAAAACACAAAGATATGCACAGAGAAATGAGGAGTGTCAGATGAAGCAAAAAGAAATCCCTTACAAGATCTACTTAGAAGAAAGCGAAATGCCAAAGGAATGGTATAACGTTCGTGCCGATATGAAGAACAAACCGGCACCACTTTTAAATCCACAGACATTGCAGCCGATGACAGCAGAGGAGTTAGGAGCTGTTTTTTGCGATGAATTAGTGGCACAGGAATTAAACGAGACCGATCCGTATATCGCGATTCCGGAAGAGATCCGCAGCTTTTACAAGATGTATCGCCCTTCACCGTTAGTACGGGCTTATTGTTTAGAAGAAAAACTTGATACCCCGGCAAAAATTTACTACAAATTTGAAGGAAACAATACCAGCGGAAGCCACAAGCTCAATTCTGCAATTGCACAGGCATATTACGCAAAGAAGCAGGGACTGAAAGGCGTTACTACCGAAACCGGTGCAGGACAGTGGGGAACTGCTTTGTCTATGGCATGCTCTTATTTTGACTTAGACTGTAAAGTTTATATGGTAAAAGTCTCCTATGAGCAGAAACCGTTCCGTCGTGAGGTTATGAGAACCTATGGTGCAAGTGTGACACCATCTCCGTCAGAGACCACCGAGATCGGAAGACAGATATTAAAAGAATTTCCGGGAACGACAGGAAGCCTTGGCTGTGCGATTTCCGAAGCAGTGGAGACCGCGACCACAACAGAAGGCTACCGTTATGTACTCGGCAGCGTGTTAAATCAGGTATTATTACATCAGTCCGTCATCGGTTTAGAGAGTAAGATCGCCATGGACAAATATGGCATCAAGCCGGATATGATCATCGGATGTGCCGGCGGCGGTTCTAATTTAGGCGGTCTGATCGCACCGTTTATGGGAGAAAAATTAAGAGGAGAGGCAGATTACGAGTTTATTGCAGTAGAACCTGCATCCTGCCCAAGTCTTACCAGAGGACGTTATGTATATGACTTCTGCGATACCGGAAAAGTATGCCCACTTGCAAAAATGTATACCCTTGGAAGTGGATTCATTCCATCAGCAAACCACGCAGGCGGCTTACGTTATCACGGCATGAACCCGGCACTTTCCCAGATGTACGAGGATGGACTCTTAGAAGCAAGAAGTGTTGAGCAGACCAGCGTCTTTGAAGCAGCAGAGCAGTTTGCAAGAGTCGAAGGAATCCTTCCGGCACCGGAGAGCAGCCATGCGATCCGTGCAGCAATCGATGAGGCACTCAAGTGCAAAGAGACAGGAGAAGAAAAAACCATCCTGTTTGGACTGACCGGAACCGGTTATTTTGATATGGTCGCATATGAGAAATTCCACAATGGAGAGATGTCCGACTACATCCCGACCGAGGAAGATTTAGCCAAAGGATTTGCAGGAATCCCGAAGATTTCTTGAGTTTAACAAAATATTAGCGGGCGAATTAATTGACTCCCTCCTACGCAACTGATAGCATGAAATCATGCATGTCAGAAGATTAATGTAGGAGGGAAATTTTTATGAGCAGTCATAAAAAAATAAGTATTCTGGGGTCAGGAAGAGTAGGTTCTTCCATCGCATATTCCCTGATATTAGAGGGATTGTGCTCAGAAATCGTATTGGTGGATATTGCCAAAGAATTAGCACAGGTAGTGTCCTATGCACCGGATGCGATTTACATCATCGTCAGCAATCCGGTCGATGTCCTTACATATGCAGTACAGGAGATTACAGGACTGGATTACAGGACTGCCAAAAGAGCGTGTCATTGGAACCGGAACTTTCAGACAGTGAAAAAGGACTGCTGATCGACAGTGCAAATATCTTAAAAGATGTCATTCAGACAATTGAAATCTAAGCGGGATTGTCTTATGATAGAAAAAGATCATTTTGAAAACTAAATGCAGTAAAAGGAGATAAAAAACATGGATTATGCATCAGAATCATTAAAAAGACACTATGACTGGAAAGGAAAGATTGAAGTAGTCTGCCGTTGTCCGTTAGAGGATAAAGACGACTTATCTCTTGCTTATACACCGGGCGTAGCACAGCCGTGTTTAGAGATCCAGAAAGATGTAAATAAGAGCTATGAATTAACCAGACGTTCTAATTTAGTAGCAGTCGTAACAGACGGTACGGCGGTACTTGGACTTGGTGACATCGGACCGGAAGCAGGAATGCCGGTTATGGAAGGAAAATGTGCACTCTTTAAAGCCTTTGGAGATGTGGATGCAGTACCGATTTGTGTGCGTTCCAAAGAAGTGGATGATATCGTAAAGGCTGTCAGCCTGATCGCCGGAAGTTTTGGCGGGATCAACTTAGAGGATATTTCCGCACCACGTTGTTTTGAGATTGAAGAAAAATTAAAAGAAACCTGTGATATTCCGATCTTCCATGATGACCAGCATGGAACAGCAGTAGTAACTTTAGCAGCACTCTTAAATGCCTTAAAGTTAACCGGAAAGAAGATGGAAGAGATCAAAGTGGTAACGAGCGGAGCAGGTGCAGCAGGAATCGCCATCATCAAACTGTTGATCGCAATGGGATTAAAAAATGTGATCCTCTGCGACAGAAAAGGCGCAATCTATGAAGGCAGAGAAGGTCTGAATAAAGAAAAAGAGGAAATGGCAAAGATCACAAACAGGGATCATGAAGCCGGAACTCTTGCGGAAGTATTAAAAGGAGCTGACGTATTTATCGGCGTATCTGCACCGGGCTGTGTAACACAGGATATGGTACGTTCCATGAACGAGAATCCGATCCTCTTTCCAATGGCAAATCCGACACCGGAGATCATGCCGGACCTTGCAAAAGAAGCGGGAGCAGCAGTCGTAGGAACAGGGCGAAGCGACTTCCCGAACCAGATCAACAACGTACTTGCGTTCCCTGGAATCTTCCGTGGAGCATTAGATGTAAGAGCAAGTGAGATCAACGATGAGATGAAGATCGCAGCAGCAAAAGCAATCGCATCCTTTGTAACAGATGATCTGCTCAGTGCAGACTACATCATTCCAAGTGCATTAGATAAAAATGTAGCAACAGCCGTAGCCGAAGCCGTCGCTAAGGTAGCAAAAGAAACAGGTGTTGCAAGAATCTAGATTAAGAAGGCAGAGTATGAAAGAATATTTTGATATCCGTGACAGTGCAGGCAATCCGACCGGGGAGGTCAAGGCGCGTTCACTGGTGCATCGGGACGGTGACATTCATGGAACCTCCCATGTGTGGCTGGTTCGGAAGAATAAAAAGAGCGGCTATGATGTATTGCTGCAAAAACGGAGTGATAACAAGGATTCATTTCCGGGATGTTACGATATCTCTTCCGCCGGACATCTGCCGGCAGGAGCCGATTACAGGGAATCGGCAGTCCGGGAATTAGAAGAGGAACTTGGAATCGCCGTAAGTCCAGAGGACTTACGGTTTCTTGGCATGCACGAAGGGGATGTAAAAGAGGAATTTTATGGAAAACCCTTTCATAATCATGAAATCAGTGCTATTTTTATATTGGAGAAAAACATAGAACCGGAAGGAATGTGTTTACAAAAGGAAGAAGTAAGCGGGGTCTTATGGATGGATTTTGCAGAGTGCTTAGATGGAATTCGTAAAAATACATTATGTCATTGTATTTTTGAGGACGAGTTTGAAACATTGGGGGAATATCTAGGCATACTAAGCAAAACGGAAACAACATAGAAAGACGAGGCTGAGTGATGGATCTTGCAGGAATGAATATAAGAAAGATTACAGATTATTTTCGTGCAGGCTGTAAGGAGGATTATAACCGTAGGATCGGAGTTGAAATAGAACATTTTGTTATAAAAGAAGACAATACCAATGCAACATATGAAGAGATAGCGGAATTGTTAGAAGCAGTATTTGGCAACGAACAGTGTGAGTATGAGCAGCGTTCCCTGTTAGGTTGTGTGACGATGGAGTATGCGATCAGTTTAGAGCCGGCAGCCCAGTTAGAGATCAGCATTTTTCCAAGAAAGACCGTACAGGAATTAGAACAGATCTACGAAGGATTCTTAAAACGAATGGAGTCCTATTTAGGACTACGCCATATGCGGCTCGAAACCTGTGGCTATCAGCCGTATGCAAAAGCCGCAGAGCTGCCACTGATCCCAAAGAGACGATATGAATACATGGATGCATATTTTAAGCACACGGAGACCATGGGAATCCGCATGATGCGCGGAAGTGCTTCCACGCAGGTGTCGATCGACTATCTGAACGAGCAGGATTTTGTGAAAAAATTCCAGCTTGCCCAGATGTTATCCCCGGTGCTGGCGCTGTTGACGGAGAACACAGCGGTCATAGACGGAATTCCCGTAAAAAAACATATTCCACGGACAGAAATCTGGAATCATGTGGACAAGAAACGATGCGGAATCGTTCCGGGAAGCATGAGCGAGGAATTTTCTTTTTATACTTATGCAGAATATGTCTATCATGTACCGCTGATCTTTGCAAGAGATCACGGCATAATCATGCCGACTGGAGAGTGGTCCGCAGCGGAGTACTATAGAGGACGACTCATGACAGAGGAAGAGATCGAGCATATGCTGTCGATGGTATTTCCGGATGTGCGGTTAAAGAATTATATCGAGATCCGCATGGCAGACAGTCTGCCAAAGGAAGAAGCCTTTGCATATACGGCTTTGATCCGTGATATTTTTTACGGAGGCAATATCAGTAAAATACGCAGGTATTTAGGGAATCCGACCGAAGAAGAGATTGCACAGGCGAAAGAAAATATCATAAGCTATGGAGAAGACGGCATGGTATATGGAAGAAAGGCAGGCGAGATCTTTGCCTACCTACAGCAGTTTTCCCAAGAACCAATGCAGAAATTATTAGAAAAAAGAAGGCATCAGAATGAGCGAGACAACCAGATTGACGAATGAATATATTGAGATTACGAAACAGGACATAGAAGCCCATGAGAGGACGGCAAAAGAGGCAAACGAATATATCCGTAACTCGACGGCGCAGTATCATGGCAGATGTGTCAAAGCACTCTATGTTCCAAAGATTTTTACCGGACGGGAGGAGCGGATATTCTCTGATCTGGTCAGTACGATGTGCGGCATTTTTTATAAGGTTATGGATGCCTATGCAAAAGACAAAAATTACCGGAGGCTTTTTGGATTTGAGCCGAAGTTAGAGGAACTGATCTTAAGAGAACCGACCTATGACAGTCCGATCCCGATCGCAAGGATCGACATCTTTTATAATGAAGAAACCGGTGATTTCAAATTCTGTGAATTTAACACCGATGGAACTTCGGCAATGAACGAGGACAGGGAGTTAAACATCGCGATCCAAAAGACGAAAGCCTATCAGCAGATGGCAGAAACCCATGAGTTCAAGAGTTTCGAGCTTTTTGATTCCTGGGTGGAGACATTTTTAGAGATTTACCATAGCAGTCAGAATCCGAAAGAACATCCGAATGTAGCGATCGTAGATTTTATGGAAAATGCGACAGAGATGGAATTTCAGATTTTTGCAGAGCATTTCAAGGCACATGGATGCAAGGCACAGCTTTGTGAGATCCGAAATCTGCAATATAAGGATGGTACACTGTATACACCGGATGGAATGCAGGTGGATGCGATCTACCGCCGTGCCGTTACCAGTGATATCATGAAGCACTATGAAGAGGTAGGAGATTTTATTGCAGCAGTAAAGGACAATGCTGTATGTCTGATCGGAGATTTCAGAACGCAGATCGCCCATAATAAAATCCTGTACAAGATATTACATCTGCCACAGACGCAGGTATTTTTAACAGAGGAAGAAAACGCATTTGTAAAGGCTCATGTACCGATGACCTATAGCATCCATGATGGACGTTTAAATATAGAAGAAATCCTGACCGAAAAAGACAGGTGGATCTTAAAGCCGGAGGATTCTTACGGTTCACAGGGAATCCATGCAGGCGTGGAGTGCAATGCAGAGGAATGGAAGGAATACTTTTATAAGGAAAGAAACGATGCAGACAGCACCTATCTGATCCAGGAATTCTGTGTGCCGTATCAGACCATGAATGTAGATCTGGCACAGGGCGAGCATACATTTTTCCCTGTGTATAACCTGACCGGATTATTTACTTATGGTGGAAAATTTAGGGGAGTGTATTCAAGAATCTCAAAGAGCGAGATCATTTCCACACAGTACAGCGAAATGGCACTGCCAACATTATTTGTGACCCAAAAGAAGGTATAAGGGTTAAAGTATAGAAGAATCAGAACATAGAAGAATCCGAGCATAGAGGAATAATAATAGAAGGATCGAGGAAACAAAATGCGGAAGATGGAATTTAAAATGGAGCGGACAGGACTCTTAGAAGTCGGAGATATCCTGCCGGTCACAGAGGGTAAACTGCCCAATTCCTATTACTATACCTTAGGACGGGCGTATGCAATGTCTGCAAACTATAAATATAACGAACGTTTACAGAGCAGAGAGGGAAAAGTCATAGATGTAAAAGAGACAGAAAAAGGATATTTTGTAACCGTGGAATTTGATGAGGAGGAATGACACAAAGAGACCAAAAAGGGGACGTAAAATTTGACATATTTACGGTTTCGTGCTATTTTATAGCTGTCGTAGAAGAAGGATCATTCCGTTGCAGTTGAGAGGAAATTTATGACAAATCAGGGAAAGAACGCCGTAGACACATTGTTAGCGGAAAGTTTTAAAGAGCTGACCTTAAAACAGCCGATAGAAAAGATTACAATTAAGGAAATTACAGATAAAGCGGGAGTCATCCGTCCGACATTTTATAATCATTTTCAAGACAAGTATGAACTGTTAGAATGGATCATCATGTCACAGATCATAGAACCAATCGGACCGCTTCTTCAGAATGGTATGGTGCATGAGGCATTGGTGCTGATGTTTACAAGCATTGAAAAAGAGCGGGACTTCTATAGTAAGGCGTGTAAGTTAGAAGGACAGAATTCCTTTGAGAGTATTGTAAAGTCCTGTATCAAGCAGATCATCTTAGGAGTTATTGAGAATAAGGTAACCGGAAAGAAACCGATACATGCTTGGCTGACACCGGATCATTTAGCAGAGTATTACAGCCAGTCCATGTGTTTTGTGGCGATCAGCTGGATCAAGAGCAATATGGTGATACCGCCAAAAGAAGTGGCAGATATTTATCAATATGTCATAAAACGTTCTTTGGACGAGATATTATCTGAAATGTAGTAACAAAATATACACATGGATAGAAATGTATAGGGCGCAATACAAAAGCACCGAAATGTATAATCGTAAAAGACAGCAAAAAAAGATTGAATATTTATTTATTCGGTCTTTTTTTTTATACTCAAGTTCGAGATTAAAGAAAAGAGATGAGGAAAGATGATTAATTTTGGAAAGGGAGTAGTAAAATTACGTATTCCGATTTTGATAGTGAGTATTATTTTGCTCTTCCCAGCAGCACTAGGATATTTTCACACAAGAGTAAACTATGATATCCTAACTTATTTACCGAAAGAGATTGACACCATGAAGGGTCAGGACATTCTTTTGGACGAATTTGGCACAGGAGCATTTTCCATGTGCGTAGTAGAAGGAATGGAAGATCAGGACATTTCAAAGATGAGAAAGAACATGGAAAAAGTAGACCATGTGAAAAAAATTCTCTGGTATGATTCCTTAGCAGATTTATCTATTCCAAAAACCATGTTACCGGATAAGGTACAGGATGCATTCATCAATGAGGACAAGGATGCAACCTTAATGGTAATTTTCTTTGACAGCTCCATGTCATCCGATGAAACAATGGATGCGATCGAAGAGCTGCGAAGCGTAGCAGACAAACAGTGTTACATAAGTGGTATGTCGGCAGTCGTTACAGATACGAAGAACCTGTCAGACAAAGAGGTACCGATTTATGTACTCATCGCAGTAATCCTTGCAGTCATCGTACTTTCACTGACTATGGACTCTGCATTGATCCCGGTATTCTTCTTATTAAGTATCGGAATGGCAATTATATACAACTTAGGTTCGAATGTGTTCTTCGGAGAGATCTCCTATGTCACACAGGCACTTGCGGCGGTACTACAGCTCGGTGTTACGATGGACTATTCCATTTTCCTGTGGCATTCTTATGAAGAGAACCAGGAGCGTTTCCCGGATGATAAGAAGAGAGCGATGGCTCATGCAATTTCGAACACCTTAACATCCGTTATCGGAAGTTCCATCACAACCGTAGCAGGATTCGTAGCACTCTGCTTCATGAGCTTTACCCTTGGTCTTGACCTTGGTGTTACCATGGCAAAAGGTGTTATCTTCGGAGTTATCTGCTGTGTAACTGTGTTACCGTCTATGATCCTTGTATTTGATAAAGCGATCGACAAGACAAGACATAAAGCGATCATCCCGGATTTAGGTGTTATTTCCGGATGGGTAGTAAAACACTACAAAGCATTTATCGTAACATTTATTATCGTATTAATTCCTGCACTTTGGGGTTATACTCATTATGAAGTATACTATGATTTAGCCGGTACACTTCCGGGAAATCTGGACAGTGTTATCGCAAACGACAAGTTAGACGAAACATTTGCAATGAACTCTACACACATTATCCTTTGTGATTCATCCTTAGAGCCAAAAGAAGTGAACGAGATGATGAGCAAGATTGATGACGTGGATGGTGTAAAAGCGACCCTTGGTTTAGACAGTCTGGTAGGACCGACCGTACCAAGAGAGATGATCCCATCAGACATCAAAGAAGTTGTTATGGATGAGAACTATCAGATGTTGATGATCAGTTCTGAATACAAAGTAGCATCTGATGAAGTAAATGATCAGTGTGATAAGATTGAAAAGATCATGAAGAAGTATGATAAAAATGCGATGCTGATCGGTGAAGCACCTTGTACAAAAGACTTGATCACGATCACAAACCATGACTTCAACGTCGTAAGTACAGTATCCATCGGTGCGATCTTCTTAATTATTGCATGCGTATTCAAATCAATATCCTTACCAATTATCTTAGTAGCGGTTATTGAGTTTGCTATCTTCATTAACATGGGTATTCCGGCGTTTACGGGAACGAAACTTCCGTTTATTGCAGGAATCGTAATTGGAACGATCCAGTTAGGAGCAACCGTTGACTATGCAATCCTGATGACAACGAAGTATCGTAAAGCAAGATACAATGGAGTAGAAAAGCAGGAGGCAATTACATCTGCCTTAGGAGCATCTATGCAGTCCGTTATTGTCAGTGCGTTGAGTTTCTTTGCAGCAACATTTGGTGTAGGTCTATATTCAAACGTAGACATGATAGCTTCTCTTTGCTCACTGATGGCAAGAGGTGCGATCATCAGTATGTTCGTAGTAATCTTCATACTGCCGTCCATGTTTATGATTTTTGATAAGATAATCTGCAAGACAAGTAAAGGATTTGTGCAAAAAAATTAAGGAGGAACCAAGATGAAATTACCTGAATTAAAAAGAAGATTTAAAAATAAATATGTGATCCGTATTGCAGCCGGCGTATTAACCATCGCCGTTGCAGGCGGAAGTGCCGGTGTATACACTGTTAATGCAGCAAAGACATCTACAAAGGCAGAGACTACACAGGAGTCTACCGATAAGAAAGACAAAAAAGATAACAAAGATGATGAAGAAGACTTAAAAGAAGTTCTTTCTTCTAAGATCAGCAAAGCAGCAGACGAAGAAGTCGGAAAAGAAGAGACTGTTTACGTTGTTGCAGATAACTCCGGAAAAGCAAAAGATGTCATTGTCAGTGACTGGTTAAAGAACCCGGATGGAAATGAGACAATTGAAGACGTTTCAGATTTAAAAGACATCAAGAATGTCAAAGGTAAAGAGAAGTTTGAAGAAAAAGACGGAAAGATCACCTGGAAAGCAAAAGGAAAAGACATCTATTATCAGGGAAAAACAGATAAAGAGCTTCCTGTAAAACAGACCATTTCTTACTACTTAGACGGTGAGAAGATGGACCCGGATGAGATTGCAGGCAAGAGCGGAAAAGTTACGATCCGCTATGACTATACCAATAAAGAAACCAGAACTGTAAAAGTGGCAGGGAAGGATGAGCAGATATACGTTCCGTTTGCAGTCATGTCCGGCATGCTGTTCACAGACGGCTGTGTCAGCAACGTGACAGTCAACACAGGTAAAGTGATCACAGAAGGCAGTGACACGATCGTGGTTGGCCTGGCATTTCCGGGACTGAATGAGAGTCTGAAGCTCAATGAAAATCGATATTCCGGGCTATGTGGAAGTGACCATGGATGCCGAGAATTTCTCCATGAGCATGTCCATGTCTCTCGTTATGAATGATGTGCTGAATGAGCTGGATGATCTGGATCTGAACAAAGACGGAAAACTGGATGATCTGAAAGATGATATGAAAGAGCTGGGAGACAGTGCAAAAAAACTGGTAGACGGCAGCAGTGATCTGGCGGACGGCATCAAAGAACTATATGACAACATTCCGGATCTGAAGGATGGCATGAGCGATCTGAATGATGGTGTGATAGAGTATACGGACGGTGTAGCGAGCGTCTATGACGGTGTGGGAACCTTAAAAGATGGTTCCGCGGAGCTCTCAAGCGGAGCTTCTGATCTGGCGGACGGCGCACATTCACTGAACAGCGGAGCCAAGACACTTTCAAGTGGTGCCTCCGAACTGGCAAGCGGAGCCGCCAGTGCCAAATCCGGCAGCAGCCAGCTGGTAGCTGGATATGCGGGCAGCAATGGCGCGGCAGCAGGAGCACAGACTCTGGCGGCAGGAGCGGTGCAGCTGGATAATGGTCTGACAACTTTGGCACACGGTCTGTTTACTGCCAACGAGGGAGCACAGCAGCTCAAGAGCGGTACCACACAGGTAAACAGCGGTGCGCAGAGCCTAAGGAGCGGCACTGTGACAGCAGATGCGGGCGCACAGAAACTTAAGAGCGGAGCCGCACAGGTAGATGCAGGAGCACAGAGCCTTAAGAGTGGTATAACCAGTGCGGCAGCAGGAGCACAGACTCTGGCATCAGGCGCAGCAAGCGCAGATGCGGGCGCACAGCAGCTGGCCGCAGGTGCATCACAGGCAGCCAGCGGATTTGACACACTTTCTAGCAAAGTGCAGGGAGCGCTGGAGAGCGTAAAGGACGGCGCAGATCGGCTGCAGAGCGGCGCTTCCGATATGAAGAACCAGTTGTCTGCATTGAAAAAAAT
>OLPO01001994.1_pt1 | contig 13197 bp, 7 predicted proteins | sample 1672831 | NCBI WGS metagenome assembly OLPO01 (sample SAMEA3136728, study PRJEB25190) | human gut metagenome
TCTGTATGGTGTCCCCGCTGCTGGTGGCCGCCCTGTGCATGGGCAGACGGCAGCTTCGCTTTTTTGTGTTCTGTATCGCCGGAATGGGCGTGTGTCTGCTTTCGGCCTATATCAACACCTTTCTCGCGGCGGTCTGTCATGCAGACGCCCTTGCCGCCACGGCAGAGATCGCACCTGTGGTGGAGGAAATTATGAAGTTGCTGCCGCTGGCATTCTACTTGCTGGTGTTTGAGCCGGAGAGCGAGAAAATCAAGCCCGCCGCCGTCACAGTCGCGCTCGCCTTTGCCACCTTTGAAAACGTGTGCTACCTCATCCAAAACGGCGCCGACCGATTCTCGTTCATCTTTTTTCGGGGCTTCGGTACGGGTGCCATGCACGTTTTGTGCGGTATTATTGTGGGCGCCGGGCTTGCCTACTCATGGCAGCGGACATGGCTGAAGATTGCCGGAACCTGCGGGCTGCTGGGCGCGGCGATCACCCTGCACGCTATCTACAACCTGCTGATTGCCTACGGCGGTGCAGCGCAGTACATCGCCTACGCCCTGCCGGTGCTGCTGGTAACGGCGGGAAAGCTGTCTGCAATTCGCATATCACGGAAGAAATAACCGAATATCCGCTTCTTAGGAGCCGCCTTTGGGCGGCTCTTAATTTTTTTGTAAATTTTTGCATTTTGGGTGAGAGTTTTCCCGAATTTTTGTACCTATATAGGTGAAAGAACTTTTCACGCTTAGGCAATACCGGAAAGGAGGCTTCCCCGATATGTATGATACCGCAAGACGGGTCGAGCTTGTCAAAAGGCAGATACGCAAAAACACCCGACGAAAGCAGAAACGCGGCATCGGCAGGCTGAGCGCTGTATGTATGCTGTTGTTTGCGGTGCTGCTGCAGACAGCGGACAGGGTCATCGGGCAGGGACAGACCGATGCCTGGGGCGGCTTCGGTGCGATGCTGCTGCGGGAGGATGCGGGCGGCTATGTGCTGGTGGGCGTCGCGGCGTTCGCGGTAGCCGTTGTGCTGACGGTCGTTTGTATGCGGCTGCACGAACGGGAAAAGCAAAAGCAAAAACACGAGGAGGACGCAACATGAAAAAATTTTTATCCCTGCTTTTGAGCCTTTGCCTGCTGTTCGGCACACTGCCCTTGCAGGTATCGGCTTTTGCGGGGGACATTTTTCCGTCCGAAAGTACGGTAAAAACCGTCACGCTGAATGATGGCTCGCTTTCCCTGCAAAACGAGTACATCCATATGACATTTCGCAAATTGTGGGGGACCTATGCCTATCTCACGGTTGCGCCCGCTGCAAAGCCCGATGAGGAAAGCATACTGATCGGGCAGACACCGCGCTGCACCTTCACCACCTATGACCAAGGCAGGGAAAAGATAGAGGGCGTGGTGACTGAGCCGATAAAAGCGGAATTTGTGACCAAAACGCCGAACGGCAGCGCAAATGCCATCAAGGTGGAATATTCTCTGCTGGCCGCCCTTAGCCTGATCAAAGCAAAGGCGACAGTCTACTATGAGCTTGTCCAGCTCAAAGAGAACGGCGCATCGTCCGACACATGGGGTGTGCTGGCGTCGGTCAGCGAGATTTGCATCGACAAGGACAGCATGCCCCAGGACTGGAATCGTGACTTCAATTTCAAATGGGGCTATTCGTTCAACTGCTTTACCGCCACGGGACATACCTCCACGCTGGAAAAGCCGGGCGGCCCTGCTATTAAAATGAGCCGTACCACCGTGCCGGAAGGGGAGAACCCGCAAATCACCACCGAAAACTCGGTATTCACCGCGTCCGTGGAGGATTTAAGTACAAAAACCGTTCCCAAGGGGTATTCCGAGTGGGGCGATGTGGACGGTGTTTACATCACCGAAGTTTATACGGACGGCTACCCTTGGGCAAATCCCTTTGTGGGGCTGTCGGATTACTATGAAAAAGATATCACCTCCGTCAGCGGCAAGCCGATTCGTGTCGCCTTGGCGCAAACCGTCAGCGTAACACCGGGCGATAAGCCGCTGAATACCTGGGTGCAATGTGACAGCTATACCGGCTTCACGTTTGAAGAACCCAACGGCTCGGAGGAGTACTCCCACTTTCTTTGGGGCTTTCATGATCTGATCAAGGCGGGCACGGAGAATGTCCCCTCCCGGCCGGATGCAGTGAATACTGCCATCAACGCCAAGCGGCTTGCCGCGTTCGCCGTAAACGGCGGCGTGACAGTGGAGTATGTGGCGGACGATGCCGCGCTGCAAGCGCTGAAAAAGCAGTACGGAGACCCCGTTGCGCTTATCAGCGGCGATTATGAGAGCAAGAATGGAACGGAATTCACCTTTACCGGCGGCGCGGCGATGCTATCGCCCTCCGTTACGGCGACATGGAATAAGAGCAGCGGAAAGCTGGTCATAAAAAAGGACGGCACGATCGAACACAGCGGCGTAAGCCTGAACGCACCGAGCTTTAAGTTCTACCAGCCGAAAAACGGCGCAGAAAAAGACTTGCAAATCTCGCTTACAAAGGACGGCTTTGCGTTCCAAATCGATCCCGAAAAGAACGATGCCATCGTCTTTGTGGACATTCCTTATGCCGCGGTGAAACTGGAAAACGCGAAAGCCGACGCGGCAGGAAACCTTGTGTTCAGCGGCGACATCGGTTTCCGAACCATCTTCAACGGCGCTGAGTTTTCGATGGAAAAGCTGGGCTACGGCTTGAATGACAAAAATGAGTTCAAGGTCAACGGCGTAAAGGCCACGGGCAGCTTTGACACCGCAAAGCTGATGGCGCTGGAGCTTGCCAGCATCAGCGGCGAGGTAAACACCTTCAAGGGTGAGGAGCGCTATGCCTTTGAGCTGGAGCTAAACGCCTTCGACCTGTTTGAAACGGAAGCATCTTTGGCGCTGGAACGCAGCAAAAAGGACGGCTCACTCATTCCCGACGAGCTGTGGTTCTTTGTCAAGTCCAGCCCTGGCATCCCCCTTGTGCCGCCTGTTCCCGTCGGGCAGCTTAACGGCGGCGGCGCGGGTTTTAAGGATCTGGCAAAAACCGTGAACGGCGACTACTTCGCCATCCCGCCCATCAAGCTGCGGGGTGCGCTGGCGGGTACCTATATGCATCTGATTGAGGGTACAGGCAATGTCGTTCTGGGCCCCAGTGAAATTTCCCTCAAGGCAACGGATGTCGGCATCGTCGGGCTGGGGAAGAATGCGCAGTTCATCGACAGCTTCGGCTATTCTCTCCAACTCAACGGGCAGGAACGTACTTATAAAGGAGTTACCTACAAGGGCACCTACTTCGGCGGTTCGGAGGAACTTGCCATCAATCTGCCAAGCAAGACGCTGGACATCTTTTACATAAACACCGCAATCAAGCTGGGCGCGTTCGGCGGTGCAAACCAAAACAAGGACACCGTGTATCTCGGCATCAGCGCCAACGGTATTGTCAAGGGCAGACTGCAGATTCCGAGCAGCCTTGGCATCCCGTTCCTCAGCGGTCTTAGCCTTCCCAGCACAGACATCAATCTGATCGTGGGCGGGCAGACGACCTTCCCCGTCACAAACACAAACGTCAGCGAGGGCATGAAGCAGGCGTTTAAGAATGTCGATGTCTACCTCGGCGCGATGACAGGTGTGAATGCAGGAGTCTTCGACGCGCGCGTGTGGGTGCTTGTGCCGCAAATTGTGCAAACCGATTTCCGCAAAGGCGGCGGCTGGGACATTGAAACCAAGTGGCTCGGCAAGCTGCCCGAATGGGACTGGTCAACAAAGGGCGTTGATCCGCTGGTGCAGGCCGTGGCTGCAGAAGACAGCGGCGAGGCAGTTCCCATGCTGCTTGCGGCAGATCCATATGCTGCGGAAAACGGTGGTACAAACACGCAAATCATTGAGGTGAACGCTAACCCGGGCGAGACACCGTATATCCTGTTGGCATTTGAGAACACCGTAACCGAGCAGCAGATCAAGGATGCTTTAACAATTAAAAAGAATAACCAAGATATTGCAATCAACTGGGTGGACGATGGCGGCCAAAGGAATCCAAACTCTGCCATCAACGCCGACACCGACATCCTCAAGAACAAGAATGACGAACAGGAATATCGTATGGCGATGCTGCGGCTGTCGGAGGGCGGCACCTACGAGGTCAACACAAACTCGCTTACGCTTGTGACGGACAAATCCTGCGGCGTTGCCATCACCCCGTTCGAAAGTCTTGTCTTGAATTTGAATGATTATCAGATGTCGGGCGAAATCAAATACGCCGAAACGGGTACAGAGTATGTGCTGCGCACGTATCTTGCCAATGCCGAGGGCGGCGCGGACTATCTGGTCGAGGAGCAGATAGTGGCGGATCCCGAAAATATTGCTGTCAACATTCCTGAAAGCGGCACACTGGCACCTACGGGCGAATACTATGTAACCTCCTTCCTGATGACAGAAAAGGAGACAGATCTTGATGGTGACGGCGTGATGGAAAAAGCGCTTGCTGCCATCGACAGCAACCAATTCAACAGCAAAATCTCGTATACGAACACCAAACAGCCGGAATCTCCTGCGCACGTTAATTTGGAGGCTGCCGGCAACGAGGTCATGCGCGCCGAATGGCAGCAGGTAGATAACGCTGACGGTTACCGCGTGACGATTTATCAGCAACAGAACGGTGGCTGGGTCGATACCGGCTTTGGTTACGACCTTAACAAGGAAACTACCTCCATCGACATGGCTCTGACCGTGGGCGGCGAGGAAACGGCGGAATCCAAAAATCTGTCTGCGAACGAAACCTACAAGGTCGGTGTAAGCGCCTACACGCAGACAGAGGACGGCGCAAAGTATTACAGCGCAGAAACCGAATCCTCCGGCGTTTTCCTGCCGGAATACACGCCGCTGAACCTTGCCCTTTCCGTGAACGGTAAGGACTGCACGCCGGACGAAAACGGCGTGTACCATGCCTATGTGGGCGGCAGCAGCAATTCCCTTGCCGTGACCTGCGCGGAAGCCGAAAGCATTACGGTCACACGCATGGATACCGATGCGCCCCTTACATCGGACGGGGCAAACACCTTTGCCATCCCCGATTTTACCGGCACGCTGATGCTCCGCGTAAACGGCGTGAAGGGCAAGGACGTGACCGGCGTGTTTCTGCTGGTAAGCAGGGACACCACCGCCCCTGTGCTGACCCTTTCCGCTCCGATCTTCTACGCGGACAGGGCGGCAGGCAGTTATCAAATCACCGGCACGGCGGACGCCGGCAGCGAAGTCCTTTATGGGGAAAATAACGAAAGCGTTTATGCCGCAGGGGACGGCAGCTTTGCAATCCAAGGAACTCTGGAAGAACGGCAAGACGGCGATGCCCTGTATATCCGTGCGCAGGACAGCGCCGGGAACCTCTCTGCACGGCAGCTCGCCTTGGTAGCGCGACAAGCGGAAACGTATGCTGTCACCGTAACGACGGACGGCAACGGTACTGCTTCTGCAGACCTCGCCGCCGCTGCGGCAGGTACGAACATTTCCCTGAGCGCCACACCGAATACGGGCTATCATTTTAAGGAGTGGCAGGTCGTCAGCGGCGGTGTGACTATCGAGAACGATAAGTTCACCATGCCGGACGGAAATGTGGAAATCAAGGCAATTTTTGAAAAGGACGCAGCACCTGTGACTCCCGCGCCCACGGCTACCCCAAAACCGGAGAGCAGCCCGACCCCTGCGCCTGCTGCCACCGCAAAACCGAACAGCAGCACGCCCCCTGCGCCTGCTGCTGCCGCAAAACCGGATAGCAGCACGCCCCCTGCGCCTGCTGCCGCCGCAAAACCAAACAGCAGCCCGACCCCTGCGCCTGCTGCTACCGCAAAGCCGGAGAGCAGCCCAGCTCTCGCGCCCACTGCTACCGCAAAACCGGACAGCAGCCCGACCCCCGCGCCAACTGCCCCCGCAACAAAGCTCCCTGTATGGTGGGTTGCGTTGCCGATTGTCGGCGGTGTGGCGCTGGCTGGCGTTTTCGTGATGCGCAAAAAGAAACGCCGCAGATAAACAGCACCTGACCGCAAAAACGAAATGGGACGCAGCTGATCTCCAAAACAGCCGTCACGGCTTTACCCGCCGTGACGGCTGTTGCTGTTATGCGGGCCTTGTCGGCTTTCATGAATCCGAAGACGGCTATATTGTCAGCTTTCCGGATACAGAAAACACGCAGGCGCTTATTAACGACTACAAAGCGCGTCTGCGTGATCTGGAAAACAATATCTGGCAGCACTAGACTGCCACTAATTCTAAGGCGGGCTTCGGCCCGCCTTTTCTTTATGCAAAATCATTTCTCTGCGGTTGCCTCACCCGGTTTGGTCGTGATGAGCTTATACACCGCCGTATCCTTGGGTTCCAGATTGGAGAACGGTATCATGCTGTTGCCCATCTTGATAATGCCGTGTCCCTCGCTGGCGTTGCGCAGAAATGAGTGAAGCCGATGTTAATAGCCTTTTGCCAGGGTACCATATTGACCAGCTTAGAGAGGTATGGGGGAAGCCTGATACCAGTGAAAACAGCACTGCATGTTGGAAACGTGGGAATGACACTACTCTCATTGTAAGTTATAAAAATAATGGTACAGTTGCGATTTGTGGCCTTAAAGACGATAGCGGTGCCTCCATAGGAGAATAACAAATTCCAGTTTGATAGCCCGGCTGATTTTTCGAAATAGTTATTTGAAAAAGTCGGAGCCGGGCCATCAATCAGTTATGTACGAGAATAAAACGAATATATATTTTGATCCTGCACAGAATCGTGCAGGATCATTTTTGCTGATATGTTCTGAAAAATGCTATCCGCGTGGCATGGCTACTTGATGTATGTCAAGTGCAATGAACTAAAAATAGTGATTGTGGAAAAAAGTCAAGAGAACGTACTCTTATAGTATAGAGCAGCAACGCTCATACAAGGATGGCAAGTGTACCAGCGTTTTTGTACATTTCCCTTATGAATTTGCCCCTTGTACAATGAAAGAACAAGGAGGCGTTCGAAATGACAGACTATATTGGGAATTACAAGAATCGACCGCGCAGGGTGGTGTTTTATGGCCGCGTTTCAACAGAACATGAGGAACAGCTATCTGCGCTGGGAAATCAGATGGAATGGTATACAGACCTTGCATTACGCAATCCCAACTGGACCGTTGTAGCGCAGTACATAGACGAAGGCATAACCGGTACCCAAATGAAGAAACGTCCATCATTTATGCGGATGATAGAGCACGCAAAGGAACACCGCTTTGACTTGATTGTCACCCGTGAATTGTCGAGGTTTGCGCGTAACACGGTGGATGCGTTGAATGCTACGCGAGAACTGAAGCAATACGGCGTGGAAGTCTATTTTGTAAATGATGGCATCTGGACAATGGACGGTGATGGAAAAGTTCGCTTGACCATTATGGCGAGCATTGCCCAAGATGAAAGCCGCAAGACCAGTGAGCGCGTAAAAGCCGGACAGAAGATGAGCCGTGAGAAAGGTGTACTCTATGGCAGCGGTAATATTATCGGTTATGACCGTGTGGATGGAACTTATGTAATCAATGAGGAACAGGCGGCAACGGTGCGCAGAATCTTTAATCTGTACGCCGAGGGGCACGGAGAAACGACTGTTGCCAAAATGCTTATAGAAGAAAACCGCAAGGATGGCGGTGGTGGCCTGAGCTGGACGGCGAGCAAGGTATCACGGGTACTCCGCAAGCCCACTTACAAGGGCTATATGACCTATAATAAATCCCATATTGATGACTTTCTCAGCCATAACCGCATCAATCACAGCGAGGAGGACTTTGTTCTTGTAAAGGGAAACTTTGAGCCAATCGTCTCAGAGGAGCTATGGGAAACCTGCAATCAGATCCGCAGTAAGCGAGCTGCATTTGTCAAAGGAAAAGATGGTCGTGCCCATAAATTTGGTGTGTCCTTTCCGCAGAACAAATGGACGAAAATTCTGTTTTGCGATTGTGGGATGCGATTCCAAATCGAAGGCTACGATAAAACGGCCAACGGTGGGAAAAATATGCGGCTTATCTGTGCACGGTCGAAAATGTTCAAAAAGAAAGATGCCGCCAGAGCACTGAACGGCATTCCTTGTCCGGCACCATACGCATCTGAATGGAAGCTGGAATTATGGCAAGGGAAGTGTTCCGTACAGTTTGGAAAGAAAATGCCGAGGATATACTGGGTCTTTTGCGGATGTTGGATGCAAAGTTGAACACTACCGGCACACCGAATGATGGAAACCAGCTGGAGAACAAGCTCTCTGCACTGAATGAGGAATTGGACGATCTTGTCAGCCAGCGGGCAAGCCGAAGCATAACTATGGATGATTTCTTAAGCAGAAGTACGGAAATCAACAATGAGATTATAAATGTCGAAGGCTTACTGCAAAGTTCCATACAGGAACAGCGTCCTGAAGCAAGGTTAGATATGCACAGCATCGAGGCTGCACTCAGCGATGATGCCTCTTTTCCGGATGGTAAAATAGAGCCGGGCTTTCTGGACAGGTATGCCAACCGGATTGTAAAAAGCAATAACCGATACATTTGGATGTTGCAGTTGATGAATGTGCAGCAGATCATGCCTATCCAATCGGAAAGGCAGCCGATAGCGATGATTACCTATAAAAGTGGCGTTCCCTATGATATTGAGCAAGAGCAAATCGGCAAGCAGGATAAAGAAAGTGCTGGACCCGATTGCGCGACAATATGTCGTCCACAGGATTTCTTTTTGAACATGGGCCGAACCAAAAGAAAGCGTAAGTTGGTGGAATGGCTGGAAAGCTGTCAAGAAAATCAGGTAAGCGTGCTGGATGAAAAGATACCACTTTTGAGTTTTGCGGTTGACTTTGTGACTGCCTATGAGTATCAGAAAGCGCGTGGGATTAAGATCCACCCCGGTTTGTGGAAAGATATGCGTGTGGATATATTTCTGGTAAAAAAAGAAAATTGAAAAAGTTGTGGAAAAAATCCGATTCGCTGTTCTCTTATATATTAGGAGGTTCCAAACCTCCGAAAAAGTGAATAGCGTCCTCTGCTGTACCGCATTGGGGAAGCAGCGCCATGACTGGATTCCACGAGCGTGCCAAGATGCGAGAAAACATATCGCATGGCTGCAAAGCGATGCGAGACAAAGCGCCGGGAAGGGTTGCCTGTCTGGAATTTGCAGAGGGAGAGAAACGCACAGCTATAACGACAGATCGTGCCGTGGAGGAAATACTTCCACGGCATTATTGTGTCGTTATGGAATGACGCTAGATTTGCTATTTGAATCAGTAAATGGTAATATTATAATTCGGATGAGGAATAGACCGTGATGGCAACTATTCGGGAATTCCGAATGGTTCAAACAGATGACATCTGACAGGTTCATCGAAGGAAAATTATCGAAATTTGTGGCTTATTGCGCCTTTCGAGTTTTATCTGCATATATTTTTGAAGATTATATGCAGAAAGCAGGATTCCATGTGGCAAAATTTAATCATCGTCATAGCAGATGAGGTGTCTGCGATGATAGATCATGCTATGAAAGAGATCCCTGCTGCGGCGCTTTTGTACCTTTTGTACTATTATAGGGAAATTTCCAACTTGCTATTTGTAGCGATAAATGGTACTATATGACTATACTAATGTCATTTGAATGTTTAGAAATAAATGACTTCTGAAGGAGGCTTTGGCGAAATGGGAAGATTCGTGAATCCGGATAATAGTGCGTTTCAAGTTGCACTGAATTCAAAAATTTATATGGATAAAACGGGTCTGCTGGAATATACCAACAGCGTTCTTGATACACCAGAAGCATATATCTGCAATAGCCGCCCCCGGAGATTTGGTAAGTCCTATACGGCTAATATGCTGGCAGCCTATTACAGCAAAGGCTGCGATTCAGAAAAGATGTTCGATGGGCTTACAATCGGCAAGAGTAGCGACTTCAAAAAGCATCTCAACAAGTATGATGTGATCCATATAGATGTACAATGGTTTTTGTCCAGTTGTGCAGACATCAAAAGTATTATATCCTACATTACGCAATCGGTTTTGGAGGAACTAAAAGAGTACTACCCTGAAGTTCTTCCTAACGAAGTGTTGACATTGGCGGACGCTTTGTCGCGCATCAGAAACTCGACCGGTCAGAAATTTATTGTGATTATTGATGAATGGGATATTCTGATCCGAGATGAAGCAACCAATAAGGCTGTTCAAGAAGAATATATCTATTTCCTGAGAGGCTTATTCAAAGGTACAGAGCCGACAAAATACATTCAGCTTGCATACCTCACCGGCATTCTGCCAATCAAAAAGGAAAAAACGCAGTCGGCCTTGAATAACTTCGATGAGTTTACCATGGTCAGTGCCAGCACGTTGGCACCTTTCATTGGCTTTACGGAAGAAGAAGTTAAGAATCTTTGCGAGGAGTACCACAAAGACTTTGACAAGGTAAAAAAGTGGTACGATGGTTACTTGTTGAGGGATTACCAAGTTTATAATCCCAGAGCTGTTGTCAGCGTTATGCTGAAGGGAGAGTTTAAGAGCTACTGGTCGGAAACGGCTTCCTATGAAGCAATCGTTCCTCTTATCAACATGAACTATGATGGGCTGAAAACGGCAATCATTGAAATGCTTTCCGGTGGGGAAGTTAAAGTAAACACGGCTACCTTCAAGAACGATACCGTTAATATCCAAAGCAAAGATGATGTTTTGACATATATGATCCATCTTGGCTACTTGGGATATGACCAGAACCGAAAAACAGCGTTCGTTCCGAATGAGGAAATCCGGCAGGAATTGACACTTGCGGTGGAAAGCAAGCATTGGAATGAGATGTTGCTGTTCCAGCAGGAGTCTGAGAAGTTGCTGGATGCGACATTGGATATGGATGGCGATGCAGTAGCCACTCAGGTTGAGAAAATCCATGATGACTATGTTTCTGCCATCCAGTACAACAATGAAAACTCCTTAAGCAGCGTCTTGGCGATTGCATACCTGAGCGCTATGCAATATTACTTTAAGCCGGTTCGAGAGCTGCCCACAGGCAGGGGCTTCGCAGACTTCGTTTTCGTTCCAAAACCGGAGTACCGAAATGACTATCCGGCGCTTGTTGTGGAGTTGAAGTGGAACCAAACGGCGGAGACTGCGATGCAGCAGATTAAGGAAAAGAAATATCCGGATTCGCTGCGTGGCTATACAGGAAATCTTCTCTTGGTAGCTATCAACTATGACAAGAAAACGAAGAAACATCAGTGCCTTATTGAAAAAGTAGTATAAAGATCATGCCGTGGAAGGAACCTTCTTCCACGGCTTTTCTATACCATGATTGAGTCATTGACTTGTACATTTTGAAAATACTGAATGCAGTATTATACTGATGGGGAAGGAGGGAAAATCGATGCAATATGATAAAGCAGACCAGCAAAACTGCCCGCGCAGAGTCGTGTTCTATGGGCGCGTGTCCACGGAACTTGAGGCGCAAATATCAGCACTGAAAAATCAAATGAACTGGTATCTGGAGCTTGCAGAACATCATCCGAATTGGACGGTGGTTGGGCAATACGCCGATGAAGGAATCTCAGGTACTGGCATGAAAACCCGACCTTCTTTTATGAAGATGCTGCGAGATGCCCGGAAAAAGAAGTTTGACCTAATCGTGACCCGCGAGGTTTCCCGTTTTGCCCGAAACACGGTGGATACTTTGGTTACGACCCGTGAGCTGAAACAGTACGGCGTTGAAGTGTACTTCGTCAATGATGACATCTGGACGATGCGTGGCGATGGAGAAGTTCGCCTGACCATTATGGCAAGCCTTGCGCAAGATGAAAGCCGTAAAATGAGTGAACGCACCAAGGCGGGCATTCAGACGTCACAGAAAAAAGGCACCTATGTTGCGGGACCGACACCGTTTGGATATAAGCGTGATAAAAAGGCTCATACGCTTGTGGTGCAGGAAAGTCAGGCAGAGACTGTCAGAAAAATTTTTGCTTGGTATGCTGATGGCATAAATGGCACCGAGATAGCCCAGACACTAACGCAAGAAGGCGCACCGAATAAATCCGGAATGCCACAATGGAGCGCGCGTCAGGTTCTCTCAATCACCAAGAATACGATTTATAAAGGGTATTTGACATACAACAAATCGCATATTGATGATTTCCTCAGCCATAAAAGCATCAAGAACAGCGAACAGGATTACATTCTGGTGAAAGGCCGTTTTGAGCCAATCATTTCAGAGGAACTATGGGATAAATGTCAGCGCCGCAGACATGCATGGCAGTCGTACAAAGACGGCAATATAACGCAGGCTTACTTGTATGGAAAGAGCGAACACGCCGACAAATGGGCTTGCCGCCTGTTTTGTGGCTGCGGAGCCAGAATGCGGGCGTTCCGCGCAGAGAAAGGCATTGTTCGATATATCTGTTATCAGCGGTCGCTGAGGAATGTGGCCACCAAATGCAGCGCCCCCAATGTGCAAGCATGGAAGCTCGAATTGATGGCGCGAGAAATCTACAAAAACGTTTGGCAGGATCACCGGCAGGATATTTTAGAAGAATACCAGCAGGAACAAGAAAACGGAGCTGCCAATAGTGAAAAGGTAGAGGAAGCACTCAGCTGGCAAGAGTCGTTCCCAAACGATGAAATCAGCCGGGAATTTCTGGACAGATTTGTGCTGAGAATCTTCTCCATCGATGGACAGAAATTCATCTGGGAACTAAATCTATTTCAAGAGTCATGCACTGTTCAATGCAATGTGCGCGGAACGTACAATTACCATTCGATTTCGGCGGAAAAAATCATGCCGGGAAAAACAAAAGCGAAGAAAGGGGATGGGGCCGTCAATAGGATACTTGAGGTTGCAAACAGTACGCGCTTTTGGGTACATACCTATGATGACGACCCAATAAGCAGGCAGCCATCAAGGCGCCTCGCGGCTGATTTGCCAGCGAGTATAACCATTAAGTTGAATTACGAACAGGCTCGCGCCTATCGAAATTCGCGTGGTTGCGTACTTTGGCCGGGGAATTGGAAAGACCTGACAGTTAAGGTTCTTCTATAAATCCTATCAAGTCCCGAATTGCTTGTATTCCAGTCTTTTATAAATCCATGAGATACAGGCAGCAACATCTTTAAAGACCTGCTCATCTTCAGAGTAGAAAAAGATTTCACGCCAAATACTCTCAATTGTATCCCCAAGCAAATCGGCCTTGG
>OLPO01002000.1_pt1 | contig 13159 bp, 8 predicted proteins | sample 1672831 | NCBI WGS metagenome assembly OLPO01 (sample SAMEA3136728, study PRJEB25190) | human gut metagenome
TGACATGCAGCAGGTAGGCATCGGCGCCGCTGGCGGTCAGGCCCGCGACAAGGCTATACTCAAACATGTAGGAACTGCGGCGGGTATCCTTGCCGATGACGATGCGCGGGGCAGTCGTCTCGCCGTTGCGCTGGCGCAGCATGCCGTAGTACCAGCCCAGAAAACGGCCGACCTTGTAGGCGTGATCGGCGGTCAAAGTGACGCCGGCCTCCCCACGGAAGCCGTCAGTGCCAAAATATTTTCCCATAGTAAACACTTGTCCCTTCAAATAAAGGTAAAATTTGTGGTAAAGCAATATGATATACTATCATTCTTAGTATACCACTTTATGCCGCAGATGACAAGTCCGCATTATTGGCAGGCGGTGTAACGATGCAGTATTGCGGTGCAGCCCTCCAGCACATCCCGCCAGGTAGCCGAGAAATCCCCGGTATACCACGGGTCGGCCACATCTCCCGGGCGGGCGGTGTAGTCGAGCAGACGATGGATTTTTCCTTCCGGGTCACCGCCGCAGATGCGCAGCATATTGCGGATGTTGGCGCTGTCCATGCCGATGAGCAGGTCGTAGCGGTCATAGTCTGCCCGGGTCAACTGACGCGCCGCATGCCCGGTGCAGGGGATGCCGTGGGCCGCAAGCTCCCGCCGCGCCGGCGGATAGACCGGGTTGCCGATCTCCTCGGTGCTGGTCGCAGCGGAGTCAATAACAAATTGCTCCCCTGCCCCGGCCTTGGCGACTAAATCTTTCATCACAAACTCCGCCATCGGACTGCGGCAGATGTTGCCGTGGCAAACGAAAAGTATTTTGATCATACCAGAGTTTCCTTTATAATGCTGCAATTTTCGGGGGCATAAAACATTGACAAACGGCCCCTGTTTCACTATATTTATTAGTATACACGAAAACGCCGAACTTGTCTGCCTCTGCGCAAATTTTTATGCGGAGGCGGTGCGGTTTGTAAGGGAGATATAACTATGGCAGAAGAAAAACGCAAACGCATCCTCTCGGGCATCCAGCCCACCGGTACGCCCACGCTGGGCAATTATATCGGCGCAGTGCGCAACTGGGCCCTTTTGCAGTCTGATTATGAATGCCTGTATATGGTGGCAGACCTGCACAGCCTGACTGTGCGTCAGGTCCCGGCCGAGCTGCGCCGCCGCACCCGTGAGCTGGCTGCCCTGCTGCTGGCCGTGGGCATCGACCCGAAAAACCATGTGCTTTTTGTGCAAAGCCATGTGCCCGCGCACACCCAGCTGTCTTGGGTGCTGGCCTGCAATACCCAGTTCGGCGAGCTGTCCCGCATGACCCAGTTCAAGGACAAGAGCGCCAAGCACCCCGACAATGTCAATGGCGGCCTGTTCACCTACCCGGTGCTGATGGCAGCCGACATCCTGATCTACAACGCCGACCTCGTCCCGGTCGGGCAGGATCAGACCCAGCACCTTGAGATCGCCCGCGACATCGCAGGCCGCTTCAACGGCATCTACGGCGACACCTTCACCCTGCCGGAGGGCTATGTCCCCGCCAGCGGCGCCAAAATCATGTCTTTGGCCGAGCCGACCAAAAAGATGAGCAAATCTGACACAAATGTCAACAGCTTTATCCTGATGACCGATGACAAGGACACCATCGTGCGCAAGTTCAAGCGCGCCGTGACGGACTCCGACGGTGTGGTGCGCTTTGACCGCGAGGCAAAGCCCGGCGTATCCAACCTGATGTGCATTTACAGCACCTTCACCGGCAAGTCCAACGATGAGATCGCCGCCGAGTTTGAGGGCAAGGGCTACGGTGACTTCAAACTGGCTGTTGCCGAGGTCACGGCCGATGCGCTGGCCCCCGTGCAGGCAGAGTACGGCAAGATTCTGGCCGACAAGGCCTATGTGGATGGTGTGCTGAAGGACGGCGCTGAGCGCGCAGCCCGCCTTGCCAACCGCACGGTCAGCAAGGTCTACCGCAAGGTTGGCCTTCTGCAGCTGGATAAATGACGCTGTGTCTTGACAAATCCCGTTTGAACCATTATAATATGTAAGTTAGTGCGGCTCCCCAGTTGGTGCCGCACAACTTTTACTATCCATTTTACGTTAGGAGACACTGCTATGGCTAAAGAAGTTGTCGTTACCCGCGAGGGCTATAATAAACTGGAGCAGGAACTGGAAAACCTGCGCACCGTCAAGCGTAAGGAAGTTGCCGACAAGATCAAGGTCGCCCGCGGCTATGGCGATTTGAGCGAGAACGCCGAGTACGATGCCGCCAAGGAGGAGCAGGCTTCTGTGGAGGCCCGCATTGCCGATCTGGAGGCCACCCTCAAGCTGGCCCGCATCATGGACGAGAGCGAGCTGTCCAACGATACTGCCTCTATTGGCATGCATGTCAAGATTCTGGCCGAGGGCGATGATCTTGAGGACGCCGAGGAGTACGACCTGACCGGCTCCACCGAGGCCGATATGGACCTGAACCGCATCAGCGATGAGAGCCCCGTCGGCGCAGCCCTGATCGGCTGCAAGGTAGGCGACCACTTTGATGTCACCCTGCCCAACGGCAACATCATCACCTACAAGCTGCTGGAAGTTTCCCGTTCCAAGTAAGCGTTTGAAATCAAATAATCACGAAAGGACGATCTCTCATGGAGCAGAATAAGCCCCAGACCGAGCAGGAACTCTCCCAGCAGGCCGCTGTGCGCCGCCAGAAGCTGGCTGACCTGTGCGAAGCCGGTCACAACCCCTTTGAAATCACCAAATATGCGCAGGACGCGTACTCGGCCGACCTCAAACAGGAATTTGCCGAGCTGCCTGCCGAGGCCGAGACCGGCAAGATCGTCTCTCTGGCCGGCCGCATGATGTCCAAGCGCGTTATGGGCAAGGCCAGCTTTGCCCACCTGCGCGACCAGAAGGGCGACATCCAGATCTTTGTCAAGCGTGACCTGCTGGGCGAGGAAGCCTACGCCGCCTTCAAGAAGCTCGACATCGGTGACATCATCGGCGTCAAGGGCGAGGTTTTCCGCACCAAGATGGGCGAGATTTCGGTGCGCATCAGTGAACTGACGCTGCTCTCCAAGAGCCTGCTGCCCCTGCCCGAGAAGTTCCACGGCCTGACCGACCGTGAGGCGCGCTACCGCCAGCGCTATGTTGACCTGATCGTCAACCCCGAGGTCAAGGACACCTTCGTCAAGCGCAGCCAGATCCTGAAGGAGATCCGTGCGTACTTGGATGAGAAGGGCTTTTTGGAGGTTGACACCCCCATCCTGACCCCGTTTGAGATCGGTGCCTCTGCCCGCCCCTTCTACACCCACCACAACACCCTGAACATGGACATGGTCCTGCGCATTGAGACCGAGCTGTACCTCAAGCGCCTGATCGTGGGCGGCATGGACCGTGTGTATGAGGTTGGTCGCATCTTCCGTAATGAGGGTATGGACCCTAAGCACAACCCGGAGTTCACGACCATTGAACTGTATCAGGCCTTCACCGACTTCCACGGCATGATGGATCTGGTTGAGGAGATGTACAAGCGTCTGGCCCTCAAGGTCTGCGGCAGCTTGGAGATCACCTATCAGGGCAAGCAGATCGACATGGGCCACTGGGAGCGCCTGACGATGGTCGAAGCTGTCAAAAAGTATTCCGGCGTTGATTTCAACGACTGGAAAACCGATGAGGACGCCATTGCCGCTGCCAAGGAGCATCATGTTGAGCTGCCCGAGGTCCCGACCAAGGGTGCAATCCTCGCAGAGTTCTTTGACGCCTTTGTGGAGGATAAGCTGATCCAGCCCACCTTCATCTATGATTACCCCGTCGAGATCAGCCCGCTTGCCAAGCGCAAGCCCAATGATCCGGCTTTCACCGAGCGGTTTGAGTACTTCATCGACTGCACCGAGTACGGCAATGCGTTCAGCGAGCTGAACGACCCCATCGACCAGAAGGCCCGCTTTGAGCGTCAGGTCGCCGAGCGCAAGGCTATCGAGCCGGAGTGCCGGGCACAGGTCGATTATGACTATGTCAACGCGCTGGAGTATGGTCTGCCCCCCACAGGCGGCCTCGGCTTCGGTGTGGACCGTCTTGTCATGCTGCTGACCGACAGCGCGTCGATCCGCGATGTTCTGCTGTTCCCCACGATGAAGCCGATTGAGCAGTAAAATGCAAAAATTGGCTTTGCTTCGTTTGAAATCGTGGTGTTCGATACTGGAGCAATGTGAATTTACCACCAACTTACCACCAAATTTGATAATTTGCATCAGTAAAACAGAAAGCAGCCTACAATAAACGCAAGCACCCCTGTCAATGAAATGTGTGATAACACATGGATTGGCAGGGGTGCTTTTCATGTTTGGAAGATATTAAGAGTATTTCGGAAAAATACTGGTATTGTCTTGTTGCCCACCGAATCAAGTCGTGGTATAGTAATAATTGGAGTAGTTTAACCTTAAAGGTCGTTGCGGCATACAACTTCCGATAATATTGATTATCTGGAAGTTTTCGGGATTCTACAATGCAGGAGGTTGTCTGTATGGCGGTGCTTTCAAAGAGTCAAATGTCTGAAGAAGATATTAAGTTTCACTACATCACACCCGCAATCACGGCAAAGTGGAACAACCAGCACATCACGCTGGAAACAAAAATCACAGATGGCCGTATCAATCTCAAAGGTAACATTGTGGCCCGTGAAAAGCCGAAACGTGCAGACTATGTGCTTTACCTGAGCGCGAATAATCCGATTGCCATTGTTGAAGCAAAAGACAACAATCATACGGTTTCCCACGGATTGCAACAGGCCATGACCTATGCGCAGATGTTGGATGTTCCGTTTGCCTTTAGCTCAAATGGGGATGGCTTTGCAGAACATGACTTCTTGACGGGCAAAGAACGCACCTTTGGCCTTGACGAATTCCCAACAGAAGAAGAACTGGTTGAACGGTACAAAGCCAGTGTAAACAATGGAGCTGGTTTGACGGATGTACAGGAGAAAATGATTGCACAGCCGTATTATAGCAGCCAGAAAACTTACCCACCGCGCTATTACCAGCGCATTGCCATCAATCGTACATTGGACGCGATTGCAAAAGGGCAAAATCGGCTTTTGCTGGTAATGGCAACTGGTACAGGTAAAACTTATACGGCATTTCAAATTGTGTATCGGCTGCTCAAAAGTGGCTTAAAGAAAAAGATTCTTTATCTTGCAGACCGCAACAATCTTGTTGACCAGTCTATCCAACAGGACTTTGCGCCGCTGGAAAAGGTCATTCATAAGGTGAATTTTTCTAAGGACGACCCTCGCACGATTACTTCTTATGAGGTCTATTTTTCTCTCTATCAGCAGCTCGCTGGAAAGAACGAAGAACAAGACGAGAACGCTGAAAATGCACTCGATAAGCTGTCACAGCTCTTTAGCCCGGATTTCTTTGACCTGATTATTGTCGATGAGTGTCACCGTGGCTCGGCGAAGAAAGAAAGCAACTGGCGCAAAATTCTGGAATATTTTGCTTCTGCTACGCAAATCGGCATGACCGCTACGCCTAAAGAAACCAAATATGTTTCCAACATCGACTACTTTGGTGAACCCATCTATACTTACAGTCTGAAAGAAGGAATCGAGGACGGTTTTCTTGCACCTTTTAAGGTAATCAATGTTATGACTGATATTGGTGAGGGATGGCGTCCTCGCAAGGGCCAGCGCGATATTTACGGAAATGAAATCGAAGATCGTATTTACACAAACAGCGATTACGACTACAACATCATTATAGAAGATCGTATCAATCAAGTTGCTGCTGAAATCACGCGGTACTTGAAAAGTACCGACCGTATGGCAAAAACCATTGTGTTCTGCCCAACCGAAGAAGCGGCAGAGCGTATGCGGATGGCTTTGGCAAACCAGAACGCTGACATGGTGAAGCAGAATCCCGATTATGTTGTCCGCATTACAGGCAGCGATACTTATGGAAAGAGTAAGCTAGATTATTTTATCTCTGTTGGCTCGAAATATCCTGTTATTGCGACTACCTCCAAGCTGCTCTCCACGGGTTCGGATTGCAAGATGACAAAGCTGATTGTTTTGGATGAAATGATTGGCTCTATGACTGAATTCAAGCAGATCATTGGCCGCGGAACCCGTCTGCGCGAAAAAGAAGGCAAGACCCATTTTGTTGTGATGGATTTCCGAAATGTGAGCCGACTTTTTGCGGACCCGGATTGGGATGGTCCGATTGAAATGAACGAGGACTTCGATTCCGAAAAAGAGAACGATAAGCCCGTACCGAAAAAGGGCTCAGGAACATCTGACCCTCCCACGCCGCCAGACCCCAAGAAACCCAAACCAATCGTTGATAAAGACGGCTGTCGGGTGGAGATCATCTACAAAACGGTTTCTATTTATGATGCAGGCGGGAAACTGCTCCGGCAGGAAAGCATTATTGACTACACGAAAGAAAATATCCGTGGCTCGTACGCTTCACTGGACAATTTTATCCGTCAATGGTCTGCTGAAGAAAAGAAAGAAAAAATCCGGGAGCTTCTTTTGGAGCATGGTATTGACCTTGAAGCACTAAAGGCCGACCAGAACATGACGGATGTGGACGACTTTGACTTTATCTGCCATGTTGCGTTTGATAAAAAGCCTTTGACGCGCAGAGAACGAGCAGAAAATGTCAAAAAACGCGACTTTCTAAGCAAATACAGCGGTGCAGCAAGAGATGTTCTGGAGGCACTTCTGGACAAGTATATGAATACTGGCATTTATGAAATTGAGAAAACGGAAATTCTGCGGCTTGACCCGTTCCTGAAAATGGGCAAGCCTCAAAAGATTGCCTCTTACTTTGGCGGGAAAGACGGGTATCTGAAAGCTGTTAAGGAACTGGAACAGGCAATCTATGAAGGAGAAATTGCATAACAATGGGAAATTTATCGAATTTTGTGAAGCGTGTCCGCGATATTATGCGGAACGATGCAGGTATCAACGGTGATGCGCAGCGCATTGAGCAGATTGCATGGATGCTCTTTTTGAAAGTGTACGATGCCAAAGAGAATGATTGGGAGTGGGACGAAAAGGATTACCAGTCAATTATTCCTGAACCCTGCCGTTGGCGTAACTGGGCACACGATGAAAACGGTAAGGGCATAACGGGTGACACACTGTTGGAATTTGTCAACAATACGCTGTTCCCTACTTTGAAAAAGTTACCTGTGGACGCTTCTACGCCCATCAAAAAAGCAATCGTGCAGACTACCTTTGCAGATGCAAACAACTACATGAAAGATGGCGTTTTGCTCCGACAAGTTATCAATGTGATTGATGAACTTGACCTGAGTGATTATGCAGAAAGTCATGCGTTTGGTGAGATTTACGAAACTATTCTAAAAGAGCTGCAAAGTGCTGGCTCTGCAGGTGAATTTTATACGCCGCGCGCCGTGACTGATTTTATGGCGCAGATGATCAACCCACAAATCGGGGAGAAGATGGCCGATTTTGCCTGTGGCACAGGTGGTTTTATCACCAGTTGGCTGAAAGCTCTGCATAAAAAGGTCAAGACAACAGAGGATGAAGCCCTGTATGCAAACTCCATATATGGCATTGAAAAGAAGCAGTTCCCATATATGCTGTGCATCACCAATATGCTGCTGCATGACTTGGATGTGCCGCAGGTGTTCCACGATAACACGTTGCTTCGGGATGTTCTGGACTATACCGAGGACGATCAGGTAGATGTTATCTTGATGAACCCTCCCTATGGTGGTTCTGAGAAAAACGATGTTAAAAATCACTTTCCGGCTGACCTTGCCAGCAGCGAAACAGCAGACCTGTTCATGTCCGTCATTATGTATCGACTGAAAGAAAATGGCCGCGCAGCAGTCATTCTGCCGGATGGTTTTTTGTTCGGCACAGACAATGCCAAAGTAGCAATCAAAACGAAACTGTTCTCTGAGTTCAATGTCCATACCATCATCCGTATGCCGGGTAGTGTGTTCTCCCCATATACGTCGATTACGACCAACATTTTGTTCTTTGACCATACTGGCCCGACAGAGGAAACCTGGTTTTATCGTCTGGATATGCCGAAAGGCTACAAGCATTTCAGCAAGACCAAGCCCATGAAGCTGGAACACTTTGCTCCTGCGGTAGAATGGTGGAGTGACCGCAAAGAAATTCAGCTGGACGGGTTTGACAAGGCCAAAAAGTACACCGTACAGGAGATCAAAGACCGCAACTATAATATTGACTTGTGTGGCTATCCGCATGAGGAAGAGGAAATCCTACCGCCCAAAGAGTTGATTCAGCAGTATCAGGAGAAGCGCGCCAGCCTGAACGCAGACATTGACCGAATCCTTGCTCAGATCACGGAGATTCTGGGCATTGACCTTGATGCACAGGACTGAGCTACATAGATAAGGAAGAAAAAATGACAGGACAGCAACTGAAAAATTCCATTCTGCAAATGGCAGTGCAGGGCAAACTTGTTCCGCAAGACCCCAATGACGAGCCTGCTTCTGTGCTGCTGGAACGCATTCGTGCAGAAAAAGAACAGCTTATCAAAGAGGGCAAAATCAAAAAGGAAAAGAATCCGTCTGTGATTTTTCGTGGAGCCGATAATTTGCCTTATGAGAAGGTCGGCAAAAATGAGCCTGTCTGCATTGCAGATGAAGTGCCGTTTGACATCCCGGAGAGCTGGGAGTGGGTTACTTTAAAACAGATAGCTGTTACCGCACTAGGTAAAACACTAGATAAATCAAAAAACATTGGTGAATATCGCCCGTATCTATGCAGCATCAATGTTTATTGGACAGGTATTGATTTATCAACCGTAAAACAGGCTCGTTTTGAAGATTCTGAATTATCGAAGTACCAGCTGAACAAGGGAGACTTGCTTATCTGTGAAGGCGGTGATGTTGGCCGTTCTGCTGTATGGGATAGAGATGAAGAAATGTATTATCAGAATGCACTTCATCGTGTCCGCTTTTACGGTAATATCGAGCCACGCTTCTTCCAGTTACTGATGGAAAGCTATAAGGGCGCAAAAATATTGGACAATTATAGCAAAGGAATGACTATAAAACATCTCGTTCAGAATTCACTTAACTCTATTTACTTTCCTTTGCCGCCACTTGCTGAACAAAGGCGCATCGTAGAAAAAATCAAACAGCTTACGCCGTATCTTAAAAAGTATGGTTCAGTTGAAACTACACTGTCAAATCTGAATTTGGCTTTCCCGGATGACTTGAAGAAATCAATTCTTCAATATGCAGTACAAGGCAAGTTGGTTCCTCAAGATCCTGCTGACGAACCAGCATCCGTTCTGTTAGAGCACATCCGTGCAGAAAAAGAGCAGCTCATTAAAGCCGGAAAAATTAAACGGGATAAGCATGAATCCGTTATTTTCAGACGGGATAATTCTTATTATGAGAAGGTCGATGGAATTGAACGTTGCATCGACGATGAGCTGCCGTTTGAGATTCCCGAAAGTTGGGAATGGTGCAGACTCGGTACAATTCTGCAAAAGCTAACAGATGGTACACATTCAACACCCAAATACACTGCTAGAGGCATTCCATTCATATCTGTAAAAGATATAAGTTCTGGTAAAATTTCTTTTGAACGAACAAAATTCATTTCAAAAACAGAACATGAACTTCTCGCGTCTCGTTGTGACCCACATCGAGATGATATTTTACTTACTAAAGTGGGAACAACTGGAATCCCAGTATTGGTTGATACCGATAGGCCTTTTAGCATTTTTGTGAGTGTGGCGCAGCTTCGATTTTCAACAGAACTGCTAGACAAATTTTTCTTGATTTATCTTCTAAAGTCACCGCTTGTACAAACTCAATGTAGAGAAAACACAAAAGGGGTTGGAAATAAAAATTGGGTGATGCGTGATATTGCAAACACGTTGATCTGTATTCCACCATTGGCAGAACAAAAAAGAATACAAGCAAGTCTAGCTAATGTGCTAAAATCGATTTGATAAGAAAGAGCGTCTGAACTCATTTTTGAGAACAGACGCCTTTTTTTACCAGTCTACGATATTATCTACTAAAGTCCTCTGCTCTGTTGCGGTTTTGCGCAAATAAATTCGCGTCGTTTCAATACTTTCATGACCCATCAAGTCTGCAAGGAATGCAATGTCGCTGCACCGATCCAAAAAGCTTTTTGCAAACCGATGCCGGAAAGAGTGGGGATAAACCACCGCAGGATCAATGCCATACTTTAACGCCAGCTTCTTCAGCTGTCCAGAAATACCTCTTGTGGTGATTCGTTCGCCGAAGCGATTCAAAAAGATAAAGCCGCTGTCCTGCTGTTTTTCTTCCAACCAGACAATGGCTTCATCTTGCAATGATACCTGTACAGCAACGCCACGATTGAAACGCTGATTCAGTTTGAATACTCTGCGTTTGAAGAAGCGACTGTGCCTGTATGCACGTTTGCTTTCAAAAACAGCCATGTCAGCAAAAAGGGCTGCTATCTGCGCCTTGTGGATTTCCGCGGTGGTATGGAAGTACAGCGACTGAAAACGCTTGAAGCGATTGCAAACCATGACTGTGGATTCTACTATGAGCAGAACACGGACAACTTCTCCAAAATTCCGGGCAGCCCGGTGGCGTATTGGGCAAGTGACAGCTTACAAAATGTTTTTCAAAATAAATTACTTTACAATTATTCTATATCACCAAGTCAAAATGTGACAGGAAATAACGGCAAGTTTGTGCGTAAGCATTGGGAATTAGAGAAATATAAAGTGGGAATGCCTGATAGTTGGATTTTCTATGCGAAGGGTGGTGGTTACAGAAAATGGTGGGGAAACCTAGATGAAGTGGTCGATTGGTCACCGAACGCGCGTGAAATTTATCAATATGGTGATGGAAAGCACGCATCACAAATTATTAACCATGAGTATTGGTATAAGAAGGGAATAACATGGGGGCTTATTACATCCGCACTACCGAGCTTTCGTGTAATGCCGGAAGGAGCAACGTACGATAAAGGCGGATCAACAATTTTAGTTGAAAAAGAGGTATATAATTTTGCACTTGCGCTATTAAACTCTAAAGTTTATTTAAGTATTGCAAAAGTGCTGAATCCAACGCTTAATTATCAAGTAAAAGATATACGTTCTATGCCCCTGGCACTTTTTGAGACAAAAAGAGTGTCAACATTAGCTAAACACAATATTGATATATCCAAATCCGACTGGGACTCTTTCGAGACCTCATGGGACTTTGCTGAGCATCCCCTTGTAAAATGGTCGCATGACCTATGGGATGGTACCTCCATCGGCGCAACCATGGCGTACTATTACCACGGCGAGCGCCCCGAAGTCTCCTGCCCGGTGGAGCTGTGCTATCTGCTCTGGCAGGGCGAGTGCAATGACCGCTTTGCCAAGCTCAAAGCCAATGAGGAAGAGCTCAACCGCATCTTCATCGACATCTACGGCTTGCAGGATGAACTGACCCCTGAAGTCGAGGATAAGGACGTCACCGTGCGCAAAGCCGATTTGAGCCGTGACATCCGCAGTCTGCTCTCCTACGCAGTCGGCTGCATTTTTGGCCGCTATTCTCTGGACAAACCCGGTCTTGCCTACGCCGGTGGTGAATGGGATGCCGGTAAATACTCGCGTTTCCAGCCTGTGACCGATAATGTCATTCCCCTGTGCGATGAGGAATATTTCGGCGAGAATGACCTTGTAAACCGTGTTGTAGACTTCATAAAAGAAGTGTTCGGTGCAGCGTCGCTGGAAGAAAACCTTGCGTTCATCGCCAAGGCGCTGGGTAACAAGGGCAACACCAGCCGTGAGGTTATCCGAAACTATTTCCTGAAAGATTTCTTCGCAGATCACTGCAAGATTTACCAGAAGCGCCCCATCTACTGGATGTTCGACAGCGGCAAAAAGAACGGCTTCAAGGCGCTGGTCTACCTCCACCGCTGGGATGACGACACCACCGGCCGCGTCAACAACAACTATCTCAGCCCGCTGCTGCGCACCTATGCCCAGCAGATCGTGCAGGAAAACAACGTCATTTCCGCCAGCAGCGATGCCCGCACGGTATCGCTTGCCCAAAAGCGGCTGGATAAGCTGAAGTTGCAGCAGGCCGAGTGCGAAAAGTACGAGAAGAATATCGCCCACCTTGCCGGTCTGCGCATCGCCCTTGACCTTGACGATGGCGTAAAGGTCAACTATGTCAAAGCACAGACCGCCGCCGATGGCAAAAACCTGAACGTGCTTGCACCCCTTAAATAACAAACCGCCGATACACTGGGGTGCAATTCTGCCCCCGGTGTATTGGTGTTTATACTACAAGATAAAGGAACGATGAACCCGCATGGCTAAAACGACACTGCGCCAGATAGAAGATCGCCTTCGGATTATGTTTACGCCGGGCGAGCACCGCAAATTGGTGTTCTGGTACGATGAATGTAAACCGTCGTGAAAAAAAATTGGAAGAAAGCTTTCAGGAAGGCTTAGAGGGAACAACTGCGGTAGCACCGCGATTGCACTACGTTTACTCAGAGAGTAATCAGGGAGAAAAAGCTTTCTTGGCGGCACAATATTATGGAAAATGCCAAATCTGCGGAAAACAGATTTTTCGTAGTAATGGAAAGCCTTATTTTGAAGCCTGCAATATTCTCCCGACTAATGCTATTTCAGATAGGTACAAACATAGCATTTCAGAAGGTTGGAATTCTCTTTGTCTATGTCCTAACTGTGCTGCTGAATTTAAGTACGGAAAAAAGAATCTGTCTGAGCTTATTTCGATGATACAAGATTACCATATGAAAGAAAATGACGAAAATTTGATTACCTGCAGGATAGAAATGCAGGGAGAACAAAGGACAATCAAATATACTGGAAAGCATTTCTTGGCACTGCAAAAAGCAATTGAGTATTATTCCGACGATGCTAAATGATGCCGCAGAAAATAAAGGCTCTGTGGGAAGAAAGGAGACGCTATGATTGGATTCGCTAAAAGATGCATATGAATTATTAGAGCATACAGCCAAAGGTGATTTGCTATCTGAAAAACTTTGGAAGAGTAATAAAGTGCAATCTTTAAAGAACTTCTTTGTGAATCGAAACAGGAAACTGAGCAAGTAGAAAGGTTGGAATATATATGAAACAAGATACTTTAGAAGGAAAAGCGAAAACAAAAAACGGAGTAAAACGATTGTGTTTTTCCATAG
>OLPO01002001.1_pt1 | contig 13158 bp, 22 predicted proteins | sample 1672831 | NCBI WGS metagenome assembly OLPO01 (sample SAMEA3136728, study PRJEB25190) | human gut metagenome
TTGTTGGGTATCGTAGTATACCACTACGTACAGATTTCTCTATACGCTAACTATAATGTTTGGCTTACTCACGATTGAAGTCACGAGTGTGTGCCAAACGTCTAATCAATTCCGTTTCTGAGAAAAATACTTTCGATTGGATCAGGTGAAGGAATGACGATCTGTTTCTTCGGGACTTCTCTCTGGACAGATACCGGTTCATCATACGTTTCGTGTGATGTTCCTGCAGTCTGTCTGACAGGCTTCTGCCTTCTTTCTTCCTGCACTGGCTCTTTGTGTTCTCTGACAGGATTTGTTTCACGTCTGAAGAACTTTGCAAGTTCCTCTCTTGAACTGTATTTTTCAGAGTCATCATCTTTTTCGAAAATATCATCTCCATTTCTTCTTCTCGAAGAATTGATATATCTGACTGTATCTTCATAGCTCATGTTCAATCCCTGAGCCAGCTTCTGAATAAGTGCTGACAGAAGTACGGCTGTTTCCTTTGCACTTCCTTTTACCGCAACATGTGCTTCTCCGTTTTCATATTTTCCTTGTAGTACTGTACTCATAATAATTTGGCGGAAAAGCCTGAACTTACAGGCTCGAAACCGCCGCTCTCCTTTCCTCTTTTTGACTGCTATTCTGCTTCTGTTTTTTCAGCTTCTGGTGTTGCAGTTGCTTCTGCAGCTGCCTTTTCTGCCTGCTCGACTTTGATCTCACCGAGAGGAATTACAGAGTTCACCTTCTTGCCGTCTTTGTTTGTCGTCATCAGGCCGTAGACGTTGACAACTGTCTGTCCTTCTTCAAGCTGAACCTGAGTTGCATCAATCTGATAAGTCTCACCATCAATTGTGAGATTCACCTTATCTGTCTTTTCTTCCACTTTCTGACTGTCTGCAGAATTCATCTTGTTGATTTTCTTGTTTACTGTAATCACTGCAAATGTCTGAAATGCTGACAGAAGCATCAGGAATACAAGAAGTAATGTTGTAAGCTTTTCCTTGATTCCTCTTCCTCTGCCTTCTTCGTATTCATCATCATCTTCATCATCGCTTTCTTCAGGTTCTTCCTGAGCTTTTGGTTTTGCTGGTTCTGATTTTGGCTGTACTGGTGCAGCTGGCTGTGAAAGCTGTGACTGAGCCTGTGCTGCCTGTCTCTTTGCTTCATCTGCAATTGCATTGGCTGCCGTCTTTTCCTGCTGAAGAGTTACATTTGCCTTTGACAGACTCTGCAACTGCTGCTGGAGTGCGGCTACCTGCTTCTGAAGCACGTCCTTTTCAGAGTCTGCTGTATTCTGTACAGGCTGCTGAACAGGCTTTGCCGGCTGTACTGGTGCCGTTTCAGTTTTCTGTGCTTCCTTGTGTTCAGCAAGATAAGCTTCAAGAATCTGTCCGTACTGATCATCAGGAATCTTTACCTGATTGTTTCTGTCTTCTTTACCATCGCTGTCTACTGGATACAGAATATTTCCGTAGTAGAGATTGAAATTGCTCTTTCCATCGGATACTGTCTGCAGTAATGTTTTACCTTCTTCTAATGCCATATTTTTTACATCCTTTCACATCTTTGAAGAAAGGCAGAGAAAATCCCTGCCTTCTATTTTTTTCTTATACGCATATTGTACAACATTTTAGTACCTGTTTCACTACATTTTGTGCAGTTTTTGAAATTATTTGAAAATTGACCCAATGAGCTGTGCTCCGTAGAGCGTAATGATTGAGCTTGTGAGAAGTGTCATACAGAGACCGTGTACCGTCGTAACTGCAAATCTCACCTTCTGACTTATCGTCCTGTCTCCGTTTACAATCAGTTTCAGACAGTACAGAGATACTGTAAGAAGGCTCCATCCTCCAGCAAGGCACACAACAATATATACAGGCTTGAAACTGAACAGCTCCTCCTGCTGTGCAAGTGTGCTGCTCAGAAGATAGAACAGCCCAAAAAAGCCAATGAGTGCAAGGACCACCCTTGTCGCCCTGTGAAGATAAAGTTTCTTCAGTTTCAGCACAATGACCGTCATCACAACAAACGTCAGCGGCATTCCGTACAGTGAAATCACAAAGCACGGAATGATATTTCTTGCTACTATAACAGCTGGAAATGCCAGCGTAAGCAGAAGAAAAAAATCTATGATCCTTGCAATCACGCTTGTATCCTTTTCGTCTTCTCTTATTTCAGCCAGCTTTTCTTTGAAAGCCACTGTTCTGCTCTTTTTTTCAGACATAGTAATACCTCCCGACCTCTGACAGGTCTGCCAAACTTTCTGATGATATTATATAGCACTTTTTGTACTTTTTTGTTTTCAAAAGTGCAGTGATGTGCTTTTTATTTTTCTCAAAGGATCTGACAGAATTTTCAGATGGCACTGTACGAAAAAAGAGAGCCCGAAGACTCTCCAAGCTTTTCAAATTTTAATCAGCAGAATTGCATCAGTGCAGCAAGTGCAATCCAGATAAGTACACATCCTCCAGCGTACAGAAAGTTCTGCTTTGCTTTTTTTTCACATTCAGCAGCAGCTTCTCTATCAAATGTCATCTTTGATGTCCTGTTCGCTGTATAGCCCAACACTCTGATGAGAAAGAAAAGCAGTGCTCCAATGTTCACGAAGCCAATAATGTTTAATAGTGCGTACATATTACTGTTTCTCCCTGAGTTTTACAGCTGTACCATAGTAGAGCATGACAGGAACGTAGCGTCCAGATCCTGAAAAGCCTCCATCATACTGCTGATAGGCTGCTACTCGCACTCCCAAAACTCCGTCGCATCCATTTTTAAAACAGAGCTGTTTCAGATCTTCAAGATAGTTTCCCTGAACGTATACAGCATCGACAATTTCGAATCTGTCTTCAAATCCAATCAGACTTTCTGTTGAAAGTGTGAAATAATGATTTTCGAATTCTTCTGTGTATGCGACCTTTTCTGGATTTTTTGTTGTATTGAATAATCCCATAAATAAATGTTCTCCTTTTTCGCAAAAATTATACATGATTTTATGTACCGTTTTGATACTATTTGTGCAGTATTTCAGAAAAAGAAAACCATACCTGTGTTTCTGGAAGATATGGTTGTTTTTTTGGAGTATACGCTGACAGCATACACTCCACAATTCTATTCAGCTATAGGCAACTGTGGAATCCAGTTCTCAGGTGCTTTCTTCAAAAGCCCTGCTGGAACACATTCATTGAGTGCAGATGTATCGGCCGTAGCCATGTCAATGAGCCAGAAATCGTCACCATTCTGCATGATGTCAAGCGACCACTGACCTTCAAGATTGATATCAGGAAGCATGCCTCTGATACGTTCTACAATCATGTCTTTATTGGCTTCATAGCGAGCCATGAGCTTGTCTTCATGCATCTTATAGATAATGTAGTTATGTTTCATATCTGCTGTGTCAGCATCCACACCTGTGGTGAATCTCTTTTTCATTACATCTGGCTTCCAGTACGGTGCGATGCCCAAGACTTCGTCTGTATCACAGTCGATGAAGACTCTGTACTCAGTATGAAGCGGCATGCCATGGTAAATGCATGGATTGTCTTCCTTATCTTCGATGTATTCACGAACACACCATTCATTGGTTGTTGATACACCATAGATGGATGGTGAAGACAGTGGGGATGCCATCTGCAGAGCCTGGAAGTGAATGAAGAGAAGATAGGAACCAAGTTCTCTTACTTCTTTAGGCGTTGTAACTTTGGCATTTCTGAAATCGAATTTGCTGGAATATGTTCCAGTTTTGACGAAATATGTTTTGTTTTCGTCAAGGTCGAATGCTTCATACGCCCAGCGATTGACAATATCAAGCGTTGTAGGGGTAAGTGAGAAGCAATCATTACGTGTAAGCTGCAGCAATGGCAATGGCACTTTGACAATCTTTGTGGCAGGTACTTTGAAAAAGTCCTGATTATCAGATGCTGCTTTCAAGGCTGGAAACCAGTAACCAATGGAATTACGGTTCATGCCGAGTACTTCGTATGTGACTGGATCAAGGTCAAGGATGTCAAGACCCTGTCTGAACATATGATATGCGTGCATGTCACCGGTTTCCTTGAAACGGCGTAGCATGTCGAATATTGCAAGATACGCTGGCTCATCAATATCAACTTTCATAAGATGACCGGTGAGCTGTGGACGAACATTCTCTGGCACGGATTGTACATCATCTGATGTTACAAAGTTTGCATTTGTGCCTGAGATGGAAAGCAGTTCGTCTACGATGCGTTCGGTCAGAAATTCGACCTTTCTAGATGTTTCAGTGGTATCTGAGCGGATCATTGATGCTGCTTGGCGTGAATTGACATCGAAAAGATTGTCAGATTTGCTGGCTTCTCTGAGAGATGCTTCGCTGTATGCATTTTCAAAAGCGTCAAGTGCTTCTGGAGTTGTCTTCAGCATTTCAACAACTTCGTCTTTTGAAATAATGTTCTGCCCTTTTGGTGTTCCTGAAAGAGCGGCAGTAAGAGCTGATAATAACTTCATATGAATTCCTCCTTGTGTAATAGGTTCAATACTTCTGAGTCTGTATTTTTACATTGAAGAATACTCTGGTCTGTATACCTTTGTACCACCGAGAGCAAACTGCTTTTCAGAAAAGTGTCCAGGTTCTACATTCTTTACTGCATCTCTGTAGGAATGAATTCTTGCACTCAGCTCATCTGCAGCATGCAGAACGTATGCTTCCATGGTTGCCGGCTTTACAGGAGAACCGTATTCCAGTTCGCCATGATGTGAAAGAATCAGGTGCTGGAGAAGAAGTGTCTTTTCAGCTGATACTCCAAATCTTTTACACATGTCTGCAATTCCGTCTGCACCCATGTAGATATGTCCGAGAAGCTGCCCTTCTGCAGAGTAGTCTGATACAAGTCCCGTTCCCACAAGAGAGAATTCTCTCAGTTTTCCAATATCATGGAACAGTCCGGCAACGACAGTAATGTCCTGATCAAACCATGGTGTTACGCTGTGTACAGCTTTGATATATTCAACTACTTCATATGAATGCTGAAGAAGTCCGCCGATTTCTGCATGGTGAACTGACTTTGCAGCGGGATAGCTCATGAATTTTTCTTTCAGCTGTACGAACAGGAACTTTGCCATCTCTTTCATCTGTTCATCCTGAACTTTTTCTACGCTGTTCATGAGAGATGTGTAAAGCTGCTCAACATTCTGATCAATGCATGGAACAAGCATTGATTTTTCTTCCACTGATATTCTTGATGAATCGACAGGCTCAACTGAGTTGTACTTCAGCTGCAGCTGCCCAAGATATGTCGTTACGCTTCCGTTTACACGAACAAAGTCTCCGTCTTTCAGCTCTGAAATGTTTGCTGGAATATCCCAGCAGTTGCCTGAAATTTTTCCGGTTCTATCAGCAACTGTCACTGAAAGAAACTGTGAATTGCTTTTTGTGAGCCTGATCTGGTGAGAACTGAGAAGGAACATACCTTCTACGGAATCTCCTTCTACAAAATCACATATATTTTTTCTCTGCATTTGCTATGCCTCCGAATGTCTTTTTCTACACAAAAATAATACCATATTTAAAGTACTTTTTATACAACAAAATGTGCAGTACCACACGTTTTCAAAAAAATAAAAAGCCTGCACGACGCATCCCGCAGGCTCAAGGTGTTGTCCGAAGACGACCACCGCAATTCATGTATATTATACCACACTACACTTCTCCCTGATCAGATCTTTCGAAATAACAAAATGGTCCCCTCTGCCATTGCAGTATACTGTATCCCATGCTCCACCGGTTTCCTGAACTTCTTCAAAAATCTGCCACGGTTCCAGCTTGCGTTTCGAGATGATGATAAAATCTGCTATCTTTCGAAATTTATCCGAAACCTGAACATCTGGATACGACAACCTGATTCTGGATCCCCCAAAACCACAGTATTGGTTGTAGACCTCTCTGATAACCGGTCCAATCTGCCAAGCTTCAAAATCGTCTTCGAATGCTTGGCTACCTACCTGCAGGAATGTTTTCTGAATAATGTAAAGTGTTTTCTGAAGCTGGAGGTTGGATACAGGTTCTTGTTCTTGATTGCACTTGCTGATTATGTACTTTGCAACATCCAATGCGTTTGCCATGTTTTCTCCTTTTTTTAGCTGAAGATTTTTGTCTCATCGGGAACGAACAGCTCAGAGCTCAGAAGAAAAAGCCTGGTTTTTACCACATTACTTTCGTCTTCAAGGAAATATTTGTCCCGTTCCTTTCGATAGTACGTACCTTGATTGCAGAATACTTCGTAGCGATTTTCCCTGCAGAAGTCATCTGCGTTGAAATCATGCCAAGCTGCAGATACATTCTCATACAGCTTCTTTCGTACTTCTATTGGCGAACAGTTCATTTTGATTTTGAATTCTGTCCAATACAGGTCTTTGTATGCAATCTGAAAGCTGAAACCATCATAGCTGTATCGAAAACCGTTGATGCAAATCCGATTGAAAATTTTTTCAATTTCCTTTTCCACGTTCTGAAACCTTCTGAACTACTACTTGATTTGCACAATTCTGCCTTCTTCATCAATTTTCACAAACATAAGACTGCCTGCATCTGATGGCCAATTTTCAGAAAGTTCCTTTAAGCATGCAAGATATGATGAATCGAGTCTTTCCGCATCTTTCTTCGGAAATATGAAATGACGATTCCAGACACTGACAATCTTCATTGTATCCAGCGTGGCATCGCAGAACACTGTAGCAAGCAATGATATACCGCTGTCGCTGTACATTGCGGGAAGTGCCTTCAGTTCTTCGTCTGTTGTTGTATGAATGATAAAGTCTGCTCTGCGTGCTTCAGCTTCATCGAGTGTTTTTCGCTTAATATCCATCAAACGGTTGTACAAAAGCAGAAACCCTTCTCTTCTGATTTCTGAATTCCAAGAATCACGATCATTTTCGTAGAGCCATTTTTCGGCTGCTGTGTTTTCTTTTTTCATGTATATTCTCCTCTTTCTTGCTTTGCTACAATTTCCAGAATTTCTTTTCCAATCTTCTCTGGATCATTCTCATTCGCACGGCAGATCAGATCCAGCAGTTCGGCTGTTATCAGCCTGCCGTGGTTTCTATCCTTCTGATATTGCTGAAATTCCTTGTATTCTCGTTCCGTTATTTTCTTCATTCTGCTACCTCCTGCTTTTGTTTCTCTTCTTTTCCTGTTTTTTCGGCTTCGATATCATCGTCATATCCCATGACCACCATAGACACAGCCCACAAAAACAATCCCGCAAGCATTGCAATGACTGCAAGTGTACCAAATTCAGCGTACACTTCACTTCTCAAAACAAGCCCACCAACAATTTCAAAGAAGGCGACACCATCTTGTCATGTTCTTCGGACAGTTCCTTCAAGAAAAGAACGATTGCGAATTTCACAGCTAAGCCCATGGAGTCTACGCTGCACAGAATTGATTTTACAAATTCCATTGGCTCAGGAAATGATCCTTGATTCTCAACAAGCATGTACAGATAAATGCTGCTGAGTGCAACTGCACAGAGGATGTAGAACATTTTTGCTCTCCCTGATGCTTTACACTCTTCCGAACATTTGTGAATATGGAAAACAATATCTTCAGCAGAAAGCCTATACTGATTCATTTCTTTAACTGCCTGCTGTTTCATTTCATAATATTTTTTCTTTGGCACTTTTCTATACGTCAACTACTCGGCTACAAGTAACCGAGCATGAAGGAGCACTGCACACCTGCAGTGCCACTCCATCTTACCCAGATACAGCAGGCTTGCTGCAGCTCTCTGCCACAGTAGAGGTCAGCCAGTTAGTGGGCGGTTGTTATAGTGAGTTGCTAAACTATAAGAACAGTGTCTGCTGCTCACAGACTGTTTTTCACAGTCGTTCTATTTCGGACTGCACAGAAGTGCAAGCCCGTTTTCTTTTATATTCACTGCTGCATTGTAGTCTCGGATATGATGTGTCCCGCAATGAGGGCAGTCCCATTCTTCAACTCCAAGCGTGATTCGTGTGTCTCCGCTGCATACATATCCGCATGCACTGCACGTCTGTGTAGTATTGCGTGGATTGATCAGTATGCATGTCTTCCCTCTCTTGGAGGCACACCATTTCAGCTCTTCAAGAAACATACGCCATCCGGAATCACTGATTGCCTTTGCAAGTCTGTGGTTCTTTACCAGATTGCTGACTTTCAGATTCTCCGCGAACAAATAGTCGTGGGTTTTGACTTCTTCATCTGCAAGTCTTCTGACAAAGTCTCTTCTCTGATTTGCCACATGTTTATGCAGTCTGGCAAGTTTGATTCGCTGTTCTTCATAGTTTCTGCATTCATGAATCTTTCTGCCGTCCTTCTTTGCTCTTTCAGCTTTTCGGGACAGCTTTCGCTGTGACTTTTTCAGTCTCTTCTCTGACTTTCTGAGATACTTTGGTGAAGGTACTTCCTTTCCGTCTGAATCGTAGAAGAAATTCGTAAGATTCATGTCTATTCCGACTGCCTTCCCGGTCTGCAGATACAGATCATGGAAAGGAAAGTCTGATGCAAGACTGAGTGAGGCATATCTGCTGCCAGTCTCATCCGTCTTGATCTGCACAGAGCCAATCCTGATTTCCTCTGATGTATCGAACAGTCTTTGAATCATTTTTTTTGAACCTGAGAATCTGATTCGTCCAATCTTTGGAAGTCTGACGTGCTTTCTGTCTTCAAAGCGAATCGTACCTTCGCACAGACCACACGGGCTGGACGAGCTTCTGATTTTCTTCTGGCTGTAGTGGTTACTCGTTCTGTAGAAGAATGCATTCTTTTTCTTATGAAATGTCGGAAAGCCACTGCCTTCCTCTCTGCAGTTCTTCCACGCAGTAGAGTAAGCCATCTGTGCCTGCTGGATCATGTCTGAATCTATCTCCGGCTCTGCAAGAAATGGAGCAGTCGCACAGAATGCAGACATGGAACTTCTTACAACGTTCAGATAGGAAAGCCTATCTCTGTCAGAAGGACAGAGATGAGCAGACTTCTTCAGCCTTGAGCGTTCCCTGTCTGTTGCAACGAGTCTGTTGTACACGAATCTGGAAGCACCGGCATTCCGTCTGATGATCTGCTTCTGCCTGTCAGACGGATATATCCTCAGTTGCAGACCACAGTGGTATGCGTAGTCACTCATTCTTTTTAGCATGACTGTCTCCTTTCTTCATATTTATGGTAGCATATTTAATGTACCAAATCAGCACATAATGTGCAGTGCTACTAATGGTGATTCCTCTCGGATACAAGTAACCGAGAATCCTCGCTTATATTCTTGAACTCTCAAGATTTTTCTTTATATTTGTGTAGCTCTCAAAAATTATTCAGAACGGATCAGCGAAAGAGAAATTTTTGATATCAACAAACGTTCCATAAACGTAAAATAAAGAAACAACTGTTATGATTACGCCAAGAATTGCAAGAAAAAACACAAGCAGCATTTCTGAAAGTGTGAGTTCTGCACATGGTACATCTGGAAACGTCATTTCTTGTGTTCCTCTCTTGCACCGCCAGTATGATTCACTCTGTATGCTTCTCTTGCTGTAATGATGCAGCCTGTTGCACTCATAAGTGCTGTACCGTACCCGCTGAGCTTTACAACAAAATCCGGTTTTACTGCAGGCCCAAGCATCGCCAAAAGAACACCAGCGACGGCTATACAGAAACATCCAAAAAACATCGCATGCAATTTTCTTTGGATTATCTGCATGTCTTCTTTATCTAAGGCGTTTTCACACAAAAAGTTCTCTGCCTCCTTGCAGTGTTTGATTACTCTGCACAGGATGAGTGTACTGCAGATTAGCAGAACGATATCAAGTACGTTGAGCAACTGACCTGTTACTCTTGGTCTGGCGATAACTTCGATTATTTCAAACATGGTTTTTCCTCCTCTTTGACAATGTAGTAATAAACAATTTTCTTCTCTCTCTTTATTTCTGATGAAAATCTGATGATCATCATGCATGTGATTGTGAACAGTGCCGCTCCAAGAAGGGAGTGTCTGAGAAAAGCCGCTGCTAGAAAGATACATCCAAGTACAACAAGCGATGCCACACTTGCGATATCTCCTTCGTATGCTTGCTTTGTTATGTCTTCAAAGTACAAAACCTTCTCAATTGGAATTCTGTACAGCTTCATGAGTCTGCCTCTCTCTTTTCCTGAAGCTGTCTCCGCAATCTCTGCGTATACGTCATCCTCAAAATATCTGAAATCTTCTTCTGGTGAAATTTCTTTTCTGACACGGTTCTCACATCTCTGAACATCTTCTGAAGCTTTCACGCCACTCAGAAGGAAAAGTCCTCCTGCCAGTACTCCGAGAAGATTCCCTGTCTGGTATCCGTCTATACTTTTTGGTATACCTGAAATTCCAAACAGGATCATTCCAGAACAAACAAGTATGTTTCCAGTAAAAACAAGTTTTTTCATTTTTGAAATATCTTCTGCCTTCACATGTTCTTTCTTTGCTGCAATGATACCTGCGATATAGTCAATGCATCCGATGATCATCGCTGCAACCGCGATGATCGTGAGTGTTTTCGAAAAATAAATCTGAGTCATAATCTTACTCTACTTTCTGTTCTGTGTTTTCTACTGTCTCTGCTACTGACAATTCACTGTCGAGGCTGTCATAGAAATCCAAAACTTTCTTTTTCAATGTTTTTGTATTATCCAGAGAATCACTGATTTCGAACAGCCATTCTCTTTCGCAGTATTTCCCTTTTCTGAAGAAGCTTGCTTTCACCTTCCAGTTATACGGGCTCCAATGACCGGGCTTGTCACCATACCCACCAATAAATTCTCCATACATGGAAACATGTGCATTTCCAAAATCCTTCTTGTCATAGATGAACCACAGCTTCTTTCTCATGCGTTGTTTCCTTCCAATGCATCATTTGTCTTTTCATCAGGATTTAGACGATACCAGATTTCGTTGTACAGGCTTCTGATATTCTGCTGACTGAAACTGTATTCTCCAATAGCATAGTCCTTGAGACCTCTTGCCATATATCTCATATAGAATGTCGGATACACACTTTCTCTGAATTCTTCATACGCAGATCGTGTGTCGCAGATCTGATCTGCTGTTCTCACCCAGAGATAACAGTTGACAAGATGATCAAGAGTCTCTGAATTAATTCTGAGACCAAAGCATGAATGCAGGTATGCTGCATATTTTTTTGCATCCCGAAACTCCTCAGCTTCCTTCTTTGTTACGTTCAGAACTCTGGAATTCCTGCCAGCTCCGAAAAGCCAGCTGATCTCATGAGAAATGCCTTCGAAAAATCTTTTTTCTTCAAGCAGACCGTAAAACTCCTGCTTTCGCCTTTCTCTGTCGCATCTTTTAACAAGCTTGTGGAAGAGTACAAAGACTCCAGCAACTGCAATGATTACTGTAGTAACAAGCAGAACGATTTTCGTGCTCATCATCTGTTTCCCTTTGACCTGTTGTGCATTTTGCAAAGCATCTGACAGTTACTGATGTCACTGTTGCCTCCTCGTGACCATGCTGTTACGTGATCGGCATCCATCTCTTCATACTTGTAGATCTTTGTCTTGACTGCCGTCTGCATTGATGCACAGATTGGACAGTTTGAAATTCCCATTGCCTCTGCCTGTTGTGTCTGTGTTTCGTACACACTCTTTTTCACAGCTTCTGGGAACAGTCTTACTGAAAGCAACTCTTTCTTTTCCCCATTTGAAAGTAAAAACTCAAAAATTCCTTTTTTACTTGTTACGCACGGATCACTCATGAGTTCACTTACCTTCTGGTTCAGTTCAGCTTTGTTGTAGGACTGACTGTGGTATTCCTTGTACAGTCTCGCCCATTCAATGCCCTTTACTTCTTTTCCTGTATACTCGAAAAGACTGGACACCCAGTCGATTACTGTTTCAAAGTAGTCAAGAAGTTCATCTGCATTGTCATCTGCTCTGTGTGCAGACATATAGTCTTCAATATCGCCATCACTGATCCACTTCAAAGCCGTTTCAAGTATTTCCTGTCTTTTCGGATCTCCCTTTACATATGCAAGCCACTTTTTCATTCTTGGATTCTTGCTGTTAGAAAAAATCTTTCTGGCAGCATTTACGAAAGGGCCATGGTACGCAGCATTTCTCAATTCCTGTGCTGTTAGAGGTACGCCAGTAATATTGATTGTCTTGAACCATGCCTTGATTTCTTCTGCTGTTCCTTCACACACATAAATCGTGAGCTTTGTTTCAAGCAGGTGCTTCTTCTCTTCTTCTTCGAGAGAATGAAAGTATTTTATTGTTCCATCATCTCCAGCAATACTGAATCCGTTTGACTCGGTGATGAATCTCGCAAAGCTTGTTACTCGTTGCTGACCATCAAGAATCTCATATGTATCGTCATCGTTCTTTACGAAGTACAGCAGCCCAATTGGATATTCCTTGAGAAGAGAGTAAACAACTCCCTTGTCTCTGCCGTCTATGTCGTAGATGTACGAACGCTGGTACTCTGGCTGAATGATCAGCTTGCCTCCCCAACCGTAAAGACCTTTTCCTTCACTCTGGTCAAAGCTGAAGCCGTCACATATATCGCCGACAGTTACATCTGTCAGCAGTTTTGTTTTCATTGTCATATCATTTTCTCCTGGTATTTACTGAATCACTGCAGGCGTTGACGGATGAGAATACGTTTGTAAGCGAAAACTCCATTTATTAATGGAGCTCCACCTTTGTCTTTGTAGCCTTTGATATAACAAGAAGGTGCATCTTCTTTTATATTTGCATCAGCTCGTCCAACAATTTCAAACTGTTTTGGATTATATTTATCCAGATATGTAATTGGAACGCCCATAGCGGGATTCAGAATTCTGATTTTAATTGTTTTATTTGTATTATTTTCTGCCATGATTTCACCTTATGGCGAATCCATGACGGGTGTTACAGATTATGAAAGACTGCGAATGAGGATTCTGTCGTACAGTCGTTTACTTTGAACGTAAAATCTTCCTGTTTTTCTTGAACCGTCAATCATGATTGGCTGTGCAAAAGATGCACTTGAACCAACAATCTCAAACTGACTTGGATTGAACTTGTCAAGAAAGGTAATCGGTACACCCATCACTGGATTCTGTACCTTAATAATTACCTTTCTGTCTGTCTGCCTGTCTGTCTGTCTGTCTGTCTGTCTGTCTGTCTGTCTGTCTGTCTGTCTGTCT
>OLPO01002002.1_pt1:0-5000 | contig 13153 bp, 11 predicted proteins | sample 1672831 | NCBI WGS metagenome assembly OLPO01 (sample SAMEA3136728, study PRJEB25190) | human gut metagenome
TTTCAGACTGATACAAGTTCTCCCTTTCTGAATCAGATCGATTCATATCCGAAAGGAAGAACGTGCAATTTTTTTGCCTTTCCTCAGTGCCCTTCCTTTAATTTGAATGAAAAGCTGCTGATTGGTAATTAATATGCACTCCTGTGGGAGCCACCACATAGGCTTTTTCCTTGTTCTACCGAGAGATGAACGGCGGATAGGATACAGCTCGCCCGGATGCCAGGAAAAAATGTAAAAGCCCAGCCCCCCCCCAACTTATCTACCGGGCATTTTCGGGGACTAGCCTCGACTCGATTTTCGAAGAGTAGACTAAAGTTAACTTTCCTCTCCCTCTGGTGAACTTTGCTTATGTGGCGGGTTTCCCTGAGTAGGAGGTACCTTAGAACGGTCAGTCGGGTGACTCATCGTGAGAGATACACCAAACCAAGAATATTCGAATTTAAACTTAAAAATGAAGAAAGCTAAAATCTTAGAATACAAATAAAATTAGAAAGGCCATCATTAGTGCAAACAAAGCAATAGCTTCGGTTAGAGCAAATCCCAAAATAGCATAACCAAATAATTGTTTTGCTAATGAAGGATTGCGGGCCACGGAATTTATCAAAGAGCTGAAGACGTTCCCAATACCAATAGCAGCTCCCGCTAAAGCAATTGTAGCAGCTCCGGCACCCATTAATTTAGCACCTTCTAGCATAAAAATTCTCTTTTTCTCTCGTCACGCTTTTTAATTAACTTTCCTAAAATATTTTATAACTTTCCTATGTGGCTGGTTTCCCTGGGTAGGAGGTACCTTAGAATTGAAAAAAGTAGGTTAAACATAAAAATTCTCTTTTTCTCTCTTACTTAAGATATTTCTTAGGACAGCCCAGGCTTAGCCATATACTATGTATAGACTTTGCCTTATTTATTAAGAAAATAGAACAAGAGCTGCTTCCGGAGTGGTCGCCTACGGACCTACGACAAAAAGGGGAGGATCGTTTTTGTCGTAGGTGAGGGCCACGGGTGCTGGAAATAAAGCCGACTAGAAGAGTATTCATAGGCTCATTCTAAGGTACCAGCAGGGTATAAACCCCCTTTATTTAGCTGTATCAGCGTTTTCTTTAGCATCCCGCCACTCCTTACTTTACAAAGGCTAGCTCCGATGCTACTGATCAGCTCTGAGACTTCAAGAACAGTACTTTTTTATTCACTGGCCATAAGAACCACCCCGTATGGCTGTGCTTTCGTCTTATCCCTCTGGTAACGGAGTGCTTTTACAGTTGTAAACTGTATCCTCTGAGACAAAAAAAGTAAGGTGGGGTACAGGGTTAGGCCTGTAAGTGGGCAAAGATGCTTGCTTTGGGAATGAGAAAGTAAAAGGCAGGCAGCTGAATATGATGTTATACGTGCGTACGTACCATTCCTTATCTATGGTCAACAACTCTACTAAATGAGTACGAGTACTGAACTAGCACAAAAGTCTTCCAACTGCCCTGTCTTCTCCGCTATTCCACCGAAGTGTATCAAAAACATACCTTCCCTCCCCTGTAAAAAAGGGAGTTAGAACCTTCTATTACTACTCTGCTTAGGCGGGTGGTCCCCTTGGACTAGATCAAACTGGACTCCCTGCTATCGCTATCGAGGAACCTTGAAACTACTGGAGAACGGCCGTACTACTCACCTTCAAGGGGTGCTTTCTATCGACCGGAAGTACTTCTTTCTTGCCAAGCGAGTAAGCCCAGTTTAGTATTAACATATAGTAAAGAGTAAGTCCTAACCAAGTGGAATGGGAACTTATCCTCCAAAAACTTTGAATCAACATTTGCTCCTCCTCTAGTCCATTCATGCTCGTCTTGAGCAACCATTAGACTTAACAATTGAAGATGCATGCACAATAGCTTTCTCGGCCCATCATCGGTAGGGGTCATTGAATGAACCAGCGGGCATCATCTGGAATAACCACTTTACGGGACAAAAGGCAGATGAAGAACATCCGGAGAATTCGAACCATTTATTCATTCCATGGAGACAGGCCGATCTCCCACCACTTTCTTATCCTTGTCTCGGTTCCGTACTTTATTCGCCAGGACCCTGTAAAAAGTAAAAAAAAAGAAATAAGAAACAGCAGGCTACATGAAAGACGGAGGACGGTCTTCTCCCAATTCACTATCCGGGAGAAAGCCGCCCCGGGTGACACATTCGGGATTACTTAATAGGGTCTTTACAGAGAGCAAGGATTGAAGCTCTCTTGAGGGCTTGGTTGTCGCCGCCATCTCATTGGGATTCCCGTGCTTCTTGTCCTGAGAGCAACTGACATCCGCAGGAAAGAGAGCTGGGATTCCAATGGCCATGCATTCTATCATAGAAAAATAGCAGCCTACTAGCTAACAACGAAGAGGAATAGCTCAGTATCGTTTGTGCCCTACAACTAGTAGTCTCTCGAAAGAACAAGTAAGGAAGGGAAATATGAGCTGCTATTAGCTATCAATGGGATGAGTATGATTAACTAACCCCACGGAGAGGCACGAAGTAGCTCGACCGTAAGGGAGAGGAACATCTTTTTTTCTTTTGTAACTGCGTCATATAGTTTACTGGACACTTGAAGAGATCAGATTAGGTGCTGGAGGAGACTTCTTCGAGATGCATTTGACCGACCGCTAGGACTATGTTGAATGGTATGCGTCAGTGTCCACAGGACCGATCCTTCCTCCATACACGGAACCTCGGGATATAGATCCTAAGTAAGACGGAACCCCGGGATATAGAACCTACCCCATACGGAGGTCAGGCTGCTTCACGGATTGCAGAGCTGTACCACTTATACTGCCTTAACTTACGAGCTACTTGTGTGGAGCTTCTTGGCTCATCACCTCTGCCTTCTCGAACTATAGCAGACTTTTCGTTGTGAGATATCCCCTAGTACTTTCATACCTCCGCACGAGATATTAATCCAATCGGGCCTACCAGAGAAAGGGATCAAGGAACTCCTGCTGGATAACTTCTGCTTCAAACAGGACTTTAAATATAGCTTTACTTTCATGGGCTTCAGATAAGTATCGTTTTGCGTCGACAAGCGAGTTCCCACATTAAAAGCCTTCCAATGATTTGGTAACGGATTCACATCGGGTTCTTCTGTAAGCTACCTATCACTCTATCGATATTCCATATCTCCTTCGGCTGAATTTCTCTTATTTTTTTGATTTTGGGCTGTATATACCACTGTTTCAAGTCAATAGAGACCTTAGAAAGGCGTAATAAGAATCTTTATCAGTGTTAATTCCATCGAGCCTAGTTTCTATTTCTAGACCAACAGCTTACCTTAGCCCAGCCGTACGTCCTACTGCTTCGATGGCAGTATGATTGACCGGGCCGCTTGGCACACTTGAACTAGCAACCCACCCTACCTGCTGCCGTACCTGTCTGTGAATGAACTTCTGGATATTCACCTACCAACACAACCCGGGCCACGCCGGGACTCTCTTTCGAAGGGGAATCGTGAAATTTGCAACTCATTTTGGCTTGCAACAAAAATTCCCGGGATACAGCAAAAAGTTTAATTCGAGAGTCATCCCCCATTCGTAAATTGAGGATACAACCCAAAAGCCCGGGTTTTGGGCTCCTATCCTCCGTAAAACTAGCCAGGTGCTTGCTGCAGACTTGCTTACTGTCGGACTTACTCCCTATTTCTTTCTGCAAGGCTGGGCGGCTTAGTTACAAACTAATATCATAAGTAAAGAAAGACGTGGCGGGCACTAATACTAATCTTTGAGAAGTTCATGTTAAAGAATATCGGATGAGCCAAGCGCTTCAGTTAAGTTCTTAATCCGTCTTCGCCTCTAGGCTCAGATTCTATTCTTCCCAGTTTTCGACTCTCAGGCTTCCGTCTAAGAAAAGGAGGTGGGTAGGTGGGATAGGCCACATTCGTTCGAGTTCCTTCGTTCCTCGAAATGAACTGAAATGGGTTAGGCAAACCTTTATCCGACCAAACCGCTCAGAAGGCACCTGTTCATCAGAACTACGACAATGAATGGGATTGGGATAAACCGGGGATAGGGAACATCCTTCGACTTGGAGACAAAACGGCTGGCTGTGATTGTGGAAGTAAGACCGTATGAATGCCAGTACGGTAACTAGCCACGGGGGGCTCCCTTCACTTCAGATCAGAAACGGATCCTATGTCAGCTCGACCTGTAATTCACTTGTTGGCTCTGCCAGATGATAATTAGGATCAGCAGCACATCCTAATTTTCTTGACAAGCTTGACTTGCAAGCGGAGAATTTAGGGTTTCCTCCACTTTTTGGGCCGGAAAAACTTCGTGATTTTATGCTTGGAAAATGCTCTTGTATTGCTGGTCTGCTCTGTTAGGAAAACAAGTCTTCTCCCAGCTCAGCTGTCCATTTAGGAAGTAGATCGAAAGAAAGGAAATTTTTATTATCCTTCAAACAGTCACCACTCCCACTCCTCTCTCTGGTAAAGTGGGATGACAAAGAAAAACAAAGAAGCAGGTGAGAAAGATACCTGAGGGATTTTTTTTCACCCAACCAACCGCAATGTCCGGCTGAAGACTGAAGTGAAGACTTGGCTTTAAGCCTCTCATCTTTGATTCTTTATTTGGATTTCATTATGTAAGGCTGTTAGGAGCCGAGAGAAAGGCGAACAGCTGATTCTCAAGCAGGGGATTCGTCGAAAACAACCTATCTGTCTACTTGCTTTCAGTTCTGTTCCCGTGTCTAAAGCTCTCAACCTATTCTTGCGCAAACCAAGTTCACTGCCTGAATTTAGGAGTGAAATAACCCGCTATGAGTAGATGGGACTTTGCCGGGTATTCCTTCTTCTTGATAGCACAGGGGCACAGCGGTAAATACCGAGGAAAGAAGAGAAAACTAATTTTTAGCATTAAAAAAAAAGTAATCTCTTCCCAATCAATTGATTGAGATGATCCGAATCAGCAACGGCATCCCTATTTTCATTTATGTATGTCAATAGGAACTTCGATGGATTGATTTGTTGGTGCTGCCTC
>OLPO01002002.1_pt1:10000-13153 | contig 13153 bp, 11 predicted proteins | sample 1672831 | NCBI WGS metagenome assembly OLPO01 (sample SAMEA3136728, study PRJEB25190) | human gut metagenome
AGGAGATACCCTTGAGGCGCTCTCTCCCTTTTTTATAGGGGGTCGCCCTATACAGGTCCGCAGTTTTCTGAGCGCTTTGATTGCTTTTTAGGCGTTTGTGCATCCGTCTTTCTTGGTTGGAAAAAGCCAACCGGCAATTCAAACTCTATTCTTTTTTTGGGACATAAAATTATGGAATTCCGCTTTGAGATTGCTTCTGCAATTGTTTCGTCACGATAAGGAAAAAGAGGAGTCACCATATTCCAATGAGACAGTTCACAAATTGTCAAAAAAGGAAATGGCTGATCGATTATTCAAAAGGGAAGTAGCGATGATTTGGTTATGCGGCTTTGCTCTAACCGAAGCTATTGCCTTGTTCGCATTCATGATGGCCTTTTTGATCTCATTCGTATTCCGATCGAAGAAAGAAGGAAGGAGGCTAGTCCCCGAAAATGCCTTGGTTCATAATATTCAAAGACTTCGTAACAAGGTGGCCGTAGGGGCTTATAGTTTAATTGGTTGAAACGTACCGCTCATAACGGTGATATTGTAGGTTCGAGCCCTACTAAGCCTACCTTTTCACCTCCGGTGGCTTCTCTTCACCTCAGTCGAAGTACCCTAGCCCTTCCAGTTCGCATAGCAGGGCTGGTTGCTAGTTACTAATGTTAGGACAAATCCTATGCTTTTCCTAGTCAAATACCCGCTTCAATAAGGTCCAAATCTCCCCTGTTTGTTGCCCATTATAAAGATTCATCTTTGATAGGTAGGCCCTAAAGACAATCGATATAGTAGAATTGGAAATCAGCATCCATCATTCCTACCTGCAAGATGGGAGGGGAAGGGAGTAGTTGATTCGTTCCAATTCATTGGTTTCAATCCGGTATAAATATCATAATATGACGGGATCGCTGTCTTGACAAACATGAATAGAAATAGGGTATAATTCCTCGACGAAAAGTTTGATATTTATAATGGATTGGGCTTACTGCAAGAATATGAATGACTCGCTTCTTCAGTACTGCTAACTATTATAGGAGGATGCCGCCCCCTCGGGACTATGTGATTTATAAATTGCTTCGGTTGTTTCATCTCGGGCAAGTTAGGTTTTGGTTGTATTGGCTGCAAGCGGAACGTAGGCGCTTTAGGTGTGTGTTGACCATGCACTCTCGCTTCGTGTAATGTCGTATGTATGATAGAGGTGGTGATTGACCTCAATGCTAATGGTTATCCCCAAGGTTCAACGAATGAATGAGATCGTACCCGGATAGAGATGATGGTCTTCCTCTGATGTCTCCAAGCCGGCCATAATAGAATAGATAGGCGAAGCAGTCAATAGCAGTCTGTTCTCGCCTATCGATAGATAGCAGGTTGCTTCCAAGCTCAAACCATTTGAAACAACAAGCAACGGATAAGCTTGAAAGAGGGAGCGGGGAAGGAAGAACAGCCGTTTTACTTTGGCACATGAGGTGGCGGGTTTGGCTAGGTAACATAATGGAAATGTATCAGACTGCGAATGCTAACAGTATCGAAGCGCACCAAGAGATTCCCGGTCGAACAAATTTCGTATATAAAAAAAAAGATGTGTTTTGTCCGTCCTCTTTTTTTTTATTTAAAAAGAAAGAAAAAACGCTTCTTTTGTCAGTTAGGTTAGGTGCGAAAGCCCAGTATGGGGGTTGTGTACAGTGGATGTTGTGGGTAGGGGGGTACCGTCTTGGTTCAAGTGAATGCATCTGAGTTAGCAAGCAGGTCGGGTACAAGAGAAAAAGAATGTGATCTTCAGGTTCTGAGTGAGCTAGGCAGTCATTCTCCTACTCCTTTCAATGTCTGCTCCTCTTATGGAAAATAGGAAGTCGGACTTAGAATCTGCTTATTCAATCTCTTGTCCAGAGTAAAATATCACTACACCGGGGCTGTTGGCTTTCGCGAAGCAAGAAGGATTTATAAATGCGCTACGCTAATCATCACCATTGAGTGCTGGAGCAATAATTCTATGAAAAGGGGAGTTAGACTTTCTAAAAAGCCACTGAAATCGAGTACATCGAGATCGAGAGATCTTCGGATTTTCGGTCTACAGGTCGCGCATCAGTCCCATATGTTCCCATCGATACAAAATTAGGAAATGATTTGTTGCAATCTTTGCTTTGGCTGTGGAAGGGGAAAGACCCGTCGCCCTACCGTTAGCTTTGTAAAGCAGTACTCCCAGGGTAAGGACTGGTGGCATAGCGCAGTCCTCATCGATGTGGTGTCCAGTCACAATCTACAGAATAAGAAGATTCTCCTTTTCTTACGGATTTTTAACCTCGCATAGATAGATCATCTCGTTCTACTTTATGTCTTACCTAGGGGCCTTGCCTTGGTGGTCTCATTTAATTAGTACGCCCACGTGACAAAAAGAGCATCTGAAAAGGAGAGAAAGTCCCCCTCCTATTGAAGCTGTTCAAAGGGGAAGCTCGCCCCTGTCACTGCTTTCTTCCCCTATCCCTAAACAAATAGTCAGAATAGTGACTAGTCTCAGTCCTACTTACATCCATTGCTCCTTCCTCTGCTTCTCCCCTTTCTCTTCTGCCTGCAGAGATAATCTTTTTTCTGTGTTTTCAAACCAGCATTTGTCATCGGATGATCACCCCGGTTAATATATGCATTAACCCATTGGTTTTCGACCATGGGGTCTCCTTCCTCCTCCGGATCGATTCGCTCATAGAGCGTCCATAGATCCATCCTGATCCAGCGAAGATCTTTAATGGGGGGAATACTTGGACGTTCGAACCCCTAGCAGAAAGCACCACCACCGCCTAATCTCTTCCCTTTTTTTATGCCTGGCACATTCCCCTGTCTTTTGTCTCATCTTAGGCCAGCTTGTTCGTTGCCTCACCCTCCGTCATTCATGTTGTACATGATCTTGTCTGCCTCAGCCAAGTCCGACATCTGACTAGCACACCATCTCTTCCTCTTCTTGTGAGTCAGTCTTGACGACTCCCTCCGCGGTAGAGAAGTCCGTCGATCATGTGTAGTTGATCGCTTGCTGTGGCTTAGGGGAGGGTTGTTTGTCCTGAAGCTGCTGCTTCTTCTCGCACTGTCCGTATATCTTAATAAAAATATTGTGAAAAACAAGCAATTTTTCCCGGTAAAACGCAAAAAGGCAGATTTGAGATCTCATCTACGAGCGGAAATGGA
>OLPO01002003.1_pt1 | contig 13153 bp, 11 predicted proteins | sample 1672831 | NCBI WGS metagenome assembly OLPO01 (sample SAMEA3136728, study PRJEB25190) | human gut metagenome
CATCCTTGTGATAAGGAATCACGATGCCGTCCTTGCCATTGTCAATTATATCTCTGACAGCAGAATAGCTATTATAGACAGCAGGGATGACTCCAAAGCTCATACACTCTGCAAGCACCAATGGAAAGCCCTCATATTCTGAAGTAAGGATAAGGATGGAGGCACGCTCATAATAAGGCTTAGGTTGTTGGAAACCTTCAAACTCCACACGTTTCAAGCCATAAGTTGCCACTTGTTTCTCGATATTCTTACGTTCTACTCCATCACCAACAATCGTCAACTTCCAATCTGGGAAATTCTCCTCTAACTTAGCCCATGTATCAATGACACGATACACGCGCTTCTGGTTATAGTCAATCCTACCCATATAAATAATCTCTTTCTGTTTTTGAGAAAAAGAATAATGAAAGGAAGAAGAATCAATGGTAACAGGATTCATCAACACCTGAAGATGATCAGGATTAGCTGTTCCAGTAAACTCTTTAAATTTATCTACGAAGCTTGGTGAAAGCACCATATACAAGTCAGTATGCTCATACACATACTTCATACTCTTACTCGTAATCTGCTTAAAAGCAAACATCTTGGTACGAAGTATGGCTTTCTTAATAGGATTATGAGTATTTGCCAAAGCAATCTCTACATCCTTGATACGAGCATTGGTATCTGGGGAATTATGGTATATAGCTATAGTCTTAACATCCAGACCTTCTTTAGCTTTATTCAGAACCTTGCAAGGAACGTATGGCAATCCCCATTGATTTATCACAACATCAATATGATTCTCCTTCAATATATTTCGTAATATATCTATGCTTTCTTTCGAATACTTGAAGTCACCAATCGTATAAAAACGTGCAACAGAGTTAGTACGTTTCACCATCATGTTATTAGGTCGCTTAAAACTTGCAATAACCACATGATGATTATTCTTTACAAAAGTATCTGCAAGTGTAGAAGTAACAACCTCTTGACCTCCCACCTCGAAGACTTTCATTAAAAAAAGGATATTCATACAATCTATACACGCTGCATTTTATGTAACTGTCCATTCCAACATCTACACAAAATAGAAGATAAGATAGATATCTTTCTATGATGATCTTTAGAAAAGCACAAAGCAGAATATAATCCTTGACAAAAACGTTGCAACCCCCAATCGTTTACTATATGTTGTCCAATTTTTCCATAATCAGACAGTTCTTTATTGGATAGGGTATCTATAAGAAATAAAGAAGATACTATTGATTCAGTTGAATCCGGATCAAAAACAAAACCATTCTGATGATTCCTTACTAGCGTGTTTGCACAACCAACTTCACTACTTACTGCAACAACTCTACCTGCACACAAAGCTTCATTGACAACCAATCCCCATGTCTCTGTTTTATGACTTGGAACTATTAAAGCTTTTGTTTTACGATACAATTGTTTCAATTCTACAGGTTTCATAAAACCTTTAAATATAATATTTGGATTATCTGCTGCTATTTTCTTTAAAGTATCGTGATCGGGACCATTTCCTACCATTAGCAATGGAGTTTTTCCTCCCCTATCTAGATATATCATATAAGACTTTAAAAAGAAAATTAAATTCTTGAAAGGGACTTGTCTTCCTATCGTGACAAAATAAGCGTCTGTATTATTATCTAAATACCTGTCACAATCAGACCACCAAAACTTGTTATTTACGGCATTTAATCCATAAAAAATTTGTTCTTTTTCAAATCCCCAATAACGCATACTGTCCTCATAATCAGGAGAAGGACAAAAGAAAGCATCAACACAAGAATATAAACGCTTCTTTATTAATGTATTTAATTTACCACGAACAAAGGTATCATTATGACAGTCATCAAACAATACTATACCACGATTATTTTTCTTTGCCCATTTCAACGCGGCAGCAGAAGATGGAAATGCCAACGGACCGGAAAATAAAACATCAGGATTAATTTCAGTTAAGCGTTTCTGCAATTTCTTGTTTATAAGTTTTACAGATATATTGTCATAACTATTATCAGGAAAAAGATATTCAAAATTATCCAATTTACTTTTTGAAACTGAGAGAAAAGGATATAATGGAGATTCTCCCAAAACTTCAATAATGTATAATTCATCTTCATGGATTTTGCAAAATTCCTGAAAAGCCCAAAGACGGTCTACAAAATATGCGCTAAAGTCCAAATGTGTAATAACTATCTTCATAAAAAACTTACTTAAAAACCATCCAATGATTGTTTATTTTAAATCTTACATATTTCAAAAATGTCAATGTAAAAAAATTAGGCAGACACAACACGAAAAATCCCCAAAGCCTAATTCTCATTTTCAGTGGAAGTGATTTCAACAACAATTGCTGAATAATCAATATAGAACTACGTAATGTCATCCATTCTTGAAACTCATTTACATACTTTTTATCATTGAAATCTGAATTAATCTTTGTCTTGACAAACTTTAATATAGACAACGAATCCATATATTTATACGGGAATTTAAAACCTCCATAAAAGAAATATAATGCATCCATATTTATATTAGAGAGTCCTAATTTGCTGCTTAAGAAAGAATTACAATACTTAACAGCTAGATCATTACGAGAAGAACCGATTTTTCGTGTAACTCCAGAACTATTAATTCGATAATATAGAAGTCTCTTTCTTAATGTAATGCATTTCACACCATCCCAAAGCATTCTGTTCCAAAGATCCAAATCTTCGAAATTACAAACTGTCCCATCATCTTTATAAGCATATTTTTTCATCAAATCAGCCTTTACCATAATTCCTGGATGGGTTATTTGATTCTCAAAACTTATTACATATTTAAGAATTGAAGAATGGAAAAATAATGGCTTGGAAGATTTTCTATACTTATCCCCTTCTTCTGCTAAATCGTAAGTACAAATGTTTACTATACCGATAGAATCATCATTTTGAAAAGCTTTTATCTGACTTTCTAAGAGATATTTATCAGCAATATCATCTGCATCCATTCGAGAAATATACTTACCTTTAGCTAAAATCAAACCTTTATTCAATGTTTTTATCAACTTCAAGTTGTGCTCATTCTTAACATATCGAATTTTATTGTCATGATAAGATAATATTATATCTTCTGTAGAGTCAGTACTTCCATCATTGATGATGATAAGTTCAAAATCATTTAAAGTCTGATTCAATATACTATCTATTGCCTGTCTTAAAAAGCGTTCGCCGTTATATACAGGCATAATAACAGATATTAAAGGTGTTTTATTTTCAATCATACACTTTTCTTTTTTATTATTCTTGCAGGATTTCCCACAACAACACAATCATCTGGAATATCTTTAGTAACTACTGCGCCAGCGCCAATAATAACATTATTACCTATCATAATCTTACCTATAACAATAGCTCCTCCACATATTTTCACATTATCACCTATCCAAGGCTTGTCATCTATTGGAAGTGTTGATTTTTTACCTATAATAACATTTTGCCATAGCTGAAAGTCCTTTCCTATATGACGGGCATTAACCACAGTAGAAAAACCATGCCATATCATAACACCTCCTTCTATTTCAGATGGTTTCATGAAGAAGTCCAAATTACTTACACCTGGATATAAAAATCTTAAGAAGCGAGCAATTGGATATCTGAAATAGAATAGGTTTCTAAATTCTGGCAACTTTTCCAAATGATGCACAATATTAACCCATGGATGATTTACACTTTTCTGAAATGTTCTATCAAAAGCTTTTAAGTCATCCTTTATATTCTTTTCATCTAACATATAAAATACCAAATGCGGAAAGTATTTTATTGCGAGGAAGCAATATAATATAAATCTCAACCTACTCATATTTTCTAACTTTTCTTAAAAAGTTCTTTGTCAACAACACTTTTAATCCCAAGCTAAAGAAAAGTAATCTGTTATACTTTAATAATTTGCCATATAACTTCAAATCCCAAAAGCCAATATCAATATTCTCATAAAGTTTGGACTTTAGAAGTTCATATCTGTTTTTATGGCAGAATAATATTAAGTTTAACATTCCTAACTCCAAACAATATTTAGTATATAAAGAAAGATTTTCCTTCAAGAAATAATCATATATATCGTAATGGGCTATTATGCACGATTCTATATTTTTGACAGATAAGCAACTATTCATATAAGAAGCTCCATTGTCAATTCTGTAATAATATAAAACATCATCTATATGACTTCTCTTGCCTTTATAAAGAAGTTTTGGTAGAATAGAATAATCTTCTCCTAAATCTATTCCATTTTCATTGATAATGTTGTTTTCTTTATACAAAGACCTTTTTATCAAACGACCCCAAATTTGGTTAGTAACAAAACCTAATCTACTTAGAATTATACCATTGTAAATTTCAGTTTTACCATGATAAGGTAAATTTGAAGACATTACATTACCATTCGCTACCTCTGCGAAAGCACAATCAACTATATCAGCTTTTGAACCATGAGCTTCCTTAACCAAAACTTCAACAGCGTTTTCTGCTATATAGTCGTCACTATCAACATGTAAAATATAATCACCGTTAGCATTTAGTATTGCCGTTCTACGAGCAGCACCTAAACCCATATTCTTCTCGTGATTTATTATTCGTACCTGTTGCATCCTTTGAGGATATTTTTCTAACACTCTTTTAAGAACACCAATACTATCGTCTTTTGTACAATCATTCACAAAAACATATTCTATATCTGAATAAGTTTGCTCAAATAGTGATCTTGCACATTTCTCAATATATTGTTCCACACCATATATTGGAACAAGAATAGAAACTTTTAGCATAATTTTAAATTAATGATAAATACCAAACTTCTTTGCATATCTTGTCAAAATATTTCTATTAGGAACACCCAATATATGAGATAATTTCATTTCTAATCTACTATACCAAGGCAACCAAGTAGAAGTGTAATGATGTATAGAATAAGTATTGATAGTTTTCTTCACTTTTCCTGTACCATAATCATTTGCTACAAAATATTCAAATGGGAATATCGTTACATATTCCTTATCATAAATATCAGGACCAACATGACCATACCTATCCTTTAACATGGAAGTTAGACGAAGCACATTAGTTCCTGGATTCAGACTGTCAAATTCCAAATTATCATAACAAGCAAGAAAGTCTTTTATTATACAACTATTCTTTTCACTCGCAATCAGATTGGTAGCTACTAATGTTTCTGATTCCATTCCAACAAAAGCAGTAAGAGATAGTAAGTCGTCAAAGTTTTTTAGTACTTCAACATCTGTATCTAAGTAAATTCCACCATATTGATACAATACATCTATACGACAATAGTCTGAAACAAAAGCCCACTTCTTTTCTTGGTAAGCTCCTTTAACATAGTTATTTTTATAGACATCATAGTTTGTCTCATTCCATTCCATTATTTTATAATCTGGACATTGCTTTTTCCAAGTATCAATATACTTCAAAACTGATTGTGGCTTTGGCTTCCCGCCAAACCAACAATAATGAATTATTTTAGGTATCATATCATTACATTTTGTTTTTTAACTTTAATGGCAACCATACAGAAAAGTTAAAGATTCTCCTAGTTAGCTCATAAATCATTAATGCAACATAATTAGGCTTCATAAATTTATGAACATAATACCTTTGACTCTCTCTACTTTTCATGAAAGAAGAATAAGAAAATTTAATCTTCTTAGTGGAAGCCGCGCCAAGGTGAACACATCGTAGCTGAGGACAAATATAATTTTTAAGCCCTATATTTTTTATCTTTTGATACAAAATATCTTCTTCATAATAAAGGAATGTGCCAGAATCAAAACTACCAATATCTTCAAACATCTTTTTATCAAAAAGCATACATGACCCTGAAGGCAAATCTATTGATAATACTTGTTTCTTGAGTAAATCTGTATCTTTGTACAAAAGGCAACGATTTAAATCTATATTTGTAGCCTGTCTGAAAGTATAACAGACATTTTGATAAATCAGCTCACCTATACCTACGGATAGACGTGCACAAGTATAATCTATACTTTTTTCGTCTTTCTTAAGCAACAATGGACTGATTATTGCAGCATCAGGCAATGCTTTCAATTTTTCAGATAGTTCTGGAAGAAAATCTTCAATAAATAGAATATCATTATTTAAAATTAGCACTTTATCTATAGTAGGATCATTATAAGCTAATCTTAAGCCTTTATTGTTTCCTTTTGCATAACCATCATTGATGGATGACTCAAGTAATGTTGCCGAAGGTAATACAGTTTCTACGTCAGAGAAACCGTCAGCAATCTTTAAATAATCTCTATGAAAAGTATCAGTCAAGAACTTGTTGATGTCTTGGATGACTCTCAAGTCTGGAGATCCATTATCAACGATGATAAATTTCGCTGGTAATGAATTGTATTTCAATACGGATTTTATACAATTAATCGTATCAAAAGAGTTGTTATAATTTAATATAATAATTCCTGTAAACATATTATTCAATCATTTTTTTGTTACCAGATATATGCAAATCACATATATAAATGACTATAGCCCAAAGAATATATTCATACGATTTTGAATATGGGAATATCATGAAACAATTAATAAAAGTTCCAAAAGTTAATAATTTTATATATAAGGGTAATATAGAATTATTGCGAATAATAATTTTCCATACCAAAACTAAATATGTGATTACCCAAAAAAAACCATAAAAAAACCATGCACCAAAAACTCCAATATCAGTAGGCCAAAAATAATACATTCTTCCCCAATACTGTAGCTGCGGATGAATTCCATTACCAAATAAGAAGCTAAGAGCATCTCCAATAATCTTATCCCAGTAGAAAGCCAAAGATAACATTCTTATATTATCTGTAGTATCTTCATCTTTTGTCTGCGTCAACAATTCTCCAAACAGTACATCAGAGTATTGATAGATAACAAATAGAAATATAGCTACAGATAAAAAAAGGTAACTCGCTCTAAATTGGACTTTGATTGAAAATCAAGAAGTTGGGCGTTTGCCTATATTATATAGGTAACAATATGGAAACGAGCGGACTTCTGCTCGTTTCTGTATTTTGCAATATGCAAAGAACGCCTCAATTCGGGGACAAAGATACGATAATTTTCTAAATATCCAATGAATTACGATGAGAATTTTATGGCAATTAGAACTTTTTGTGTTAAATCCTATGCATGAAATGCAGTTTTCTAAGAAAATATTTGGAGATTCCGACAAAAAAGCGTATTGTTGCAGCAACAAATCCCACCACGCCTCTCAACGATGCGTACCACGGTGGGACTTCGCTTTTTATATGGGTATATGTAACTTGAGTATTAAGTAATATTTTAAGATATTTACTGTATAAATAAGTTCCAACTTAAAACGTTTTAATTATGAAAGCAAAAGTGTATTTAAAAATGTTAGCTTGCTTAGTAGGATTATTGACATTCTATTCTTGCAACAATGATTTAGAGCAAGACAAGAACGCTTCTGTTGAAGCGCAACAAGTTCAAAACGGACAGGAGGTCTCTCTTCAAGAGAATGCTTATGCAGATTATCTTGAACTTATGAAATCATTAAATAGTTCGCCAACAAGAAGTATGTCCACAGCTGAAATCCCTGCTTATTATGGTGGATGCTATATAAATGATGATGGAAATCTTGTAGTCTTAGTAAAAAAGGGAGAAGGTGTATCTGTTCTAAAAACTAGAGCAGCATTATCTCGTTCAACTATTTATGAAAGTTGCCAATACTCTTATAAAGAGTTGCAGCAAGTGGTTGAGGATATTCGGCAAAAAGCACTTGAAGGCAATAACTTTCTATATCAAAATGTGACAATATATGGCATATCTGAAAAAGAAAATATAGTAGAAGTGGGGTTGCTTCATAAAAATTCATCTACAATCCAAGAATTCAAGAAAAAAATCTGCGATAGCAATAAAATCAAATTTGTAAATTGCGGAAAAATCATTCTTAATGACGGAATTGATTGTGCTGGTGAAATCAAGACAATTCGTGATGGCAAAACACACAATGCATCTATAGGGTATAGAGCTAAAGATAAAAATGGCAATATAGGCATTGTCACAGCAGGTCACTTTATAAAAGTTAATGATATTTTAAAAGATTCAGCCAACGTAGAAATTGGCAAGTGTTTATATTCAAAGGAAGAGTATTATGTTGACGCTGCATTTTGTTCAATAACATCAAAAAAACATGCTCCAACTAATAAAATCAAATTCATGAAAGATTTGCAAAAAGATACACTTTCTATAGCTTTGGCTCAACCGCCAAAAGGCTCTTGGATAAATATGGTTGGAATGGTCTCTAAAAGAAGTTCAGGAACTATATTTAATGCAAGCTATGACGTTCCTAACTCAGCACAAAAAACTATTTACAAGGATGTTATATTGGCAAAATATACTTCAAATAGTGGTGATAGCGGTGGTATTGTTTATGCCTTGACAAAAGCGACAAATACGAGATATACTGTTGGGATTAATTTAGGGAGCATCACATACAATGGTATCACTTATGGAGCGTGTATTAAGGCTTATTTAATAAATCAGACCTTCGGCTTAACAAGATATTAAATTATGAATAGATTGACATTGGGTTGTTTCGTCTTCATTTTACTAATATTGGGGACTACTTCTGTTTCCTCAAAAGAAGAATATAATATTAAAAATGAAAGTAAAACATACTTGAATGATTCTTTAAAAATCAGTGCAATTGTCCATGATAAAAAACCTTCATTTGTAACAATTACAATTGAAAATTATGGTAAAAAGCAGATTAGTATTGGCAAGGTTTATGGTTTACTTACATATATAAACAATAGATGGACATATTTGACAAAAGCAAAGAATAAATTTATAAAAATCAATCCAAAGAGCGCTAAGACTATAAGATACAGTCTTTGCATAGAAAAAATTAGAAATTCAGAAATTAGCTTTACTTATTCAGAAAATCGAAAGAACAGAATCAGATTAGATGTGTATAGCAACAATGAATTTATGGGGAAAATTGATTGCGATTTTGCAACGCCTTTTAATGCAGTATGGAGTAAACATGATGGGGTGATAATCGTGAAATACGACTAAAAATTATAATTATGAGGGTGTGTCATAACTCCATGACGTACCCTCATTTTTTGAGGCTAAAAATTCATTGACATTCTGCTACAATCTCTCAATTGTTCATGAATTATATTATGTTATTTTCATTGATAAGTAGATCCTATCTGTATGCTTGGCATTCGACATGCTATTTATAATGGTACGATTATATGTCATAATCCTGTAAACAGAATGAAAAAAGCCGCATCAATACCTGGTTGGGGCAAGATACGGCTTTATTGATAAAATGTGTATTGTCCACATTATAATGGAGTTTAAATGTCCAACATTCTAATGATGTACTTACCATCTTTCTTGATAAACATGAATGGGTTGAAATGCTTATCCTGTGCATTTATTCCATACCCCAAACATTTGTATTCAGCAGGAGCGACAGACGGAAGTGGATATTCCTTAGTCTTTCCGTTTTTCCTATTTACGATGACAAAGGAATATCTGTCTTTTTGGAAGTTGTCTGTCCTTGGCATGCCATGCTTTACAAGACAATAGATGTTCCTCTTGTCCATCTTTACTGTTGTGATGCACTTTGTGAAGTAAGAACTATACAGATTTCCATATTCATGCGTATAAAATTTTGTGGAGTCTGGTGCAATCATAGGAACTGTATCTGTGTCAAACACCATGTAAACCTTATATTTGTCAAGATGAAGGCTATCTGTCACATACAGTTTTCCTGTGTAACCATTTCCATACAAGAAAGTTTTTCCTTCATGTGCGAATACATTATTAAGATAATAATAGCCTGTTCTGCTATTTTCTTGAATACGCTCTAATTTGCCGTAATGTCCATCACACTTTCCGTCATTGATACGAAAAGAAGCTATTATTGGATTGAAGGTCTTATAAAAGCTGCCATTAAAAGGGTCTAAATCTTTCTGTCCTACAATATCCTCTTTCTCAAATCCATCCATAGGCCATGTCAACTTTTCGCTTCCTGTCCATAATTTGTTATTGAACAAGTCGAACACAAAGTGAAGATAGAAATACTTGGAATGTTCCAAATCGAAATCTGGTGAAATCATCTTGCCTGACGTATAATTGTTGATGTCTCGTATCAAGACAGCAGGGGCATTGTAAAAGCTAAAGTTCCATTCGTTGCCTACTTTTTCTCGAAGAATCTTTGGCAGGGAATAGGAAATTCCGATATGAGAAGAGTCCAACATATTTGCAGACAATGCTATGTAAAAGACTTGTCCTTGTTTTACTAAGTTTCTGAAATCCTTATCTGGCACGGAAACAAATTTCTTTTTCTCCGCTTCGTCTGCTTGGAAGAGTCGCTTGAATTTAAACAAACCATTTTCTTTATTAAACAGCATTATACCATTGTTCAGCATGTCGTTAAAAAAAAGGTGTCCATTCTCTATTTTGGGAATATCATATATTGATGATATTTCTACTCCATCTTTCGTGTTGACCTCGATGTCCGTTTGTTTCCATTTTGGCATAGGAACATTTATCATCGCAATCTGGTCTGACACCTCTTTATATGAGTCTTTCTTATCCAATTCATACATGTGAGGAGCAATTCTCTTTTTACAAAGTACCAACTGCTTCACAAACTCTGCCCCTAAGACCGTATATTGTCCACCTGTGACGAACACGCCTTCTTTTGGAACTAATTTGAGTATATACAATCCGTACATTCCTTCAGAGTTGAAACTGAAGATGTTGCTATAAACTGATTTCGTATCATAAATGTAATAATCAGCCTTATAGTTGTTTTTAGAATTATACCAACTTGCTGTTTTAGAATCCCCATATGTAGTTATTAGTAATAACTTGTTGTTCGGATTATTGCGTTTCAGTTTATCATAAAATGCAGGAATTGCAGCTTCACATCTAAAACATTCAGCAGGACTATAAAGAATTGCAAAAATTGTATCTTCCTTAATGTTTGCTGAATGCAAATAATCAGACAGAAGCCCTTCAGTGTTAGGCTTCTGTCTGATTTGCAAGTCGTTCTGCTCCATTTCATTTATATAATCACGCCCCTGTGCAAATATGGTCGTGCAAAACATAAAGAAAAGGAGTGCTAAAATATGCCTTATTTTCATTCTGCCACATTTGCCTTGAACGTTCCACCCAATTTCATTGTTTCAAGCTTAATATTTGCCTTTGTTTCTGACACGGAAGATGGAGCAAAGAAATTGTTTGTAAATAATGTGTTACCATCAGCATCCTTTACCTGCTGCATCACCAAAGTTTGGTCTTCAAATGACACCAAACTTGACTCTATGGTTCCGCACTTTCTGATAGTTGCTCCCTTGCAAGGATTGTTTGCGTTAGTTGAAGCCTTTGAACCATAGAAAGTAGATACAATCTTGTCTGGTGTAGATGAGCTAAGATCATCATCTGATACTGCTGAAGCCTTAATCTCATTTAAGTTTCCTGCAAATGCAGTACCACACACAATAACGGCAATCATGCCCATGAAAAACTTCTTCATTTTTTTACTCCTTATGCAACCTCTACAATAATAGCACAGCTTGGTCGGGGTCTATTAAAGCCAAGTCATGTAAGTTTACATTTGCAAAAGTAATAAAAAAAACTATTTCATCAAAATGTGTCAATCAAAATATTTTTGTTAATCAATGCAATGTGTTAATTTGACACATATAAAGCGTTATTTTTAACAAAGTGAAATATAACCAACATAATAAACGGTTTGTACTTACAAATTCGTATTTTGTATAACAAACATATACAAAACCATATAATAAGAGGTATGCATATTTTATATATATATGTCTACCCCTTATTATATAATTTAAGACATTAGTCCCTTAAAGAGGGAATAATCGAGTTCTTTGACATCGTTGAAAATAGTCTTATCAAATAGATCTCTTAGGTGGGTTTTGTCCGTCAATGAAATGCTTAGAATCTGCAAAACTTCATATGTTGAGCGTTTCAATTACATATCATGGTGAACAATAGCCACGAGACAATAAGTGATAATGGTAACACTAATCAGTATGCGTACAGCATTCTCCGTTGTGCCCCAGAAGCTCTTTATCTTAAGATGCTACTTTAGCCATTTGAAAAACAGCTCGACCAACCATCTTTTTTATATAGATTCGCGACATCCAACGCAGAAAGATGCTTTGCATTCGTCAGAAAAGTAAACTCACGATCATCTTCTTCATCGTAGTATCGAATGAGTCTGAATGATTCAGGATACTTCGGCTTCAAAAGTACGGCTTTTTAGTTACAGTATCATTGCATCAATATCAAGAATCTATTACATTGTAAGAATGAAGAAAATAGGCATAGGCTCTTTTACTTTTTAAGCCTTTCTTTTATGTCGTTAGCTTCTTTGTTTAATTGTTTTGCAAGGCTATCCTTGTAAGCAGCCATTTCAATCATTTCATAATGGTGGCGAACAGAATCCTCATAAACTGCAACACGATTTCTAACATCATCTATTATATTTTCGTCTCGGCATACTGAGAAGTACTTTTCGATATAACGAATATTCGGGTCGTCAGATGGCAATACCATTCGCAATGCTCGATACTTCAAGTCTGCTTCCTCCCAATTTTGGTGCTCTCGCCATTGGGTGAGGTTGCCCCAAATGGAGAGAACGAGAGATAGAGCCAAGCCGCCAATGAAAAGAAGAACATACTTTGATGTAGGCTCGAAGCGATGGGTGACAAGTTTCTTCTGAGGTGAATTGTTCATCACTTCAAGTTTATCTTGCAATGCTTTTGAGGAAACATCATTCCCTTGTCTCATCTGCTTGACTGCATCAACCAAGAACTTGCTTCGCTGCTCATTTTTGCCAAGTTCAACCTTAATAAGGTCTGCAAAAACGACAATGGCATCTCTTAATTTGGATATTTTACCTCTGACTTCCTCTTCTTTGATAAACATCGCATTGATTGACTTATCCAACTTGGTTATGTCATCACTTGCAGGAACGGTTTCCGCTCCTGCGTTCTTTGGTGAAGCAGAAAGTTCATCGACTTTCTGCTCCAATCTCTCAACTGTGCCGTAGATGGCTT
>OLPO01002004.1_pt1 | contig 13143 bp, 18 predicted proteins | sample 1672831 | NCBI WGS metagenome assembly OLPO01 (sample SAMEA3136728, study PRJEB25190) | human gut metagenome
TATTGTATTTCTGCATGATGGGAACATAGGGAGTCCATATAAAGGCACTTAATACCGGTCATGATGGAAGTCTTAGTACCGGTCATGCCAATAGTCCTAAGGATATGCTTTCTAGGCTGGAGAGCATGGTGCTGATGGGAATGGATCTTCCTCTGGGGGCAGTTCAGAGACAGATCGCATCAGGAATCGACATTATTGTGCATCTTGGAAGACTCAGAGATAAAAGCCGTAAAGTACTGGAGGTTTCAGAAATCCTGGATTATCAGGACGGTGAGATTCTGGTGAGTCCACTGTACAGATTCGAAGAGACAGGAGAAAAGGATGGGAAAATTCAGGGAACTTGGAGAAAAATGGACGACCTGGTTCATACACAGAAGTTACTGGCAGCAGGATATAAAGAAGTTTGAATATGTAAAAATGATCTTGAAGGTCATCATTATTGTGACAGGAACGGCATGGATATATTATCGCTCATGGGTGGCAGTTATATTGTTGATTCCGGCAGGCGTGTGGTATTACATACAGCTTCTGGACGAATGCATTAAGCGAAAAGAACAGGAATTTCTAGTACAGTTCAAAGAACTGATACAGACATTTTCCTCTTTACTGAATACGGGATATTCTGTGGAAAATGCAGTGAAAGAGAGCCTGAAAGAGATGCAGGTTTTTTACTCTGATGATGCGGCAATTCTACGTGAGCTGGAAATCATGGTCAGGCAGATCCGGGTACAGGTACCGGTGGAACAGGCAGTAGAAGAACTGTCCGAGAGAACAAAGCTTCCAGATGTGGAAAGCTTTGCCGGAGTCTTTGTCACGGCCAAGAGAAGCGGAGGAAATCTGATGTCTATTATCCGCAATACAGCGGATCAGATTGGGGACAAAATTGATGTAAAACGGGAAATTGATACAATGCTGGCGGCGAAAAAATATGAATTTCAGGTGATGTCGGTCATTCCTTTTGGAATTGTACTTTATATGACTGTCAGTTTTCCGGAATTTATGGGAAATCTTTACGGAAATATAGCAGGAAGAGGAGTGATGACAGGATGTCTGATCATATATTTGGGCGCATACGGACTTGGGCGAAAGATCATCGAGATCGAAGTCTGAGTATCGGGATCATGTTAGTGGTGTTTTCGGTGGGCGTTGCAGCTCTTATCTGGGATTACAATGGTGCCTACAGAAAAAATGTAGAGGAGATCACAAGAAAAACTTATGGCAAAGGGAAGAAGACGGAAGAACTGCGTGTAGAGGGAAAAGACCGGGTATTGGGGAAAATTCCGATCGAAGTAACAGAGCAGGTCTATGGAGAACAGGAAATCAGTCAGGTATTAAAGCAGGCAGTAAAGAAAATGGATTCGTTAATTCTGGGGGAGAATGTAAGTCTGGATCATGTGGACCGGGATTTGAATCTTCTGACAGAGATTCCAGGAAAGCCGATCGATGTTACATGGAAGCTTGACCGCTATGATGTGATCAATATTTACGGAAAATTAAAGGAAGATAAGCTTGTAAGTGAAGGGACACCGGTGAAGCTGACAGCCATATTGACGTATCGGGAAGATGTAGAAAAACAGGTACTGTATGAATGTATGGCAATGGTCTATCCACGAATGACCGGAAGTGATGGAGCGTTATTAGAAAAGGTGCGCCGGACAGTGGCAGAAAAAGATCAGGATACCAGAGAATCCGGGACGTTAACATTGCCGAAACAGGTGGACGGACAGGAAATACATTTTTATACGGTAATGAACTGGAGAGGTGCAGTAATTATGGTGGCTGCAGTTGTGATTTCCGTGCTGTTTTTTGCGCTGGACAAGCAGAACGAGATAAAAGAAAAACAGGCAAGACAAAAACAGATGTGTCTGGATTATCCGGAAGTCATCAGTAAGCTGACATTACTTTTAGGCGCAGGAATGACGGTCCGCAAAGCATGGAGAAAGATTGTAAATGATTACGATTCGCGGATAAAGCAGCAAGGGAAGCGTGCAGTTTATGAAGAAATGAAGTATACATGCCGACAGATGGATGGCGGTGTTCCGGAAGCAGAATGTTATGAGAAATTCGGAAGAAGATGCGGGACACAGGAATATATGAGATTTGGTGCATTGCTGTCACAAAACCTGAGAAAAGGTACAAAAGGTCTAAATGACCTGCTTCGGCTGGAAGCAATTCAGTCTTTTGAAGAGCGAAAAGCAAGAGCAAGACGGCTCGGGGAAGAAGCAGGAACAAAGCTATTGCTTCCGATGTTTCTGATGCTGGCAGAGGTGCTTGTGATTGTTGTAGTCCCGGCATTTTTTACCGTACAAATGTAGGCATTGTAAAAATATAAAAATATGCCATAGAAGATATGACGGAATAGAAAAGCGGGTGTAGAGAAGCAAGAATAGAGAAAGCGGGAGGATTAATTATGTGGAGAGTTTGGTATTTAAAACACAGAGTGAGAGAAATATTGGAAAACAAAGACGGAGTCGGAGTTGTGGAAATTATCTTAATTTTGGTTGTACTGATTTCACTTGTCGTTATATTCAAATCTCAGCTCACAAGTCTGGTCGAGACGATTTTCGAGAAGATTACAAGCGAGAGCAGCGGTATTTAAAGGGGGAAGTCACAGTGTATTTAAGTCTGGTATTTATTTTACTTATTTCATTTGCCGGAGCAATGCTGGAAAGTGCCTCTTTACAGAATGTAAAAAATTACAGAAGAGCAGATATGACACGGGCGGTGGAAAGTATATTTGCAGAGTATCAGAAGGAACTCTGGGAAGTCTACGGAATTTTTGCGCTGGAAGGAAGTTATGAGACGGGCAGTTACAGTGAAGAATTGTTAAAGGAACGGCTGGCCTATTACGGAGCAAGCGGGATGGATCAGGAAATTACAAGAATTCAGCTATTGACGGACCAAGGTGCCAGTGCATTTTACGAGCAGGTGACGGCATATATGGAAAATAAATACGGACTGGATAAGGTGAAGAAACTGGTTGGACAGACAGATACATGGAAAGCAGGAGAGGAGGCTTTACAAAATTATGAAAGGGACGGGGCAAAAACGGAACAGGAATTACAGGAGCTGTTGTCGCAGAAGGAGGAATTTCCAGAGGAAGAGAATCCCTTATCGCATGTGGCGAAATTAAAAAGCATGCCTCTTGTAGATCTGATTATGCCAAAGGGACGTGTAATGTCAAAGAAAAGTATTACGTTATCGGAAATGGTATCTCATAGAAAACGAAATCAGGGATATGGAGATTTCTCAGATGTAGCAGGATCGGGAAGTACAATCAGTAAATTACTGTTTGGAGAGTACGTGCTGGAACATTTCAAGATGGCTTCAGATAGCCTGCAATCTGGCAATGGAAATTATAACAGTGGAGATTCTGTCGGTGGAGATTCTGCTAATGAAGACTTCAGCAACGGGAATCGTGGTGACATGGCAGGTGCGGGGAGTCTGGACTATGAACTGGAATATATTCTGGAAGGTCACGCCAGCGACAGAGAAAATTTGGAGACGGTTGCCAGTAAGCTTCTTATGGTCCGATTTGTGCCGGATTATGCGTATATCCAGACGGATCCGGAAAAGAAAGCAGAAGCCGAGGCGGCAGCGCTTACATTATGTACGGTGATCGGACTTCCGGAACTGGCAGAGGGTGCCGCGCAGGGAATTTTACTTGCATGGGCTTATGGTGAAGCAATCATGGATATTAGAACGCTGATAAGTGGAGGAAAAGTACCGCTTGTAAAGAATGCAGAGGATTGGAAACTAAGCCTTCCCGGACTGATGCAGCTTGGCAGTGCAGGAGAAAATGTGGCAGCAGATAGTGGTAAAGATATGGAAAGCGGACTTGCTTATCGGGAATACCTTCGCATGCTGTTGTTCCTGAAATCCCAGGATGAAGTTGGGATGCGTACATTAGATATGGTGGAACAAAATTTAAAGATACGATATGGACAGACATTTTTTCGGGCAGATGCCTGCATCAGCAGAGTAGAATTTCACAGCACATGTAATCTGCGCCGTGGGATCATGTACGATTTTCCGACATATTTTGGATACAATTAAAAACGAAATGAATCAATAACGAAATGAATCGATAACGAAATGAATCAATGACGGGTGGGTGCAGATGTCCTTCCGCTCCCCCTACCGGGAGTTATAAAATTTCTGCTAACTGAAAACATAAAAAATGAAAGGAGAAAGATTCGATGAACTCAGATAAAGATATCCCTTTATTATCCAGCATATACAAATCCAAGCATACAGGAAGGGCATCTGCATCCACCCGAAAAAAAGGAAGCATTACCGTGGAGGCTGCCATGGCAGTACCAATCTTCTTTTTTGCGACGCTGGCATTGGTATTACTGCTGGAGCTGTTATCCGTGCAGACGGCTGTGCGAAGCGGACTTCAGGAAGCGGGAAAGAAGCTTGCAGTGCAGGCAGTAGAAGTCCCGGCAGTGATTCCGTCAAATCTGGAACGTGATGTTGTAAATTCTATTGGAGCAGAACGGTTAGAGAGAAGCATTGTAGAAGGTGGCAGCTCAGGAATCAATTGCAATCAATCTTATTTGTCGCCGTTTACGGGAATTGGAGAAATTCAGGCATCTTATCAGGTGCGGATTCCGGTTCCGGGCTTTTCTATAGCGCCGATTCCTTATAAGGAAACTATGAGGATCAAGGCATGGACCGGCTATGAGGCAGGAGGGTTTGGTGAAGAAGATGATCAGATTGTATATGTAACGGATACAGGAGTTGTCTATCACAAAAATCCACATTGTACGCATCTGGACCTGTCGATCCATGCGGCGTCGTCATCGGAACTTAATAGCCTTCGCAATGAAAGTGGCGGAAAGTATCATGCCTGTGAGAAATGTATTCATGGCAGCAGCAAGGGTAGCAACGTGTATATTACGGATCAGGGTGACCGGTATCATAATTCTCTGACATGCAGCGGATTAAAGCGTACCGTATATACAGCGAGAATTTCTGAAGTACCGGGAAAGCGCGCATGCTCAAAATGTGGTGGAAAGTAGAATGCCGGGAATGACAAGTAGAATGAGAAGAGGTACAAGATGTGGGAAATATAAATAGAATGGTAGATATAGTTGTGCTAGTAATCCTAACCGGGCTGTCTGTGTCAGATATTAGAAATAAAAAAGTTTCCAGAAAAGTTCTGACGTTGTGGGGAATGTTGACAGTCTTCTGGAAAATAGTGGATTTTTATCAGATCAGAGTGTTCCTGGAAAAGATGGAACAGACAAATGTAGAGAATCTTGTTGGAATCTGTGCAGGAATCGGAGTGGGAGTGCTGTTCCTTCTTGTCAGTAAAGTGACAGAAGAAGCAATCGGTTATGGGGACAGCGTGGCAATTATGATTCTTGGAGGATATCTGGGGTTTTGGAAAGTTGTGGGAGTGCTGGCAGCAGCATTTTTTACAAGTGGAGTCTGTTCGGTGATATTGGCATTTCGCGGACGGGTGAAGACGATGCCATTTTTTCCATTTTTGACTCTTGGATATATTCTGATGCTGGCAGAGCAGGGAGGTGCAGCGTGAGAGGTTATACAGTAGAGATGTCATTCTTAATGCCAATCATTATGTTGATGGTCATGAGCAGTATCTATGCATTTTTTTATTACCATGACAAGAATATAATTGCGGGAGCAGCTTATGAGACAGCGGTAGTCGGCAGTAATAAGGCGAGAGAAAAACCGGATTCACAGACTGAATCTGGAGATAGAAGCGGGACAGATGTGGCGGAACTGGAAACACTTTTTCAAAGTCGTGTGAATGGAAAGTGTATCTTATTATCTACAATTCAGGGACAGGTTACGGTGGAAGGAGATGAAGTCTGTGTCCGGGCACAGGGAGCATGGAGGAAGATGAAAGTCAGTGTGGAAAAACGTGCGGCAATTACAGAACCGGAGAAAAAGCTTCGGGATATTAAGAAAATAAAGGAGTTCGTCAATGGAACGTAAGATTACGATAGAAGAGTCAGTCCCTTATACAGAGGACTATCAAAATAAAATGCTGGAAGAAAATCAGGTGGAAGGACTGCTGGAAATGCATGGACGGGGAATGGATGACAAAAGCTGTTATGATTATGATGTGAGTGGAAAAGTGTCCATGAAAGCGCTCTATGAAAAGCATACGATGAGTGGAGAAGAAATAAAAATATTGCTAAAATCTATTTTGCGTGTCGTGAAAGAAGTAGAAAGGTATCTTCTCAATGTGAATTGTATTCTGATGGATCCGGAGTATATTTTTTACACAGAAGAAAAGTATTATTTTTGTTATTATCCACCGAAAGAAAAAAGTCTGTGGGAAGGATTTCACCATCTGAGCGAATACCTGGTGAAATGTGCAGATTATCAGGATAAAGAATGTGTCCAGATCGTGTTCCTTTTGCATAAAGAGACTATGAAAGAAAATTACAGTCTGGAACAGATTATAAAGGAGTGTGTAAAAGAAGAGGAAGAAAATGTTTTGGCAGAGGATAAAAATACAGATTTGGGAACAGAGGAAGAAAAGGAAGGAAGCACATATTTTGACCGGACAGAACATGACTGGATCGCAAGTCAGGAAATGGGAAGTACGATACTCCGTGAGACAGAAAACCTGTGGACACCGATGAAGCGTTTTCTTCACAGACGCAGAAAACCAAAGTGGGGAGACTGGGACGGGCTGTATATTGAAGAAGAAGATCTCTAGTGTTATACTGTACTGACAGGAATGATGCCGGAAAAAATCCCGGCTGGAATATCAGAGACAGGAGGCGGTTTGTCGTGAGACAGGAACGGTTTAAAATGGAAAGACAAGGGCTGGTGGAAGAAGGCCAGCAGGTGGAAGTAACAGAGAGAAGTCCGAATACGAACCTGTTTACTTATGTAGTGGAACCAGCAGTTGCAATGTCCGGAATTTACAAGACATCTGAGCGTATTCACGCAAGACAGGGCGTAATCAAAGAAATACAACATACGGACAGAGGATACTATTTGATTGTAGAGTTTGATGAGTAAAATCTTGCAGAATAACGTTGACATTACAGAAAATTAATGAGAGAATTTTCCTATGAGAAATTACAAGAAATTACCAATTTGTACAATTGCAATCGCAGCAGCGAATGTTCTGATCTTCCTCGGACTGTCTTTTATGGGTATGACTGAGGATTCCGCATTTATGATGGAACATGGAGCAATGTATGTTCCATATCTCATGAACGGAGAACGATATTATACACTGATCACCAGTATGTTTTTGCATTTTGGATTCAGTCATCTGATGAACAATATGGTGATGCTGCTGGTCATCGGTTACAGCCTGGAACCAGAGACTGGAAAGATCCGTTTTCTGCTCATTTATCTTGGAAGCGGACTGATGGGAAATCTCGTATCGGCATGGTTTGATGTGAGTCAGGGAAGCTATGCGGTATCAGCAGGTGCTTCCGGAGCGATCTTTGGAATTGTGGGAGCACTTCTTTATGTTGCAATCCGTAATCATGGACGAGTCGGAGAGATTTCAACAAGAGGACTTGTTCTGATGGCAGGCTTAAGTCTCTATTATGGATTCACCGCACAAGGGGTGGATAACGCAGCCCACATTGGCGGGCTGATATCCGGATTTTTACTGGCGGTACTCACATATTGGAAACATAAGCCGAAACATTATTAAAAATGTTTTAAGGGATTGGAATTGTAAGGGTGAATGTAGTTTTTAGCTGGCAGTCCGGCAAATCTGGTTCTGAGTGGACAGTCAGTGTTCCACCATGTGCTTCGATAATTCGGCGGGAAAGTGGCAGACCTAAGCCTGTTCCGGACGATTTGTACGTGACAAATGGTTCGAAGATTGAAGATAGATGTTCTGGTGCAATACCACAGCCGTTATCGGAGACGGAGATAATCAGATTTGAATGCTCTTTCCATGCGTGAAAGTGAATTTGCGGAGAATAAGTAAGTGCTTTGCCGGTATACAAAGATCTGTTACTTTCACAATTACAGGCAGAATCAAGATGATTAGAGCATGTAGATTGTTGAATCAGTACTGCATCGCGCGCATTTCCAAGAAGATTCAGAAGAACTTCCCGAAGTTTGATGGAATCTGCAGGCATAACAGGAAGTTCCGGCTCTATCCGGGAGATAAATTCAATATCGGTTTCAATGATGGAGGAAGCAAAGGATAAGGAAATTTTCTTGAGGAAGATGTCGAAATCTGTCGAAGAAGGTGACAGACGTTGACCGTTGTTGTATGCTGATAGCTCTTCCAGTAGTTGTTTCATATATTCGATGTCGCTATGTAAGTCTGACCAGTGCCGGATATTCAGAACTTCCGGATTGGATGCTTCGATCATCTGTAAGGTACTGTATATAAGAGTCAGCGGGTTGCGAATCTCATGGCTGATGGTACTGATATCCATACGGTGGGAGTGAAGAAGTCTGGTGAGAAGCTCTTCTTTCTCAGGACTTTCTGCCATGATCTGGTGTAATTTTTCATAATCAGATTCTGTGAACATAATGATTACCGCCCTTTATGAATTTATTTTTTCATAGTGTAGCATTGGCGGATAAAATAATCAACAATTTTAAAAATGATTTTTTAAAGGAAAGAAGGACATGAAAATGAAAGATGATAACTGCATTTTTTGTAAACTGGCAAATGGAGAAATTCCTACAGCAACATTGTATGAAGATGAAGATTTCCGCGTGATTCTGGATGCCAGCCCGGCTTCGAAAGGACATGCACTGATTATTCCAAAAGAACACTATGCCAATTTGTATGAGTTGGACGATGATAAGGCTGCAAAAGTTATGGTGCTGGCTAAGAAAATGATCACAAAACTTACAGGCATCTTACACTGTGACGGGTACAATATCGTGCAGAATAATAACGAAGCAGCAGGACAGACTGTATTCCATTTCCATTTACATATGATTCCGCGTTATAAAGGTGACGAAGTTGGACTTGGCTGGAAGATGGGCGAGCTTACCGAAGAGGATAAGCAGGATATTCTGTCTAAATTATAAACTTGAAAGTGATGGAAATTAAATGGTGGAATCTGAAGATGTAAAGAAAGCTGAAATCGACAGGCTTTACAAAGAAAATGTAAGTAAAGTGTACCGAACGGCATTGTACTACGTCGAAGATCACTATGTGGCAGAAGAGATTGTGCAGGAAGTTTTCCTGAAATTATACGACAACCTGGGAGATATATGTATGGAGTCCGTGCCTGCATGGCTGATCACTACCGCAAAGAATATGGCAAAGAACTATCTAAGAGACAGTAAATGGGAGACACCGATGGAAGAGGTTCCGGAGCAGGAGGTGCCATATTCGTCAGAAGGACTGGACGCTCAACTCATAGAAGTATTTCGCCAGAAAGAATGCCGCGAGCTACACGATACGATCTTTGCAGATCTATATGAGAAAAATTCAAGATGGTATGAGGCAGTTACCGTTTCATATACTTTGGATAAACCACAAAAAGAAGTTGCAGAGAAAATGGGGATATCTGTGGATACGCTGTATAGTACATTATACAGGGCAAAGCAATGGATTAAGAAGTACTACGAAGAACAGTTTCACCAACTGGATGGCAAATAAAAAACAGGTGCCGGATATGACACCTGTTTTCTTCTATCAGATATCTGCGTCAGAATCAGATAGTTTTGTAAGTATCTAAGCAGTTACAGATTCGATCAGATCAATGATGGTATCGATAGAATCCTGCTGGGAAGAATGCTTCATTGCATCGATGTATTTCTCGCGGTTATCATAGAGATCATGAACTGCACTGAGAAGTGTTTCGTTCGTAAGTTCCTCTTCCTCGAGCACCATACTGAATCCCTGACGCTCGAAAGAACGGGCGTTGAGAATCTGATCACCACGGCTTGCATTGGCAGACAGCGGAATCAGAAGATTTGGTTTGTGCAGGGCGAGAAGCTCGCAGATAGCATTGGCTCCGGCTCTGGAGATTACAATGTCGGTCAGTGCGAAGAGGTCACGCAGCTCTTCTTTGATATATTCGAACTGTGCGTAGCCTTCTGTTCCGTTCAAAGAAGGATCGAGCTTGCCGCGGCCACATAAGTGAATGACCTGGAAGTCTTTCAGAAGCTCCGGGAGAATCGCACGGATGGCATTGTTCACGGCAACGGCACCGAGGCTTCCGCCGACAACCAGAATGACCGGTTTGTCGGAAGTAAAGTGAAGGAATTCTCTGGCGCGGTACTTATCTCCGCTTAAAAGTTCCTGGCGGATCGGAGATCCGGTGAGAACAGCCTTGCCTGCCGGGAGAGAAGATAATGTCTCCGGGAAGTTGCAGCAGACCTTCGTTGCGGAAGGAATGGAAATCTTGTTGGCAAGCCCCGGAGTCATATCAGATTCGTGGATAATGACTGGTACATGTTGTCCCTTACCGGCAAGGACTACTGGTACAGAGACAAAACCTCCCTTGGAAAATATAACATCAGGCTCCAGAATCTTAATCAGTTTACGTGCTTCACCCATTCCCTTGATAACGCGGAATGGATCAGTGAAGTTCTGGACGCTGAAATAACGTCTGAGTTTACCGGTTGAGATGCCATGATATGGTATACCGAATTGAGAGATGAGTTCCTTCTCAATTCCGTTATATGAGCCGATATAGTGGATGTCGTATTGTAATTCTTTAAGACGTGGTAACAGGGCAATGTTAGGTGTAACATGACCGGCAGTACCGCCGCCGGTTAAGATAATACGTTTCATAAAAAGCTCCTTTCGATAATATATGTTACAATAAGAATGCCGTACGGATAATTCTGCTTCGTATACACTTTACGAAACAGTGAAAGATTTTCAACTTTGGCATATAATTATATTATACGTTCCCGAGAGATTTGGTCAAGAGAAAGAGAGGATAGATTTCGTTAAGAGGTAGATTATGAGTGAAAAAAAAGATCAGTTGAAAGAAATCCTAAAAGATCAATTGAATAAAGAAGCGAAACAGATTGAAGAAGAAGTCGGACTTAACGATAATGAAGAGATTCCAAATGAGCTGAAGATTCGCATGAAGAATGCACTGGATCAAAAAATCCGTGAGCGTGAAATGCGTTCTGAAGATATGAAGCGAACAGATGCGTATGCGAAACTCTCAGAAGAAGACCAGGAAGCACTTCGCCTTGGACGGGAGATGTTGAAGAATCAGAGCGAGGAGAAGAAAATCTATACAATGCGCCGGAAAAAACGCAATATCCGTAGAATTGTAGCACTGGCAGCAGTGCTGATCCTCGTAATGGCAGTTGGAATGACAAGCATTGGCGGACCAGAAAGAATGCTGCAGTTTATGAAGAGTTCTGTAGGTGGCAGAGAAGTTTCTCAAGTCGATTCCAGCGATAAGAATAAGATTATCGAGGAAGAAGATGAAGAGAAGGCCTATGAGAAAATAGGGGAAGAGTTTGGAATTGCTCCCGTAAGGTTGTGGTGGTATCCGGAAAATATGGAATTTGAAAAAATGATTTTAGATACAGATATTCAAGTGGCAGAAATAGATTATTTATATAACAGAGAGAGAACGGAATTTATAGTTAGTGCGTCTTATGGAAAAGTTTCTATGGGAGCAGATAACGAAGATGAAATTACAAATCATTATTATAAGCAAGAAAAAAAGATTCAAATTGAGGTTACGGAGTATAAAACGCCAGAGACAGGAACCAATAGATATAAAGCAGAATTTAAATACAAAAATTTGTATTATTGCTTAACCGGAACGATGACGAAGGAAGAAATGGAAAATATTTTAAAAAATTTGTATTTTATGAAATAAAATGCGTCAGTTTTTCTCATCTCATGTGTCTATTATATAGGGAACCCTAAATAGAGAGAGATGGGAGGTAGATAAATGAAACGATGTAGATCCATATGCTGCGTATTTGCTATGGCTTTAGGATTGAGCTTTGGTGTATCGACGGATACACAGGCGGCATCTAGCGTAAAGGTGATTGACGGATCCCAACTTACAAACGATGCAGAATCCATGGGCCATAATCAAAAAGTTGCCAGAGGTGAAGATCTTCTGACTGGATATTCTAAAATCGTTCGAATGGGCCCGGGACAAATCTATGCCGGAGGAACAACCATTGCTTCACATGTAGTTCCGGAAGTCGGCATTGGAGTTATGATAGAACGAGCTAAAGAAGAGGATACAAAGTGGACGTTTTATGATTCTTGGCAGAAGTTTAATGAAAATGCTGATCGTGCATCATCTAAAAAATATTTAGATGTAGAAGGTGATTATTATTATCGTGTACGTTGCATTCATTCGGCTGGTGAGGACATGAGCAGCAGTTTCACAAATGGAGTTTACATTGAGGAACCTTAATTAAGATTTTGTAGAAAAGAAAGAAGAATTTAACAAATTTATAATTACAATCAGATTAGTGGGCAAGGCCATTATAATGATGGGAAAAACAAATTAAAAACAAATTTCGGGTAAAGTTAGTAGGTTGGATCATAATACTTTAGAAATTTAATAACAACTGAATATTGAAACAATTAGACGCTCTTCCATAGCAATCTACATATTTCATGGCCCTTACGTTGGTTCGCAGGGCTTTGGAAGGGCGAAGGAACTGGAGACAGTTCAAAGAAAATTTAAAAGAAAAAATATTATAACAATCAAGAGAAGTAAGTTTAGGTAAGTTTAGTTTTAGGACACGCAAGCTATTAAAAGCTGCGTGTCCTTTTCCATGTGACTTACTTTGCAATTGAATCAATTTACTGAGCGATTGCTTCGCGGAGTGCTTTGGCAAGCTGATCCGGGCAGGAAGTTGCTTTGGAACCGCATTTGATTCCGGAAAGTCTTTCGATGGCGTCTTCCACTTTCATTCCTTTTACAAGGCTTGAGATTCCCTGAAGATTACCGTTGCATCCACCTACAAAATCTACATCTTTAATTTTATCGCCGTCCAGCTCTACGTGAATCATGCTGGAACAGACACCATGTGTTTTATAATCCATGTTAAATACCCTCCTATGTGTTATACCAGATATATGAATATCAGAAGCCATTCTAACAGAGAAGAATCTACTTGTAAAGAAAAATTAAGATTTCCAATAATATGATGTAAGCTTGAGGTGTTCGAGGATTGCGGGAATTGCATAGCAATGGAGCAATCCGGTTACAT
>OLPO01002011.1_pt1 | contig 13127 bp, 12 predicted proteins | sample 1672831 | NCBI WGS metagenome assembly OLPO01 (sample SAMEA3136728, study PRJEB25190) | human gut metagenome
CCCTTTCTGATGAAGGAGGTGGACGCGGGTGTTTAACACCTATGAATTTACATTTGCTGGGGAGTCCTCGCTTATGTATGGCATGATTGTGTGTGACATAGACGGGCAGGGGCAGGAGGATGTCTCGTTTGGCAACGTCGCAGAGATCGTTGAGACCCGCACAACCAACCGGATCCAACCCGTCCACTATGGTGTGAACTATCACGCCGACCCGCTGGAGTTCACTTTGGTTTTTGGATCGGAGCGGATGCTTGACCGATATGAGCTGGAGGAGATCTCCCTCTGGCTGACGGGGCACCAGGAGTATCAGTGGCTGGCCATCGATCAGCCGGATATGGACAATGTCCAGTTCCGATGTCTCATCACAGAACTCAAACCCATCTATCACGGGTGGCTGCCCCATGCCTTTGAGGCGACCATTCGATGTGACTGTCCCTATGCGTACAGCCAACCCTGGGAACAGACATTTTCTATGAGTGGGACGACGCCATTGCTGTTCCGCAACGAGAGCTCCGTCCGGGAGTATGTCAAGCCGACGTTGGTGCTGGATGTGAACCCGGGGACCACGGAGATCAAGATTGTGAATCACAGCGACAACGACCGGGAGTTCAAGCTGAGCGGCCTGCCAGCCGGCGGAGTGACTATCACGGTGGACAACAACCACGGAATCATTCAGGAGGATACGGACAGCTACAACCTCTACGATTGCTTCAATATGAATTTTTTCAGACTGGTTCGTGGGGACAACGAGCTGGAGGTCACTGGCAATGGGACACTGACCATGAGCGGGCGGTTCCTGCGGAATGTGGCTAAGGAGGGGCTATGTATCTCGACTATACAAAAATAAAGTTTGACAGCATGGGCCGCCCCGAGGTTCCTGACCTGCTCCTGCAGACTATGAGCGGACGATCCATTGGGTTTCTGGACAATGTTCTCAACCTGAAATTGACCATCAAGTTTTCCGAACCCAGCGAGATCTCATTTGAACTTCCAGCCTATAATGGCGGTGTGCCAACGCCGCACTATGACGACGTGGTCGGGTATAAGGTGATCTACACAGAGAACTATGGGATCTATCTGATCACGAAGCCATCCATCAGCGGAGACGGTGTAGAAGAGGTCAAGAGCGTTTCTGGGTACTCCATCGAGCAGGAACTGGACTACAAAACATTTTTCCTGGAAGAAGGGACCTTCAACTTTTGGAATCCGGCTGACCCGGACGACACCCTGATGGGCCGTGTGATGGAGATTGCGACTGGATGGAAGGTTGGGTACATTTCCCCGACTCTGATTGGGCGGTACCGCACATTTACGGAGTATGACGACTACCTGTTGGATTTTGTTTACGACACAGCACCGGAGAAGTTTCGCTGTGTATTCGTCTTTGACCCGTATGCGCGGACCATCAATGTGTACGATGCTGATGAAGAGAGGCCGAGGGTCCCAATCTATCTGGATTTTGAGAACTTGCTGGAGTCGTTGGATGTGGACGAACTCAGCGACGAACTTGTGACCGCCATGCGCCCCTATGGCGCAGATGAGCTGGACATCCGAATGGTGAATCCCATTGGGACGAACTGGATTTATGATCTATCCTACTTTATCAGCAACGGAGACATCCCGAAGGAGTTGGCGGAAAAATGGGAGGCGTGGCAGCACACTGTGCTGAGCCGTCGTAAGTATTACAAAGGACTTGTCAGCCTGCAGTATTCCTCCACTGCCAGGCTTCTGGCGGAACAGGCCAAGTTGGTTGATCTGCAGGGACAGTTGGAGGACCTGACGAACCAGCAGAGCATCACCATACAGGCACTTGCTATGGAGACAACTGCGGATGGGAAGGCATCTCAACAGGAGACGCTGAATGAAATCAATCGGAAGATTGCGGCCAAAAAAGAGGAGATCGCGCAGCAGGAGACCATCATTGCCGGGATCGAGGAGGATCTGGACGCAGAAAAGGAAGACTCCTACACGGCACAAATTTTAGCGATGAACCAGGAGCTGTCCCTGGCGACGTACTTCACCGAGGAAGAGCGGTCGGTTCTGTCCAAGTATTTCATTGAGCAGGATATGACGGAGGACACCTTTGTCGCCTCTGACGTGGACACATCTGTTTCAGGTAGCAGCATTACGCTGGACAACAGTGCCGTTTCGGTTTCCGGGAGCATCATTACCATGGTGGATCTGGACGCACCGTACTCCAAGGAAATGTACATGTTGGCTGGAGGGTCGTTTTCGATTTCCGGGAGCACCGTTCTGACAGGTGACGTGATTCGCGGCACTCTGGAAAAACGGGACGATGGCGAGTTTGTGTTCAGTATCTATGCCGGCACCATGAAGGCGGGGGATTCCTCTGCCCCGAGCGGGCTGGTAACAGCCAGCGGCACGCTGAGCGGATTCAGCACAGATGTTCGTGCGGTGACGGAAAATGAGATTACCACCAATGAGGGATCACAGTTTCAATTTACCGCCTCGGAGGCGTCCGTCTATATGACGGCCAATGTCAGCGACTACCAAAAATACTCGGTGCAGCTTGAGCTGTTTGACTTTGCAGTGGATGTTCTGAGCGATGTGGCGACCCCGACCTATGAGTTCGATGTGGATTCAGGGAACTTTATCTTTTCCCAGGAGTTTGCACCCTTCCGGGAAAAACTGGAACTGGGGTGCGGGCTGTATCTGAAGCTGTACAACGGGGAGGTCATTACCCCCATCCTGATTGAGTTTGAGCTGGATTTTGAGGACAAGGACAGATTCTCTCTGGTGTTCTCCAACCGATTTAAGCGGCACGACAACGTGAATACCTTGAAGGACATGATTGAGCAGAGCTACTCATCCAGCCGGAGTTTTGACGCCAGCAAGCACATCTACGGGCAGACCGTGGGGCAGGCGTCTATGGTCTCTGATTTTATGAACAGTTCGCTGAACGCGGCAGTGAACACCATCATTGGTGCTGCGAATCAAAGTGTGATCATTGATGGGGCCGGCATTCATATTGGCGGGGAAGAGGACTATCAAATCCGAATCGTCGACAAGATGATTGCCTTTACAGAGGACAACTGGCAATCGTCCAAGCTTGCCATTGGGTTGTTTGCCACAGAGGAGACGGGGGAGTACTTTGGCGTCAACGCAGAGGTCATTGGCGGCAAACTCATTGTCGGCAACAACATGATCATCGAGAATGAGAATGACCAAGGCGTGATGCAATTTAAGGTGGATGCCAGCGGAGCATGGCTAAATAACTCCACCTTTGTCCTGCAGAAGGACGACGGGGGAAAAATGATCCTTGACCCGAACTATGGCCTGCTGGCAGGGACGGCAGACCTGTTTACCACGGAGGGGACCACGGTTAGCCCGTCGTTTATCGATGAGGACGGAGAGCTGATCCTGGACGAGGACGGGATCCCGGAGAACGCCAATTTCTTCCTGGACCTGCGGGACGGGAACGCCTACTTCCGAGGGGAGGTAAGCGCAACCTCCGGTTCCATTGGTGGCTGGACTATTGCGGATGACTATCTCTACAGCGGAAGCGGGACGTCTTTTGTTGCTCTGAACGGCTCCAAGACGGAGAACGCCGCCTATGCCATATGGGCCGGCGGCGAGGATCCAAACACAGCGCCCTTCTGGGTCAAGCGGAACGGGGACATGTATGCCAGAAACGGCACATTCCGTGGAACGATCTATGGCTCTGTATATAAAGACAGCTCCGGCAACAACATGATGAACGGGAGTGAGCAGTTCCTGCCCGACTATCTGAGCCTGTACGGGCTGGAGATCACAGACGGGAGCACAACCACGTTCCGGGTGACCGCCAACGGGAAGGTCTATATTAACGGGAACGTCACCATGAGTGCAGGGTCGTCTATTAACTGGGCGAATGTGACGGAGGAGAACGCGAACCAGAGTGAGGCATACGGCAAGGCCAACGCGGCGCAGAACACAGCCAATTCAGCGCAGAGCGCAGCCAATTCAGCACAAAGCACGGCGAGTTCGGCGTGGAACAAAGCAAATTCTGCGCAGGACGACGCAAACGCTGCGTATGGGTTGGCGTCTTCTGCCAACTCGACAGTACGCGGGTGGATGTATACTGGAACCACAAATATTGATGGTTCAAAAATACAGACCAGAACAGTGGAAGCGTCCTATTTAAGAGGCGCAATCGTTGAATTGCTTTCTGAGAATAGAACCACTGTCGGTAGAATCGATATTACGGAAACCCATAATGGGGACGGGATACAAATATCTTCACTCCTTGGCGGTTTGCGACTCGTTTCTGCTGGCAACTTCTGGGTAGAATCCAATGCAGGTCAGCTTGGCCTGTCGGTGAGGGAAACCACGGGAGAGCCTCGTTTTGCGTGCAGCGTGAACATGACCCCGCTTGGAAACAACGGAGCGACGCTTGGGGAGGATAAGATTAGATGGGCTGATATTTTTGCAACAAACAGTTCTATCACTTCTTCTGACGCAAAATTAAAGACAGACATCAATTATGATCTCGATCAGTTTGATGCTTTGTTTGATTCGCTCCGACCTGCGTCTTATAAATTCATTGATGGCACAAGTGGACGCACCCACATGGGCATGATTGCGCAGGATATTGAGTCCACGTTGAACGAACTTGGAATATCCACACTGGACTTTGCGGCATTTATAAAATCTCCGACAAAAAATGAGGAGACAGGGGAGGACGAATTCATCTATGGTCTTCGATACGGAGAATTTATTTCGCTTATCATCTATCAGGTACAAAAGATGAAGCAGGAATTCAAGAGCAAAGTTAAGGAGCTGGAGGACCGGCTCTCCTTATTGGGATGAACAGAAGGGAGTTATGATATGAAAGAGAAAATGATGCAGGAGCTGCAGGCGGTTTTGAATGCGCTGAATGGAGTCTCTGTAAGCGGGAAAGAGAACCTGGGCCGGCTCGGCGGGTCTATCTCTGTGCTGGAAACCATCCTTACGGAACTTTCCGGCGCAGAGGTTGCAGAACCTGCAAAAGAAAAGGGGCAGGACTGAAGTGGAGGTGAGAAGCGTCCATGAATGCGTGTGACTACAACCCCTATGAGTTGCCAACGATTACGTTTGTGGGAGGGGAGACCAGGGACCTGGCCTTCCACATCTACCATTACATTGGGAAGCGGCCGTACAGTCTGTCTGACTGCGACTGCACCTTTTCCCTGGTGAACTTCACCACCAAGGGTGGCAAGCCCATCCTGTCCAAGGAGATGACGGTGATTTATGACGAGACAGAGACCATCGACAACATTTTAACGGTGACGCTGGAATCGTCAGAGTCTGTGAATCTGTTTGGCAAGTACATCTATCAAATCACCATACAGGACAGGGCGGGAGAGGTGGAGATCCCGAGCCAGGGGATCATGTATATCACCAACAACATCGACAAGGGAATCATCCGATGACGCGCCGCATGGCGGGTCTTTTTTTTATGAGAAGGAGGAAAAAGCCAGATGAACACAACTTACTTTCTGAACTGCGTGGCGGGGAACGTGTTCGGGTCCAAGGCTGACCCGGCGATCCCGCAGCACTATTATGTGGGACTGAGCACCACAGAGCCTTCCATTGACGGGAGCAATGTCTCGGAGCCATCCACGGGTGCCGGTTATGGCCGCGTATCCTTAGACGGCAGACTGGGGGAGCCCAGCGACGGCGTGGTGGAGAACTCATCTTCCATCGACTTCAATGAGAGCACCGCCAGTTGGGGGACCATTACGCACTTCGTGATCTACGACAATGAGACAGTAGGGGAGGGGAACTTGCTGATGTATGGTGAGTTGTCTGCTCCGCGAAGTGTGGAGGCATCCACTATTATGACGATTAGAGTGGGCTATCTAAAGCTGTCCGCACTGAACCCGGCCTAACTTCCTGAAGAAGGGAGGGGAGGACGATGAAGCATTATGATATCTGCTTAAACAATCGCCTGACCGAAGGTGACGTCTACCTTTTGGGTTCCTCTGGGACCTACGACATCGACCTCCTAAACCGTCTGACGGAGGGGGAGATCATCATTTACAATCTCCCGTTCCGCATGAGCATTGCGGGAGAGAATGGTATTGTGCTAGATAGCGCAGTGCTCGGAACCCTGCTGCGTGCTCTGATTCGTGTAGAGCCTGGTGTGGTTCTGGGTGCAAGCGTGGATGGCACCCTGGAGACCAATTTTGAAACGGTGGTTGCGGGGATTCCATTGAACGCTGATATTGGCTTCTTGGTGCACTACGCCATAGAACCTGAAGAAACCGGTGTAGAGCTTAGCGCTTCTTTAGATACCTCTGCGGTAAAGACTGCCGGTGGAGAAAGCGGGTTTATGCTTTCTGTGAATCAGGTGGAAGCGATTGTTGGTAAGTCTCTGGGAGCAGGAGATAGTGCGTTTTTGTTGCAAACGACGCTGGATGGATATGACATCTATGGGACCGTGCGAGGTAATGCCGGCATAGAGTTCAGATCTGAGGTACTGGGAGAACATGTGGACATAGCAGAAACAATTTTGGCCGGCGTGGAAATGCAAGCTGAAATTTCCAATACCCTTTGTACCGTTCCTGGCAGCGGCAACAGCGGATTGATTTTGGATGTGGCCCCCTTTGATGCGTTCGTTCATTCTCCGCTTGGTGGGGGAGAGACTGCCATTGTGCTAGATGCCAATGTCCTACCGGGCGGCGAAGGAATGACTGGGTTGGTCCGGGTTGAAAATGAGATCCATCTTGGCGCGAAGGCAGAATTTACGTCTCGAATTTATCTGGATCCCATTGAGCTCACTTTGGGGACGAATGCGTCTATGTCTATCGCCAACGGCCACTACCGGATTCTGGAGGAACTCGACCCATATACATTGGCAGACCTGGACCGCGCATCGTTGGCGGACCTGGACTTTGAAGAAATCGATGGATGAAAGGAGGATTACGGAGGAGGTGAGAAGCAATGTTGTATATCAAATTAGATAGTGTTATGCATCTTGTGGTAACACAGCGTGAGCCCATTTACCGTGGTGACAATCTGAGCCATAAGGTCATCTATCTTATACCCCTGAAGGTTGGGGAAATGGATCCTTTGGTTTCTAACTTCTACCTGAGCTATATCCGAGCAGACGGAGTGGCTGATGTGGTAGCACTAGAACGAATGGAAGAGAAGTACAATGAGACTTATTACCAGTACACATTCCCGGAATTTGTGAACTTTAAATTGACCAAGTATGCTGGCGAGGTATGCACTTGGCTACAAATCTATTCTGGTGATCCAGCCAACCCGACTGTAGCTAAATCTGGGGAGTGCATTCTTCAAGTACAAGCTTCTAAAAACATGGACGACTATTTGTGCGACCATCAGGTGACAGCCATCTATCAGTTCCATAAGGACCTGCAGGAAACTGTATCTGAGGTTGAGAACACAGTGCAGGAGGTGCATTTGGCTCTGGATCAGAAGGCAGATGATATCCTGTACAATGTGGAAGATGGAACCCTGCAGTTGGCGTCCAATGGAAAGCCGATTGGAAACAAGGTGGTAATTAAGACCATTGACGGAGCAGTGGTAATCAATGCTGGCATCACCGTAGATGGCGAGCTTATTGTGGCCTTCAGTGATGGGACTATTAAGAATCTTGGAAATGTCGTTGGCGAAGGAGGCAGTGTCTACGTACCGCATGTGTCGGACAGAAAGATCTTGACCTTTACGTTGGAGGACAACCCAGGAGAGATTCCGGATCCCGTTGACCTGAACCCGTTTGATGAGTGGTCCCATATTGATGACAGTCTAAATGAATCCGATTACATTTGGGAGACCATGTGATGGGATATAAACTCTTAGAGAGTGTTTATATATAAATTACTGAGAAAGGAGAGAGGAAGACTTGGCTAACAACGTAATTTTCAAAGTTGGCACTAGAGATTTGTACAACGCTCTGGAGCAAAAGGACACCAATACTTTGTATTGGCTTACTGACGTCAAGGAGATTCGGAAGGGTGAGGATCTCTTTGGTGTTGGTCGCGAGGCGACTCAGACTGACGCTGGCCTGTTGTCTGCTGCTGATAAAACCAAGCTGGACAACCTGTCTGCTGGTACGGCAATTGACTTCACCCCTGTGGATGCCACCATTGTGATTGCAGACGGGGAGAGCGGTGGCAAGACCATCGGTGTGCAGGTGTCTAAGGAAGCCGATAACGCCCTGGAACTGAAGGCGGACGGCCTCTTTGTGGCTCCCGCTGAGATTGGTGATCTGGGTGATACCATTGCCTCCATGCAGGAGAGTCTTGCCACCCTGACTGGTGAGGGAGCAGGCTCTGTCACGAAGATTGCAGAGGACGCAGCTACTGCCGCTATCGACGACTTTGCCAATAAGGTGAGTGACGACGGCGTTGTAAACACCATGAAAGAACTGGTGGACTACGTAGCGGAACACGGACCTGAGGCAGCGGAAATGGCTGGCAATATTTCCACCCTGCAGAATGTGATCAACAGCCTGCCGGATGAGTTTATGTCCGAGATTACTGAAGTCTCCCGGACCGAGACTACCAATGTTGCAAAGATTCGCCTTTCCATCAAGCAGGAGAATGGGACTTACAGCACTGCGCAGGAGCACGGTGTGCTGACGCTGATTCCTGCTGGTGAGGGTCCAGACGGTGTGTCTGGTGCCGGCCTGATGACCCTTGCGGACAAGCAGAAGCTCGATTCCATCGATACGGCTATGATTGCCGATCTGGCTGAGAGCATGACATGGGGAACTATGTAACACGTAAAGTGAAACTGCTTTACAATGTAAGACATACCCGCAACTGACGTTGTGGGACATTTTATTTTTATGAGGAGGAATACGATGGCTAAGATTTCTTTTAAGAAGGGCTTACTGGCAAGCCTGCCCTCCAGCTATACTGAGGGCACTTTTTATGTGACCACCGATGAGCGAGCTTTGTATCTGGATGTAGATGGCTCCACCCGGATCCGCCTTGGGGACTTCCAGGAATTTGAGAACATTGCGGCCCTGAAGAAAAATACTAATCCCAGCACCACTGCTCTGTATTATGTTAAGGACATGAACGTGCTGGCCAAGTGGAATGGGTCTGGTTACGTTCAGATCAACCTGGACACTGGTGCCACTTCCGTCGAAGTGGTTGGCTCCGGCAACGCTGCCACTGACTTCTCCTATGATCCCGGCACCCGGAAGCTGACTGTGACCAAGGGCGCGACTTATACCACTGCTGAGGATGTGGGTGGCGCAATTTCTGCCGCCGTTGGCGACCTCGGTGACAAGGAGCCAGATGTCCCCTATGCCAATGTGAAGGAGTATGTGGACGAGAAGATTGCCGATGTGGTGGCTGGCTCTATCGAGGGGCTGGGCGCTCTGGCCTCAAAGGACAAGGTTGCTGAGTCTGATCTGGAGGCCACTCTTGCGACCAAGATTAACGGAAAGGCCAATGTTGGTACTGCTGATGATACTTCTGACATGGATACCCTAAAGGGTGCTAAGAAGTACGCCGATGAAAAGGCGGCTGCTGTACAGACTGAGGTTGACGCGCTGGAGGCCAAAGTTGGTACTGTTCCCGAGAGCAAGACCGTCGTTCAGATGATTGAAGAGGCTCAAGAGGCCGCTACCTATGATGATACCGAGATCAAGAGCAAAGTTCAGGCCAACACTGATGCAATCGGTGTGCTGAATGGCGAGGCAACCGTCGAGGGTTCCGTGAAGAAGACCGTTGCCGACGAGATCGCCAAGGTGGTTGCCGGCGCTCCTGAGTCCTTTGACACTCTGAAGGAGCTGTCTGACTGGATCGCAACTCACGGTCAGGATGCTGCCGAAATGAACTCTGCTATTGTGGCATTGCAGAACATTTTGGATGGTATCGGTGATACCGACTCTGGCGAGAAAGCCACTGTGGTTGCTTATGTGACCGATGCGATTGCCGCCCTGAACATTGGTGACTACGCCACTGCCGCTCAGCTGACTGCTTTGGCTGGCCGTGTGACTACCCTGGAGGGCGCAAGTCACACCCATGCAAACAAGGCTCTGCTGGATACCTACACCCAGACTGAGGCTAACCTGGCTGATGCTGTGGCTAAGAAGCACGTTCACGCAAATGCTACCGAGCTTGACAAGATCGCTGACGGCGACAAGGCGAAGTGGGATGCCATGGAGCAGAACGCTAAGGACTATGCCGATGGCCTGGCTTCCAACTATGATGCCGCTGGTTCTGCCGCTGGTGCTCTTGCAGATGCCAAGGAGTACACCGATACTGCTTTGACCTGGGGTAGCTTCTAATCGCAGATAGACAATTTCAGATTTCCCATATTTGGGGGCGGGGTAACACCCGCCCTCTTTTCATTTCTCTGTAGAACGGAGGTAAGGAAAAAGAATGGCTCTTTTTAAGATTTTGAAAGGCGACAGCTCCCGTATCTCAACAGATGTAACGCCTTTCCATGACGGGTGGGCGTATTTTACCCCAGACGATGGAGGCTTTTATATCGACTCTGAGGATAACGGGGAGCAGAAGAGACATCGCATCAACCCAAACACAGGAGGCGGTAGCTCGGATGTTTCCGCTACTCTGCTTGCGTCTGCATGGAGTGCCGGCCAACAGACTGTGGCGATTGAGGGCATGACCGCAGATACAGACGGTGTTGTTGGCATTAGCCAGCTGATTTCCGACGCGGAGTTGGAAGCTGTAAAGAGCGCTGAACTCTATGTATGTGGTCAGGGCGATGGCACATTGACGATTGCGGCATTTGGTGATGTACCGACTTGTGATATTCCAATCGTAGTAATTTTGCTTCATTGAGAAAGGGGTGTTGACCAATGAGTGAGACCCCTAATTATGGGCTTTATTTGGAAGACGATGCTTCTGCACGATTCCAGGATTGGCGCGAAAAAATCAATGGAACTGACAATTCCAATATGGTCAAGATCGACACTGCTCTTGGGACGATGGCTCAGAAAAGCGGAAAGGCGACTGGGACTCTACTTGCATCTGCATGGAGCGGGATTGATTCTCCGTTCACGCAGACTTTGGCCGTAGAGGGGCTTGGCGCAGATCAAAACGGAAATATTTCGGTGGCGCAAAATGCAACGATTGAACAACGGGACGCAGCACGTATGGCGATGCTTTCTGTCATTGGACAGAGCGAAGGACAGCTTACTATCGCCGCTGATGGTGAAATGCCAGACGTAGACATCCCGATTGTAGTGATTCTATTAGGATAAAAGGAGGGACATCTAAATGCCTATTATTTCTAACTTTCCATCTGGTGGCGGAAGTGGCGGCGGTGGACTTCAACTGGCCGCTGTCTCTGGCATCGTCACTAAGGTTTCGCATGGGAAGGTATATGTAAAGTGGACTGATCCTGAAGACCTGGTTGTTGCTGAATCTACCCTTGCTGAATGGGCGGGCACTCTGCTTGTTCGTAAGGCCGGCTCTATGCCTGTCAGCAGACGTGACGGCACGGTAGTCGTGGACAGCAAGGTACGCAATCAGTATCAGAACCAGTATTTTTGCGATAGCGGTTTGACCGATGGCACGGTCTACTACTACAAATTCTTCCCATAAACAATGACAAATACTTATACCGAGAACGAGGATTGTGAGTTTACTGCGACTCCTAACGCCCCAACAATGGGCAATGTGTCCGGTATGAGCGCAACCCCTGCTGGTAATGGAAAGCTTGCAATCAAGTGGACTGATCCAGCAGCTACCATCGTAGACGATGGGCTTACCCTGGCAACCTGGGAGAAGACCGTTGTTGTGGTCAAGGAGGGCGGCTACGCCACTTCTCCAGACGATGAGGATGCGGCATATAGTTACACCAGTACCACACGGAACGCCCATGCAAGCGCTCCGCTGACCGTGACAGGGCTTACAAACGGCACGACCTATTATGTGTCTTTCTTCCCGGTATCTACGGATGGTGCGGTAAATGTAAACGCAAGTAATAGAATCACTGGAGAAGCTAACCGCATGGTGATCGCTACGGTTCCTTCTCAAAGTGGATCTCTTACTTATAACGGGAGTGCCCAGACTCCTACATTTAGCAACTATGACACAAACAAGATGACTTTGAGCGTCACTGGGCAAACCAATGCCGGCACTTATAGCGCCTCCTTTACTCCAAAGGATGACTATATGTGGAGTGACGAGACTACGGCTGCAAAGACTGTCAACTGGACGATCAATAAGGCCGCAGGCAGCTTGAGTGTGAGTCCGCAAACGGTCACATTGGACATGGAACACCCAACTGCTCAGATTACCGTTACACGGCCTGGTAATGGCGCGATTACCGCAGTGTCAAATAACACTGGCATTGTCACTGTCAGCGTGAGCGGGAATGTAATTACTGTACACAATGTCAATCAGACAAGCGGAGACACCACTATTACGGTTAAGGTGGCCGCTGGTACAAACTATACCGCTCCGGCGAATAAGACGGTTACGGTCAATGCAGAGTTCGTGAGCGAGGTTCTGAATGAGAACTCCTGGGCGGTTATTAAGGCTGTTTCTGATAGTGGGCAAGGAGATAACTATTGGGATGTTGGCGATACCAAGAATATCAAAATCAATGGCAAGGTAGGCAGTACCACATTTAATAACCTATCCGTTGATGTATTTATTATTGGATTTAATCACAATAGTTCCCGTGAAGGAAGTAATAGAATCCACTTCCAGATTGGAAAAATTGGAGGCAAGCTTGTTGGCCTAATTGATAGCAAATATTCTCCTGACAATGGCTGGAGTTCTGGTTCTTCTGGTAACTTTGTGATGAACACAAGCAATACCAATAGTGGCGGTTGGAACAACAGCTATATGCGTAAGACCATTCTTGGAAACAGCAATACCCCGTCCAACCCTCTTGCAAACAGCTTTATTGCTGCACTTCCCGCTGATTTGAGGGCGGTTATGAAGTCGGTGACAAAGTATACGGATAATACCGCAAATGGCGGCGGAAACCAAGCTTCTTATATTACTGCTACTACGGATTATCTATGGTTGCTTGCGGAGTTTGAGGTTCAGGGTGCTCGTACTTATGCCAACTCTTACGAGCAAAACTACCAGGCGCAATACCAGTATTTCAAGTCTGGTAACAGCAAAGTTGCTTACAAGTACAACGCTACGGGTACGGCGGTTTACTGGTGGATCCGCTCCGCC
>OLPO01002013.1_pt1 | contig 13112 bp, 6 predicted proteins | sample 1672831 | NCBI WGS metagenome assembly OLPO01 (sample SAMEA3136728, study PRJEB25190) | human gut metagenome
CGCCTTATCGAGCGCTTCGGCTTCTCTCCTGAGCAGACCCAGGCCATTCTCGAGATGCGCCTCCGTCGCCTCACGGGCCTCTCCCGCGATCAGATTCAGGAGGAGCTCGATGGCCTTCGCAAGGCGATCGCCTACTACGAGGACCTGCTTGCCAACCCGGAGAAGATCCTCGCCGTCATCAAGGAAGAGATGCGCGAGATCAAGGACAAGTTTGCCGACCCGCGCCGCACCGAGATCAGCCATGAGGGCACCAAGGAGCTCAACGTCGAGGACCTCATCGCCGACGAGGACATGGTCGTCACCGTGACGCACGCCGGCTACGTGAAGCGCACCCCGGTTGCCACCTACCGTGCTCAGAAGCGCGGCGGCAAGGGCGTCCAGGGAGTGAGCCTCAAGGACGAGGACTTCGTCGAGGACCTCTTCGTCGCGAGCACGCATGACTATGTGCTGTTCTTCTCGAACAAGGGTAAGGTCTATCGTCTCAAGGTCCACGAGCTGCCGATTGGCCAGCGCACGGCCCGTGGCACCGCGATTGTCAACCTCGTGCCGTTCAGCGAGGGCGAGCACGCCACGGCCGTCATTACCTGCCGCACCTTCCCCGAGGACGAATACCTGATGTTCGCAACAGCGAACGGCACGGTGAAGAAGACCGCCATGAGCGCGTATGACCGCACGCGCCACGACGGCATCATCGCCATCAACCTACGTGACGGTGACGAGCTCGTGAACGTTCGTCGCGTGCGTGAGGGTGACAAGGTCATCCTCGTCTCGACTGACGGCAAGGCCATCATGTTCCCGGAGAGCGATGTCCGTCCGATGGGTCGCGATACCTCCGGCGTCCGCGGCATCACCCTCAAGGGTGATGCGAAGATGCTCGGCATGGAGATTACCAACGGCAACGGCGACCTCTTCGTCATCACTGAGAAGGGTTACGGTAAGCGCACACCCGTTGCTGAGTATCCCGAGCACAAGCGTGGTGGCCAGGGTGTCTACACGATCACTATGACTGACAAGAAGGGCAACCTTGCGGCCTGCCGTGTCGTTGGTCCGCAGCACGAGCTCATGATTGTCTCCACGGATGGTGTCGTTATCCGCGTGAAGGTGAAGGACATCTCGAAGCTCGGACGCTCGACGCAAGGCGTGAAGGTTATGAGCGTGGGCGATAGTGACTCCGTCTGCGCGCTCGCTCGCATGAGGGCCGCTAAGGACGAGCCCGACCAGAATGCGGGCGGCGAGGAATCCTCCGCTTCTAACGAGGACGACAAGGTCGATATCGGTGACGAGGAGATGGACGAGAGCCTGATCGACGAGTAGGCACATCGCCCTAATCAACCTGACGGGCGCCGGCCTCGCGGGTACACGCAAACATCTCAACGCGCGGTGCGCGTTTCGAAAATGTTTGCTTAGCACCCACGGGGCCGGCGCCCTGTTGTTTACGTTGTCGGGATGTGCACGTCGCTCAGGACTAGGGGCGTCCTGGCTGCTTTCTGCCCACGGTGCCGGTGCCATGCTGTTGATGTTGGGGCGGTGTGCTGCCGTCCAGGACTGGGGCGTCCTGGACGGCTTTCAGATTGGGTTAGGGCTCGCGGGGAGACTCGAAGTCAGAGGGGGAGAGGGACTCGACGAAGGCGTGGAACTCCTCGGCCTCGCGACGCTTCTCGTCGCTTGCGATGGCCTCGAAGTTTGGGAGGCCTGCGCGAGAGAGGACGTCCTCGCTTGCGAGGATGGGCTTGTCACAACGCAGTGCCAAAGCAATGGCATCCGAGGGACGAGCGTCAACGTGGTGGGTGGTACCATCTGCCGCGATTACGTCAACCGTGGCGAAGAAGGTCGTGTCCTCAACGCGGGTGATGCTAGCGGAGGAAACCTCACCGCCCAGGACGGTGATAACGCTCGAGAGGAGATCGTGCGTATCCGGGCGGCGGTGGGTCTCGCTGTCTGCCGAAACGGGCGATCTGCGCGGCGTCAACCATGCCAACGCTGAGGGGGAGAACATCCATGGACGCTGATCCGATGATGTCCTCTGCGTTGAGGTTGTGGTCGATGGCCACCTTGGGGTCTGCCCCTGTATCCGCAGCGGGAGAAAGTACGATTGCGGAGGGGAGGGGCGGATTGCCCACGATGACGTTCGTTATGACCATGCGAACCATATGTTCCACTCCCTCCGAGTGAATGGGAAATCCCGCCTGAAGTAGTAGTTAATCCTACCCAATAGGATGGACAGAAAAAACTCTCAAAGATTTTTAAATTTCTGTTGACCTACGGCATTGGGTTGGCTTATTATAGCCAAGCGCGATGTGAAAGACGCACCGCATGTGGGCCCGTAGCTCAGTTGGTCAGAGCGTCCGGCTGATAACCGGGAGGTCACAAGTTCGAACCTTGTCGGGCCCACCACCTTTTTGCAAATAAACGCCCCAGCGTGAGCCGAGTCGCCGCTGGGGCGTTTATTACTAAAAGGGGACGTAGCTCAGTTGGGAGAGCGCGGGCTTTGCAAGCCTGAGGTCGTGGGTTCGATCCCCATCGTCTCCACCAGTCTGTTTCGCCGGAGTACTTCTCCGGCGTTTTTTATGCTGACATCCCCTACCCGACGCCCGCATTCTCAAGGCATCTCTGAATGCCCGCGAAACGTGAAAAGGCGTAACCGCTATCGTTTCTCCGGACTCTGTCGCCGGCTTCAAAAGCGATGATAATTTGGGACTTTTGTCGCCGTTTTTATAGTCCCCCCTCTCGAATATCATGCGAAGATACATGGTGTGACGAAGGGAGGCGACTCGTGCGCGCAACTAGAATGCTTCAACATATTGCTCCCTCCCGTTATCTCTCCCCGTCGCTAATCATTGAGGCTGCCTCCTTCTCCCTCTACTTCTTCACCTGGAAGCTCTGCATGTCCGTAACGCTGGGGCGTACTCCTCGCCTTGCGGATCCCGGTGTCATAGGGAACGTATATGCGATTCTGCTCGCCTTTACGGGGCTTGGTTACGTCCTCTTCTGGGTTGCGGGAGCCTATCTTCCCGGTTCGATGGAGAAAAGAACCGCTGTCGCCGCCGCAATGTCTCTTTGTGTTACCGGAGCCATTGGGATGGTGGCAACCCTTCGCCTTCCTGGTTTCCTCATCGCGAGTTGCACGACGATTCTGGCTCTTGGCTACCTTGGTGCCGCCGTCCATCATGGGTTTAGCCTCGTGTCGTACGAGAGCGAGGTCTCTGGGCGATCGCTTGGGATTGGCATGGGCGTTGCCTCCCTGCTCGAATATCTAGTCGAGACCCTCGGGATGACGCCTACGGTCTTTGTGGTTTGCGTAATTCTGAGCGCGCTTGCCATTTTGTGGCTTGACGGTCGTTCCGCTAGGCGGTGGCTATACGATCACCGGCCATCGCAGCAGCAGGTATCCGGCGTGAGCAGGGGGTCGGTCGTCCTTCTTGCAGTTGCTGCCGCCGCCATGACCCTCGACTACGGCCTTCTCGACGGCGTCCTCGTCTGGAACTATGCAAATGGGAATATCCTCAGCACCGGTCTCTCCAAGATCGTCTACTCGCTTTCGCTTCCGTTCGTCGGCGTGCTGTTTGACCTGAAGAAAGGCCGTCTTCGCTCCCTCATCACGATATGCGCGATGTTCCTCGTCGCTGCGGCGGTGCCTGCGGCGGAAACGCCGGAGGGAATGCCTGCCGCTACCTTTATCGCGGGGATCTATGGTTCTTTCTATCTCATGTATCTCAGCGCGAGCTTCATGAGGGTTGCGCCTAAGACGTCTTGCCCGGAGATCGTTGCAAGTATGGGAAGGGCCATCAGCTGTCTTGTGAGCGCTTTGGGTGCACTGTTCGCACGCTTTCTCTTTGAATCGCTGGGCGTGGTCGTGACGGTGACCTTATCATGCTTGCTTTCGGTCGTTTGCCTTCTCGTCCTTGTTCGCGACATCGCATGGGGAATCACGAAGAACCTTGACGAGGCGAAGGGGGGGTCGGCGAAAATTCCACCCAGGCGCCTGCCCTTCCATCCCGCGAAGAGGCGCTCATCCTATACGCCGAGAAGATCGGTCTTACCGCGAGGGAAGGGGAAGTGTATACGGCCCTCCTGACGACGGACCTCGGCGTTCAAGAGATTGCGGATGGCCTGTTCGTCTCGCGCCGCGTGGCGCAGAGGCATATCTCCGCCATTTATGAGAAGGCGGGAGTTACCACGCGCGTTGGTCTCTATCGAGAATTCGATGCCTGGTTCGACGAATTCAAGACTCGCGAGAGGGGCTAGGGCGAGAGAGGCCAGAGGCGTTTAATTGCCCTTCCGTATCGGCGGACACGCGCCTTCGCAGCCAACGCATGGCTTTGTTTTCCCTTACCGTTCGCGGAAACGGTGATTTTTAGAACAAGCTAATCTACCTGCGAGTTCTCAAAGTTGGCACACATGTGACCTATTGAATTGACCTCGATTTACTGACGATAAGCTCGGTTATCTGGCTTTCGTCGGAGGAGGTCACCATGAAGCGACTAAGGCTTCTGTTGTTGTTTGCGATATTCCTTACGTTGGCGCCTGTCTCGGCCTTCGCTGCCACGGCTGGCGCCGAGACGGTCGCCGACCCCTCGTCCGCGACAACGTGGCACAACTGGGGTCTCGAGAATTCGACGGAGAACGTCGGCCGCATTTGGACTGACAAGACCGTCTCGGATGGCGACATCGAACTCACGGGTGCCGGCGACCCCATAAAGATTGAGAAGGGTGACTCGGACTTCCTGACGTCACTCTCCGCCATCTCCTCGACGTCGAACCTGACGACGACGTCCTCGACACCCTTGGACATCGTTCTCGTCCTCGACGCCTCGGGCTCCATGAAGGAGAACATGGGTTGGAGCGGCACTACAAAGATGGATGCCCTTAAGGCTGCCGCGAATGCCTTCGTCGATGAGATTGCAAAGGCTAACGAGGGAATTGACGACCCGGCGATGCGGCACCGGGTCTCCGTTGTGAAGTTTGCAAGCGACGCTAGCGATCGTATCGGTAATGATTTCACTCGCAGTGGTTACAACTACAGCCAGCGCATGATTGGCCTTACGGCTTGCACGCAGGATGGCAAGGGAACCATCACCTCCCAAATCAATGCCCTCAAGCCCTCTGGAGCCACTCGCGCCGACTACGGCATGTCCCAGGCACAGAAGGCTTTGAACGACGCTCGCCCTGGAGCTAAGACGGTCGTTGTGTTCTTCACGGACGGTACGCCGACTAAGAGCAATGACTTCAGCTCGAGCGTTGCCAACTCCGCCGTCCGCACCGCCAAGGCCCTCAAGGACGGCGGAACCACCATCTACACCGTTGGCATCCAGAGCGGCGCAAATCCCTCCGCTGATCCCAATGGCTGGGGTGCTACGAAAGAGAACAAGTTCCTGCACGCCGTGTCCGGCAACTATCCCGCCGCAACGAAGTATGACGAGCTTGGTGCGCGCGGCTGACTCCGACTTCTATAAGACGGCGACAAGCGCCGACGGCCTCAAGGATGTCTTTAGTGGAATCTCGCAGGACATCGCGAACGCGGCGGGGCATCCCACTGATGTCGTCGAGGGTGCCGAGAACACGTCTGGCTACGTGACGTTTACCGATCGGCTGGGCGACTACATGAAGGTAGACAGCTTCGAGAGCATTGTCTTTGCCAGCAAGGTCTTCTCCAATCCCAATGTCTCCACCTCCGACAATGTCGATACCTACACGTTCCATGGCGCGGCCGGTAACGTGCTCTATCCCACGGGCGACCTTGCCGATGTCATTATTCGCGTCGAGCACTCCGCTGATGCCCGGACTGGCGACAAGGTGACCGTCTCCATTCCGGCGTCCCTCATTCCGCTTCGTCATTTCAACGTCGATGAGGATGCGGGAACCGGCGACGTGACGCCGACGTTTCCCATTCGCGTGTTCTACGGGTCGAGCCTCAAGGAAGAGGCGATTGACCTCCTCGCGAATCCCGACGAGGCCATGGCAAATTACATTGCCAGTCACATGGATGAGGAGGGGAAGGTCTACTTCCTCGCGAACGCGTACTCCGGTGGGGCGGATGGCGACACAATGTCTGTGTTCACTCCCGCGACGGGTAACAGGTACTACTACATCACCGAAGATAGCCCGCTCTATCTCGATGCCGAGTGCACCCAGCGCGCCCGTGGTCCGCTGAGTAGCTCTGCGACGTATTACTACGAGCAGTCTTGGTATGACATTGCTGGCGGAAAGGCCACCAGGGCCTCGAGCGTGGCCTCTTTCCCCGGTAGTGTTGCCGAGGGTATCACCGGCGGTATTGGCACCGATGAATCTGGATATCTCGTTCTGAAGAAGGGTGCCCGCCGTCTCACCTATATCAACGAGCTGCGTACCGACAAGAATTCCAACGATACGGACACTGCCTCCACCATCATCAATCCTCACTGGAATGGCAAGACGATCAACGTCGCCCTCGGCAACAATGGTCGCATCTCGCTCGAGCAGCCCGGGACGCTCGCGATTTCCAAGACGGTCGCCGTTCCTGCTGGCTTCGACGAGGCCCACTACAACGACCTCGACTTCACGTTCAACATCTCGATCCCCAACGCCGCCGGCAAGACGTTCAAGGCAACCGTCAAGGGTGAGGACGGGACGGTCCACGGTGACGAGTCCTGGAATCTTGCGTTTGATGCCGCCGGCAACGCCACGCACACGCTCAAGCATGGAGAGACTCTCTACGTGTATGGCCTTGCTCGGGGAACTGCCTACACCGTGACCGAGGAAGCCACGCGGGGCTTCGAGACTTCGCCCTCCACCGCGCAGGAAGGTAGGATCGAGGCCGGGCTCGAGGCTAAGGCGGAATTCACGAACACCTATTCCGCTACGGGAACGCTCTCCGGTGGAGAGAACCTCGTCGGCGAGAAGATCCTCAATGGCCGCGATTGGCTTGCGAACGATAGCTTCACCTTCATCCTCCAGGGTCTCGACGGTGCTCCCATGCCGAAGGGTGCCGAGAAAGACATCTCCAGGGTGGTCGTGACGAGCCCCGAAGGCACGGCCTCCGGCACGCCTGTCGCCTTCAACTTTGGTGACATCGCCTACGACGCGCCTGGCACCTACACCTATCAGATTTACGAGCCCGCCGAGGAAGCCACGACGCCCGGTGTGTCGACCTCGCTTGCCCTCTACACCGTGACCGTCATGGTCGAGGACAACCACGACGGAACGCTCGCCACCTCCTCCGAGATCACGCGCGTCCGCGACGACCTCGGTGCCGCCGTCGCCGCTGATGCCGCCGCGACGAACGCCGCGAGGTTCACGAACACCTTCGACGCCACTTCACAGGAGTGGGCACCCATCGCCACGAAGACGCTGCACGACGCGTCTGGCGCGCTGTCTCTCCAGGCTGGAATGTTTGACTTCTCCCTGACGCCTGTCGATAACGCTCCCATGCCCGACGGCATGACCGAGCTCGTTGGCCGCAACAACGCCAATGGCGTCGTGGGCTTCGAGGGAATCACCTTCACGAGCGAGGACGTGGGCAAGACCTACCAGTACAAGATTTCCGAGAAGGTCCCCGCCGACCGTCGCCCCGGCATGACGTATGACACCACGGTCTGGATCGCGACCGTGACTGTGACCCACGAGACCGTCGACGGCGAGAACCTCGTCAAGGTTTCCGCCACTTATGCCCGCGAGGGCGAGAGCGAGAGCCATGGAGAGGCTGCGTTCGAGAACTCTTATACGCCCCAGGCGTTCACTGGGTCCGGTGTCATCAAGGGTGAGAAGCACCTTGTTGGCCGAGACATGCTCGATACGGATAACTTCAACTTCTCCCTGAGCCTCGTCTCTGGCCCCGAGAACGGCGTCGCCTCTGACATGCCCCTCGAGCACAAGACCAACGGCAACGTGGTCAACTTTAAGTCTGGCAAGATGACGTTCACCAAGCCTGGCGAGTACACTTTCGATATTCGCGAGAACGCTCCTGCCGAGGATAGCGCGGGCATCACGTGGGACCGCCACGTCGCCACCGCAACCGTCACCATCGTTGACGACAATGGCAAACTCGCCCTTGGGAACGTCTCCTACGACAACACGACCTCCGCGATCGACACGGACAAGGCCGTTACCGATCATGCGGCCTTTACGAACGTCTACGCGCCCACCGAGGTTGCCTACTATCCCGGGCTTACTGTGAGCAAGGTCCTCACCGGCCGTTCTATGGATATGGGCATGTTCTCCTTCACCATTACGGGCAAGAATGCCACCGCCGAGAACGGAACCGTCGCGGCGACGGCTGACGAGGCGAATGCCCTTCTCGCCGATTCCGACAAGAGCTTCTCCAACACCCAGGAGCGCGCAAGCGGCATCGCCGAGGACATGGCGAAGCTGACTGGCGTGGTCTTTAACGCGGAGAATGCTAACAAGACGTACGCGTTCGATGTGGCGGAGGTCATCCCCGCCGTTGAGGACAAGGTCCCTGGCGTTACCTATGACGAGTGCACGCACGAGGTAGTCATCTCCGTCATCGATAACCTTGACGGTACGCTGACGGTTACGACGAAGATCGACGGCCATGTCGTGAGCGATGACAGCCGTAGGGTCCTGTTCGAGAACACGTACCATGCCGAGGACGCCAGCTTCGCCACGGCGGACTTCGGCCTGACGAAGGTCCTTGAGGGCCGCGACTGGCAGGACGGCGACAGCTTTACCTTCCTGCTCGAGGGCGTCAACGGCGCTCCCGTCCCCATGGGTGACGATGGCGCTCCCTCCACGAGCGTCGCCGTCGGCCCCAATGACGTCGTCGACGGCGCGGCCAAGATCGACTTTGGCTCCATCGCGTACACGCAGCCTGGCCAGTACGACTACAGGGTCACCGAGGAGCGCGGAAGCGCCGGTGGCATGAGCTACAGCGACAACGTCGCGGCATTCCGCGTCACTGTGCGAGACAACACGGAGACCGGCAAGCTCGAGGCGACCGTCAGGCTCATCTCCGGTGACAGGGAGTTCGTCAACACGTATGACTCCAGCATCCCGTCTGACCAGCTCGTGAACCCCCATTTCTCCAAGGTGCTCAAGGGCCGTGAGTGGCGCGAGGGAGACAACTTCACCTTCACGATCAGCGCCAAGACCGAGGGTGCGCCGCTACCCGTTGATGCCAATGGCGAGGAAGTCACCAGCGTGACCGTCAGGAATGCGGACGAGGCTGCTGACTTCACGTTCGGCACCATCCCGTTCACGTATGACATGGTGCGCGATGGTGCCCGCACGTTCGTCTACGAGATTCGCGAGAACGCTTCCGGTATCCCCGGAATCTCTGACGACAAGCATGCCGCGACGGTGACCGTAACGGTCGCTGACCGGGGCAACGGCACGATGAGCGCCATCGTGACGAACGAGAACAACGCCTTCACGAACACCTATAGCTCGCAGCTCGACTACACCGCTGCCGGCGGTCTGAGCGTGACGAAGACGATGAACGGCCGTGCGCAGGCGGCGGGCGAGTTCGGGTTTGACATCGTCGCTACCGGTGACGGCGACAAGCTCGGCATCGCGGGCCACCACACCAACGCCGAGGCTCCCGACGGGGGAGAGGCCCTTGTGGTGGGCTCTCCCGCGGGTGTCACGTTTACCCAGGAAGACGTAGGAAAGGTCTACTCCTACGCCATTACCGAGAAGGGCGGCAATCTTGGTGGCGTCATCTATGACGCAACGAGCTACAACGTCGAGATCACCACGGCTGATGACGCCTCTACCGCCAGGCTCACGGTGACGACGCACATCACGAGCACGTCTGGTGTCGACAACACGTACACCTATGTTGCCGGTTCTGACGCGAACGCCGCTGCAAAGGTCTCCTTCGTGAACTCCTATGCCGCCAGCGGCAAGACTGATTCCATCGTTGGCACGAAGTCCATGACGAACGGCCTCATGTTCGATAACGATTTCAAGTTCCGCCTGGCCTATGGCGCGGGTGACCACGCGGTCGTCTCTAACGCCACGAACGTCTCCGGCAAGGTGGACTTCGGGACCCTGTCCTACGACAGCGCCATGCTCGCCGGCCTCGTTGCTGACGGCCTCGCCACGCGCACCGGCAACGCCTGGACCATCCCGTACGTCGCCTACGAGGTGGCTGACGGTCTCAGCGACAAGGGTGTGACGTCCACGGCGTCGAGCTTCTCCTTCAACGTGATCGTTGTGGATAACGGTCGCGGAACGCTGGCTTGCACGGCGAAACTGCCCACGAGTGGCCTCGCGTTCCTCAACACGTATGCGACGGGCGAGCCCGTCTCTATCGATCTTGTGGGCTCCAAGCAGCTCAACGTGGATGAAGGCCTTGATGGCACCGATATCACCGGGAAGTTCACCTTCACCATCGAAGGCGAGAACGGTGCCCCCATGCCCACCCGCACCCGGACCACGAACGATGCGAATGGCGACGTCGACTTTGGCTCGATCACGTTTAAGCTCGATGACCTTCTGAAGGCCCTTGACGAGAACGGCGAGACCAACGACGCCGCCGGCGAGGCGGAAGGTGCGGGTGCCGTGACTGGTGACGCCGCTGCCCTGGGCGAATCCTCACCCACGCCTAACGCGCAGCTCAACGAGCCTGCGGTGGGAGAGACCGGGAACTCCGTTGTCGATTCCGAGCCCGACGCTGCTCCTCCCGCAACTCAGGAAGCCGCTCCCGCGCCGTCTGAGGGTGCTGCGTCTGAGTCCGCTCCCGCTGCGGAGTCTGAGTCCGCTTCCGAGGCGGCACCTCAGGCCCTTGCCAACCACGACGTTGAGGCGGATAGCGTCGCCACCGCTTCCTGGCGTAGGTCTCGCAGGCTGATGCGCGTCGTCTCCGACACCGCTGCTACTGCCGCGACCGATGGCGAAGCTGGTACCGAACCCGTTCGCGAGCGCTCCCACACCTACCACTACACCATCACCGAGAGCGGTTCGGCAGCGGGCGTCACGAATGACGTGCAGTCCACGCGTGTCGTGTACATCAGGGTTACGGATAATGGCCTCGGCAAACTCACCGTTGCTCGCGTCGACGCGAACGGCAACGTGCTCTCCGGTCCCGCCTTCACCTTCACGAACTCCTACAGCGTCACGTCCACCACTTCGAGCGTCACTGATCAGATCAGGGTCCACAAGACCCTGACTGGGCGCACCCTCGATGAGAACGAGTTCACGTTTGACCTCCTCGAGGATGAGCGTATCGTCGCAACTGGTAAGAACGACGCGTCCGGCAATGTGGTTCTGAGCGCCATTGAGTACACCGCTCCTGGCGTCCACAACTACACGATTCGAGAGCATGGCCACGGGACCACCGCGAATGGCGTTACGTATAGCGATGCAACCTACCGTGTGACGACGACCGTCGTGGACAACAGGGATGGAACCCTCGGTGTTACCCACAAGCTTGTGGGTGCGGATGAGGCTGAGTTCGAAAACGTCTACGCCGCCAAGCCCACCAAGCTCGCGCTCACCGCGGCCAAGGTGCTCGAGGGCGCAGACCTCAAGGCCGGCCAGTTCACCTTCAAGCTCTCCGGCGACGGTGTCGAGCTCACTGCGACGAATGACGCGAACGGTCAGGTTACGTTCTCCGAGCTCTCCTTCACGCAGACCGGCACCTACACGTTCACCATCTCCGAGGTGAACGATGGCCAGCAGGGCGTCACGTACGACGAAGCGGAGCGCAAGGTCACCGTCACGGTCGAAGACGATCGTCAGGGCAACCTCATCGCGAGCGTGAACCAGGAGGAGCTCGCGGCTTGCGTGTTCCGCAACACGTACACCAAGCCTGAGGAACCCGCGAAGCCCTCGACCCCGGCGCCGCCCACGAAGTTCATCCCGCAGACGGGTGACCCCATCGAGTCCGCACCCATCGTGGTTAGCGCGGTTCTCGGCGTCGCCGTCCTCGCCGTCGCCCTTGTCGTGAGCAAGAGGGGCAAGAGGAGTTAGGGGACCAAGAAAACCTAAGCCGGCGCGGCTCCTCCCATTGCCGCGCCGGCGAGGGTCTGCCCCTTTCCACCGGGCGGATTCGTCGAGCTTCTCCCATTCTCCTTTCGCAATCTCCGTCCGGTGCTCTGGGAGCCGAGGTCAATTGGACTCGGCTCCCTTCTCTTTTGGCGCGGAGCGCGCAACCTCGTGCGCGGATGCGTTACCATCTTTTCGACATCACGGCGAACGCGGAGGGTGACACATGGCGGACAATCACGGCAACGGCGGCGTTTCCGCTCAGACCGACGAGCTCGGCAGCACCCTCATGGGTGAGGCCCTCGACCGCCTCGCTGCTGGCGAGGACTTCTCTGTTGTCGCCACCGCTGCGGATTCCCAGGGCCAGCGTATGACCTGCGAATTCGACGATGATTCCGCCGAGCAGTGCCTCGAAGCGGCCCGTACGTGGGTTCGCAACGGCGCCCGCGGCGAGGACAACGCTCGCGTCATTGGCAAGCCCGCCTGCTATGCCATCGCGTACCTTGGCGCGGTTGCCGATGAGGACGACGTCTTCCGAGATGCGCTCATCCTCGAGTTTGGCGAGCGTGGCGCCGAGTGCGGCTACTCCGCCTTCTCGCTCGTCGAGGGGATTGGCACGGGCGATGACCTCGCCTGGAGCGATCCCGCCCCGGCCGGGGAGACCCCGAGCCTGCTGTAGGACTCGACACGGCGGTTATGAGCCCGCCCCCGACAAGCCCATAAGCCCTTGCGCCATTCTCAGCGCCTGCCCATCCGAGTGAGACCGGTCTCAACCGTGATACCTCGATGGATGCGCTTGTGAGGAAAGCAACCTACCGTCCACCGCGCTAAACTAAGCCGTTGGCCGAGAATTCGGCCCAAACATGCCATATCGCGCGTAATCCGACGCGCCGCACGAGATTGAGGATAAACATGCGCCAGGAACACCTACGCAACATCGCCATCATCGCCCACGTCGACCACGGTAAGACGACCATCGTTGACAAGCTCCTGCGCGCCACCGACGCCTTCCGCGAGAACCAGCAGGTCGAGGACCGCGTGCTTGACTCCAACGACCAGGAGCGCGAGCGTGGCATCACCATCCTCGCCAAGAACATCTCCATCGAGTACAAGGGCGTCAAGATCAACGTCATCGACACCCCGGGCCACGCTGACTTCGGCGGCGAGGTCGAGCGCGTCCTCAAGAT